>Ga0209039_10004269_pt1 | contig 10528 bp, 8 predicted proteins | sample BogFormECP12_OM1_FD_188238 | JGI IMG/M metagenome (GOLD analysis project Ga0209039, IMG submission 188238) | Bog forest soil microbial communities from Calvert Island, British Columbia, Canada - ECP12_OM1 (SPAdes) (version 2) | ecosystem: Environmental > Aquatic > Freshwater > Wetlands > Bog ... | reverse complement strand
CTCACCGGAGTTTGGACGGAATCTGCTCGTGTGGTGTCAGGTTTCCGGCCCGATTGCGGGTCGGAGACCGGCCACAACACAATCACAGAAGCAAAAATCGCCGCCATTGGTGTGCATGTTTCGCGGTCGGTGACTTCGCATGGCTTCGCCTTGAATGTGAATACGGACCTCAGCTACTTCGATCTGATCGTGCCTTGCGGAATCGCGGCGAAGGCGGTGACGTCGATGAAAAGAGAACTGGGGCGCGAGCTCGACCTGAACGAGGTGGCGAAAGCCGTGTCGCGAAATTTTGGCAGCGTCTTTGAGAGCCAGATGCTTTGGGTGGAGTCTGATTGCCCCAACGCAGGTTGCTGCCATCCGCGGCAAGCGGAATAATCGGGCTTTTATCGGTTTTTATCAGTTCAAGTGATTGATTCCAGGGGTCTTCTACTACCACTAGGCTTGCATCTGGCGCCCAAATTGCTTCAGGGTAATTGAAGCCAACTCCACTTTGTATTTGAGAGCGTGTGTCTGTTTGGTTGGGAGGTGAGACTTCGAGCGAAAGTGGAGAACTGCTGCTGTCAGATTGTTGGCCGTAAAAATAATATAAATCACCGCTGGCAGATTGTATGGGCCAGGCCACATAGGTAAAAGTATTTGTGGTTGCATCCAGACCGTTGATCAAATTGGTGACCTGGCCAGTGGGTAAATCAAATTGCCACAGACCAGTAGAGCTCAACTGGCTGGATGGACTTGCAACGAACAAAAATTGGCCATCTCTGCTCCAAGAAACCTGGCAACAAGGTAAAGTATCTGGTGGGATGATAAGATCTCCTCCTTCACTTGGAACAACCACAACCGAGTTTCCGGTATCTTTTGCCAATTGGGCGGCCAGCATCGTGCCATCTTCGGACCAGGCCAGAGGGCGGAAAATCTGGTAAGGAGTAACTGCCCCGCCAGGTGGCAGAACATTGCTGACCAGGCTGGTGTTTTGATTGGTCTTGATTTTGATCAAGTTGATGCCATCCAGACCATAAGCCAAACTGGTACCGTCCGGAGACCAGAGCGGGTTAGAAATCTCTTTGGTCAGTTGATCTATTACGGTTCTCTGCATGAAGGATTGACCTGATACTAAAACACGGCGGTTCCCGCCGTCAGCATCTGCCAGGATCAATTGGTTATTACTGATATAAGCTAATGTTCCATCTACTTGTGATACATCCATACCGGTCACCGGCGAGCTCTCATTGGTTATCTGGTCCAATGTCTTTCCGTCATAAGACATCCGCCAGATTTGTTGGTTGCTACTCTGGTCCAAAATAAAGTAGATCGGATGGGGTAAAATCGGCGGGCCATTGGAAGAAGGTGTGGCTGCCGGTGGGACGGCGGTTTGATTGGTGGTTGGTGAGAGAGGTGCTAGACTTAAAGTCGGGCTGGAGCTAGAAGTAAATAACAGCTGGGTGGGGGTTGCTGTGGCCGGTCCATGCCCAGGACCAGGTGCTGCGGTCACCTGGGAATTATTCTTTTGAACAAGAGCGATTGGGGTTTGGGTTTTACCGCTCATAGCGTCGATGATTGCCGGAAATTTACCGGAAATAATTGCATAAGCGATCAGGCCTAACAGGATCAGGAGTACCAGGATGATCAATCCCAGGATCAGCAAGATACGGCTGGATTTTTTAGGCGCCTTTTTCTTGCGAAACTGGCCTACTAGATTTGGCTGTTCGGTGACGGTATCGGCTGGAGCAGTTTTATCAATTTCTTCGGGAGCTGGTTTGCTTGCAACGAGTTGCTCTTCAGAAAACGAACCTGCCGTTTGATCTGCCGCTGCTTGTGAGGGAGGGGTAACATCCGGTTTTTCTTCCACCTTGGTAACCGGAGCAGGGGATATATCAGGCTCTACTACCGGTGGAGGGGCACTGATAGGTTGTCCGGGTGGCGTCTCTGAAGTAGTAGTTGCCTGGTGAGAACGAAAGACCTGCAGCCCTTTTTGGGCCATTTTGCTTTCGGGGTTATATTTCAGGCATTGCTCAAGCGTGGTAATCCGGTCAGCATCGTTTGGCATTGTCTCGACCAGCCAAATCCAGGCAGTTTCATTGTGAGGGTCATCCAGAATGATCTGAAACAGGATTTCCCGGGCTTGTTCTTTATAACCGGCTTTAACCAGGCTAATTGCGTTTCCTAGCTGTTCTGAGGTCATGAGCTATTCTCTATCCGGTCCTGTTTTCTAAATCCAGAAGAAGAAAAACTTGTTTCATATTAAGTTTAGCACTAATTTAAAACCGAAATTTCATCTGACCTGCCAGATTGGATCACAAGAGAGTGTGTATTCAATTTGATCGTTTCATCAAGCGCCGGGAGCGAAATAGATGATGGCAACTCCAATGATCGAAACAAGGGTACCAATCACCGCTCTCTGGCTGACCTGTTCTTTAAACACCCACCGTACGATCGGTAGCATAACGATAGGAGTTAATGCCATCAATGTTGAAGCCAGGCCAACATACGTGTTTTGGATTGCCACCAATGACATCCAAACTCCAATAAAAGGCCCAACCACACTTCCAAAAATAATATATTTCAGTGCAGTGCGTTTTTCTAAAACCACTTGAAGGGTTGGCCCGGCTTGCTTCAGGAAAAAAGTGCCAATCCACAAAGCAGACATTGCTACTAACATGCGAATGACTACCCCCGAGAGGGCGGGAAAATTATTGTACAGGCCTTTTTTTGCCAGTATCAGCCCACCTGCCTGACCTAATGCGCCGCCAAACGCACACAGTATACCCAAAACATACCGGCGCTGGTTTACAGGCTGGTTATCTGGGTTGCTTCTTTCGAGGATTACGATTGATATACCGGCGACTGCCAGGCAGATCCCACTAATCTCGATTATACTGAGTCGTTCATCCAGGAAAATCCAGGCCAACAAAGCACTGATTACAGGTACTACGGCCATGATCAAGGTCGCAATCCTTGCGCCAATCAAAACATAAGCCTGGAGCAGGCAGGCATCGCCAATAATTAAACCGACAATCCCCGAAATACCCAACCAAAACCAGCGATCCAAACCAGCGTTCAGTGGGATGACTTGCCCTTGGAGAAAAAAATGAGCTGTGATTAAAAGGATGACCGCAAATAACAACCTCATGCGATTGACAACAACAGAACCGACCTGTTCGCCAGCCCTGGTAAAAAAGATTGAGCTCAATGCCCAACAAATTGCTGTGACAATCGCTGCGATTTCTCCAATCATCTGGTTCTTTGAGTTCCTTGAATTACTTGTGTCTTTATGTTGTTTGAAGAGGATGCCCGCTGTTAAAATTCCACCCATCCAGGCATCGAGTCCAACAAATCCCGAAGAATATATCAGCATTTTCCTGGAGCGGATGCCGAACTAAATTCCGATACTCCTTAAAGCCGGATAGATCTGGCAATACTTTTGATAAATATCTTTATAAAGGTTTACGTATTCTGGCTGGGGAAGCACAGGGTTCTCATTCTGTCTTACAGTTTGCTTACAGGCGTCCCAGCAATCCTGATAGACTTTTGCACCAACTCCTGCCAGTAAGGCGGCTCCCCTGGCGGTGGCCTCCTGGGTGCTGCTGACGTAAACCGGTCGTTGGAAGATATCAGCCTGAAGCTGCAGCCAGAGTGGATGGCTTGTCGCCCCACCGCTTGCCAGAATTCGTTCAAAAGGGATGCCCATTTCGATCATTAATTCTAGACCCTGGCGCAGAGCGAAAACGACCCCTTCCATGACAGCACGCACTATGTGGCGACGGTCGTGACGCAAAGTCAATCCGACAAATGCCGCTTTGGCGTTGGGGTCCATCAGTGGCGTACGCTCACCGGCCAGGTAGGGCAAGAAAAACAGCCCTTCTGCACCGGCCGGCACCTGAGATGCCATAGTTGCAAGCGACTGGTAATCATATCCGGTCACGACATTATCACGCAGCCATTTTAAGGATAACCCGGCGGCCAGCGTAGCAGCTTCAAGGTGCCACACATCCGGCAAGACGTGGCAGAAGAAATGAATCCGCAGGGCCGGATCAGGAATGGGCTTTAATGTAGGGGAAAAAAGTTGTCCACCGGTGCCAATTGTACAGGAAATCAGCCCGGGCTCAATTACCCCCTGGGCCAGAGCCTGGAGGGCTTGATCGCTGCCGCCGAAAACTACCGGCGTGCCTGGCAGCAAACCGGTTGCCTCGGCTACCTCGGGTAGAAGCTGGCCGGCTATTTCCCAGGAGGGTTGGATTGTTGGGAGCAAATTGGGGTCGATTTGGAGCGTATTTAGTAAAGGCTTACTCCATTCATGATTGACTGGATCAAATAATAAAGTTGAGGCTGCATCACTGGGTTCGCTGCCCAAAATACCGGTCAGCCTGTAGCGCAAGTAATCTTTTGGCAGCAGCAGTGTGCTGGTTGTCCGATAGCTATCTGGTTCGTTTTCCCTGATCCAAAGCCAGGATGCCAGCATAAACCCGGTTGCCAGCGGGTTACCTGTCCAGTTATATAATTTTTCAATTCCAATCTGGCGGTAAACCTGGTCAACCTGCTGGCGGCTGCGTTGGTCTGCCCACAGAATAGCAGATCGAACTGTTTTTCCTTTTTTATCCAGGCACACAGTCGTATGCATTTGTCCTGCCAGGCTGATTGCCGCGATGCTTTCCGCCGATAGACCGGATTGTCGCAGGGCTTGAGACATGGTTGTTAATGCAGCGCGGTACCAGGTTTCAGGGTTTTGTTCTGCCCAACCAGGCTGTGGTGAGTTAATTGGATAATCGTACAAAGCATTTGCCAGCAGTTTGCCATTGACGTCAGTAATGACAGTTTTTGTGCCTGATGTGCCTAAGTCAATGCCCATCAAGGCAGAGGGAGAGTTGCTCATTCTAAAATGTCCAGATCGAAATGTGGGATCGGAAGGATGCCAATTAGCCGGCGATCCTGTGATGGGATTGATTGTACTATATTTTATGCAGCCCTAGCTTTGTATTGCCAAGTTGCTGCTCCACGATCCCGCCAGTAGCCAGACTAGATGTTATACTTATAAATCCCTGAAGGTAATGAACTGATGATTCCCCATGTTAGCCAGATTGCTTCCCAGTTAAACCTGAAACCCGATCAGGTATCCGCGGCTGTCGAGCTGCTGGATGGGGGCAACACAGTTCCATTTATTGCTCGCTACCGCAAAGAAGTTACCGGTACGATGGATGAGGAACAGCTCCGCCAAACGGCTGCTCTGCTTGAAAAATTACGAACTTTAGATGACCGGCGTACAGCAATCCTTGCTTCGATTGAAGAACAAGGCAAGCTGACGCCCGAGCTTCGCAAGCAACTCGATCAGGCTGATTCGCTTACGTCATTAGAAGATCTTTACCAGCCCTACCGGCCTAAACGCAGAACACGCGCCAGCATAGCGCGCGAAAAAGGGTTGCAGGGTCTGGCAGATATCATTTTGCAGCAGCCTGTGCCGTCCAAACGCCCCGAACAAGTTGCTCAATCCTATCTAAACGATCAGGTAACCAGCATTGACGAGGCCCTGGCCGGGGCGCGCGATATTGTCGCTGAAACGATCAGCGATCATCCTGATGTGCGCCGGCTAACCCGCCAGAAGGCGCTGCAGTCTGGCACCTGCAGCAGCAAGAAAATTGCCTCTGGCGAGGACGCTCGCCTGGTTTATGAAACGTATTATGATTTCAATTATCGCATCGATCGTTTGCGTCCGCACCAGGTTCTGGCCCTCAACCGCGGCGAATCTGAAAAAGTATTGCGGGTCAAAGTGGAAGTCCAGGAAAAAGATTGGCAGACTGCCATCCACTTCGTCTTCAAACCCGATCAACGCTCGCCTTTTTGCGAACAACTGCTGCTTGCCATGGCAGATGCGGCGGAAAGACTGCTGCTGCCGGCCATTGAGCGAGATGTCCGCCGGGAGTTGACTGAGAAGGCTGAAACCCAGGCGATCAATGTTTTCGCAACCAACTTGAGGGCGCTGTTGACTCAACCGCCCCTGTCAGGCTATACCGTCATGGGCATCGATCCGGGCTTTCGCACCGGCAGCAAGGTTGCTGTGGTTGATCCCACCGGAAAGGTGTTGGCTACCGAGACTATTTACCCTCATGAACCACACAATCGAATAAAAGAATCACTGGATAGCTTAAAAGGCCTATCTCAGAAACACCTAGTAAATCTGGCTTCGATTGGCAACGGCACCGCTTCGCGTGAGACAGAACAATTAATAGTGCAGCTTATCAAACTTGTAGATGGACTGCGCTACGTGATCACCAGTGAAGCCGGGGCAAGCGTTTACAGCGCCAGTCCATTAGCGCGAGCAGAACTGCCCGGCCTGGATGTGAGCATGCGCGGGGCGGTTTCGATTGCACGGCGGGTGCAGGACCCGCTGGCAGAGTTGGTAAAGATCGAGCCCAAGGCAATTGGGGTGGGCATGTACCAGCATGATGTCGATCAAGCTGCTCTGGAACGAGCTTTAGCCGGAGTGGTCGAAAGCGTGGTGAACCAGGTCGGCGTTGACGTCAATACGGCTTCGCCGGCTTTGTTGGCTTACATCGCCGGCATCGGCCCGAAACTGGCTGAAAGAATTGTGGCTTACCGTGACGAACAGGGCATATTTAAGAACCGCACCCAGTTGAGAGAAGTATCCGGTTTAGGTCCAAAAGCGTTTGAGCAGTCGGCCGGTTTCTTGAGAATTCGAGATGGCGATAATCCGTTGGATGCCAGTGCAATCCATCCTGAAAGCTATGCGGTTACTTTGGCGCTGCTCAAAAAGGCCAGCCTGGCAGTAAATAGTTCGCCGGATCAGCGCAAGAACGCCCTGGACTCGCTCAGGCAGCGCCAGACGATGGATGAGTTGGCGGCCGAACTGGGCTGTGGTTTACCCACCCTGAATGATATTGTTGAACAGCTCCTGCGCCCGGGACGAGATCCACGCCAGGATTTGCCTGTGCCCATTCTGCGCAGCGACGTGCTCTCGATGGAAGACCTGGCAGACGGCATGCACTTAAAAGGTACTGTACGGAATGTGGTGGATTTTGGTGCGTTTGTCGATATTGGTGTCAAACAAGATGGCCTGCTTCACCGCAGCCAGTTCCCGGTAGGAACTGTGCTGCATGTTGGGGACATCATCGACCTGGAAATTCTAAAAATAGAACCCGAGCGCGGACGGATTTCACTAAAATTATCCGGCGATTAAGCAATGATCTGGAAAGAAGGGAAATGATGAAAGAATTCAAGGTTGTATTCCATCTGGATGAGGATACAGCGGGTCGGGTGAACAAGGCCCTGAATAACATTCGCAATCTGCTAGTGGACCTGGGCGAGGAAAATGTTGACATCGAAGTGGTTGCGAATGGCACGGCTGTCAATGCGCTGCGAAAATCAAATGAAGGCCAGGGTCATAAACTGGCCGCGCTTGCCAAAAAAGGGGTCACCTTTGCTGCCTGTGGCAATTCCATGAAGCATCTGGAGATCCAGGCAAGCGATTTAATGGAATATGCCACGGTGGTCGATTCGGGCATCGGGGAGTTGGTAAAAAAACAGGCTCAGGGCTGGGCGTATATCCGTCCATAAACCGGCAGAGTGGTAATGATTTTTATCCAAACCTTTCAACGAGTTGTTTTTTGATTCCCCTTTTCAGATAAAAGCGGCTAGTGGGTGGAGTCTTAGTGAAAATATATGTTAGTAAAGTGTCTGAATTTTCATTAATACAGACATTACTGAACCCGTGATCATTATTATGTGGGCGCGAGAGGGCTCGAATAGCATACCCCTTGTGGGTACCACCGAACCTCTTGGCATTGAAAATAGGAAGTGGGCGCGAGAGGGCTCGAATAAAATACCCCTACGGGTACCGACGAACCTCTTAATAATAGGTGGGCGCGAGAGGGCTCGAACCTCCGAACCTCACGGATGTGAACCGTGCGCTCTGACCAACTGAGCTACGCGCCCAAGCAGGTTTTGATTATAGCAAAGGAAAGTAGCTTTGGCAAGGATTCGCACAAAGCCCCGATTTTGGCGGTCTTCCCTTTCCCCTTAAAAAGAGTCAATCAGATTTACCCGAAGCGGCCTTCGATATATTCGCAAGTACGGCGGTCTTTTGGGTTGGTGAAAATCTTTACCCCCAGATCGTACTCTACCAGTTCTCCTTGCAGGAAAAAGGCGGCAAAATCGGCCATGCGAGATGCCTGTTGTGTGTTATGCGGCGCCAGTACAATGGTGTAATGTTGTTTAAGCTCCTGGAGCAGACTTTCAATCTTGCTGGTCGCGATTGGGTCCAAGGCTGAAGTTGGTTCATCTAACAATATCATCTCAGGTTTGAGCGCCAGGGCACGCGCCAGGCAAGGCGTTGCTGCTGACCGCCCGAAAGCGAATAGGCCGGGTCGTTTAAGCGATCTTTCACTTCGTCCCACAGGGTGACTTGTGTCAAGGCGCGCTCAACGGCTTCGTCCAGACCTGCTTTTTGCTGTTTACAAATTAATTCCAGCCCATAACTCACATTTTTGTAGATTGTCAAGGGCAGCGGTACAGGCCGGGAAAAGACCATGCCGATCTTACGGCGTAGGTCGATAACATTAATTTTAGGATCAAGTATATTAATCCCATCGAACAGCACCTTTCCTGAGAGATGAGAGACATCATCCATATCGTTCATGCGGTTCAGAACGCGCAGAAAGGTTGATTTTCCGCCACCGGCTGGTCCAAACAATACAGTAATAGCATCGGCCTGGATGTTAAAGCTGATGTTTTTCAGGCTTTCCACTCCATCTGAATAGCGCAGGTTCAGGTTCTCGACGATGACTTTATTCATGGGTTCTCACCACTGGCGGCGCGCTCGGGCTCGCGAGCGAATGACGGTTGCAATCAGATTCATCCCGAGCACAAAGAGCATCAGCACCAACACCGTGCCGTATTCAATATGAATTGGCATGCCGGGCACCTGGGTTGAGATGACATACAGGTGATAGGGCAGTGCCATCGTTGGATCAAATGGGGAATTGGGCAGCCGGGGTAAAAAGAAGGCGGCTCCGGTAAACAAGATCGGAGCTGTTTCACCCGCAGCGCGCTCCAATCCCAGGATCACGCCGGTCAGCACACCTGGAATGGCTTCCGGTAAAACCACTCGCCAGACAGTTTGCCAGCGGGTGGCGCCCAGGGTGGCACTTACGACCCGGAATGGGCGGGGTACAGCCCTCAGTGCCTCCTCGGTTGTGCTGATAATGACCGGCAGTGTCATAATGGAAAGTGTCAAAGAAGCCGCCAAAATACTGGATCCGAAATGCAGAAATTCCACAAACAAACCCAGTCCAAACAGGCCGTATATAACCGATGGAATGCCGGCCAGATTAACAATCGCGACCCGGATCAAGCGAGTCCACCGGTTTTCATTGGCGTATTCTGCCAGATATATGGCGGCAGCAATGCTGGGCGGGACTGAAAAAATGGCCGTCCCAAGGGTCAGGTAAAATGTACCGACGATAGCTGGATAGATGCCTCCGGAATGCATCCCGTCGCTGGGCATGGCAGTCAGGAAGGTCCAATTGATTACAGGCATACCCTGTATGAGGATATAAATAACCAGGGCTACAATCGGCAGAACGGTCAGCAGGCTGATTCCAACCAGAAGGCCATAGCCAAGGTGTTCGGTTTGATGGGGGTTTAACAGAGCGGATTTTCGCTGCATTTTTGTCCTTATGAAAGGAGCCGTTCGGATCTGGTAGCCTTCCGCTTGCTGAGCGAAAATGCTACGATGTTAACCGCCAGAGAAATTGCGAAGAGGATGATACCGATAAAGAACAACATCTGATAATGTGGGCTTCCCGTCGCGACTTCACCCATTTCGGAGGCAATCGTAGCTGTCATGGTACGGATTGGCATAAAGAGGGCATTCAGGCTTCTAGGCAATATGGCGGCATTTCCGGTAACCATCATGACCGCCATGGTTTCGCCCATAGCCCGGCCGATCCCCAACATTACGGCGGTGACTACCCCGGAACGGGCCGCTGGTAGGGTGACGCCCCAGATTGTCTGCCAGGGCGTTGCCCCGATTGCCAATGAGGCCTCCCGGTAAGACCGCGGCACGGTGTTTAAAGCATCCTCTGAAATGGAGACAATCGTCGGGATGGATATAAAACCCAGCAGGAGCGCCCCGGTAAAAGCCGTCAGGCCTGTTGGTAAATTCAGGAAACGACGGAGGAAAGGTACCAGGATCAAAATCCCGATAAAACCCAGCACAACGGAGGGTAGGCCGGCCAGAATTTCCACCACAGGTTTAAGGATCTCCTTGGCTGTGGCTGGCGCCACCTCCGATATGTAGATGGCGGTGCCAATCCCGAGGGGCACCGCGACCAGGGTTGCGCCCACGGTAACCACGATAGATCCTAACAACAGAGGCCAGATGCTGTATAAATTTTCATTCGGGTACCAGCGTTCCCCGAACAGGCTGGAAAGTTGTATACTCCCCAGGGCCGGGAGCCCTTCACGCAGTAGAAACAGGCAAATTAGGGCCACAAATAGAATACTCAAATAACCGGCCAGC
>Ga0209039_10004267_pt1 | contig 10530 bp, 4 predicted proteins | sample BogFormECP12_OM1_FD_188238 | JGI IMG/M metagenome (GOLD analysis project Ga0209039, IMG submission 188238) | Bog forest soil microbial communities from Calvert Island, British Columbia, Canada - ECP12_OM1 (SPAdes) (version 2) | ecosystem: Environmental > Aquatic > Freshwater > Wetlands > Bog ... | reverse complement strand
GCCGGTGGTGGTCCAGCTCAAGGAGGACTGTTGTCCGGGCTGGATAGTCATCGGGCTGGCGTTGAACAGCAGGATCTGCGGGTTGCCCGGAGGCGTGACGGGCACCGGGTTCACCGTAACCGTGATGGGCGACGTGACGGCCTTGCCGTCGGAACTGGTGGCCGTGAGGGTGTAGGTGGTGGTCGCAGTGGGCGACACGGTGGTGCTGCCGTTGAGCGCCACGCTGCCAACGCCGCTGATGGTGACAGTGGAAGCGCCGCTGGTGGTCCAGCTCAAGGTGGACTGTTGTCCAACCTGGATGGTCGTTGGATTGGCGGCCCACAGCAGGATCTGCGGGTTGCCCGGAGGCGTCACGGGCGCCGGGGTAACGGTGACCGTGATGGGCGACGTGACCGAATGGCCATCGGAGCTGGTGGCCGTGAGTGTGTAAGTGGTGGTCGCGGTGGGCGACACGGTGGTGCTGCCGTTGAGCGCCACGCTGCCGAGACCGCTGATGGTGACGGTGGTAGCCCCGGTGGTGGTCCAGCTCAAGGTGGACTGTTGTCCGGGCTGGATGTTGGTCGGGTTGGCCGTCCACAGCAGGATCTGCGGGTTGCCCGCGGGCGCCGCGCCCACGGTAACAACGACGGTCTGAGTGGTGCTGCCGCTGGGGCCGGTAGCCGTCATGGTGTAAGTGGTGGTCGCGGTGGGCGACACGGCGACGGAGCCGGAGGCAGCCGCGTTCACCACGCCGATTCCAGGAGCGATGCTGACCGAGGTCACGTTTTGCGTGATCCACTGCAGGGTGCTGCTCTGACCAGGCTGGATATATGCCGGGTTGGCGACGAACTGGACGATGGTGGGCGGAGTGAGCACCGCCGCCTGCGTGCTGACCACCGTGCTGGCCGTTCCCTTAAGACCGTCGGTGTTGGTGACCGTCAGGCGGAAGCCATACGAATTACCGGCGCTGGCGGTGAAGGAAGCCTTGGCGGAAGTGGCGTTGGTGACGGGTACGGTGGGCCCGTTGATCTGCTGCCACTGGTAGGTGAGACTCTCACCCAACGGATCGTAAGATCCCGATCCATCGAGGGTAACCACCTGCGCCGGGATGTTGATCTGGTTCGGGCCGGCATCGGCGATAGGAGCAGCGGAGCCGACGCGGCGCGTCCCGAGTTCGTAACGGATGCGCGGTACATCCATGGGCACGGGCGACTTGATGTCCGCATACTCCTTGGGCTTGGTGAAGTTGCCCACCTGCAAACCGAAGGCAACGCTGCCGGTGGTGGAGGTGGCGACGAGCGCCTGGTTGAAGTCGCCTTCCACGGTAAAGGCCACGTGGGGCGTGATGGGCTGCACCAGGCGGATTTCGCCGCCGGCGGTGTTGCCGCCGCCGATGTGACGCCGCAGGAGGCCGATGTTACCCTGCAAGTAAGCGTTGCCCCAGACGTTGACCATGCCGTCGACGCCATACTGATTGATGATGCGAGCGTAGGTCTGGTTGTAGACGCCGGTGTACAGGAACGCGTCGTTCAGCACGGCGTAATTCTTGAAGCCCTGCGTGCCAAACACGCCGAAGCGGCCGCCCTTGAACACGTAATCCACCATGAAGGCCCCTTGGCCGAGCGCGCCGCCCTGATGATACTGGCTGAGGTTCAGATACTTGAAGCTGGCAAAGACGCCCGCCTGCACGGCGCCCATGCGGTGGACCAGACCGATATCGAACTGGCCCTCGGAGCTGTAGTTGGAGTTGAAGATGTACTCGCCCTGCGCCTGCAGGGCCGAAGTTCCGGAGCCGCCGAAAGGCGAGAAGTACTGGCCTTGAGCTGTCACGTTGGCGTCGCCGCCCTTGGCCTTGCCAAAGTTGGGACCCACGTTGATGGCCAGCATCGACAGCTTCTTGTTGCGTTTGGCAGCTTCGTCGAGAACGGCCGCAGCGGTGTCGCTGGCTTCCTTGTGGGCGATATCCTCGGTTTGCTTCTCGGTGACCGGCTTGATTCCGTTGACCTGATCGCGGAGGGCGTTCTGCTGATTGCGCAGGTCGGCGATCTGGCTCTTCAGGTTGTCGTTCTCGCCCTTCAGGCCGTTCAACGCGGCCAGGATGTCATCGAGCTTGTCGAGGCGCTTGAGAACCTGTGCGCAGCAATCGTTTCCCTGCTTGACGGCTTCCTGCAGGCCCGTGAGCGCCGGCAGAATGTCGCTGATGCGACCGTCGCCGACAACTCTTCCCTGTCCGTCGCGCACTTCCAGCCGGACGCGCCGGTTCATGAACCGGCCTTCCTTGGTGCCGTTATCGACTTCGGGATCCCGCTTGCCATCGCCGCTGGTCGTGATCTGGTCGGCTGTCGCGCCATACTTGATCAGGAAAGCCTTAACGGCATCGGCGCGTTGCAGCGCGAGCTTTTCGTTGTAGGCTGCCGAGCCCACGTAATCGGTGTTGCCGGTCACCTTGACCCGGTAGTCTTTGTGCTGACCGAGCAGGTCGGCCAAGCGGAGTAGGCTCGGGTACCCGTCCGAAAGGATCGAGGAATTGAACTCGAAGTTAATCTCTTCCCAGGATTCCTTGGTCTGGCCGTCGAAGTTCGTTCCCTGCGCAAACAGTCCCGACGCCAACATCCCGATTGCGCCAATCGCAACTAGTGTCTTCATTGTCTTGTCCATCTCCTCAGGTTGAACAATATGTACAAGTGACCTCAATGTCCCCGATAACGGAGCGCTCACGCCGCCGCTGCGGCGCGCGCGACGCCACCTTGCCCAGAAATCCGCGCTGCCACTGCCGGGCCCGAGCATGGCCCACACACAGAGTTCAACAATAGCATACACCCAAAATGGGCCGTTATCTGCAAGAACTCGATGGGTTTACTGCCCAATCCGGTATTTGTCAGTACACACCGGCGGCGCGAATGCGATAATGATTGGGTGCTGGCTGCCGGACAGGTGGTCGCTCCCGGCAACGGGGGAGGAAAGTCCGGTCTCCACAGGGCGGCGTGCCGGCTAACGGCCGGGGTCCGGAAACGGATACGGAAAGTGCCACAGAAAATATACCGCCGGGTCCGAGGAGGGTCCGGTAAGGGTGAAAAGGTGCGGTAAGAGCGCACCGCGGTGGGAGCAATTCCGCCGGCAGGGCAAACCCCACGCGGAGCAAGACCAAATAGGGGAGGAGGAGCGGCCCGCTCCGCTGAACTTCCGGGTAGGTCGCTAGAGCCGGCCAGCAATGGACGGCCCAGACGAATGACTACCGCCCGCAAGGGTACAGAAACCGGCTTATAGTCCGGCAGCCAGCGTTAACAGGCCCGAAATAGGGAAAATCCCGGAGGGGCCGGGGAGCCACGTGGCGCGGGCGTGGGCGCGGCCGCGGCCGGGACGGGCGATTGCGGGGTGCGGTACAATGAGCGTGAAGTTCCTTCCGGTGTGCGCCCGTAGCTCAGTTGGATAGAGCGTTTGCCTCCGGAGCAAAAGGTCGGTGGTTCGAGTCCACTCGGGCGTACCAGATCCCTCCTGAAGCATCAAGGCTTCCTGGGACTCCGCCCGCCGAACGCCCAGTCGCTGGCGGACTGGCTGTACTCTCATCGCCAGCCATACCCGCAGGCTCCGATGGCAGTGCGCGCGCGCACGGCTGGCCGGGCAGCGTCTTTCCTCACCGGCATGACGAATGATGGCGCAACCAGATAGGATATGAAGCTGGATTACGCCATGGGGGTCAGGAAAGACAAGGCCAAGCGCGACGGAGTTCCGGTCCTCAACATGCACTCCGGGACATCGTTTGCGCTGCTGGTCTGCGCCACCCTGGCTGCTTACCTGCCGGCCCTTCATGGAAGCCTGCTCTGGGACGATGCCAGCCACGTGACCAAGCCGGATCTCCAGTCGCTGCACGGTCTGTGGCGCATCTGGTTCGATCTGGGAGCCACCCAGCAATATTATCCTCTGCTGCACACCGCCTTCTGGCTGGAGCACCGCATGTGGGGTGACGCGGTGTTGGGTTACCATCTGGCCAACGTCGCCCTGCACGCTCTCGCGGCTTGTCTTGTGGTGAGGATCGCCAGGCGTCTTTCCCTGCCGGGCGCGCTCCTGGCAGGCTTCGTTTTCGCCCTGCACCCGGTATGCGTGGAGGCAGTGGCCTGGATCTCGGAGCAGAAGAGCACCCTCTCCGGGGTCTTCTACCTGGCAGCCGCTCTCACCTACCTGCAGTTCGACCAGACGCGCCGGAAGTCCCGGTACTTCATGGCGCTCGGGCTGTTCCTTTTGGCCCTCATGAGCAAGACCGTCACGGCTACCTTGCCGGCCGCGCTGCTGGTGGTCTTCTGGTGGCAGCGTGGCCACGTCGAGCGAAAGCGCGACGTGCTGCCGCTGGTTCCCTGGTTCGCGGCGGGCGTGTCAGCGGGGCTTTTCACAGCGTGGGTGGAGATGAACCCACGCCTGATCGGCGCGCAGGGAACGCACTACGCGCTCACACTCCTGCAGCGTCTCCTGCTTGCCGGCCGCGTGCCGTGGTTCTATGCCTGCAAGGTGCTGTGGCCGTCGAACCTGATGTTTATTTATCCCCGCTGGACGATCGATCCCGGCCAATGGTGGCAATCCCTCTTTCCGCTGGGAATAGCGGCGGTGGCGGTGGCTTTCGGTCTGCTGTCCCGGAGAAACCGAGGGCCGCTGGCCGGCTTTTTGATTTTCGCCGGCACGCTGTTTCCCGTGCTCGGTTTCCTGAATGTGTATCCTTTTCGCTACTCCTACGTTGCCGATCACTTCCAATACCTGGCCACCCTGGGAATTATCGTTCCGGCCGCTTCCGGGCTGACGGTTCTGGCAGGGCGGATTTCGCCAGGAAAGATTGGGGCCATCGCCCTACCGGCTCTCTTGTTGACGACGCTCGGCGTGGCGAGCTGGCAGCAGAGCGGTTTCTATCGCGACTACGAGACGCTCTTCCGGGAAGCTCTGGAGCGCAATCCCGATAGCGCTTTTCTCCACAACAATCTGGGGGTGGAGCTCATGCTCATGCCGGGGCGGGTGCCGGAAGCGCAGACCCAATTCGAGGCGGCGGTGCGGCTCGAACCCGATAGCGCCGACTATCACGACAATCTGGGGCTTGCTCTGGCGACGATGCCCGGCCGTTTGCCGGACGCGATCGCGGAGTATCAAACGGCCTTGCGGATTGCCCCCGGCTTCCAGGTGGCGCATCTCAACCTGGGACTTGCCTGGATGTCGCTGCCCGGCCACCGGCAGGATGCGATCACGGAGTATCAGAAGGCGATCACGGAGTATCAGAATACGCAACGGAGCGCACCCGGTTTTTGGGAGCCGCACCTCAACCTGGGGATTGCCTACGAACAGATCCCCGGCCGGCAGGCCGACGCAATTGCCGAGTTCCAGGTGGCCCTGCGGATCAAGCCCGATGCCGAGATGGCGCACTTCCATCTGGGAAACACGCTCCAGACGATGGGCCGGCTGGCGGAGGCCATCGAGGAGTATCGAACCGCGCTGCGGATCAAGCCGGATGCCACGGACGCGCGCTACGAACTGGCGTATGTATTGGCACAGATCCCCGGACGCGTGCCGGAAGCCATCGTTGAGTGCCAGGAACTTTTGCGCATCAGCCCAAACGACGGGCCGGGGCGAGAACTGATGGCGTCATTGCTGGCGTTTCAAAATGGCCGGCACCAGGTTCCGTAGGTTCGGGCCGGCAGGCCCATTCATATCCTTCATCCAGGAATTCGCGAAACTTTGTGAAATGCGAAATTTCGCGAAATAAGCTCTGGACTAGTTTGCCCATCTCGGTTAAGTTATATCAGAGGTTTTCGCAATCAGCGTCTTTCATTGGCTGGCCCGGGCGGTTGTGCTTCGGGAAAACGGCCAAGCGAAGATGCGGTCTTTTGGTGAGTGTTGAGAGTTCTGCCGGACGAGGCAGCACTCGGGTAGCGAGGAGAGCCACCGGGCGAACATGGGGTCAAAAGCATGTGAGCAGGAATGACCCGACACCCCACCCTCTCGTGGTGGCTATTTCCCCAACGAGGAGAAAAATGAGCAATCGAATAGCAGCGTTGGCCGCCCTTGTCCTTCTGTTGACAATGGCCACATTCGCTCAGAACAACACTGGCATTATCTCCGGCAAGATTACCGATCAGACTGGGGCGGTAGTGCCAAACGCAGAGATCACAGTTACCCAAACCGACACCGGCGTGGAGAGCGTCAGTGAGAGCAATTCCGACGGCCTGTTCCGCGTTCCGGGCCTCCGGGATGGACCCTATAAGGTGTCCGTCACCGCCGCCGGATTCAAAAAGGCACTACGCGAGGGCTTTGCCCTTCAGATCGGCCAGATTCTGGACGTGGAAATCAAACTGGAAGTGGGCGCCAACACCGAGTCCGTTACCGTCGTCAGCTCCGTCCCCTTGCTGGACTCGCAGACTTCATCCACCGGCCAGGTGATGGAGGGCGACTATTTCTATGAGTTGCCGAACTATCAGCACTGGGAGAAGGGCGTCCTGTACTATACGCCTCAGGTCCAGAGCAGCAATGCCCCGTGGCCCGGCTCACTGGGTAACTGGAATATCAATGGCGGCAACAGCTACCAGACTGCCCAATACGAGGATGGGATGTTGGCCACCAGCATGGATGGTGGCACTACCATTAACTCCGTTTCCGTCGCCGATGAGGAAATCAAAGTTCTGACCAGCGCCATGCCGGCCGAATACGGTCACGCCACCTCGGGCGCCCTCATCGTGGTGAAGAAGGGCGGCACCAACCAGTTGCACGGCGAAGGCGGCGAGCTGTTCAAGAACAACGCCATGTTCCACCGCCGGTTCTTCCAGTTGCAGACCAATACCCAACAGGGTGTTCAAGACCTGTTCCAGATGCCCGATTTCGTGATCAGCGGACCGGTCGTTATTCCTCACGTGTACAACGGCAGGAACAGAACGTTCTTCGAGATTGGCGGATCCTACCACGTCGATAGCTCGTCCAACGCAAGCAGCTATTCGACTCCCACCGCCGCCATGTTGGGCGGCGACTTCAGTGCCTACTCCAACCAGATCTACGATCCGGCCTCCACCAGCGGCACCTTCGCCGCCGGCAACCTGTCGCGCACACCGTTTCCCGGCAACATCATTCCCACCAGCCGGTTCAGCTCGATGTGGAACGCCATCGCGGCCAACAAGCCATTCGCGGCGCCTCAGTCGAGCGTTGGGAGCATTACAAATACCGGGCCCAACGGAAACATCGTGGCATCCGGCTCGGGAAATTACTACAATCTCACCAACCAGGTCCGCATCGATCACAGCTTCAGCGACAAGTTCAAGGTCATGGGCAGTTTCACGTGGGGCAACCAGCATCAGCCCGCGAACAACGTCAACATTCTCTATAAGCCGTTCGATCAGTACCAGGTGCTGACGTACACCGTCCAGAACGTCGCTACCCTCAACTTTGTCTACACGGTCACACCCCACCTGATTAGCGAAACCAAAATCGGTGAATACCGTCGAACCGGTAACCCGCGATCGCGCACTGGCGAGGATTACACATTTGCGATCGCCAAGACCGTTCCTAACCTCCCTGCCAACGTGTATGTCAATCCGATCGGCTTCGGGCTGTCCGAAGGCACGAACGGCAGCTCCCAGCTTGGGGTCGGCACCCTGAGCGTCCAGGTGAACAACAACCACCAGTTCAACCAGGACTTCACCATGGTAAAGGGCAGGCATTCCATCAAGTTCGGGTACGAATGGCTGTGGGAAAACGAGGTTTCTCATAATATCGGCAACCCCCGGCTGAGCATTGGGTTCGGCCAGGGTGGAAACGCTCAAACCGATGGAACCACCGGCATCGGTCCCACTGGTACCCAAATCCCCAACACGGGAGGCATCCAGCTCGCAAATGTTATGCTGGGATACGTTACCAGCTACAGCTATGCCGAGCAGGGACCCAGCCTGCTCCCGGTAGACTCCAACCAGAGCTTCTATGTCCAGGACGACTGGCGGGTCCTGCCCAATCTTACTCTCAACGTGGGTCTCCGCTACGAGAATGAGACACCGGCGCATAGCAAGTTTCCGGGACAACTTAGCGTTGGGAGTCTGACGGTGCCGGACAACTACTACACCTCCGGATCGGTCCCCGGCCTGCTGACCTGCCCGCCGGGCGGGTGCATGGGCGCGTGGACCCAGCCCAAGGGCTTTCTCTGGAACCGCGACAACTTGGACTTCCAACCCCGTTTCGGCCTGGCTTGGACTCTCAAGGAGAATACGGTGGTCCGCGCAGGCTTCGCGTGGATGACCCTGGATTGGAACCTCGGTTACACCAACCAGAGTGAGATCGGCGGCGGCAGCTTCTATAACCAGTCGGTCTCTCAACCTGCTAACACGTACACGCCGCTGTTCAACATCAACCAGGGCGTTCCGGCATTCGTGTCGGTGGCGCAGTTGCCGAACGGCGAAATCCCCACGTCGGCCTCCACGCCCTCGGCTCGCCCCACCATCACCGTGGTTCCCGCCAACTACCACCATCCCTACACGCTGAACTGGAACGTCAGTATCCAGCGCCAGCTCAAGAAGAACTACCTGCTCGAATTGAGCTACGTGGGTCTGCACAACATCGGCTTCAGCGGCAACTATAACTGGGAATCGCGCCCCTACGGGACGGGGATCGACGCCAACGGGAACGTAATCGACCTGACGCAGCCGGCCAACTGGGCCTATCGGAACACCTGGGTCGGCAATTCGTCGGGCGTCAACGGCACCCAGGCCTACAAGCCATTTCCCAATCTGGGCGGCGTCAACTATCAATGCAACTGCGTTCGCATGATCTACCATTCCGGGACCGCAAAGCTGCAAAAGCGGTTCTCGGATGGCTTGACCTTCCTGACGTTCTTCACTTACCAGAAAGGAATCCAGAACTCCCCGGGCAATCTCTTCCTGAATCAGCAGGAACAACGGGCGGTCACGGGGCTGACCCAGAAGTATCGCTTTGTCAGTTCCATGACCTATGAATTGCCCTTCGGCAAGGAAAAACGCTGGATGAGCCATGGCCGCCTTATGGACTGGATCTTTGGCGGCTACAGCTTCGCTTGGAACTTCTCCGTCTGGGCTCCCACACCCGCAAGCATCGGCTACTCGGGCGGAAACTACCTCAACCCCGCAACGGGTGCGCTGGGTGGCCGCCAGGATTACCCGAGCTACGAGCCGTTGCCAGGAGGCAGTATCTTCCTTACACAGGACCCGCAACTTCGGCCCAACTGGCAGGACATCGGACCCAACCGCTTCGTACAGACGGGGCAGAACCCAATCGTCACCAACTGCGGTGTCACCCCGATCTTCGAGGGGCCGAATGGGACTGGACCAACCTGGGGCAACCTGTGCGAAGTGGTAGCTCCGTCGTTCGTCAACGGCAACCTGCCTGGCAACGAGTGGATCGAGCAACGGATCATCGGCTCCAACGCATCGATCTATAAGGACTTCCGGATCAAAGAGAGGTTCAAGGCGCAACTCAGGCTGGATTACTTCACCCCGTTCAAGTGGTTCAACTGGAGTCAGGCGAACACTACCATGACCCAAACTAACCCGGCCACATTTATGACCCCCGGTCTCAACGACAACGGAGATTCGACTGAAGGCGGACCGTCGGAAATGCAACTTTCGTTCCGCATCAAGTTCTGACGACTGAGTCTGACAGCATCTGCACTGAAGACGAGGTGGGTTCCACACTCCGGAACCCACCTCGTTATATTTGTCCGGTGGGGCAGTCTGGTGGCATCCAACTGGCCGGTTGACTCTCTCAGCCAGCATGGCAACTTGCGGGCTTATCGAAGAAGACGTTGCTGTCGCTGACCAGATATCGCAACAGTTGCCTGCCCGGCACGAAATCTCCTTTTGGCCACGGATGACGGAACCGGCGCCGCGATTCGTCAACGCTTCAATAGATCAGCTTGAGCGAAAACTGGATCTGCCGCGACGATCCTGCGGTGCGGCTGATCATGCCGAAGCCGGGCCCCGTTACGGTGTTGGCGGGCAGGCCGAAGTTCACGATGTTGAACAGGTTGAAAAACTCGGCGCGAAATTGCAGCGTTCCCAGTTCCGCCGTCCCTCGCCGGCCGATGGGCGTGTCCTTGATCAGGGCGACATCCACATTGCGGAGCCCCGGTCCGCGAAAGGTGTTCCGGCCGAGCGCGCCGAAGCGCCCGCGGTTCGGTCCGGTTCCGCCGGCGACATCGATAGGGACGTAGAAGAGAGAGGCGTTGCCGGCTCCCAACCCGAAGTAGTCTTCGCGGATTGCGCGGCTGGTCGACAAGTCCGGGACTCCGATCTGATCGGGCCGGTCGGTGCCGCCCGCCCCAACTCCGGTTTGCTGCACACCCGAATAGACGGTGAAGGGGAGTCCGCTGAGGAAGCTTCCCATGCCCAGCAGTTGCCAGCCGCGAGTAGACGTCTTGCCCAACGGCTGCAGCAGGCCCACTGAGTCCGCATGAAGATCCTGGAAAAGACTAGCCAAACATATTTGAAATTTCCAAGCAGCGCAGTTCCAACGGTGCTGGAAGCGGGATTACCGTCACGGTGACGACATCCTTGAAGCCGTTTTTGG
>Ga0209039_10004265_pt1 | contig 10538 bp, 6 predicted proteins | sample BogFormECP12_OM1_FD_188238 | JGI IMG/M metagenome (GOLD analysis project Ga0209039, IMG submission 188238) | Bog forest soil microbial communities from Calvert Island, British Columbia, Canada - ECP12_OM1 (SPAdes) (version 2) | ecosystem: Environmental > Aquatic > Freshwater > Wetlands > Bog ... | reverse complement strand
CCGGAATCTGTATGAAAACAAACAAAACGACGACAATTTGCCCGGCAAAAAAGCGACATTTTTGTATAACGGAACGACATTTTATGCAAAGGCACACGTGTTTTGCTGAAATCGGCGGCTTTCTTGTCACTTTTCGAGCGTTAAAGAACGAATTCTTGGCTTCAAAATGTACAAACTCGAGGCCACGGGTGAAACCCGTGGGAAGCGGGGCGGAAGGATGTTCGACCCCTGCGGGGTCGAATTCTTGAGTTTCTACATTTCCTGTTCATCACCACCCCGGCGCCGGAGGCGCCGGGGTGGTTAGCGGTTCGCGCGGTAAAAATGTAGAAACAGGAGGTTCCCCGAAGGGGAACAATATCAGTAGCCGTGGGTGAAACCCACGGATAGGGACCCTCTCGCGAAAATCTCCCTCGACCCTGAAGGGGGCGCACGCCTTGCTTATGGGAGTCTGCACTGGCCTGCCCAATGCCAGAGATTGTTTGCTTGCTCCTCGATGCCGGGCTACAATCCCACCTTTCCATGGGGATGGCAAAACTCAAAGAAGGAGAATGGAATGAGTAAAGTCAACCGTCGGTCTTTTTTGGAAAAAGCGGGAGTGACGCTTGCGGCCGGGTCCGTCCCCATTGAGGCGAAGGCGGCGGGCGGGGCGGGTGCAGGGAAGGGAAGCGCCATGGAAAAAAAACCAGACGTGGAGGATCCCACGCGGGAGGGAATTGCCCGCTGCGTGGTGGAGTGGTCATACAGCGCGGAGAAAGCTTACGCCGACCCCTTTAACGATGTGGAGTTGGACGTGGTGTTTACGGACCCGCAAGGGCACGAGCAGAAGGTCCCGGCTTTTTGGGCGGGCGAACAAACCTGGCGGATTCGATATACACCCATGGCTGCCGGCCGTTACACCTACCGCACCGTGGCTAGCGACGGCGGTGATCTCGGCGGGCGCCGCGGCGTGCTGGAGGTCTCGGCTTACCAGGGAGATAACCCGCTGCGCAAGCACGGCCCCGTCCGTGTCGCGGCGGACCACCGCCATTTCGAGCACATCGACGGGACGCCTTTCTTCTGGCTCGGCGACACGTGGTGGATGGGCCTTTGCAGCCGGATGCGCTGGCCGGAGGAATTCCAAGAGTTGGCGGCCGACCGCGTGAAGAAAGGCTTCACGGTCATTCAAATTATCGCCGGATTGTATCCCGACATGCCGCCTTTCGACCCGCGGGGAGCGAACGAGGCGGGATTCCCCTGGGAAGCGGATTACGCGCGCATCAATCCCGCCTACTTCGACGCGGCCGATTTGCGCATCCGATACCTCATCGAAGTTGGGTTGACTCCGTGCATCGTCGCCTGCTGGGGTTATTTCTTGCCCATCATGGGTGTTCCCAAAATCAAAAAACACTGGCGATATCTCATCGCGCGCTGGGGAGCTTATCCGGTGATCTGGTGTTTGGCGGGTGAGGGAGCCATGCCCTATTACCTTTCGAAAAACCCCAAAGAGGACATCGCCGCTCAAAAGGAGGGTTGGACGGAAGTCGCCAAGTATGTACACAGTATCGATCCGTACGGCCACGCGGTTTCGATTCACAATGGCCGCAGTGAGGTGCAAGATCCGGCGGTGCTTGATTACGACATGTTGCAGACCGGCCATGGCGATCGCACGAGCATCCCCAACACGGAGAATGTGATTACCGGCGGATTGTTGAAGACCCCGCTCATGCCGGTGTTGGCCGGGGAAGTGTGCTACGAGGGAATCCTGGAAGCGAGCCGGCAGGAGATTCAACGCTTTATGTTTTGGACTTGCATCCTGAACGGCGCGGGAGGGCACACTTACGGCGCGAACGGTATTTGGCAAGTGAACACGCGCGAGCGGCCCTTTGGCCCGTCGCCGCACGGACGTTCGTGGGGTGATGTGCCCTGGGACGTGGCCGCGCATCTCCCCGGCTCGCAGCACATCGGCCTCGGCAAGGGACTGCTGCTGAAATACCCGTGGTGGCGCTTCGAACCGCATGCGGAGTGGGTGGACCCGCACTGGAGCCATGAGGACTACATTCAGCCCTATGCCGCAGGGGTTCCCGGGGAAGTCCGCGTGATCTTCATTCCCCCTTCCTGGAACGCGCCGACGGTGAAAAGCCTCGAAGCTGGCGTTTCTTATCGCGCCTTCTACTTCGATCCCAAGTCGGGAAAGCAGCATGATCTAGGGGACGTGAAGCCGGATTCCACCGGCACGTGGCCGGCTCCCCTCACTCCGACGTTCGCTGATTGGGTGCTGGTGCTGGAGAAGAAGAGCGGATAGCAAGCCGCAAAAGCAAGTCCAAAGGCCATGCGCAAAGGGCACAAATAAGAGCCCGTCCAACGCTTCAATGATGATGGGCGAAACTGCGCTCTCGAGCTCCTTACCAGGGCACCATCAAAGTCCCAGGTGCCGCATACCTCCAAAGCTACGAATCCATCATGCGCGAAACGAACCCTCACCCACCGCCTTGCGGTCCCCCCTCTCCCCAAGGGAGAGGGCCACGATTTTAATTTCGATCCCTCTCCCCAAGGGAGAGGGGGGACCGCAAGGCGGTGGGTGAGGGTTCGTTCTCAACCCCATCGGACTTTGACGGAGCCCCGAGCTCTTTAGGCAGACTGCTCGACGCCAATAAGCTGCCCGTGTGATTGCATTCGGCGGCAGTCAGATATATATTGCTGTCCACATTGTGCATACAGTTGCTAGTTATTCCGCGAGGGGGCCATTGATGAAATCTGGTGCGATTTATGGGACTGCGGGCTTGAGAGTCGCGGGAGGAGGGTCAACAATCATTCGCCGCATCCGCCTGATCGGGTTGCTGCTTGCGGTGCTGGGTGCGATCGCCATGGCGACGCCGGCCCGTCATGCTGCGGCGGAATCGCCCACGACGATTGCCGCCGCTTTGCAGCCGTTCGTGGCGAACCACACGCTGGCGGGCGCCGTGACGCTGGTGGCGTCGTCCGACCGGGTGCTCAGCCTGGAGGCGGTCGGGTATATGGACATTGCCGCGAGGAAACCGATGCGGAAGGACGCACTGTTTTGGATCGCGTCGCAGTCCAAACCGATGACCGCCACCGCGTTGATGATGCTGGTGGACGAGGGCAAGGTCAACGTAGACGATCCGGTGGAGAAATATCTGCCGGAGTTCAAAGGCCAGTGGTGGAAGGCGGAGCAAGACACGGACCACATATTATTGAAGAGGCCCGCACACCCCATCACCGTCAAGAATGTGCTGAGCCACACCAGCGGACTGCCGTTCAGCTCACCGCTGGAGCAGCCGACCCTCGACCTGCTGCCCCTCGCCGCGCGCGTTCGGAGCTACGCCATGCTGGCGCTGGAGTTCGAGCCGGATAGCAAGTACGCGTATTCCAACGCCGGGATCAATACTGCCGGCCGCATCATCGAGGTGGTGAGTGGAATGCCGTACGAACAGTTCATGCAGCAGCGCCTGTTCCAACCGCTCGGGATGAAGGACACGACCTTCTGGCCCACGCCCAAGCAAGTTCAGCGCCTGGCGAAGTCCTACAAAGCGAACGCGGCCAAGACCGATCTCGAAGAGACGACGGTTACGCAACTCCGCTACCCGCTTACCGACCGGACCCGCCAGCCGATGCCCGCCGGCGGCCTGTTCTCAACCGCCTCGGAGGTTGCCCGCTTTTGCCAGATGATCCTCAATGGCGGAGTGCTGGACGGCAAGCGCTACCTCTCGGAGGCGGCCGTGAAGCAAATGACCAGCAAGCAAACTCCTGACGCCCTCACGGAAAAATACGGCTTCGGCTGGAGTGCGGGTAACGGAGAGTTCGGCCACGGCGGCGCGTACGCCACGAACATGACCATCAATACCCAGCACGGCCTGGTCTTCATCTGGATGGTCCAGCACGCGGACTTCCCCGGCGACGGCGCCAAGAGCCGGGACGCGTTCATGCAAGCGGCCAAGGCCACTTTTGCAAAATGACTCGCGAGCCAAAACCTGCGCCGCGATCCTTGGCTACAGGCCACTCTGAGCCCTGCCTCGACCACCGTAAACTCCAAGCTGTGAGTTGCCAGTTGTTAGCTGTAGGCTATCAGCTATCGGCTTAGGGTCATTACCAAGCTCCTAGAATTGTTTTGCAAACGATAGGAAGAATTTATATTAACCCCTATTGACACACCCATGGGGCTCGGCCTTAGTGTATAAAGGAAGGTGTGAATGCAGCTCAAATCGTATCAGATGAATGGTTTTTATGATGAGGTCTTTGATGCTGACTGCAAAGCACGGGCGGAAGCTCGCCTGCTGCTTGAAACCATCGAATCGCTGGAAGAGGGCGAGCTTTTGCGGTGTCAGCGCGCGGCGGAAACGCTGCTTCTGCAAATGGGCATTACCTTCAACGTTTATGGAGATTCGGCGGGCACGGAACGGATTTTCCCCTTCGACCTGATTCCTCGCATCGTCCGCGCCGAGGAGTGGGATTGGATCGAGCGCGGCCTCAAGCAGCGCATCCATGCGCTCAACGAGTTTATCGACGACATTTACCACGACCAGAAAATCCTTAAGGACAAAATCATCCCCGAGGAGATTATCAATTCCGCCGCGTTTTACCGTCCCCAATGCCGCGGAATCAACCCTCCCGGCCGCGTCTGGTGCCACATCACCGGCACGGACCTGGTTCGCCACGGCGATGGTCAGATCTACGTTCTGGAAGATAACCTTCGCGTGCCTTCGGGGGTTTCCTATGTTCTTGAGAACCGGGATTTGATGAAGCGGACTTTCCCCCGGGTGTTTGCCGGCCTGCACGTCCGCCCGGTTGACATTTACCCGAGCAAGCTTCTGGAGACTTTAGAAGCCATTGCCCCTTCCCGTGCCCTTGACAACCCAACAGTAGTCCTTCTTACCCCTGGAATGTATAACTCCGCCTACTTCGAGCACAGTTTTCTGGCGCAAAGGATGGGGATTCAATTGGTTGAGGGCCGCGACCTGGTGGTGCAGGACGGCTGGGTCTGCATGCGCACGACAAAAGGTCTGCGCCGAGTGGACGTCATCTACCGCCGCATTGACGATGACTTCTTGGACCCTCAGGCCTTTCGTCCGGATTCTCTCCTGGGCGTACCGGGCTTGGTGGATGTCTACCGCGCGGGCCGGGTGTCTCTGGCCAATGCCCCGGGCAACGGCGTGGCGGACGACAAAGTGGTCTATTCTTACGTGCCGGATATGATCCGGTACTACGAAGGCGCTGACCCGATTTTGCCCAACGTCCCCACTTTTCTTTGCTGGGATGACAAAGACCGCCAGCATGTGCTCCAAAACCTTGATAAACTTGTGGTGAAGTCCGCAAATGAGGCAGGCGGATACGGAATGCTGATCGGGCCGCACTCCACCGCCGCGCAACGCGAGGAATTTGCGGCCAAAATTACCGAGAAGCCACGAAACTACATTGCGCAGCCCACGCTGGCACTTTCGCGCGTTCCGACGCTGGTGGAAGATCACTTGGAAGGCCGCCACGTGGATTTGCGCCCTTACATTCTCTATGGCAAGGACATTTATGTCCTACCCGGCGGGCTAACGCGGGTGGCTTTGCGCCCGGGGTCGCTGGTGGTCAATTCGTCGCAAGGCGGAGGGAGCAAGGATACCTGGGTTCTCGCGCCGACGGAGATTGGAGCCACGAATGAGTAGTGAAACCGCGCCGCTTCTAAGCCGTGCGGCCGACGCCGTTTACTGGATGGCGCGTTACATCGAGCGGGCGGAGAATGTGGCGCGCTTTATTGACGTCAACCTGCACCTGCAACTCGATTTGCCGCTCGAACCCGCCCACCAGTGGCAACCCCTGATTGACACCAGCGGCGACGCCGCGGTCTTTCGCGAGCGCCAAGGCAAGGCCAAGAAAGCCACGGTTATCAAGTTCTTAGTGTGGGACACGACCAACTTGAATTCCATTTCCTCGTGCCTGCGCGCCGCCCGGGAGAATGCCCGTTCGGTTCGCGAGATCATTTCCTCGGAAATGTGGGAGCAGGTCAATGGAATGTTCCTGAAGATTCAATCGCAGAGGGCGCTCGCGGAGTCGGAGCGCTTGGCCGAAATCCTCCGCGGCATCCGCCTGGGCTGCCACATGTTCGAGGGAATCACCGACGCGACCATGAGTTACAATGAGGCTTGGCATTTCCTTCGCCTGGGCCGGCAGTTGGAGCGGGCAGACAAAACGTCGCGCATCCTGGATGTGAAATACTTTATGTTGCTGCCTTCGGCCAACGCCATCGGCACCCCCTACGATGACATTCACTGGTCGGCGGTATTGAAATCGGTGAGCGGATTTGAGATGTACCGCAAGAAGTATGGACGAATCACCCCTCGCGACATTGTGGATTTCCTGGTACTTGACCGTGAGTTTCCCCGTGCCATCCGCCACTGCCTGCGCGTGGCCGATGAATCTTTGCACGCGATCACCGGCACACCCATGGGATCGTGCGAGTATCCCTCGGAGCGCTCGCTGGCCCCCCTTCGCGCGGAACTGGATTACACGTCCGTGGACAGAATTATCAGCCAGGGTCTGCACGAGTATCTGGATGCCTTGCAGGTGCGGATGAACACCATCGACGACAACTTGGGCCGCGACTTTTTTGCGGAGGCTCTCATTACCCAGGCCCAGACTCAGACTGTCACGACGGGAGGCACTTCCTAATGGGAATCCGCGTGGGGCTGTACCACAAGACGACCTACGAATATGACCGTCTGGTGACGCTTTCTCCACAAATTGTCCGACTTCGGCCCGCTCCGCACACCCGCACTCCCGTGACCAGCTTTTCACTGCGGATCGAGCCCAAGGAGCATTTCATCAATTGGCAGCAGGATCCGCAGGGAAATTTCCTGGCGCGCCTGGTCTTTCCCAATAAGACTCGCTGTTTTTCGCTGGAAGTGGACTTAGTGGCCGAAATGACGGTCATCAACCCGTTCGACTTCTTCCTTGAACCCTATGCGGAGAAGATTCCTTTTCGTTACGAAGCCTGGGAACTGCGCGAATTAGACCCCTACCGGAGGGCAGCGGCTGCGCAGCCAAGATTGCAAGCTCTTCTGGACAGCATCGACCGGAGCCCAACCCCGGCGGCGGATTTCCTCGTCAACCTCAATCAACGGTTACAGCGCGAAATCCGCTACGTGATTCGGGCGGAGTCCGGCGTGCAAACTCCGGAAGAGACCCTCGAACTTGCCAGCGGGTCCTGCCGCGATTCCGGCTGGCTGCTGGTTGAACTGCTTCGCCACTTGGGCCTCGCTGCGCGATTTGTTTCCGGTTACCTGATTCAGCTTAAACCCGACGTGAAGCCGCTCGAGGGTCCCGTCGGCGCGGCTGAGGATTTTACCGACTTGCACGCGTGGGCTGAGGTTTACCTGCCCGGCGCGGGATGGGTCGGGCTAGACCCCACTTCCGGCTTGTTCGCGGGGGAAGGGCACATCCCTCTGGCGGCAACACCCGAGCCGCGCTCGGCGGCGCCAGTCACCGGCTTGGTCAGTCCCAGCCATGTGGAATTCCACCACGAAATGCGGGTCACGCGCATCCTGGAACCCGCCCGCGTCACCAAGCCCTATACTGAAGAACAGTGGCAGGCACTTTATCAATTGGGAGAGCGTATTGACGAGGAAGTGGCGGCGGGCGATGTCCGTCTGACGATGGGTGGAGAGCCCACATTTGTTTCCATCGACGACATGGATGGGGAGGAGTGGAACACCGCCGCGCTGGGACCCGCCAAACAGCGCATGGCCAAGGAACTGCTTCTCCGCTTGCGCCAGGAGTTTGGCAAGGGGGACCTCCTCCACTATGGACAGGGCAAGTGGTACCCCGGCGAGCCTCTGCCCCGATGGACTCTTTCGTGTTATTGGCGAACCGACGGCGTCCCCCTGTGGAACGACCCGCGTTGGCTTGCCGAGACCGACCGCGATTATGGCTTTGGAGTCAACGCGGCGCGCCAGTTTGCGGAGGAATTGGCCCAGAGGCTCGAAGTCGGGACCCACTACGTCATCAACGCTTACGAGGACTCGTTTGCCTATCTCTTGAAAGAGCGCAAGCTACCGGCGAATGTGGACCTGCTGGACAATAAACTTGACGACCCCCTGGAGCGCGAGAGGCTCCGCCAGGTGTTTGAGCGGGGCCTTGGCCAGCCCGTCGGTTATGTGCTGCCCCTGAAGCGGGCGGAGGGGAAGAGCGGCCCCGAGTGGCAGAGTTGTTCGTGGGTGCTCCGTTCCCTACACCTTTTCCTGATCCCGGGTGATTCGCCGGTGGGCCTCCGTCTACCCCTCGAAACGCTGATCTGGGAACCTGCCGAGAAGCAGCAAAAGGTCTTGGAGGTTGATCCCACGGCGCGTACGGGACCTCTTCCCGTTCCCCTCCGGCGGGTTCAGATAACACAGCCACCAGCAGAGTTCGTGGAGCAACAACAAGCGCCGGAGCCGTTGGCACCCTCCCCGGAAGCAAAACCGGATCAAGTCGTGCGGACGGCGCTGACGGTGGAACCGCGCGAGGGCAGGCTGTGGGTTTTTATTCCCCCGGTCGAGTGCACGGAAGACTACATCGACCTGCTCGCCGCCGTTGAAGACACCGCCACGAAACTCCAGATGCCGGTCCTCATTGAAGGCTATCCACCGCCTCACGACCCGCGCCTACGGCACATCAAGCTCACTCCTGACCCCGGCGTGCTGGAGGTCAACATTCACCCCGCCGCCAGTTGGCGCGAATTGGTGGAAAACACCAATACTCTTTATGAGCAAGCGCGGTTGAGCCGTTTGGGGACGGAAAAATTCATGCTCGACGGCCGCCATACCGGCACCGGTGGTGGGAATCACCTGGTATTGGGCGGGCACACGCCTGCGGATAGTCCCTTTCTGCGGCGTCCCGACCTTTTGAAGAGTATGGTGGGATACTGGCTCAATCATCCCTCCCTCTCGTACCTGTTCTCAAGTGTTTTCATCGGCCCCACCAGCCAGGCTCCGCGCGTGGATGAAACCCGCGCCGACGCCGTGTACGAGTTGGAAATCGCCTTCAGCCTCCTGCGCGGCAGTGCGGCAGGCGAGTGCCCGCCCTGGATGGTGGACCGGATTTTCCGCAACCTTTTGGTGGACGTGACCGGCAACACTCACCGCTCAGAGTTCTGCATCGACAAGCTCTATTCTCCCGACAGCGCCACGGGGCGGCTGGGTTTGCTGGAACTTCGCTCTTTTGAAATGCCGCCGCACGCGCGCATGAGCCTGGCGCAACAATTGTTGGTCCGCGCCCTGGTGGCCTGGTTCTGGCGCGAGCCTTACGAGGAGAGGCCGATTCGTTGGGGCACGCGCTTGCACGATCGCTTTCTTCTCCCTTACTTCGTCGAGCAGGATTTTGGCTACGTCCTGGATGACTTGCGCCGCGCCGGTTATCCCCTGGAGGCACCGTGGTTCGCGCCGCAATGGGAGTTTCGTTTTCCGGCTCTTGGCCAAGTGGACTACGATGGGGTTGACATCGAACTCCGCCAGGCCATCGAGCCCTGGTACATCTTGGGAGAAGAACCCGGCGCGGGCGGCACCGCGCGATACGTTGATTCCTCGGTGGAGCGAGTCCAGGTGCGGGCGAAGGGCCTGGTGAGCGAGCGCTTTGCTGTCGCCTGCAACGGCCGGCGATTGCCCCTTCAGTCCACGGGCACGCACGGCGACTTGGTGTGTGGCGTGCGTTTTCGCGCCTGGCAGCCGCCGCATTGCTTGCACCCCACCATCCCCGTACACACCCCTTTGATCGTCGAGTTGATTGACATCGCCGCCCAGCGGTCGATCGGGGGATGCACCTACTATGTGGCGCATCCGGGTGGGCGCAGCTATGAAACTTTTCCCGTAAACTCCAACGAGGCCGAGGCTCGCCGGCGGGCGCGTTTTTATCCCATCGGTCACACGCCGGATCTGAAGGCTGTACCACTCATCGAGGAGAATCCGGAGTTTCCCGCCACGTTGGATTTGCGCCGAAAGACGTAGCACTTGCCCCGAACTTTGGATTTCATTGTGGATACCTCGATAATCCCCAAACATCCCTGCCATTCGGCAGGTTGGGTGACGCCCACGCCTTTAGGAGTCGCCGATCTGAAAAGCGACATCCAGAAACGGCCCTCCTCTATGCGGATAACAGGGAAACGCGAATATTTGATTTTCGGCGCTACCGTTTATCACGCCTTCTTCCGGAAATTGTTGAAGGATTGCCCCGTCGAAAATGCTACCACTCGGGTAAGGGCAATTTTTTTCGGTCGAGATAACCGAAGAAAACGGCCAGCAAGTTGAATATGACATTTTCTTTGCGGCATCGCGCTCTTCCAAGAAAGGTGTCATAAACCTCTTTGTGCAGAGCGCCTATGTCCGTGATCCCCAATACGCCGCGAGCCGTCCAGAAATGAAACCAATAGGATTCTACGTGATTTTGTTCAACACCTTGAACAATCGCCCCATCAAGCCGCCCCCAAGATAAAAAAGCCGCGAACCTACAAAACAGGTCTGATTGGATAACGGCATCGGCTCCAGGTCCGGTAAACTTGGTTTGTCCCGACCAAGGATAGCCGGGAA
>Ga0209039_10004264_pt1 | contig 10541 bp, 8 predicted proteins | sample BogFormECP12_OM1_FD_188238 | JGI IMG/M metagenome (GOLD analysis project Ga0209039, IMG submission 188238) | Bog forest soil microbial communities from Calvert Island, British Columbia, Canada - ECP12_OM1 (SPAdes) (version 2) | ecosystem: Environmental > Aquatic > Freshwater > Wetlands > Bog ... | reverse complement strand
CGGCACGCCGACGCTCGTCCGCGCCGAAAAGGAGGGCACGACCCCGGCGGCGATCGCCGAGCGGTTCCACGCCGTCAACAAGGAGTCGTTCGAGAAGCTCGGCTTCTCTTTCGACCTCTACACGAGCACCCACACGCTGGTCCATGAAAGGACGGTCCAGGAACTGTTCCTGAAGTTGCTCGAGGGGGGTTTCGTCGCCCGCCGCACCGCGGAGAACGCCTACTGTCCCCAGCACCGCCGCTTCCTCCCGGACCGGTACCTGGTCGGGACGTGTCCGAACTGCGGCTTCGAGACCGCCCGAGGGGACGAGTGCGACAACTGCGGTCGTCCGATGGACCCGGCCAAGCTCGGAGGTCCGAAATGCGCGCTGTGCGGGACTCCCGCCGAGTTCCGCCCTTCCGAGCACTTCTACCTCGAGCTCGACCGCCTCCAGGAGAAGCTCACGGCGTACCTCGGCGAGCAGCAGCATTGGCGCCCCGGGACGCTCCGCGTGGCCGAGAACTTCCTCCGGGAGGGCCTGCGCCCCACGCCGATCACCCGGGACCTCGATTGGGGGGTACCGATACCGCTCGACGGCTACGACGCGAAGCGCTTCTACGTCTGGTTCGACGCGGTGACCGGGTACCTATCGGCGTCTAAGGAGTGGGCGATTCGCTCCGGCCGCCCCGACGCTTGGCGTGCCTACTGGGACGCACGCGAGCCGGTCCGGCAGTACTACTTCGTCGGCAAGGACAACAAGTTCTTCCACACGATCATCTGGCCGGCGATCCTGATCGGGGCCGGCGGGTTCCGCCTGCCCTACGACGTTCCGGCGAACGAGTGGCTGCTGGTCGAAGGTCGGAAGGTCTCGAAGACCCGGACCACCGACGCGGACGCGTTCATCCCCGCCTTGCTCGCGAACTACCCTCCCGACGTCATCCGGTTCTACGCGGCCCTTCTGGCCCCGCAGAACCACGACACCGAGCTCAACTGGGAGGAGTTCCGGCAGCTGCGCGACGAGGTGCTCGCTAACCAGTACGGCAATCTTGCGCAACGCACGCTCGTGCTGACACGGGACCGCTACGCCGGGAAGGTGCCCGATCCCCCCGAGGGCTGGAGTTCAGGAACGACGCCGAACGCGGTGGAGGAGCGGATCAAGAGCGCCCACGCTCGCATCACCGAAGAGTACGAGAAGGTCCACCTGAAGGAGGCCCTCGACCTCGCGCTCGAGGAGGTCCGCGAGGCGAACCGACGTTTCCACGAAGCGCGGCCGTGGGGAGCGACGGAGAACGAACGTCGCCAGACCCTCTACGAGACGCTCTGGAGGTTGAAGGCCATCGCCACCTGGCTCGCTCCGGTCCTCCCGTTCTCGAGCTACGAGGTGTTCCGCATGCTCGGCTACGACGGTCCCCCCGGGCCCGGAGAGTGGGACGTCGCGCTCTCTCCCGTTCCGGCCGGCCAGACGTTGGGGGAGGTCCGCCCTCTCTTCCCACGGCCCGACATCGAGGTTCCCGCCGCTCGAGCTGTGACGTCTACGTCGACTACCGAATGGCCCCCGCTCGCAGCGTGCTCCGGGGTCATCCGGAGCGCGGCCCCGCATCCGTCGGCCGACAAGCTCTACGTGCTCGAGGTGGACGTGGGCGCGAGCTCGCCCCGGACCGTAGTGGCCGGTATCCGCTCGACGTACCCGGTCGAGGCGCTCAAGGACCGGCCGATCGTGCTGTTGACCAATCTCGCTCCGCGAACGATCCGTCGTATCACCTCCCAGGGAATGGTGCTCTGCGCCGAGTCCGGGGATCGCGCTGTTCTGCTGGCGCCTCCCGAAGGGGTTCTTCCGGGAACCTACCTCGTAGGCCGGGGTGCCTCCGACCGAACGATCTCGTATGAGGAGTTCACCGCGACAACGCTCGCGGTCGGTCAGGTGACGGCAGCATCTTCGGAAGGGCAGGTCGAGGTCGATGTGGGAGATACCCGAGTGATTGTCCCAGGCATCTGGTCTGCGGGGGCATGGGTCGTGGTGCGCCGGTCCGTAGGCGGAGAGGTCCATTCCGAGGCGCTCGCCTTCGCCCCGGGGAAGGGCCCCTACCCCTCCGAAACGGTGGCGGCCGGAGCCAGGGTCCGCTGATGGGCAATCTTCGGCTCGACCTTCACGTTCACTCCCGACATTCGCCGGATTCTTCGCTCTCCATCGAGACGCTCGCGACCAACCTCGTAGCGCACGGGCTCAACGGATTCGCGCTGACGGACCACAACACCGTGGCCGGTCACGCGGAGCTCGCCGAGTGGCAGGCGAAGCTTCCGGACCTCGTGCTCGTTCCGGGGGTCGAGATCTCCACGGCCGAAGGTCACCTGCTCGCGTACGGCGTCTCGGAACTGCCGCCGCTCCACCAGCCGGTGGCTGACACGATCGCCTGGGTCCGGGACCACGGAGGGGTTTCGGTCCTCGCGCACCCGTTCCGGCTCTCCCACGGCGTCGGGGGGTCGGTCGCCGAGAGCGTCCGCGTCGACGCGATCGAGGTCGTGAACGGGCACAACTCGCCCCGCGCGAACCGAAGGGCCGACCGGGTCGCGGTCCGTCGGGGACTGGGCCGCACCGGGGGAAGCGACGTGCACGAGCTCTCGGATCTGGGTCGGGCGTACACCGAGTTCTCGGAAGGCACCTCCCGTGTGGAGACGATTCTGGCGGCCCTTCGAAGTCGTGGGTCGACCGCGGGCGGAACCGCCCTCCCCCTCGCAGACCGGATCCGTACCGAATGGAGGACGGTCGTCCTCCGACTTCGGCGGGGGTTCCGACCCATCTGAGCTCAGGTCCAGCCTCGCCCCGTCGGTTTTAAGGCGCGGACCTCTGCCCCCGGCCGCGCCGAGGTGGCAGAATGGTTAATGCGACAGACTGCAGATCTGTTTCCTGGGGGTTCGATTCCCTCCCTCGGCTTGGTGCCCGCCCGGCCGGGCTCACCGCATCGTGGTCGCACCGTAGAGGAGAAAGCGTCTCGTGCCTTCCCTCACGACGTGGCGACGCCTCTCCCTAGCGGTAGCGGCGCCTCAGGTGCGCCGCCGCCCCCGCTTCTGCCCCCTCCCCCGCCTCCGGGGTGGTACCCCTCACCGGCGCCCCCGCGCAGCGATTCGCAGATCGTAGTCATCGTCGTCGTCGTCGTAGCCGTGGTCGTCCTCGCGAGCACGGCTCTCGCATTCGTGCTGTACTTCGAAGTGGCGGGCATAGCCCCCGGCGGCTTCCACGTTCCGCTCGGCACGAGCCACTGGATCGAGTCGCCGACCGAGACGATCGGGAGCGGGCACGCCTGGTACAACTTCACGGTCGGTGCCGCGGCGCCCGGGCTCCAGTGGGGGGACCTCAGCCTCACCGTCCAGGCCGCGACCGGGAGTACGCTGATGGCCCCCGGCGCCACGACGGTGGTGCTCTCCTACGGAGCCCCTGTGGCCAGCTACGACCTCTCGGGCGCGACATGGACCAGTGGTGGATCGGCGTCGGTCCTGATGGGTCAGGTGCTGAGCGTGGACACTCTCGGCGCGCATGCGTCGGGAGGAACCCTCCTCGTCTCTCCGATCTCGTCCTCGTACACCGGCAACATCCAGGTGAACATTCCGTAGATGCGGGGGGCGGTGTGAGCGCGACCGGGGTCCCCCGACCGAATCGGTTCCGTCCCTTGGACGTGGTCCTCCTCGCGATCGCCGGCCTCGTCTGGGGCGCGGCGTTCGTCTTCATCCGTCAGGGGATCTCCCTCGGAGCTTCCCCGCTCGCGTTCGCCTCGGTCCGCTACCTTCTGTCCGCCGTGGGCTTCGCCGCCCTCGCCGCGGCCCGGCGGGACTCGTTTCCTTCGCGTCCCGCCGTCGTGGTCTCCGCCGGGATCGGCGGGGTCCTGATCATCGGCATCTACGGGGGCTTCCTCTACTGGGGAGAACAGTACACGACGGGAGGATACGCCGCCCTCCTCTCCTCCACGATACCGCTCCTCACCGTCACCCTCGGTTTCTCGCTCCTGGCCTCCGAGCGGCTCGGCCCCCGGGGGCTCCTCGGCATGGGCGTCGGGTTCGTCGGCACCGCGGTGCTCGTGTTCCCGGAGCTCCTGGGGGGAAGCGCAGTCGGGAGCTGGAAAGGTCCGCTCTTCATCCTCGCCGCGATGGTCAGCACGGCATTGGGCACGGTGCTGCTCCGCCGGCTGAGCCGAGGCCCGCAGGGACTCTGGCAGATCAGCAGCCAGTTCACCGTCGCCGGTCTCCTGCTGGGAGCCGCGTCGGTGGCGTTGCCCTCCTCCTCGGCTCTGCCCTTGACCTTCGGGGTTCTCGGCAATCTGGCGATCCTCGTCGTCTTCTCCTCGTTGATCGGCTACTTCGCGTACTTCGCCCTCCACCACCGGGTCGGACCCGTCCGCGCGAACGTGGTAGCGTACCTCGGCCCAATCGTCGGTGTGGGGGTCGGTTCCGGTCTGTACGGCGAGCCGTTCACTCTCTGGGAGATCGCGGGCGTGGCTATCGTGCTGGCCGGGGTGAGCCTGGTGCTGTGGGAGTCCGCGCGGAAGTCCACTCCGGGTCCATCCCCGAAACCGGCTCCGTAGAACGGTTTCGTTTGGGTCCGTGATCCGCTCGGCGTTCGGCTCGCTCCGGAAGGGCCGGGGTCTGAACGGGTTCGAACGGCCCCGTTAAGTTCGAGAGCCTCTCAGGGAGGTCGATCCGGTTCGGGTGCCCGCTCGACCGGCGGGGTTCGCAGTGCGTCTCCAGGATTGGTGGTTCACCACCCTCATGGGCACCCCGCTCAAGCTCGAACCTCCCCTACGAGGGGACGTCCGGACGGACGTCCTGATCGTCGGGGCCGGGGCCGCCGGGCTTGCGGCGGCGATGCGCCTCGCGGAGCAGGGACTCGACGTGACGATCATCGACCGCAACATCTGCGGGGGCAGCTCGACCGGAAAGAGCGCGGGGTTCCTGACGCCCGATAGCGAGCTCGAGCTCTCCCAGATCCTCCGGCGCTACGGGCCGCAGGGGGCGCGGGACCTGTGGGAATGTGCGCAGTGGGGAGTGGACCGCATGGTCTCCCTCATTCGCGACAACGGGATCGACGCGGACCTCCAGAAACAGGATTGCCTCTTTCTCGGGGAGGGCCGCAGCGGACCGAAGGAGGTCACGGACGAGCTCGCGGCGCGCCGTTCGATGGGCTACGAGGTCCAGGGGTACACCGCCGAACAACTTCCCACGGTCATCGGGGCGACCGGGTTCACCGGCGCCGTGCGCTATCCGAACACCTACGGGGTGAACGGGCTCCGCTACGCGCAGGCGGTGAAGAGCCTCCTCGTGAACAAAGGGGTCCACGTCTACGAATCCACGGAGGCGATCGGGCTCAAGGACCACACCGTCCGCACGCACCTCGGGTCCGTCACCGCCGACAACATCGTGTTCTGCGCGGACAAGCTTGATCGCAATCTCACCGACCACTTCTGGACGTACTACTACGCGCAGACGTTCCTCGCGATCAGCGAACCCCTCCAGGACCGCGAGGTCCGGGCGATGTTCCCGCAGGACCGGTTCCAGTGCTGGGACTCCCACTTCATCTACGCCTACTGGCGCCTCACCGGGGACAACCGCATCCTGCTCGGGGGCGGCAGCCTGTGGACGACCTACGCGAAGCACGACACGTGGTCGGAGAGGATCATCGACCGGGTGATCGGGCGGTTCCGGTCGCATTGGCCTTCCGTCGCGCGCGTCCACTTCCGACAGTTCTGGATGGGGCGGATCGACATGACGCGGGACCTCATGCCCACGGTCCTCCGGGAGGAGAAGGCGCCCTGGATCCACTACGTTCTCGGATGCGTCGGCCTCCCCTGGGCCACGTTCTGCGGGGACTTCGCCGCCCGCCACGTCCTGAACGACAGCGCCCAGGACGACCGACGGTTCTACCGCTACTTCGGCGAGAACCGGCGCTTCCTCATCCCCCTCTGGGGGGAGGAGGTCCTCGGGAAGCGGATCTCCTTCGTGCTCAACCAGTTCTACGCGAAGTACCGGCAGGTCGACAAACCCGGCGGACCCCTCGAGGCACCGGGTCAGTTGGGCTGACGTCTTGGAGGGGCCGCGGGCCCTGGGAACGGGGGCTAGGAGCCCGCCGGCCCTCCGGGCGCGGGCGGGAAGGACATATCTCGGGAGCCTTCCTCCGCGTCCGGGGGTCCCGATGCCCGGGCCGGACGGAATCGTCATCGTGAAGCCCTCCCGCCCCAGCGGGGAGGCGTCCTCGGCGGATGCGAATGGACCGGGCGGAAAGCCCTCTGCCGGGGAACCGACGCCGGAATCCAGCCGCACGTTCTTACAGCTCTGTGAGCTCCTCGATCGAGGCGGGTACTCCGCGGCCGTCCTGCTCGCCTACCGGACCTCGTTCGACGGCACGGTCCGAGCCTACGGCCTCGACGTGCCTCCCTCCTGCTCGGACCGGAGGTTCCTGAAGGAGTTCCTGCAGCCCGACATGGGGCCGCTCACCGACCTGCTCCCGGAGCTCTACCGGCGCTACGAACCCGTGAAGTTCGGCAAGCTCGTGGAAGGCGACCGAGCATCCCTGCGAGCGCTGCTCGAGAAGCTCTACTCGGAGACCGTCCTCGCGCGCCTCGACGACCCCAACTTCCAGCCGAGCGGTCCTCTCGCCGCGGGTGAAAGGACCTCCCGCTACGACCGACTGGTCCGCTCCCTCCCGCAGAGGCAGATGTGAGCGCGGACCTCTCCGGGCCTCTGGTGCTCGAGGTCCCGACCCTCCTCGCCCTGATCAGCGCGTTCGCGTGGATCCTCTGGAGCCGCCCGGCGTCGCCCCCGCGGTTCCATGGGTACGCCGTCCGACAGGGCTGGCAGGTCGACCCGATCGCCCTCCTCGATGAGGACCTGCGGAAGGGGCGACTGACCGCGGGCATTCTCGCCGTGCGCGACCGTCTCCTCGTCGAGCTCACCCAGCACCACGGGATCGACCTCCCCCAGATCCGGCGAAGGCTCTCGTTCTCCCGAGTTCCCCTCGCACCCGAGGTCACGAAGGCGTGCGAGGCGGTGCGAGCCCTGGAAGCCACCTACTCGATCGCCTATAGGGTCGAGAATCCCTTCCTCACCGACCTCTGGACCCGGTGGCGACGGCCGGTGTGGCGAGCGCAGGCGCTCCGGCGGCTTGAGAAGGAGCTTTCCGAGGTCGAGACGCTGTGGCCCTCGTTGGAGAAAGCCTCGTGAGCGAGCCGGCCCGACCGTTGGACGACTCGAGCGCGAACTCGCTGGGGCCGGCGCAGAGCGTCCCGTCCACGGGTAGCGGCCCCGGGGAAGCGTCGGACCCGATCTCCGCCACCGCGGCGAACGGAATGCTCGGCCAACTGCAGGACGCTGTCGCGCGGACGGTGATCGGTGCGCAGGAGGTCGTGCGGGCCCTCACGATCGCCCTCGCGGTGGAAGGTCACGTGCTTGTCGAGGGCGTCCCTGGGATCGCGAAGACGTATCTCGCGCGGACGTTCGCCCGCTCGCTCGGTCTCTCGTTCCAACGGATCCAGTTCACGCCCGACATGCTCCCATCGGACATCATCGGGGGGCTCGTGATGGACCCGAAGGACCGCTCCTTCGTCTATCGCCCCGGGCCGATCTTCGCCCAGGTCGTTCTGGCGGATGAGATCAACCGGGCCCCTCCCAAGGTCCAGTCCGCCCTCCTCGAGGCGATGCAGGAGCAGCAGGTGACCGTCGACCGGCGCACCTACCCGCTCCCCCGGCCCTTCCTCGTGATCGCCACCGAGAACCCGCTCGAGCAGGAGGGCACCTACCCGATGCCCGAGGCCGAGCTCGACCGCTTCCTGTTCCGGTGGATCATGTCGTACCCGAACCCGGAGGACGAGGCGAGGATCGTCCGCTCCCAGCTCGACCCGGGGGACGTACCGCCGGGTTCGGAAGTGCTCTCGGGCGGCGACATTGAGCGTCTTCGTCGGTCGATCCGTTCGGTGAACGTCCACGAGGAGGTCGTCCGGTACGTCACCGCCATCGTTACGGCGACCCGGGCCGACCGCCGCCTCGAGGCCGGAGGTTCTCCCCGGGCCGCCGTGCAGTTCATGCGAGCCGCGCGGGCCGGGGCGTTCCTCGCCGGAAGGGACTACGTGATCCCCGACGACGTCCAGGAGCTGCTCTTCCCGGTCCTCAACCACCGGGTCATCGTCCGGCCCGAATTCCGGGGGGCGCGCTTCCTGCCCGGCGACCCGCGCGGCAGCCTCGAGGGGATCCGGACGATCCTTTCGGACATCCTGAAGAGCGTTCCCGTACCGCGCTGACCGGACCCCATGGCGAGCTCCCGGGTCGTGTTGAGCCCCCTGGGCTGGTCCGCCCTCGTCGGGGGCCTGTGCACCCTCCTCATCGGCCTCGTCACCCTGAACCTTCTGCTGCTGGTCGTTCCGCTCGCGGTGCTCGCCCTCACGACCACCGAGCTGCTCGCCTTCGACCGGGCCACGCGAGGATTCGGCCCCTCCTGGTTCCGCTGGCAGAGGTTCGAGAACAGCTCCGAGGTCCCGATCGACGGGGTGGGGTCGATGGCCATCGACCTCGAGCGGGTCGGTCCGGGCTCGGTGTACCTCGAAGTGTTCGACCCCCAACCGGACGCGTTCGAGGTCGTCCTCGGTTCGCCGCGCCTCGTCACCTGGTCGTCGAGCGGTGTCCCGCTCCGTCTCGCCTACGTCTATCGTTCGCGCCTGCGCGGCCGCTTCCGGTTGGGACCGACCATCGTCGTCGCACACGACCCGCTCGGCTTCGCGTTCCGGATCACGAAGCTCGACAACCGCTGGGAGGTGCTGGTCACGCCGGCGTTCTCGGTCGAGGAGGCCACATCGATCCCCCCGGGAGCCGCGGGACCGGCGGAGGCCTATCGGCGGCGCGTGGGCGCCGGGACCGAGTTCCGCTCGCTGCGCGAGTACCTGCCCTCGGATGACGCGCGCAAGATCGCCTGGCGCCGATCGGGCCTCGAGAAGGTCTACGTTCGCGAGCATGAGGAGGAGGCTCACCCGGAGGTTCTGGTACTCCTCGACACGAGCTGGGAGATGCGGCTCGGGGTCCCCGGGTCCGAGAGCCTCGAGCAGGCCGTGGCGGGCGGGACCGTGATCGCGGGTCAGGCGATCGGAAGGTCGGGTCGCAGTGCGCTGCTCACATACTCGGACCGTCTGGTCGAGTACGTTCCCCCCCAGCGGGGGCTCGAGGGAGCCGAGCTCCTGACCCAGGCGTTCGGCCGCGTCACGCTCGCCCCCTCTCGGTTCGACCTCCCGGGCGCCCTCGCGGCGGCCCAGGAACGTCTCTCGGCGCCGACGACCATCATCCTCCTCTCGACGCTTCTCGCTCTCGAAGGACCGGTCGAGGGTGCCATCGCGGGGCTGCGGGCGCGGGGCCATCGATTGGTCGCGCTCTGTCCGGAGGTGGCCACGCTGTTCCCGCCCGAGGAGGGTGAGCTCGCCACGCGAACGATGGGCTTCGCGCAGGCCCCGGTGAAGCGTCAGGTGGAGCTTGGCGTCGAGCGGCTCCGCGCCGCCGGAGCGACCGTCTTCCGGTACCCGGCCCCCCAAGTGGAGGCGGTGGCCGCCGAGGTGCTGACGTGGACCACGTCGGGGGGCGGTCCGACATGAACGACCGCTGGTGGGCCGCGCTGCTCGTCTACCCGGCCCCGCTCTACGCCGGTGTTCTCGTGCTCCTCCACTTCGGGACGGCCGGTATCGTCTTCCCGCTCGGCTTCTTCCTGACGCTCGCCTTCGGCACCGCGACCGGGCTCGGCGTACTGCGCCATCCGATCTTCGTGTGGGCCGGGCGGCTGTTCTTCCTCCTCGCGGGCCTCGTGCTGTTCGTGTTCGGCTCGCCGGTGTCCGGGGGCTCGCTCGACCTCGCGACCGGCATCACGCTCGGGGCGCCGTTCCTCTGGCTCGAGTATGCCTGGCGCGGTTCGGCCTCCCCGGGGGCCCGCGTGCTGGCGCTCCAGACGGCCCTGCTCATGGGGGTGGTCAGCATCGCGACGGTCGGTGTGGCATCCTCCGGCGGGTCGGCGGGGGAGCAGTTCCTGCAGGCCCTCGCCCACGTGATGGCGGGCCAGGTCCAGGGGCTCGGGGCTCTCCTCACCGGCGGGACGCCGAACTCGATGCCGCTCGAGTCCTCCCTCGACGTCTACTTCGTCGGCCTTGGGGGGCTCGCGCTCGCGGGGGTCGTCCTGTCGTGGGTCTCCCCGCGCACCGCGCTCGACGACCCACTCCCGTGGCAGTGGGTCCGCTCCCGTCCCGCCTCGGCTCCGAGCCTCCCGGTCCCCGAGGAGCTCGGCCTGCGACCCGACCAGCGCTCGGCGCTCGCGACCCGGACCCTCCCCGAGCCTCCGATGGCGATGCTGGCGCCCGGGTTCGGCCCCCTCATCGTGGCGTCGCTCCTGGTGGTCGGTTTCACCGTTCTCTCGGTGGCCGCGCCCACCATCGCCCTCCTCCTCCTCGTGCTCGGCACGGCCGGCGCGCTCAAGCGGGCGCAGCCCCTGCTGGGCGAGAGTTTTTTCATCCTCTATGGCGATTCCTATCTCCCCATCGACTGGTCCGCCGTCG
>Ga0209039_10004263_pt1 | contig 10542 bp, 11 predicted proteins | sample BogFormECP12_OM1_FD_188238 | JGI IMG/M metagenome (GOLD analysis project Ga0209039, IMG submission 188238) | Bog forest soil microbial communities from Calvert Island, British Columbia, Canada - ECP12_OM1 (SPAdes) (version 2) | ecosystem: Environmental > Aquatic > Freshwater > Wetlands > Bog ... | reverse complement strand
AGAAAGCCTGAATAGGCAAGATCTCTCTATTTATGAAAGATTAAAACACTCTCTCTTCAATAGGTTTGACAAAAAGGGAAGTGAAGAAGAGGTCTTATACTAAAATACTAAGCTCTAGGTCATTATTCGTAAAATATCAGATCTTGGTCCTCAAGTATCTTGTGGAGTTTATGCACTGTTTCGAACACGTCTTCTTCCTTCTTGGCTCCTGTGCACACGAGTTTCCCACTCGCGAATAATAATATAACGACTTTAGGTTCATCCATCCTGTATATCAACCCAGGAAACTGCTCCGGCTCGTACATCGTCTTACCAAGACTGTACGCGGCTTTTTCCAAGTCTATCAGTCCACCAAGACTGGCTGAAGCGACTATATTTTGAATCTTCAATTCAGGCTTGCTGATAATTATTATGCCGCCCTTTTTCAACTCCTTAATTACCTTCATCACCGCACGGCGCGCTTCCGTCTCCGATTTCGCGCCGGTACACACCATCTTTCCAGAATTAAATATCAAAGTTGCCGTCTTCGGTCTTTTGAGCCGAAACACCAGGCCTGGAAACTGTTCAGGACGATATTCAACACCAGGATAACTCTTCACAACAGCGTTCAAATCGACTTTCTGGTTCAAAGTAACAGAGGCAACAACGTTCTCAATTTTTATTACAGCTTTGCTTTTCGGCAAAGAAACGTTTCCCCCTTCTGAAGGATTTAAATACCCTTTATAAAACCTTAGGTAGGTAGTTTTTCCGTTTAGGTAGGCACTTTTCACTTTCTAGCGCGCGCACATGTAAGAGCAGCAGAATAATTGGATTTGCATGATGCTGAACTATTTCCCTGAACCAGTTAAACTGGGATTGCACAAAACCTTAAATCGATGCTTCGTGGTCCACTAAATTGAAGGTCAAAGATGACCCAAGACGATAGATTAGAAAAAATAGACAAAAAGAAATTGCCCCTGATCTATAAGATCATCTTGAAACTGCCTTTTCCACAGAACATTAGGTCGATCAATATTCCTAGCGGCATGTTTTGGGCGATCATACTCCCGATAGCCATGATTCTAGACTTTTACTTGAACGTTTATTTCATTGTCGGACTCAGCTTCCCTCTTAATATCATCATGATCTGCACGGTTCCCCTCGTGATTCTTGTCATATTTGTGAGAGCCACCGCCGACAGATTCATAAATTGGTGGAATTCCGCAGTAGTAGGCGGCTACGTGCAACGAGAAGTAAAGAAAGTGTTAGATGAATACATCACGATGAGAAAGAACAAGGAAAAAGAACGAACACAGACGTAGAGGCTAGAACGTGCGAACTTTCGGGCATATCAGTTACTTGTAAGACGAACATACAATAGAAATCAGCGGAGCAACCAGTGTTCCAAAAAGAAACACAAATCCCCCCTGAATAACAATTGCGTTGAAAACGGTGCTTGAAGTAGGAAGGCGTGTTGAGAACCATCAAGCTACGGCACTCTTAAGTACTTCAACGTCTTCGCAAAGGTGACCGTTTCAAATTCTCCGTACACCCCCCCTAAGACGACCCATTCTCGTTTGACATGGTTTGGTCCAAATGCAACAAGGTTAATAAGAAAGGATTTACAGTGCAGAAAGATGAAAAGAAAATGCAAAGGCGTACAATCAGGGAGTTCTTATCGTTTGCAATCATGGCAGCGTTCTTTTTCATAGTTTTCTACTTGAATATTGAACTGGAATACAAGATATTCATGGCCATTCTAGTTTTCTCAATGGTTTTCCTGCTGGGATTAGCAGATGAAACCACTCGACAAGTAGAAAGCCGAAGGCTTTAGAAAACACCACCAATCAATTATCAGACGCCTTGAGAGTAGCCCTCTGCCGTTGATGAATTCTCTAGGATGTAAAGATTTAGCGAAAGGATGAACCTGCCCGCTACGACGATTTAGTGCGCGCTTTAGCGAGATCCAATCACGCCACCGGATGCAACCGCAAGTATATATGTAGTCAGTGTTCAACGCAGACTTGACCAAGACAGAAAACGAAGAAGACGTCCAGTCAAAATGCCAAAGATTCTTGTAGGAGAGTATTCATTTTCCTCAATTGTTTGAGTCTAACGGCTGACTAGGCTCTACATCATCGTGTGCTCTCTTGGAAACTACACTTGCACAATTCAGAACCTAATGCTTCTTTTAGGAAAAATAGGGAATGGCTGAGCCTACAGCAGCCATAGGAGCGGGTTAAATCTTTCTCTTGCTTAGTACTTCTCGGAATTGCTTGTGGTCCTTTGGACATTCGTAAAGTCCTATCTCAAGCTCCATTCTCTTTCCTGCTTTATCTGGTCGACCCGCCATCTTCCAAGTCTTCTTCGGCTTTGAGACTTCAGTTCCACACTTCGGACACTTTCCCATTCAATTTCCTCCATGCATTTTGACATTCATGGTTTCTGAGGATGATGAATAAATAACTTTCCATCCTCCCTGCTGAGGCAACTTGGTTCTAAAACGCATGCAGGAGATTGTGGTGGAATCGAGTTCGTATGTTAAAGGCTGAATCCCTTGGATGTTCCTAACTTGGTCCGTTCATCTTCTGGGCTTTGGAGCTGATATCTCCAAAATGCTTTTACATGAGACTCTTGGCTTATTCCATCTAGTTTCCAGGCAGGTTAAATAGGTATTGAGTACCAATCAAGTGAACGCTTTTGGATTGCTCGTTAGACCGGTTCGCAAACTCATTGATCAGAAGGGGTTCTTAAAGCCGACAGAGCCTCAAGAAAGAACGATACCTCTGATTCTTGAGGGGAAAAACGTTCTTTTGATTTCGCCCACGGCCAGCGGTAAGACGGAGGCTGCGTTCTTGCCTGTCCTGAGCACACTGCTGCAGCATCAGCAGGGAACTCCGGGGATAAAAGTGCTATACATCACTCCGTTGCGGGCCCTCAACAGAGACATGCTTGAGCGGTTTGAGTGGTGGTGCAACAATCTTGATATAAAATTGGCCGTTAGACATGGAGACACTGAGACCAAAGAAAGGGTGCGTCAATCCAGAAGCCCTCCAGACATTCTGATAACAACGCCTGAGACTCTGCAGGCGATTCTGTCTGGCTGGATAATGCGTCAACACCTTCAGAGACTGCAATGGGTGATAATCGACGAAGTGCATGAAATGGCAGACAGCAAACGTGGAACCCAGCTGGCACTTGCCCTAGAACGACTCAGAGCCATGACAGGCAGAGATTTCCAGCTGATAGGTCTTTCTGCTACCATTGGCAGCCCCGAAAGAGTTGGTAAATTCCTAGTTGGCACGGGTCGAAACGTCGAAATCGTTCGAGTTCCTGTCGCAAGATTGATGCATTTGAAAGTTATCTTTCCGACGCCTGATGACGAAGACGTGCGTTTGTCGGGACAACTCTATACTCATCCGGAGGTTGCGGCGCGACTGCGAATCATCCGAGATCTTATCGAGAATCATAAATCGGTGCTACTGTTCACTAATACACGTGCGGTCTCAGAAGTGCTTGCCAGCAGATTCAAAGTGTGGAACATCAATTTTCCAGTGTCGATACACCACGGCTCACTTGCCAAACCCTCCCGCATAGCCGCCGAGAAAGGGTTGAAGAGCGGAGACTTGAAAGGCCTAGTCTGCACCAGCTCTCTAGAACTAGGCATAGATGTGGGCACCATAGACCTCGTGATTCAATACATGAGCCCAAGACAAGCAACCAGGCTCATCCAACGTGTGGGCAGAAGCGGCCATAGAATCGGCCGCGCAGCTGAAGGAATCATAGTAGCATTGGACTCTGACGACGCACTCGAAGCCATAGCCATAGCGAAGAAAGCCTTCGAAGAAGATTTGGAGCCAGTACAGATTCCTAACAAGCCCTACGATGTTCTGGCTCACCAAATCGCAGGCCTGCTCCTAAAGAATAGACGACTCAGTTTCGAAGAGATTCGAGAACTCTTCAACAAGGCATACCCATATGAAGACCTGAACGTTGAAGACGTCGAGAAAGTTCTGCGGTACATGCATCAACGCTTTCCGCGTTTAGCCTGGGTCTCCTTCGAGGACAAGATGGTTTTGAAGCCACGACAAGCCAAAGCACTCTTCGAATACTACTTCGATAACTTGTCCATGATTCCGGAGGAGAAACAGTTCCTCGTCGTTGACGAAACAACCGATTCATCAGTTGGAGTTTTGGATGAGGCGTTCATGGCTGAATTCGGCAAACCTGGAACAAGATTCATTATCAGGGGTAGCCCTTGGATTATCCAAAACGTCTCAGAAGAGAGAGTGCATGTCAAACCCATAGACGATCCGACGGGTGCTATTCCAAGCTGGATAGGCGAGGAGATCCCCGTGCCATTTGAAGTCTCGCAGGAAGTCGGTTCCATAAGACGGTTCGTTGAAGAGAATTGGAGAAAGAACATTTCGCTTGAAGACACTGCAACAGAGCTGAGTGAAAGATACCCTGCCGAGAGAGACGTTATTAAAAAAGCATTAGCAGACACCATTGAGCATTTGACCGCGGGCTTCCCAGTTCCAACAGACAAGCGAATAATTCTCGAGGACTGGGGTGAATTTGTTCTGATTCACGCCAACTTCGGTTCTCTCGCGAACAGAGCGTTGGCGCAGCTCTTAGGCCAGCTGATTTCTGACAAGATGGGGTACACTGCAGTGGTTCAGCATGATCCATACAGGATTTTTGTTCAAACCATGGGCACAATCAACGCGGAGCAAGTCGTCACGCTGTTCAATGAGATGGGAGAGTTGTCAGCACAATCTGTCAGAGCCAGCCTTACTATGGCGACTGTGAAAACAGGTCTTTTCAAGAGGCGAATAATACACGTGGCGCGCAGATTTGGAGCGCTGAAGAAATGGGCTGACTTCGGCAGCGTAAGCCTTCAAAAACTCGTCAAGAGCTTCGAGGGTACACCCATCCATGAGGAAGCACTGAAAGAAGTGTTCACGAAAGACATAGATTCGGAAAGACTCGTCAGCATTCTCACTGATATACAAAAAGAAAGAATAACCGTTCAAAAAATAACAACAGATGGTAAGGCGTCGTCACCTATTGCCCGAGCCGGCATTGAAAGAATCAGTATGAAAACAGATTTAATCCCGCCTGAAAGAATGCGGGCAGTACTTCTAGAGTCCGCAAGAGCGAGATTACTCAATGAAACAGCGAGTTTTCTATGCACAAACTGCTGGAACTACACTGAGACGTTGACAACAAAAGATTTGCCAGACAAGCCTAAGTGCCCAAGATGCGGCTCTGCAGCCATTGGACTACTGAAGGTTGAGGAAGAAAAGGCTCAGTCAATCGCCGAAAAAGGCACGGAACAACTGGCCAAGAACGAACAAAAACTGCGCAACTATGCTGTACAAACAGCAAATCTCATAGAGAAATACGGAAAGCCTGCGGCTGTTGCCCTGTGCGCTAGAAGGATTCAGCCTTCGGACGTCAAGACCATTATGGAAAAAGAGACAAAACTCAACGACAGATTCTACGAACTCGTTCTCGAAGCGGAACGCAAAGCAATGAGCAAGAGATTCTGGTAGAATGACAGCCCTCAAAGTTCAAAGTAAGATGACTTGCGCTATGTTTGGAGAGTAGATTCCGTCTAGAACAGCAACAAGAGACCATGTTTTAGAAAGAAGTGCTGAAGTGAAAGTATTCTGTCAATGAGTGAGACTTACAATAAGTTTTAAATGAATCCCTTCCCATTTGTGCCTAGACGTTGTCTGCTGTGAGAGGAAAACTGAATTGGAAATAAGCCGTAAGAAGCTTCGAGAGGAAGTCCTCGAAAGAGTCAAGTATGTTAAAACCTGTGTCTTAGCAAGAGAAGTGTGCTTGCTAGTCCGCACCAATCGTGCTGTGCTTGAGCCAAAAGATGTTAAGGAAATCTGTCTTTCGGTATCGAAGCTTTGCAGTGAAGAAGGCTGTGCAGAACCAAGCGAAATCTGCCTCAAAGCAGCTGAAGCTGCAGGTTCAGGACAGGAGGAAAAATATCTTGAACTCTGCGCTCAGAGTTGTCTGAAGTGTGGCGAGGCTCGACAACCTGCGCCAAAGAAAGCTCCCTACGTTTCTTGAAAGATAGAAAGTATTTAATGCAACAAGGTCTTTGGTTACAGAAGCAGCTGATAACTGCAGACAGTGGAGGTCATGCATATTGTTTATAGCCCCATTTGTTCCCAGCCCGCCTCAAGTAGTGCGCCAAATGCTGATGTTGGCAGATCTAAAACCAGGAGAAGTCTTTTTTGATCTCGGGGCTGGCGACGGCAGAACGGTAATAATGGCCGCAAAAGACTTTGGAGCAAGAGCCGTCGGCGTAGAACTGCGAGAGGATCTTGCCAAGAAGGCTTCAGCCACTGTCTACGAGCAGAGCTTGCAGGACAGGATAACATTGGTCAACGGGGACATGTTCCAAGTCGATTTGACTTCAGCCGACGTCATATTTCTCTACTTGACCACAAGTGCAAATGAGAAGATTAAGGGCAAACTTGAATCTGAACTCAAACGGGGCGTACGCATAGTCTCTCACGACTACGAAGTTGTCGGTTGGAAACCAATTAAAGTCATAAACTTCTGTGAAAACCAGACACTAGGCTTTCCTTCCCACACAATCTATCTTTACAAGAAACCTTAACCAGAGGAGAATTTATGTCCTCAGCCTCATTCAAGACTACGTTCAGAGTAACTTGGGTCGACACCGATGCAGCTCAGGTGGTACATTTCTCGAAGTACTTCGTGTATTTCGAGAAAACTGAGGAAGAATTCTATCGTTCTCTAGGCTTCAATTTTTCAGACTTCAGAAGCAGAGGATTGTGGCTTCCAAGAGTCGAGGCATTCTGTCAATATAAGAAACCGGCAAGATATGGCGACCTGCTCGAAGTCGAGCTGACAGTTGAAGAGCTCAAGGAGAAATCAGCAAAACTGGGATTCAGCATAATGAACAAGGAAAATGAAGAGCTGCTTGCATCGGGCTATTTCGTAGTCGTTACGGCCGACCGAAACACAGGAAAAGCGACTAAAATCCCTCCTGAAATCTCTGAGAAACTGAAACCTTTCAGCAAGCAGATTTTATAAGAGACACGAACTTCTGATTCCACGTAGTGAACGGTAAGATGCAGTATGTTCCTTGGCGGCGCATCGCAAACTGGAAATGTACTTCATGTGGGGACTGTTGCAGACTCTATAGCGTAGTAATAAACTTCCAAGAGTGGCTAGGAATAGTCAGCAACTATGGTGCAGAGTGCACTGTCTCAGGTGCGAACAAGCTATTCATAAACCGAAAAAACGACGGCTCTTGCGCCTTCCTGAACAACGGCTCAAAAATCGGCTTATGCGGACTGCAACACATGAAACCCAGAGCCTGTCAGTTGTGGCCTTTCAAGATTTCCTCAGAACCCCACTATGGAAATCAGAATGAGGCCCTCTATTTCTATTATGGAAAACCATTATTTGTGTATGCAGACCCAATGTGCAAAGGGCTAACACTGGGGAAACCGACACTCGAATTTGTAAACTTGACGTTGCCCGAATTTGTTGAAATCGCTGCTGGAGTCCGAACTAGCCAGTTCAGAACCACGGGCGGTCCATGGCGTTGGCACTTCTCTCCCAGTTTCGGGCTTGAAAATGTGGGTAACTGGCTGTAAACCCGCTTCGCTAAAGATGAGGCAGCATCTTAAAGCGGGTCTGGGCATATGCATTCTTGAGAAGAGTATGCTGGATCATCAGTTCCTGAACTCAGGAATGTCGAGCACTTCTCAAATGAATCAAGTTATAAGCATCGAATTCGGATTCTTAAAAGACACGTTGGTGCGTTAGATGGGCAGACCTGAAATCGGTCTTTCAATGTTGTATTGTCTTGGAGAAACATTCGATAAGATGGCAGAGCAAATTCCAAAGAGTCCTACAACGTATGTAGAGCTGGTTGACGACGGTTTTCATTCCTTGGACGAGAAGAGAATCCTGACATTAAACGACATAAAACGTTCCTATGAAAAGAAATATACAGTCCACGCTCCTTTTGTCGGCATAAACATAGCTCTGCCCTCAAGTTCCCTGCTTGAAACTACTATGAGAAGGCTAAAGAAGTCCATTATCAATACGAGCGCTTTGGACTCTGACATATGGGTTTTCCATCCGGGCATGACGACGGCTACTAGCATGTTTTATCCTGGCATGGACTGGACCCAAAACATGAAAAACATCCGTCTGCTGTTCAGATTTGCCAAAGATCACGGTGTCAAGGCTTGCGTCGAGAACATAATGCAGGGGTGCGTGCTGAAAAACGTCGAGGAGTTCAGAAAATTCTACAGTGATATGGATGAAAACGTAGGATTAGTTCTTGATGTTGGACATGCTAATGTTGTCGGTCAACTTGAACGCTTTCTGTCCGAGTTTTCAGGCAGGATTGCCCATGTACATGCTCATGACAATCATGGCAAATCCGATGAGCATCTGGGCGTTGGTTATGGCAACGTGCATTGGAACATGGTTGCCCAGTATTTGAAGAGAGCTTCGTTCGACAAGATTGTAATGATAGAGTCAATCGAACATATTGAGGAAAGCGTAGAGAAACTAAGACGACTTTTTTCTTAGAGGCGGAACTTCCAGCTTCATAAAGTCTTCTGCGACGATAGTATTCTTGAAAATTTTCTTTGCTTGCTTGAGCACTTTATTCGGGTCCTTGTATCTCTGACTGATGTGTGTTAGAATCAGTTTCTTGACTTTGGCTTTCTTGGCCAAAGTGGCCGCCTGTCCTGGAGTCGAGTGACCGTACTCCTTTGCTCTTTTTGTCAACTCTTCTCCTAACGTGCTCTCGTGAATCAACACGTCTGCCTCAAACGCGAATGTTTCAAGACGTTTGAATGGTCGGGTGTCGCCTGTATAGATTATCTTTCTGCCTTTGCGGGAATGGCCCAGAACGTTTTCAGGCCTGACGACGTGTCCATTTTTTGTCGTGACGCTTTGCCCACGTTGGAGTTTCCCCCACAGAGGACCTTTAGGCACGCCTAGGGTTTCGGCTTTGGCAGGATAGAATTTGCCGGGCTTCATCTTTTCAATGTAGGCGTATATGAAGCCGGGAATAACGTGCTTTGACCAAATCGCTTCCACGTAGTATTCTTTTTCGTTACAAATGATGCCTTCGTCTTCAATTTCGTGAATTTCTAAGGGAAAAGTCAAGACAAATTGGACTGTTTTTTTGATCGCCTGCAGGAAATCTTTGATTTTGGGCGGTCCGTAGACGTCGAGTTTTCTCTCTCTGTTAAGTAAGGATAGGGTCTGGAGTAGGCCTGGCAGACCTAAGACGTGATCTCCATGCATATGTGTTATGAAGATTTTCAGGCTTCTGTTTGGATTCTCTCCAGTTAGGAGCATCTGTCTTTGGATGCCTTCGCCGCAGTCGAATATTAGTTGCTCACTTTCACGTTTGACTAGGATTGCGGGAAGTCCTCGTCTAGTCGTTGGAACGCCAGCGGCTGTTCCTAGAAAAACAATTTGCAGACTCAAATTCTACACCTTCTCGAACACGACTACTTCTCGTGTCAGGCTTCGATGGACATAGACAAAATGTGATTCCAAATATCTGTATCCAAGGTTTGTGATGTCGCTAGATATGCTTAGCTTTTTCGGGGCTGCCATGCAGGCTCTTCCTCTGCCACTCAACGATCCGTGTACAGCTGTCAACACTTCTTTGATAATCTGTTTTGTGGTTCGCTTCATCGTGGTCGAAGATATGCCGTATGGTGGATCTGTGACGATGCAGTCGACCTCTGTTAGAGGCGGGTATTTTGCGTCAGCAATCATTATGCCGTCTGGTTCAATGTTGAAATGGGCCATGTTTCTCATCGTTCCCCTTGCCATTCGACGTTGAATGTCAAAACCAAGTGCTTGGCAACCGATGAGTTTAGCCTCGATCAGCATGGTTCCGGTTCCGCAGAAAGGATCAAGAACCGAATATCCAGCTTTGGGTCTTGCCAGATTAACCATGCATCTTGCAAGCTTTGCTTGCATAGCAGAAGGATGGAAAAAAGGTTTCTTTCTTGGACGTCTTTCTAAAAATGGTTTGGCCTGAATTTCGGCCAGGTTTACTCCAAAAACAAATCTTCCTTCGGTTATTGTGCCGACAAATTTCTTTTGTGGTGTCTTCAGGTCCACTTTAGCCCCTGGGCATCTTTCAAGTATTATTCTGCCGAGCGTTCTTTCGAGTGCCATTCCGTTGATTTCCGAGGAATATTCTTTGATATGCTTGATGCGCACGACGAAGCTTTCGTTATCTTTCAATGCTTCTTCGAAAGGCGCTTGCTGCATCGCTTTGATTATGCTGCTCATTTTTGAGTTACAATTTAGCAACTCAAGCGCGCAGATTCTGGTGAAGGCGGCTCGATGTCTAAGGGCTTCCGCAGAAGCAGAGTCTGTTTCAAGTCTTAGGATTTGGTCGAGTTTTTCAAGGATGGTGTATTGGTAACCTTCGGCTTCGAGTATTGCTTTTACTTCGGATACGGGAAGACTCTCGTGCTCACCTGATAATAGAAGAAAGAGCCTTGCCACAACCGC
>Ga0209039_10004262_pt1 | contig 10543 bp, 6 predicted proteins | sample BogFormECP12_OM1_FD_188238 | JGI IMG/M metagenome (GOLD analysis project Ga0209039, IMG submission 188238) | Bog forest soil microbial communities from Calvert Island, British Columbia, Canada - ECP12_OM1 (SPAdes) (version 2) | ecosystem: Environmental > Aquatic > Freshwater > Wetlands > Bog ... | reverse complement strand
CTTCCTCCTCGCCGAGGGCTTCCATCGCGTCTCCCGGCAGTCCAACAGTTGGTCCCTTTTCCTCCGCTACCAGGCTCAGGCCGAGCGCCTCTACCGCCGCGCCGTCGAGGAATTCGACCGCCTGAAAGCTCTCCGCCACGAATTACCGAACGAACCCGTTTCCACCCTCGAACCCGAAGATAATACAACCCCTTATACCCCATCCGAAGCGAACCCGTTGCCACCCCAAACCACCCCGATCCCGGTCCAGCCCCAGCCCCCCGTCGCACCGCGTCCCCCAGCCGCATCCGGGTGCCGCGCTATCTGTCACCGCCCGTCCCGCCTCCGTCCCTCCCTCCAACCGCTTCCACCCGCGCTTGCTCCTTTGCGGAGGCGCCGCCGGCGCGTGACCTCCGCCTCACCGCACTCCGCCTCTTTGCGGAGTATTCCCAGCCGGGCTTCCACAAGAGATTTGCAGCCGCTGCACCGCCTTGTTACCATGAAGACGTCCCTCACGGTGGGTGTAGCTCAGCTTGGTAGAGCGCCGGATTGTGGTTCCGGTGGCCGAGGGTTCGAATCCCTCCACCCACCCCATCCCACGCCAACCCAACACACATTCGAAATCGCCTGGCGCGGCCATGCGCGCGGTTTAGGGTTTCGTGCCGCAATGCGTCGTTTCAGGAAACTCTGAAGAAACATGAAAGATTTGCACGGCTGAGCCTGACAGCGGATCGCGACTTGCATTTGTGAAACACACGCGCGAAACTTGGAACATGACAATATTTCTCGTAATTGCTTGATTTATGGATACTTACTCATCCAATTGACGCCCCGTAAAAAATCTTCAGAGGAGTTGCAGACCGTCATTTCGAAAATATGCTAGCCTGTGAAAAAGAAGCGATCCGGGCGGCCGTGCTTACCCGTCAGCGGATCTTGGATGGTGGGCTCCGTCCAGTGGGCTTGCTTCGGGAGGTTCCTACGATGAAATTCAGTCTTGCCGTTGCATTCGTCTTAGCGGTTCCTCTTGCGATGTTTTCGCAGGAATATCGCGGCACCATCGGCGGCGCCGTGACCGACCCCTCCGGGGCGGTGGTTGCGGGCGCCAAGGTGACCGTCACGGAAACCCAGACCGGAACCAGGGTCGAAACCGTTTCCGACAGCGCCGGGCAGTACGCCGCGCCGTTTCTTTCGCCCGGCGACTACTCGATTGCCGTCACTATGCCGGGCTTTAAGGAGTTCGTCCGCAAAGGCGTCCATCTGGGCGCCGGGGAACATCCGGTCATCGACATTCGCCTGGATGTGGGCGACACTACCACCAGCGTGGAAGTCACGGCCGATGCCGGCGTGCTCAACACCGAGAACGCTTCGGCCGGGCAAGCCATCACCACCAGGCAGGTCGAGGACCTGCCGTTGAACGGCGGTACTCCCCTGGCCCTGGCCTCGCTGACTCTGGGAGTTATCGGCACCGGCCAACCCGGACTCATCCATCCGTTCGACTCCGCGGGAGCGGCCGGATGGAGCGTGGGCGGCGGCTATGCGCAAACCAGCGAACTGCTGGTGGACGGCTCTCCCGACGCCACCTGGGACGGACGCCTGGCGTACAGCTTGCCGAAGGACGCCGTGGAGGAAGTGCGCGTCAAGGCCTTCGATTCAGACGCCTCCTACGGTCATACCGGCGGCGGCACCCTGAACCAGATCATGAAGACCGGCACCAATTCGGTGATGGGCACGCTCTACGAGCAGGTTCAACCGAACACTCTTACCGCCAATAATTTCTTCAACAACTCCAAGGGCACCCCGCGGCCCGTGACGCATTACAACCAGTACGGCGTCACGGCCGGTGGCCCCATCTTTATTCCCAAGGTGTTCGACGGCAGGAACAAGCTGTTCTGGTTCTTCGCGTTTGAAGGCTTGAAGGACAGCAACCCGAACCCCGCGCTGGCCACCGTTCCCACCGACGCCGAGAGGCAAGGCGATCTTTCCCAGGTTCTGGCTCTGGACAAGACCGTTCTCTACGATCCCTACTCCACCTCAACCAGCGGCAGCGCCACGACCCGCACCGCTTACCCCAACAACGTGATCCCCGCGAATGAGTTGAATCCCGTGGCCCTCGCGTACCTGAAGTTCTATCCCGAACCGAACGTCGCCCCCGTTCGCCCCGATGGCTATCAGAACTTCAACAGCACGACTCCCACCAACGACAACTACAACAACGAATTGGGCCGCCTCGATTACAATGTGACGGAACGGAGCCGCATCTTCTTCGATATCCGGCGTACCGGCTACACCCAGAGCAAGAACGACTACTTCAACAACATTTCCCAGGGCTCGCTGCTCTTCCGCAACAACTGGGGAGGAACCGTGGATGAAGTATTCGCCATCAATCCCACCAACGTGCTCGACGTGCGCGCGAACTTCTCGCGCATGGCCGAGACCCATTCGAGCCCCAGCCAGGGATTCAATCCAACCTCCCTGGGATTTCCGTCGTATATCGCCTCCAATGCCGAGTACCTCCAGATCCCCGTCATCGCCTTCGCCAGCGCCACCAATTTCCAGGGGATGGGCTATTCCGGGACCGGCGCGGCATCCAACAACAATCTGCCCTCCCAGTCCGCACAGCTTATGGGGAGCCTGAACCGGATCATGGGCAGGCACAACCTGAAGATCGGTATGGACGCCCGCCAGTACCGGTTGAACACGTTTACGGTCGGCAACGCCACCGGAACGTTCAGTTTCAGCGCCAATACCTGGGTGCGGTCGGCCGCCAGCGGCGCCTCCTCCACCACCGTGCTGGGGCAGGATTTCGCCGAATTCATGCTGGGACTTCCCACCTCCGGATCGTACGATCTGTCCACCTACGGCTCCTGGTATAGCTACTACCTGGCGCCGTTCATCCAGGACGATTGGAGAATCAAGCCGAACCTCACCATCAGCCTCGGCGTGCGCTACGACTGGAACGGCCCCTACCACGAGAAATGGGGCAGAACCGTCAATGGCTTCGATTTCACCGACCCGAATCCGCTGCAGGCCGCGGCCCAGGCGGCCTATGCCAAGGCCCCCATCGCCCAGCTTCCCCCGAGCGCCTTCAACGTGCTGGGCGGTTTGACGTTCGCTTCTCCGGGCGACAACGCCGTCTACCAGAACGTATCGCACATCGTGAGTCCCCGCGCCGGTTTCGCCTGGACGCCCGGCGCGCTCCACGGCAGGACGGTGATTCGCGGCGGCTTCGGCGTCTTCACCAGCCCGGTCACCATTTCCCAATTCGCCCTCAGCGGCGCCTACTCCACCAACCCGTTCGTGAACCAGTCCGGTTACAGCGCCACCACTACCCTGACGGCGCCGGCTTCCAATTCCGGAGTGCCTCCCGGCACTCCCACGCTGAGCAACCCGTTCCCCAACGGCCTCACTCCTCCGGTGGGAGCTGCCGCGGGCCTGTTAACGGCTGCCGGCGGAAACGTGGCGTTCATCAATCCACGGATGAAGACGCCCTACTCCGCGCGTTGGAACTTCGGCATTCAGCACACCCTGACCGCGAATACCGTGCTCGAAGTACTGTATATCGGCAACCACGCCCTGCACACGCCGGTGGCCGCCACGCAGCTTAACGGGATTCCGCGGCAGTACCTGAGCACCTACCCGTTCCTCGACCCCTCCGTCGCCTACCTGAACACTTCCGTGGCGAATCCGCTCTACGGCTTGGGCGCCGCTACCGGAAGCTCCTTCGCCTCCAAGGTCATCGAGGCGCAGCTTCTGGCGCGCTTCCCCGAGTTCCCGGTCGGAGACAGCATCACCGGATGGAGCGGCAGCGGCGGCGTGATCGAGGAAAACTCGAGCATCGGCAGCTCCGGGTTCGAAAGCCTGAACATCGGCATCCGCCGCAGGCTCGTCAAGGACCTTTCGTTCAACGTCAACTACGTCAAGAGCAAGTTGACCGAACAGGATTCGTGGCTGAACGATTCCGGCCCGGGTCTCGAACGGCGCGTCTCGCCCAGCGATCACCCCAACCGCTTCGTGGCCACCGTCAGCTACAACCTGCCGTTTCATTTCAAATCGCACCTGACGGAGGCGCTGGCCGGCGGATGGCTGGTCAACTCCGTGTTCACCTATCAGACCGGCGCGCCATTACTCTGGGCCAATGCCAGCACCACCAGCCCCGGCGACTATGTGTACCTGGGCGCGCCGCTCAACCTTGATAACCGCCAGGTCAACGGGACTGCGTTCGACGTTACGGCCTTCGATACCAGGAGCGCCGACGCCTACAACTTCCACATACGCACCTTGCCTACCACTTTCAATGCCCTGCGGCAGGACGGCATCAATCAATTGGACGCTTCCATCCTGAAGCGGTTCCGAATTGACGAGCGGCGCAACTTCGAGTTGCGCGGCGAGTTCTACAACCTGCCGAACCACGCCGTATTCGCGGCTCCGAACGTAACCGCAAGCAGCTCCGGTTTCGGCGCCATCACGGCCACCTCCAACCTGGCTCGCACGGTTCAACTCGTGGCCCGGCTGTATTGGTAGCCGGCTCCCACAGCGGCCGGCTCTTCGGCATCCTGCCCTGGGGCCGGCCGCTGCATTCCCCTCGCCGGGCCTCCCCCGGCCATATGGCATCTCACCTGCATCAACCTGTCAATCCGGTGCCGGTTTCAGTGGATAAAGGACGGTCATGTCGCGTCTAGACGCAGAGTTGGGGGATTTTGCCCAAAAAGGGGGGCGCCAGGCGCCTGCTTTTCTGGCGGGACTGACGGAAGCGCAAGTCGCGCGCGTCCAGTCGCTGGGCGAGGAAGTGTCCATTCCCGAGGGCGAGTTGATTCTGGATAACGGGCAGCGGTCAACCTGCTGTTACCTGGTCCTGAGCGGCAGCGTGGCGGTGGCGCTGGCCACGCCGCGTTTGACGGTGTGCGTCCAGGTGGTGGGTGCCGGCGGGATGTTCGGCTGGTCGGCGCTATTGCAGGGGCAGGACACCATATTTCAGGTTCGCGCCCGCGAACGCTCCACCGCGTTGCGCATCGACGGTTCCGCCTTGTGGAAGGCCTGCCAGGCCGATCCGGAACTGGGCGTGGAACTGCTCCACCGCTTCCTGCGCGTGGTGTCGGAACGCGTGCGCGCCACCGAGACGGTTTTCGCCGAGTGGTGCGGGGTGCGCGTCTAGAGATCGCCCGGGGACGGCCGCCGGCTTTCCTTCTTGCGGCGCCGTGGGGCCATCAGCCTGGCCGGGGATTCACCGGGTGTTCTGCTCCCCGTCCCGCTGCGGCAAGGCGGGGTGGTGGCGCTGAATCTCGGAGAGCACTGCCACCCGGAGCCGGCGGATGAGGATACAGCCCGAAGGAGTCATATCGTTAGTACATTAGAGGCGCTTGGTTTACACTGCATTGTGCGTGGAGAGCCCATTATGTATTCGCGGATACCGCCGCAAGCGGGCCGGCATTTGTCCGCAACCTGATAGAGAATGTGGAGGTTGCCTCCGTTCCCGGCTGCGGCTTCCGCTCCCGTCGCGGATAAGGGGAGCAAAAAGTCCACTTTTGTTTTTGCGAAAAATATGAGACGCTGAGACTAGTCACACACCAATTGATGAAGCTCAAAACCTAGCTGGGGTTGCGAGCGGGAAGATACCCATGCTTCCACAGTTCTTACTGCCGGAAACCACCATCCGCGAGGCAGGCGCCGGGCCGGATTTGCACATCGGCGACCATGGGGGCGGAACATTGATTCTGACTCTCGGAATCACGCGGATCATCGAACAGGAAAGCATCGACCTCTCCATCTGGGGCTCGGCCGATGGAACGGAATGGGGCTCCAAGCCCCTGGTCGCGTTCCCGCAGAAGTTCTATTGCGGCACTTACCAGATCTTGCTTGACCTCTCCCGCCACCCGGATATCCGGTATCTGCGGGTGAAGTGGCAGGTGAACCGCTGGGGCAAGGGTAACCCCAAGCCCTTATTCGGAGTCTACCTGTTCGTGCAGGAGATGGCCGAGGAGTTGGCTATCGGCGCGTAGCCGCCGCCCGGGCTCGTAGGGCGATGCGGTGTGCCACGCTCAACCAAAGACTATGACATCCGAAATTCGGTCCGCTGCGCTGTTGCTGCTGACCGCGGCGGCGGTCTGCGCTCAGGCGCCGGTTCCGGGAACGGTGGAAGGCAGTGTCGCCGACGCCGCCTCCGGCAAACCGCTGCCGGGAGCGCGGATCAAGCTCGGCACGCAGCGCGACGGCGACCAGCACTTCACCGTGGCCGATAAGCAGGGCCGCTTCCGCTTCGCGGGGCTGGATCTCCAGACCCACCAACTCACCGCCGAATACCCCGGTTACATGAATCCGGGTAACAGGCCCTCCCAGGAACTCCCTTCCGCGGTAGCGCCGCTCTCGGCGGCCAACACTCACGTCGAAGTGCAGGTGCGGCTGCAAGCCTACGCGGTGCTGAGCGGGCGGGTCACCGACGCCGCCGGCGCCCCGGCGGAGAACGTCAGGATCGACTTGCTGGTGCGGAAACCGATGGGCCCCTCGCGCGCGATTCCTGCGCTGTCGAAAGGCACGATTGGCGGAGACGAATTGCGCTTCGAGACCGGGGTCGTGACCGGCGATCGCGGCGAGTACCGGCTTCCGCGCCTGCTGCCGGGGAAGTATTACCTGATGGCGGAGTCGGCCCGGTTGGGAGGCGACAAGGCATATCGCGACACCTATTGCCCTGGCGAGAGCGTCGCCGCCAAGGCCCGCGAGATCTCCATCGACCGCGCTGGCGCTTACCCCAACGTCGATATCCAGCTCGTCCGCCGCGTGGGAGTGCGGGTTTCCGGGCGCCTGTCGATTGCCTCCACCGGCCAGCCGGCGTCTGTCGCCGGGGTGGTCCTCTGGCCGGAAGCCGCTCCGCAAACCTCTCTGGGATCCATCGCCAACCCGGACTATTCGATCGAGGACGTGCTGCCCGGAACCTACGTGCTGGAAGCGGCGGTCAAGGATCTATCCATGAGCATGTCGAATCCGATCGTCCCGTTCGCCGCGCGCCGGACACTGGAGGTCGGCGACCGGGATATCGAAGGGCTGGACATTGCCCTGAAGCCGACGCCCGAGATTCCGGGCACGCTGCGGTTCGCGCCGGGCTGCCCGGAGACGACGGTCGCGATCTCCGACCAGGTCGATAGCCGCCTGACGATCACCACCAACGAATACATAACTCTGAACGGTTCCGGGAACTTCGTGTTGCGCAGCCTGCTTCCCGGAACGCACCGGCTGCGTGCCGGCGGAGCGGTCGCCGGCACGATGTACCGCATCGGGTCGGCGCGGATGGCCGGCGTGGAGATGGGGGACCGCTTCGAGATTCCCGGGGCGGCCGGTCCGCTCGATATCGTCATGATCTGCTCCCCGGTTGGAGGGCGGCAATGAAGACCGTGCTGCTGGCCGCCTGCCTGGTTTCGCCGGCTATGGCGCAGGTGATCGCGGGCGGGGTGCTGAACCGGGCCACCGGCGAACCGGTGCCCCAGGTGCGCCTGCGGCTGCACGGCAAGACGGACGTGTTCGCCGTGACGGATGCGGGCGGCCATTTCGAGTTCACCGGCGTGCAGCCGGACCAGTATTGGCTGTTCGCCTACCGCGCCGGCTTCCTGACCGAAGAGCGCGCCATCACGCTGGCGGCCGGCGAAGGATTGCCGGATCTGCGATTCCCGATTGTGCCGCAAGCCGCGATTTCGGGCGTGGCCGTGGACGCCGACGGGTGGCCGGTTCGACGGGCCACGGTATTGGCATTGCGAGCCGGCGAAACCGGCGAGGGGCCGGAAGCTAACGCCGCGGGCGGCGGTGTCACGGACGACCTGGGCCGGTTCCGCGTGGCTAAATTGCCCGCGGGCCGCTACTATATCCGGGTCAGTGCGGCCACTCTCAAGATTTGGGACAGCCGCTATGTCAATGCGACCTATCCCGCGCCGGGAGCGGGCGCCAACCAGCCGTTGGCCGTGAGCGCCGGGCAGGAATTGGGCGGGCTGACGATTCGCCTGTCCAATCCCGAGGGGTTCACGGTGCAGGGCCACATCGCCCTGCCGCCGCGCCCAAGCTCCGTCCGCCCGTTCCGGCCGCTCCCTTACCTTGTGTCGGATGGCACCGGCGATCAACTCCCCAGCTCCAGTTTTACGCCGGATGGCTTCTTCACGTTCCGTCATGTACTGCCCGGATCCTATTGGGTACGCTTCACGCAGATGCTGGACGACCCCAATGACTGGGCCTATTGGACCTCGGCTGTCGCGAAACTGGAAGTAGGAAACGCGGATCTTTCCGGCCTGGAACTGAGCTCCGCACCGAACGATCTGCACGATCTCCGCGGGACCGTGGTCTTCGACGACCCGAGCCTGCGGGCGCCGGTTGGCCTTGCGCTCACGTGGCTGGACTTGCCCCACCCGCAAACCGTCAACAAGCTCACCACCGAGAGCGATGGATCGTTTGTGATGACGGGCACCCGGCGCGGCCGGTACCGCATCGACGTGGCCCCGGTGACGCTTCAGGGGACGCGGCCATTGGGCGTCATCGCGCGCTTGGGCGACGGCGATCTGCAAGGCGGCGAGTTCGCCTTCGATGGCTCGGCCACGCCGCTGCAGGTTCAGTTGGTCTCCTCCACCGCCAGCCTGAGCGTCCAGGTAACCGATGCGGCAGGCCGCGGCCTATGGGACGCGGTGGTTCATGTCGAACCGGTGAATCCCGCGCTGCGAGTGAGAGCCGGCGGCGCCACTGACCAGAACGGAAACTACCAGGCCCTGCTGCCGCCTGGCGAGTACCGGGTGTGGGCGGGAGCGGAGGGCTCCGGCGCGGTTCCGGCCCGGACCGTGCTGCTGGCGGCGGGCGCCAATCCGCCGCTGCGGTTCGCCCTTGCCGGGCGCGCCGCATTCTAGGCCGCCGCCGCCGGTTTCCACTTGCCAAAGGGACCTCTTGCTGGAACAATGTTCCTTAAGGCGAGGGCCTATGCGGATACGGGTACTGGGAATGGTGGTGGCCGGCGGAAAGGGAACCCGCCTCCATCCATTGACGCGGGAACGGGCCAAACCGGCCGTTCCGTTCGGGGGGAAATACCGGATCATCGACTTCGTCCTCAGTAACTTCATCAATTCGGGTCTCTACTCCATATACGTGCTCACGCAGTTCCGCAGCCAGTCGCTGCTGCAGCATCTCAGCGAGGGCTGGCAACTGGGCGGACTGCTGAAGTCGCAGTTTGTCATTCCGGTGCCCGCCCAGATGCGCTCCGGGGAAAGCTGGTACCAGGGGACGGCCGACGCCATCTACCAGAACATCAACCTGGTGGAGCAGTCGGATCCGCACGTGGTGGCGATCTTCGGCGGCGATCACATCTACCGCATGAACGTCACCAACATGATCGAGTACCACGTGGAGAAGAGCGCCGAAGTCACCGTGGCGGCGGTCCCGGTGGAGAAGAAGTTCGCCGCCGAATTCGGGGTGATCGAAGCCGCCGACGACGGCCGCATCCTGGCCTTCCACGAGAAGAACCCGGACGCGCCCACCATGCCGGGGGATGGCGAGCGCGTGTACGCCTCGATGGGGAACTACATTTTCTCGACGCGCACGCTGCTGCGGCTGCTGGACGACGACGCGGCCGAGCCCAACAGCAACCACGATTTCGGGCGCGACATCCTGCCGAAGCTCGCGGGCAAGAGCGAAATGTTCGCTTACGATTTCCAGACCAACCGCATCCCGGGCGAGCCGGCCGAGGCCGCGCCGTACTGGCGCGATGTGGGGACCATCGACGCCTATTACGAGGCCAACATGGATTTGCGGGCGGTGAAACCCGCGCTCAACCTGTTTAACCGCGAATGGCCGCTGCGCAGCACCAGCTATCCCGACCCGCCGGCGAAGTTCACCTTCGACGAGGAGAACCGCCGTGGGCAGGCCATCGATTCGATTGTGTCGGGAGGCTGTATTCTATCGGGCGGCACGGCGCGGAATTCGGTGTTGGGCCGCGGCGTGCGCGTGCATTCGGGCGCGTTGGTGGAGGGGTGCGTGATCCTGGACAACTGCGACATCGGGCGGCGCGCCAAGCTGCAGCGCGTGATCCTGGATAAGAACGTGCGCGTGCCCGAGGACGCGGTGATCGGCTACGACCTGGAACGCGACCGGCAGCATCATCACGTGACCGAGAGCGGGATCGTGGTGATCGGCGGCGCAAGGACTCCGGTGGATATCACGGGGCTGGTGGTCTAAGCGCCGCCGATGGAACACCAGGTTCTCGCTTGGATCGCGCAGTACGGGTACCTGGCGATCTTCTTCCTCCTGATATTCGGCATCGTGGGTCTGCCGATTCCCGATGAGACCCTGATTACCTTCTCGGGTTACCTGATTTACAAAGGCAGCTTTGCGCTTCCCTGGGCTTTTGCGGCGGCATTTTGCGGGAGCGCGTGCGGCATCACTATCACCTACTGGTTGGGGCGCACGTTCGGGATTAAGGTGATTCACCGCTACGGGCGGTATCTGCGCATCACGGAAGAGCATGTGAACAAGGCCCACGCCTGGTTCGAGCGCGTGGGGCATTGGGGACTGACGTTCGGATATTTTGTGCCAGGCGTGCGCCACCTCA
>Ga0209039_10004261_pt1 | contig 10544 bp, 9 predicted proteins | sample BogFormECP12_OM1_FD_188238 | JGI IMG/M metagenome (GOLD analysis project Ga0209039, IMG submission 188238) | Bog forest soil microbial communities from Calvert Island, British Columbia, Canada - ECP12_OM1 (SPAdes) (version 2) | ecosystem: Environmental > Aquatic > Freshwater > Wetlands > Bog ... | reverse complement strand
CCGGTGAAGGCCGTGTTGTATGTTTCGACCACCGCCAAAGACACCGACTTCACGGCGAAACTGGTGGATGTGTTTCCGGACGGCGCGGCGCGTAACCTCACGGACGGCATACTGCGTCTGCGCTATCGCGACTCGATCGAGAAGCCGCGGCCGGCCACCCCGGGCGACGTTTACCGGATTACGGTGGATGCCGGCGTGACCGCCAACGTGTTCCTCAAGGGGCACCGTATCCGTCTGGAAATCGCCGCCGGCAATTTCCCGCGCTTCGACCGCAACCTCAATACCGGCGGCGTGGTGGCCGACGAAACCCGCCCGGTGAAAGCCACCGAGACCGTTTGGCACGACACCCGGCACCCCTCGCAACTGGAATTGACGGTAATGCCGGAAGGCGCGGGACCGGCGGTTGTCCGGGCTATCGCAGGCCCCACGCGGTGATGCCGCGGATGCCCGCCGAGTGCACGCCGGGAGTGTCCCAGTTCTGAATCACCAGGCGGCCCATCTGGCGGAAGCTGGGTACGTGGAGGTCCAGGCATTGCGGCTCTGCGGTTTCCCGCACGGGTACGCGGCACAGGAAATCCGTCCCGGCGGCGTTCAGCACACCCATGCCGACGGGGCCGTGCGCAGCCTGAATTTCCACGCGGATGAAGCCCGGACCCTCGCGGGCGGCCTGTACCCCGAGCGAGAACTCGGCGGAGTACGCCCAGGGTTCGGGCGCCGTTTCCACCGCGCACTCGCCGGTGGCCGGATTGGCAACCGTGCATCCGGGGCGGATGTGGCTGGCCTTGGGGTCGAAGCCGGCCGAGACGCGCTCGATCAGTTCCTCGGGAATGCGGGGCGCTTCGGCGGCGGGCCTGCGCTTCCAGAACTTCGACAGCGCCGCGTATCCAGCGGCCAGACCGGGCCGCGGCAGGTTGGCGCATCCGTGCAGGCGCACCTGGATGGTCAGCTCGTCCTCGAAGCGCAGCGGGTGGCGGGCGAAGCCGGATTGATCGGCGCGGCCACATTCGTACACCGCGGTGGCGGCGTACGAGAACCTGGGATCGGTCTGAGCCAGGAGCGACAGGATCAGATAGGTGTCCTCGGCCGTGGCCAGTTGCGGGTCTTCCAGCAGCGCCGGGTGCAGGAGATTCTTGGATGCCACGAAGCAGTTGGGGGTGAAGGCGCCGGAGATGGCGAAGAGGTCCCCGGTGGAAGCGATGCCGAAGTGGGCGAGGCGGCGGTTGTCGCAGCCGCCTCCGTGGACCGGAAAGGGGTCGGGCTGGGCGGCAATCACGCCGCTGTAGGCGAAGAAGCGCGCGGGAGGCGGGCTGGCAACGGGGTGAAACAGCGTCTCGAAATGGTTGCAAAAGAGCCAGTCGTCGTCGTCAAGAACGGCAAAGTACTCGCCCTTAACCGCCCGCAGACCGGCCCAGAGGCTGGCGCTGTGCTTGCCGGCGGGGGCATCGACCACACGGATGGTCTCGAGGTTGGGAGAGGCCAGGCTGACGATCGGCGAAAGGTCCATGCCGCTGTGGCGCACCAGGATGACGTCGAAGCGGCCGTAGGATTGGCGGGCGAGCGACTCGACCGCGCGGCGCACCATTCCGGCCGGGCGCGACCCGCAGCGCACGATCACGCTGATGAGAGGCGCGCGCCGGGCGGCGGCGGCCAACCCGGCTTCGCGCTGGCCGGAGAGACGGCGGTGGTGAGCCACGGCATTCCCCAGCAGTACTTCGGCGGCGAACTGGCGCTCGAAGATCTCGCGGGCGCGATGGGCCTTTTCGATGGCGGCCTGCGGGTCGCGGTAGATCTCGTCGCGCCGCAACAGAATCTGCCGCACCAGGTAGGCGGGGGGCAACGACTGATCGACGTAGTAAAGCGAATCGCCAAAGCGCCGGCGCAGCCAGGGAATGTCGGCGCTGATGGCGATGGCGCCCACGGACGCGACCTCAAAAACGCGGTTGCTGACGACGTCGTCGCGGCGGTGATCTTCCGACAGCAGGCACAGCCCGAGGCCGTTGGCGGCGTATCTTCGTTGCACGGATTCGCCGTCGAACGGAAGCATGCCGCCGTAGGACCTGGCATCGAGGCCGGTCCACGATTCCTCGGGGCCGAACACCTGAATGCCGTCGTGCCTGCCGAGCAGCCGGACAATTTCCCCGCGATGGGCGTCCCAGTTGGTGCCGCAGTACGCGATCTTTAGGCGCGCGGAAGCGATCAGGGCGGGCAAGTCCGCGTGGAGATCCGTGCGCTGGCAGGCGATGTAGAAGAAGCCCGTCTCCTGGGGACGTCCGGCGGCGAAGGCGAGATCGCGCACCAGGCGGGCCAGCGAATCGGAGATGGTGAGATGACCGTCGCAGGAAAGGATGTTCTCGTAGTGGGGACGGAGCGTGAGGTAGAGATCCCGGAACGTGTGGATGACCGCGTAGGTGGGAACGTCGTTCAGCTTGGGCTGGAGCGAGGAGCACGCCAAAACGAAGTCGGGCGCTTGCGCGGCAACCTCCATGCTGTTGGCGCAGTGCACCAGTTCGTGACCAATTCGCGCGGCGGCGATGGCCAGCGATTCGAAGGTCTGATTCTCCGCTTTGTTTCGCCAGGGATTGAGGTAGCCGATCTTCATTGGGTACCGGGACCTACCCTTTGAGCGCCGCGGCGCAACGCGCCAGCTCGGCCGGGGACACCGTCACCAGGTCTTTCTCCATGTCCTCGCCGGTTTCCACCAGGCGCAGCAGGTGGAGGGCAGCCAGGCGGCTGCACCAGGGATCGTCCATGGGCCGGCCGGTCTCGCGGCTCACGCGCAGCAGATCGGCGTGCGGAAGGGCGATGGTCTTTTCGGTCCGCCCGCCGGCTTCGTCCACCAGAATGAACTTCACGTCGACGGTGTCGGCGTGGCGCAGGGAGATGGCGGTTTGCATCCACTTGAACAGCACCTGGAACTTGCGGCCGAAAGGATCGGGGCCGGCCTCGAACTGACGAAAGTTCAGCATCTACGGCTATTCTACAATGGGGATCGAGACCTCATGCTGACAGCCCAACTCACCGCGCGGCGGGAATTCCGCATCGTCGAACAGACCCTGGAGGCGCCCGCGCCGGGCGAGGTGCAGGTGCGGGTGCATTCGGTGGGAATCTGCGGCAGCGATCTGCACGCCGCCACCGAGGGCCGCGTGGGCGACTCGCCGTGCCTGTATCCCATGGTGCTGGGCCACGAACCCTCGGGGACGGTGGAGGCCACCGGCGATGGCGTCACCGGGTGGTCGCGGGGAGACCGCGTGGCGCTGGAGCCGGCGCTGTACTGCTACCACTGCGAGTTCTGCCGGTCGGGGCGCCACAATGTGTGCGCCAACATCCGTTTCCTCAGCAACCCGGGCGAGCCGGGATTTTTCCGCCAACGGATGAACCTCCCGGCCACCAACCTGGTGGCCCTGCCCGAGGGGCTGGCTCTGGAAGCCGCCACCCTGGTCGAGCCGCTGGCCATTGCGCTGCACTCCATGAAGATCGCCGCCATCCGGATTGGCGAGACCACCGCCGTTTTCGGCGCCGGGCCCATCGGACTGCTGACCATCGCCTGCCTGAAAGTGGCCGGAGCGAGCCGTATTTACGCGGTGGAGCCGGTGGCGGCCCGCCGCGAAATGGCCCGCCACATGGGCGCCGACGCAGCGTTCGATCCGCTTCAGACCGACGTGGTCCGCGAGATCCGCACCGCGACCGGAGCGCGCGGGGTGGATTGCGCCATCGATTGCGCGGCCAAGGAAGACACCACCAACCTGGCCATCCGCGCCGCGTGCAATGGCGGACGCGTGGCGCTCACCGGCATCCATTCCGAGGTGATGGCGCCGTTCGAGGTTTCCCCGATGCGGCGCAAGGAGTTGGCGATTCTCAACGTGCGCCGCTCCAACCACGAAGCGCACGACGCGCTGCACCTGCTGGTGGAGCGTATCGGGTGGTTCGCGCCGCTGGTGACCCATACCCGCCCGCTCGACCGGATCGCCGAAGCCTTCCGCTTGAACGAGCGCTACGAAGACGGCGTGGGGAAGCTGGTCATCCACGCGGGCGGGTAGCGCGGGGATTCGCTCAGTAACCGTAGTAAGGGCTCACATAACACGGAGCGGGGCGCCAGTAGCCGTATCCGTCATAGTAGCCACAGCCGCGGCCCGCATAGTTGTAGCCCCAGCCGAACGGGATGCCGATCCCGACGCCGAAGTAAGGACGAGCCCAGAAGCGGCCGCCCCAGTAATAACCCCGGCCAGCGTAGAAACGGCCGGCGTAATAAGGGCCTCCGCCGCGGTAGTATCCGCCGCCGGAGAAGCTGCGGCCGGCGTAGGGAGCGGCGTGGCCGCGCGCACCGCCGGAAAAGCTGCGGCCGGCGTAGGGAGCGGCATAGCCGCGCGCACCGCCGGAGAAGCTGCGGCCCGCGGACGACGGGGCAGAATACCCGTGTCCGCCGCCTGAGAACGAACGGCCGGAGACGCTGCCGCCGGAGTGCCCACCACTATGTGCCCCGCCGCTGCGCTGGGCCAAGGCGGCCGTGGGGCCAAGGAACATCAGGACCGCGCCCAAAGCCAGTGCCGGTATGGCGCGTTTGCACGACGCTGTCTGCAATGTCCGATTCATAACAACCTCCAGTACTGCCGATGCTGTAGGAGCAAACCACCTGCCAATCCCAAGCAACGGAAAACACGTCGCTTATGCAACAGCGAGGAGGACGGCCCTGGCTGAAAACCACCGGCAGGGGTGCACCTCGGCCATGGCTGCGGAAGTTGGGGCGCTTCGGGGCGTGGCTCACGGCGACCCGCGCGGTGCTGCCTGCTTGCACACGCCGGGTCAGGGTAGCTCGCGACTCGTCAGGGGGCGGGACAGGTTCCGCAGGGCGGGTGCTACCCAGGATGGCGCATCTGTACTGCGGGCGGAAGAAGTCCGGCCAGCAAGCCGTCATCCTCCCAGCGACCAGCCTGTTGATGCGCCGCTCGGAAAGAGTGGCCCACCGCTGCTCCCGCCACGCCGAACAACACGCGACGCTCTGCGCCTGTTCCGGCAGATGCTCTGCCACCCCGGCCACGACTCGCGCGACGTGCTGCGACTGCTGGTGGACCGTATCGCGTGGTTCGCGCCGCTGGTGACGTCCACCCGCCCGCTGGGAGGCGCCGCCCCAGGCGCCCCGGTTGAACGAAAACGGCGTGGGGAAGATGGTGATACCGTGAAGATGAAGCGCCGCTCATGTCTACTCAGCCCAAGACCCTGCTGACCGAGGAGCAGTACCTGGAGATCGAACGCTCGGCGGAATCGAAGAGCGAGTTCTTTGCGGGCGAGACGTTCGCGATGGCGGGCGCCGGAGCAGCGCACAACCAGTTGGTTTGGAACCTGATCCTCGAAGTCGGCCCGTTCCTTGGCTCCCGTTCGTGCCGGGGCTTCCCGAACGACATGCGGGTCCGGGTTTCTTCGACCGGCCTGTACACGTACCCCGACGTGGTAGTGGTATGCGGAGAGCCCCAGTTCCTCGATGACCGCCGGGACACGCTTCTCAACCCGAGCTTGATCGTGGAGGTTCTTTCCCCATCGACCGAGGCTTATGATCGGGGCCGCAAGTTCGAGCACTACGCGTCGATCCCCTCGCTCAGCGAGTATCTGCTGGTGGCTTCGGACCGCATACACCTGGATCTGTACGCGCGGCAGACCAGCGGCCAGTGGCTCCTCACGTCGGCGAACGGCCCGGAGGGCGCGCTGGATCTCATATGCGCGGGATGCCGCCTGACGGCTTCCGCTCTGTACAGAGACGTGGTTCTCTCCTAATCCGGCAGGTGCTCTTCCACCCAGTCCAGCATTTCCCGCTGGCGCGCGGCGTCGCCTTCCTTCACTTCCAGGTTCACGTAGCGCAGGCGGCGGGCGGCGGCGCGGCGCGAGAGCGAGCCGTCGTCGGGGGTGCGCAGGTCCCGCTGCAAGACCGCGTTGTAGGGCGAGGCGGCCAGCAATTTGTAGTCGGCCGGGTCGGTGCACAGGAAGAAGGCGTGCAGGTCGGCGGGCTGGTTGCGGGCGCTCTGGTCGCTGACGGGCTCTTCATCGGCGAAGGAGTATTCGGTGTTGTTGTGCAGCGCCACCATCAGGTCCCGCCCGCTGGGCAGGATGGCGTCGAGGAACCGCTCGCGCTCGCGGTCCAGCAAGTCGAGCGCCGCGCCAACCTGTTCGGCGGTCCAGTCGGGGTTGAGGCTCTTCAGGCTGACCTCGGCGCCGCGACGCGAGAACATGCGGTTGGGATCGATCTGGCCCGACGCGATGGGCACATTGCGCGTGGTGCCCTCCACCACGAACGCCACGCCGGAATGCGTGCGCATGTGCTGCAACAGCACTTCGCGCGCGGTCTGCTCGTCGCCGTGGATCAAAAGGTAGCGCCGCCGGGACGGCTTATGCTTCAGCTTGCTGCGCACAATCTGAAAGCGCGCTCCGGTGATCGCCACTTCTTTGGGGCGCCACCACGGCAGGTGGCGGAAAGGGGAACGCACCAACGCGACCGCCCCGCCAAACGCCAGAAACTCGCGCCGTGAAAACTCTCTTCCCTGGTTCACTCGTCCTGATCCTCCGCGCGCTTTTTGTGTTTGGGCTTTTTGCGCGCCGATTTCGGTTCGATTGCCTGGCCGGCGGGTACCGGGCCAACGCGTTCGCGGGCGATGGCCTTCACTTCCCTGGCCAGTTCAAAGGGTTTCCGTTTCCGTGCCAAGCAATCTCCGCAGCGCGGCCGCCAGCATCTCGGGAGTGAACGGTTTACACAGAAACGACACCCGCCCCGGAGCCACCGCTTCCACTTTCGCCATGTCCACAGGATAACCGCTTGTCCCCAGGACGCGCAGCTTCGGGTTGGCGTTCAGGATATGCGCGGCCAGCTCGTACATGCTGAGTCCGGGCATGGTGGCATCCAGCACGGCCACATCGGTGCCCGCGGGATTGGCCTCCATGTAAGCCCGCGCCTTTTCGGTGGTGTTGGTGGTGGCCACGGTGTAACCCAAGCGGGTCAGATACGCGCTCATCATGCGCAGCAGGGCTGGCTGGTCATCCACGATCAGAATCCGTCCCGAGGCGTTCCCCATAGGCCGAGTGCCTTTTGCGATTCTACACGAAAACGAACCACAGTACTACACGTACTATGCCACCGGGGCGCGCGCTGCGGCGGGTGGCTGAGGGCAATCGGCCCAAGCCGCGATCCGTAACCTTTGTAACCTGAATGGCGGATGCCAATCGCCCGCAGGTTACCAGGCCGGCCACATTGCCACCGCCGAAACGCGTCATGATGGAGGTCGGCGTCTACTTTGAAAGGCCGGCGCGCGCCGCGGCATGACGCCGGTAGAGAAAGGTGTCGAAAACTTATGAAACAAATCCTGGTCTGGTTGTTAACCGGCGTGGCATCCCTCGCCGCCGCGGATCTCCCGGTCACACAGGTGGTCCTCTACAAGCACGGCATCGGCTTCTTTGAACGCTCCGGGCGGCTCCAGCCCGGCGAATCGGCGCGCCTGGAATTCAACGCGTCCGACATGAACGACGTGCTGAAGTCGCTCACCATCGAGGAGCGCGGCGGCGGCAAGATCGCCGGCCTGCGCTACGATTCCATGGACCCGCTGAGCCACGCTCTGGAAGCCTTCCCCTTCCGCATCGGCGAAGCCCAACCGCTGAGCGGGCTGCTGGACCAGCTCAAGGGCGCGCGCGTGGAATTGCAACTGGGCGACCGCGCCGTCTCTGGCGTGGTGGCAGGCGGGCGGCTGACGGCGGCCACCAACACACTCCCCGAACGCGAGCAACTCACCCTCCTGATGGACGACGGAGAGCTGCGCACCCTCGACCTGGGCGCGGCCAACGGCATCCGGTTCAGCGACGCCCGCCTGCAAAAGCAGTTCAAGGACTACCTGGCGATGGTGGCCACGGCGCGGTCGAAGGACAAGCGCGCGGTGTACATCGATTCCACCGGGGGCAAGGAGCGCGAGATCGTGGCCAGTTACACGGTTCCGCAGCCGGTGTGGAAGTCCAGTTACCGGCTGATTCTCGGCGCCACCGGCCAGCCGGTGATCGAGGGCTGGGCCATGGTGGACAACACCAGCGGCGAGGATTGGACGAACGTGGCGCTGTCGCTCGTCTCCGGCCGGCCGATTTCCTTCATCAGCCAGCTCTACGCGCCCCGGTACGTCGAGCGGCCGGCGGCCGACCTGCCGGACGACGCCGCGGCGCGGCCAGTGATCCACGAAGGAAACTTCGCCGCTGCGCCACCGCCACCGCCGCCGGCGGCGCCCGCCGCACACCCCATGGCGGCGCGCAAGGCCGCGGTCTCCATGGGTGCTCTCGGCGCCGTTGCATCGGGCGGGGGCGGCTGGGATCTAGCGGAGTTGGTGGACCTCAGCGTCGGCGGCGCGGTTCCCAGCTCCATTGTCTCCGACGCCACGGCGCGCGAGTTGGGCGAGCTGTTCGAATACCGCATCTCCCAGCCGGTGACCATCCACCAGAACGAATCCGCGCTGCTGCCGTTCCTGCAGCAGAAGATCGACTCGCGCAAACTGCTGATCTATTCCGGCGGCGCTTCCGAGCATCCCACCAACGCCGCCGAGCTGACCAATTCCACCGGCAAGACGCTGGACGGCGGCCCCATCACGGTCTACGACGGCGGCGCCTACGGCGGCGAAGCGCTGATGGAAACCCTCAAAAGCGGCGACAAACGCCTCATCAGCTATGCCGTCGATCTGGGCACGCGCGTCACCACGGCCTTCGGCGGCAAAGCCGCGGTGATCCGCGAAATCCACGCCAGCCGCGGCTTGCTCACCACGCGCCTGGCCGCCGAGGAGACCCGCACCTACACGGCGCGCAACCTGGATCAGAAGGCCAAGACGCTGGTGCTGGAACACCCGCTGCGCCCCGGCTACACCCTGCTCAACCAGAAGCCCACGGAGAAAACCGCCGGCGCCTACCGCTTCGAAATCGACCTGGCGGCCGGCGCCACGCGCGAGTTTGCGGTGAGCGAGGAACGGGTCTTCGAGCAAAGCTACGGGGTGACCGGCCTGACGCCCGACGCAGTCATGGAATACGTCCGCAACCGCGAGTTGAGCGACGCGGCACGCCGCCAGTTGCAGCAGATCGCCGGCCAGAAGCGCCAGGTGGCGGAGAATGCCGCGGCGCTGGCCGACGCCGAGGCCCAGGTGAACTCTCTCACCGGCGACGAGACCCGCATCCGCCAGAACATCAACAGCCTCAACAGCGTCAGTGGGCAGCAGCAGCAGGTGCAGAACTACGCGCGCCAGTTGGACGACCACGAGCGGCAACTCGCCGCCCTGCGCGACAAGCAGGCGGAGTTGCGGAAACAGAAGACCGCTCTCGAAGCGGCGCTGGCCGCGGCCATCGACGCCCTGACGTTCTGACGCTCAAGCGCCCTTCGGGTAGCACCCCAGCACGCGCAGGAAGTCCGCCAGTTCCTCCAGGTGGCGCAGCGCGTTGCGGGCGTTGGGGGTGTCCGCGCGGCCCAGAAGGTCCACGTAAAACAGGTACTCCCAGGGCTTGCCGCGCAGCGGCCGGGACTCGATCTTGATGAGGTTTATGTCGCGCAGGGCGAACGCGCTCAGGGCGCGAAACAGCGATCCCGGAATGTTGCGGACGCTGAAAACCAGGGAGGTCTTCCAGGTGGTGTGCGCGGAAAGGCGTAGCGGGTGGCGCCGCACATACTCGGGCGTCCGCAGCAGGAAAAAGCGGGTGAAATTCTGGCGGTCGCTTTCGATGCTGCGCCGCAACACCCGCGCGCCATAGATCTCCGCGGCCACCGCCGAGGCGATGCCCGCCGCGCCGGTGAGCCGCTCTTCGGCCAGCATTTTGATGCTGCCGGCGGTGTCGTAGAACGGAGTCCGCTCGATTTGCGGGTTGCGTGCGAAGAAGTCCAGGCACTGGTTCAGCGCCACCGGATGGGAAAACGCCCGCCGGATTTGCGAGAACTTCACGCCCTTCAAGGCGATCAGGTTGTGGACGATGCGCACGCTGGTCTCGGCAACGATCGGAAACTCATAGGTGACCAGGTGGTCGTAGTTCTCGTGGACCGAACCGGCCAGGGTGTTCTCGATGGGCACCACCGCCCCCGAGGCGCGCCCGTCCTTGAGGCACAGGAACAGGTCCTCGAACCGGGGGCAGGGAAGAACCTTCACCCGCGGACCCAGCAACTTGCGCGCGGCCTCCTCGCTGAAGGCGCCGCGCTCTCCCTGGAAGGCGATGGGGGCGGAAGCGGACGTCATTTCGTCCTCCCATCCCAGCGGCGCACGTCCGCGTCGGGGAGACCGATGAGATCCAGCACGCGGCTGACGCTATGGTCCACCAGGTCCATCACGGTTTGCGGATGGTGGTAGAACCCGGGTATTGGCGGGGCGATGATGGCGCCCATCTCCGCTAGTAGTGTCATGCTCTTCAAATGACCGAGGTGAAACGGGCTCTCCCTGACCAGTAACACCAGCTTGCGTCTTTCCTTGAGGATGACATCGGCCGCGCGCACCATCAGGTTGGAACTGATGCCGTGAGCGATGGCCGACATGGTGTGGATGGAACACGGAGCGATCACCATG
>Ga0209039_10004260_pt1 | contig 10546 bp, 8 predicted proteins | sample BogFormECP12_OM1_FD_188238 | JGI IMG/M metagenome (GOLD analysis project Ga0209039, IMG submission 188238) | Bog forest soil microbial communities from Calvert Island, British Columbia, Canada - ECP12_OM1 (SPAdes) (version 2) | ecosystem: Environmental > Aquatic > Freshwater > Wetlands > Bog ... | reverse complement strand
ATACACCACCGCGACCGACGTTGTGGACAGGGCGACTCCGGCCAGCCAACTCGCCGGAACGGACCACTTCAGCAGGAAGTGCGCCACCCCCGCCGCGCCCAGAAACGGCGCGAAGAAGCCGACCAGTCCCACGACCACGGACTCCTTCCACTTCGTGCGGAATATTCCAGGATCGAGTTCCGCTCCGGCGAGAAACGTGAGCACGATGGCTCCGGTCCCGGCCAGAAAACCGACCCACGCGGACTTCGCTCCCAGCACGTCGGCGCCGATCAGCGCGCCGATGATGAGCTGCGCCACCGTGCCGACCACGATCTCCGAAAGCGCCGTCGAGATTTTGAACCAGATCGAAAGCAGCGTGGCGATCAACGCCAGGATCAGCCACAGCGCCGCTGAGAACCAGACCTGTTGCATACCGGTCTCCGAAATTGAAATTTAGCTGAAGGGATTCGGCATGGAAGCCCCTACAGCAGTTGCTGCCGTAGGAGTCATTGGCCGCTGGGGAGCGGCGGTTTGGCGAACTCCACCGCCTGATTCGAGAATACAACAAGGAGTGGGTTGCCCACAAGCCCGCTGCGGCGCCAACAATGACAACCGCATGGGAACGATAGGGAGCGTCACAAGCGCCGGGCCGCCGGGCGCGGTGTGGCCGCGCGCCTCGCTCTCTTGCAGGCAATGGCCGGCGCCGGACGGACCTACGGGACGATCTGAAAAGTCAGATCGCCGTGCTTAAGCTCTCTGCTTGCCAGAGCGAAAACGCATGACCAGCAGCGCCAGCCCGCCAAGCGCGAACACCGCGCTGGCAGGTTCGGGAGCTTCGTCACTGATAGTCGCTCCTGCGTTCGACCCCGCTCCAAAGGTATACACTCCCGTCCATACGCCTAGCAGTGGCTCACTAAGTCCGAAAAGGACGTTGTTCGGAGAAAACATATCGGCCGATCCACCTGGGTGCAACGGCCCCAACAGCGGCAAAGACTGACCACTGATAGACAACTGTCCGGTCGTGCTGCTTGTGCCGGCGATAGGCCCCCAAAAGTAGGCGAAATAGGACTCGTTAAAAACGCCGCTGGTCATGCTGCCTTCATCGTAATACTGCAAAAACTCCAGCGTGAGCACGTCTGTCTGCGAGGCCGTGCCGCTACCGTTTCCGAGGTACTCGACGCTGGCATCGAAATTAAGCGATATACCCGCGTTCGACCACGTGACACCGCCATTGATCAGGTACTCGTCGGTATTCGCCAGGGTGTACGTAAAATCGAAGAGCGTGCCGGTGGTCTGGCCCGAACCAAGGACATCGGGCAAAGCGCAGTTGCCGTACTCGCAAGTCCCGTTGAGAACGATTTCGCCGGCAAAGGCCGCCGAGGCTGTTAGCAGGCCACCGAGGACCCCAACGAGCACTCGTCTCAGGTTGATCATTTCGTATATTCTCCTTGTTGCGGAGGCCTCCCGAACGGGAGCGGGAGTCCGGCGCGCAGGGTAACGCTCCGTCTGGCTTGGCTGCGCAACCGCCGGCCGTCTAGCGGCAGACCTCAATCCCCCAGGGATCGCACCGGGAGGGTCCCGAACCTTCAGGGCAACCTCGGAATCCGGGCACGGCCGGCGGCCCGCCCGGATTTTCCAGTGTACCATTCCTGCGCAAACCCTTGTTTCGTAGTCCGTCCGGCATGGCCCGCCGCATCGCGAGGCCACATGCGCTCTACAGTATAGGAAAGGATCGCATGCCATGAAGCTCCTCATCGTTTCCGACATTCACGCCAACCTGGAAGCGCTCGAAGCGGTCCTCGCGGAATCGCACGACCAGCTTTGGGTGCTCGGCGACCTGGTGAACTACGGCCCGAATCCCGTCGAGGTGGTCGATCTCGTCCGCCGGTATGCCTCGCCGGTGGTGCAAGGGAACCACGATTACGCCATCGGCACAGGCGCGGACCCGCAATGCTCAGCCGCCTTCCGGGAAATGGCGCGCGCCATGCAGAACTACACCGAACCCCTCCTGAGCCTGGATCGGCGGGCCTTCCTGCGCAGCCTGCCGCGCGCCGCGGAACGCGCCATCGACGGCTGCCGGTTCTATCTTTGCCACGCCACGCCCACCGAGCCGCTGTTCACGTACTGTCCCGCCGAGCCCGTGCGGTGGGCGCCGGAGATCGCGGGCTTGCAGGCCGATATCGTTCTCGCGGGGCATACGCACGTGCCCTTCACCATGAACCTGGACGGCCTGCGAATCGTGAATCCCGGCAGCGCCGGGCAACCGAAGCACGGCGCGCCGCAGGCCCGCTACGCCCTGTGGGAAGACGGCAGCCTGTCGCTCCGGTCCTGTCCCTATCCTGTCGAGGACACGGTCCGGAAGATCTTCTCGCTGCCGGTCCCCATGGAAATCCGCGGCCAGCTCGCGGCGGTGCTGCGCTCGGGATCTCCACCCGGGTGAAGTTCGCGCCGTCCTCTACCGCTTCGCCGCTTCGCGGTAAATATCCAGGACTTCGCGTGCGGTGCGCGACCAACTGAAACGGGCGGCCTGTAGGCGGCCGCGGCGGATCAACTCGGCGCGCAACGCCCGGTCGAGCAGAATGTCGCGGATGCCGCGCGCAATGTCGAACACGTTCTCCGGGTTCACCAGCACGGCGGCGTCCCCCACCACCTCGGGCAGTGAACTGACGTTGGAAGTGACCACCGGCGTGCCGCACGCCATGGCTTCGAGCGGCGGCAAGCCGAATCCTTCGTAGCGCGAGGGGAACACGAAGGCGGCGGCCGATTCGAAGAAGCAGCGCAGGGTTTCGAACTCCACGAACCCCAGGAACCGCACCAGGTGGTCGACGCGGCTCTTCATGACTGCCTGCCGGACTTCGGGGTATTGCGAAATGGTGTCGCCGATGATGACCAGGCGGAGGTTTTTGTAATCGGGATGGGAGGCCAGTTGGTCGCGGGCTACGGCGAAAGCCTCCACCAGGCGGGGCACGTTTTTGTGGCGGCGGATGTTGCCGGCGTAGAGCAGGTACGGATAGTCGATCTGGTAGCGCTCCATGATGCGCTGCCGCTCTGCGGGTGCGATTTCCGTCACGCCGTCGAAGAAGACCGGATCGGGCGCGTTATAGACGCGGCGAATGCGCTCGGGCGGCAGGCCGGTGGCGGCCTCGACGTCGCGCTTGGTGGCTTCCGAAACGGCAATCACGCGGCTGGCCCGCGCCAGGCCGCGCCGGAAACGGTACTTTCGGAGCTGCATGCGCAGGGCCGAAGCCCCGCTCGGGAACAGCAGGTCCGCGATGTCGTGGACGGTCACCACGTACGGGCGGATCATGAGAAGCGGGATGCGGCTGAGCGGAATGTGCACCAGGTCGGGCGCGAGGGAGTGAATGAAGGCGGGAAACGCCAGGTTGTCGAAGGCCGCGGAATCCGGGCGTGCGTAAGTGGCGCACTGAAAATTCTCGGGAAGGTCCGCCAGCAGTGGGGCATCGGAGTGCCCAGCCACCAGCGTGTACCGGTTGACGCGGTCGATTTCTCCGAGCGCGTGGGCGAGGCTGCGGATGTAGGTGCCGATACCGAAATCCCGGATGCGCCGGGCGTCGATGGCGATGTGCAGCGGCATGAAAGGGTATCCGGCTTCGGCTGTTTAGGCTGGGACCTCGCGCCCCTGGAGTTTCCAGTGGTACAGCGGGAAGCGGCCGGCCAGCGCGTCCACCCGTTCCCGCACCCTGGCGATGGTCTCCTCGTCCGCGACATGGTTCAGCACTTCGGCGATCAGTGCGCCGGTCTCGCGCATCTCGGCTTCTCCGAAGCCGCGGGTGGTCACGGCGGGCGATCCCAGGCGGATGCCGCTGGGGTTGAGCGGCGGGTTGACGTCGAAGGGGATGGCGTTCTTGTTGACGGTGATGCGCGCCTTGTCGAGCGCCTTCTCGGCCTCCTTGCCGCGGATTCCCTTGCTGAATACGTCGAGCAGCAGCAGGTGGGTGTCGGTGCCCCCGGAGACCACGCGGAAGCCGGCGTCCATCAGGCTTCCGGCCAGCGCCTGGGCGTTCGCGACCACCCGCTTCTGGTACGCCGTGAACTCGGGCTGCAGGGCTTCCAGGAAGCACACCGCCTTGGCGGCTATCACGTGCACCAGCGGGCCGCCCTGCGTGCCGGGGAAAACCACTTTGTCGATGGCCGGGCCGAATTTCTCGCGGGCCAGGATGATGCCGGCGCGCGGGCCGCGGAGCGTCTTGTGGGTGGTCGAGGTAACGATGTCGGCGTACTGGCAGGGATTGGGGTGCAGGCCGGCAGCCACCAGGCCGGAGATGTGGGCCATGTCGACCAGGAAGACCGCGCCCACCGAATCGGCCACTTCGCGGAAGCGCGCGAAATCGATGATGCGGGGGTAAGCGCTGGCCCCGGTGATGATCATCTTCGGTTTGTGCTCTTCGGCCAGGCGGGCCAGCTCGCCGTAGTCGATGCGCTCGTCCTCCTTGCGCACGCCGTAGGGAATCACCTTGTACGTTTTGCCGGAGAAGTTCAGCGGGTGGCCGTGGCTGAGGTGTCCGCCATGGGCCAGGTTGAGGCCCATGATGGTGTCGCCGGGCGAGAGCACCGAGGCGTAGGCGGCCTGGTTGGCCTGCGATCCGGAGTGCGGCTGCACGTTGACGTACTCCGCGCCGAACAGCTTCCGGGCGCGGTCGCGCGCCAGCGTTTCCACCACGTCGGTGAACTCGCAGCCGCCGTAATAGCGCTTGCCGGGATAGCCTTCGGCGTACTTGTTGGTGAAGACGCTGGCCGTGGCTTCGAGCACCGCCTCGGAAGTGAAGTTCTCGCTGGCGATGAGTTCCAGTTGGGAATCCTGCCTCCGGGTCTCTTGCTGGATCGCCTCAAACACCTCGGGATCGACTTCCGCCAGGGGGCGGCGCATTCGTTCGGCTTCTGTCACAATCTCCTCCGGAGCGGGCGGCGGGGCCGGTACGGCAATCTACAAGCCGCCGTGCTCGATTTGCGCGATCTCAGCCACCCGGCGGGCGTGCCGTCCGCCGGAGAACTGGGTATTCAGAAAGATTTGAATCAGGGCCTTCGCGCGGTCTTCGTCCAGGTACTTGGCGCCCAGGGTCAGCACGTTGGCATCGTTGTGTTCGCGCGTCATGCGGACCTCGTCATCCAACTGGGCGGGAGCGGCGCGCACGCCATCCACCTTGTTGGCGGCCATGGCCATGCCGATTCCGGTGGAGCACACCAGAATGCCGCGGTCCGCCTGTCCCTGGGCGACACTGCGGCCGACGGCTTGCGCGAAGGTGGGGTAATCGCACGACTCGGCGCTGGCGGTGCCGAAATCCACCACTTCGTGGCCTTCCGCCGCGAGCGCGCGCCGCAACCGCTCCTTGAGGGCAAAACCGGCATGGTCCGCGCCTATTGCGAGTTTCATAAAAAGAGGGGAAGAAAACTCAATTTTACCATGCTAGAATCGGCTCTCTGTAATGAAGCGGTCTCGGGCGGCAATCTTCCTGGCGCTGGCGGCAGCCGGGCTGTATTTCGCGGTGTCCTCGGCGGACGGGTTGCACTCGTTCTTCTCGCCCGACGACGGCGGCAACCTGCTCAACCTGCACAAGTGCTTCGAGGCTTCTCCGGCGGGCGTCCTCAAGAGCCTGGTGGACGGGTCCTACCGGCCTTTGGGCGGCGTCTTTTATCTGACTCTGTGGCGCCTGGCGGGGTTTCATCCGCTGCCCTACCGCGCCGTCTGTTTCGGGCTGATGCTGATCAACGTGGGCCTCGCGTTTGCCGTATTGCGGCGATTGTCGGGGTCGGTGGAGGCGGCCCTGCTGGGGGTCGTGCTGTTCGCGCGGCACCCGTGCTTTCTCTTCATGGACTACGGCAGCGGCAGCATATACGAGATTCTCTGCTTTCTGTTTTACTTTCTGGCGCTGTGGTGTTACTGGCGGTGGCGGCAGGCATCCCCGGAGACGCCGCTTTCCTGGCGGCGGGTGGGCTTGCTGCTGTTGCTGTCGGCCTGCGCCCTCGATTCCAAGGAAATGGCGGCCACTCTGCCAGCCGCCTTCCTGCTGACGGAGCTGGTCTACCACCCGCCGCTCTCTTCCCTGCGCCGGCATGCGCGCGCCGCCATTGCCACGGCCGTTCTGACGCTGGCCGCGATGTCCCAGAAGCTGCTGACATTCAACGGGCTCAGCGGCGATCCCCGGTACGCCATGCACTTTTCGCCGCGCATGATGTTGGACCAGATGTGCCGCTACTTCGACGTCCTGATTTACCAGGACCATTTCCTGACAATCCCGGCTCTGTTGCTGCTGTGGGCGGCGATGGCGCTGGCCGCCTACGGTTTGCGGTCGCCTCCCATGCAGTTCGGGTTCTGGTTTCTGATGGTGAGCCTGGCGCCGATGTCCCTGATCGCGCCGCGCACCGGCGCGGCGTTGTATCTGCCCATGATCGGGTGGGCTCTGTACATGGCGGCTCTGGCGGTCCGGCTGTGCGATCGAGCCTTCCGGAAACCGGCGGTGCGCCTGGCGGCGCTGGCCGCGGCCGCCGTCCCGATCGTGGTGTGGCACGCTCACCGGAACGCTCCGTTCCTGCCGGAGATGTACCGCCAGCAGAACGAGGAGCGCCGCTTCATGCGCCAGCTCCAGGAGCGTCTGCCACACGTCGAGGCCGGGTCGTATTTCCTCTTCCTGAACGATCCGTTCGCCGCCGGCAGTTGGAGCCCGCTGTTCTTCACCCGGCTGGCGTATTCCGATCCGGCGATCTGGGTGGACCGGCCGGGCCTGATGGGCCGGGTTCCAACCGGCGATGAATTGACGCTGTACGACCACGTCCTCAGCGACGACCATGGCCGGCTCCGCGAGATAGCCGCGCCGAAACCGCCCGCACCCCATGCCGCGATCGCCGTCCATTTCTCCAAGCCGCGTGTGCAGCCGGGCGAAGCGTACACCGTGTCCATACCGGAGTGTGCGGGCGCGACCATCGACATCGCCTTTCAGACCAGGCGCGGGGAGACGGTTGGCGGAGGCATTGCTCGCCGCTGGTGCACGCTGGACGCGGCGGGCAAGGCCACGTTGGTGACCCCTCGGACAATCGAGGCAGGCGGGATTCAGGTGCGCAGAATCCGCTCCGGGCAGGGTCCGTGGATGCCGGCGGCGGGATCGATTGAGGTGGTGAGGTAGCGATTCCAGCGCCCGCACTCCTGCTAAAATCGGGGGATTCTTTTTGAAAGCCATGCTCTGGAGCCAGCTTTTCATCCCCACGTTGCGCGAGAGCCCGGCTGAAGCGGAAGTCGCCAGCCACCAGTTGCTGCTGCGCGCCGGCTACATCCGCCAGCTCGCCGCCGGCATTTACAGCTACCTGTTTCTGGCGCACCGCACGCTTCGCCGCATCGAGGCCATCGTGCGCGAGGAGATGGACGCCATGGGCGCGCAGGAGTTGCTGCTGCCGGCGCTGCACCCGGCGGAACTGTGGCAGGAATCGGGCCGCTGGGACGTGATGGGCGACAACCTCTTCCGCCTGCGGGACCGCTTCCAGCGCACGCTGTGCCTGGCCATGACGCACGAGGAGGCCATGACGGCCGTGGCGCGCGGCGAGTTGCGCAGCTACAAGCAACTGCCGCAAATCTGGTACCAGATCCAGACCAAGTTCCGCGACGAACCGCGCCCCCGGGCGGGGCTGCTGCGCGTGCGGCAGTTCCGCATGAAGGACTCCTACAGCTTCGATATCGACGCCGCCGGTCTGGATGCCGCCTACCGCAAGCACCAGGCCGCCTACAGCCGCATTTTCGAACGGTGCGGGCTGGCCGCGATCGCCGCGGAGGCGCACTCGGGCTCCATGGGGGCGGGGCAGTCGCACGAGTATGCGGTGGTTTCCGATGCGGGCGAAGACACCGTGGCGGTCTGCCCCGGCTGCGGGTACGCCGCCAACATCGAGAAAGCCGTGGCGGCGCCCACACCCCCGCTGGCGCCCGACCCAGAGGGCGATCCGCCGCCCGAGCCGTTCGAAACGCCCGGGCAGAAGACCATCGCCGATCTCGCGAGATTCACGGGGCTGCCCGAGACTTCGCTGATGAAGAGCCTGGTGCTGGTGGCGGACGGCAAGCCGGTGCTGGCGCTGTTGCGCGGCGACCACCAGTTGAGCCACACCAAGTTCGCGGCGGCGTCGGGCGATCCGGAGTTCCGGCCGGCGTTCGCCGCGGAAATCCAGGCGTGGTTCGGCGCCGGCGCGGGGTCGCTGGGACCGGTCGGCGCCGTCCCCATGCCGATCCTGGCGGACCAGGCGCTGGCTGGACGGCGCAACATGATCGCGGGCGCCAACCGCGACGATACGCACCTGCGCCACGTCACCCCGGGCGAGGATTTCGAGGCGGAGATGCGCGATTTGCGGGAAGTCGCCCCGGGCGACGGCTGCCTCCGCTGCGGCCAGCCGCTGGAGCTGCGGAAGACCATCGAGGTGGGCCACATTTTCAAGCTCGGCCTGAAGTACTCCGAGCCCATGGGCTTGCGCGTGCTCAACGCGGAAGGCCGCGAGGTGACGCCGGTTATGGGGTCGTACGGGATCGGCATCGAGCGCATTCTGTGCGCCATCATCGAAACCTCCCACGACCAGGACGGGATGATTCTGCCGCCGGCGATTGCGCCGTTCCAGGCCGTGGTGACGCCCACCAACATGGCCGACGAAGCGCAGAGCGCAGCCGCGCGGGCCATCTACAACCAGTGCCTGGCGCTGGGCATCGACACGCTGCTCGACGACCGGGACGAGCGCCCGGGGGTCAAGTTCAAGGACGCCGACCTGATCGGCATACCCTTCCGCGTCACCGTGGGCCGGAAACTCCCCGGCGGGATGGTGGAACTGGTGGACCGCAAGACCCGCCATTCCGTGGATGTCCCGGTGGCAGAGGCGGCTCAGGCCATAAAAAAAGGGGTCAGACGCATTTTTTAGGGCCGCCCGCGACTGCCGATATTTCGGCACTGAGCGCGGCAGACAACTCATCGGCGCTGCTATCTTATTGAGCCGATTCACTCGCGTCCGTGGCAGCGGGCGTGCGAGGTGTCTCTTGAGGGTATGCTCAAGATCACGCTCCACGATACAGCCAGTGAATTTCGCATCCGGTTGGAAGGCAAACTGGCGGGTCTTTGGGTGCGGGAACTGGGCCAATGCTGGCAGACGGCTGCGTCTACCACCGCCGGCCGGAAGACCGTTCTGGACCTGCGGGAAGTGGATTTCGTGGACCAGGACGGCCAGGCTCTGCTGTGCCGGATGCGCCAGGCCGGAGTGAAGTTTCTGGCGGCCACGCCGTTGATCCGGGATATCGTCACGCGGTGTGTTACGGTTGAAGATCGGACGGCCGCGCCCGACCATGTCTCCGACCAGCCCGGCAAGCCCGGATCGCTCCCGCGCACGCTATGAGACGCTGCTTGAAGTGGCAGAGTCCATTGCGGCCCAGCACCAGCTTTCCCCGCTGATCGCGGAGCTCAGCCGCTGCCTCAAGCGGCTGGTATCGTTCGACTTCATCGGCCTGTCGCTGCTCGAACCCGCGGACCGGATGGTGCGCCTGCACGTGCTCGAAACCGAACACCCGGTGGTGGACCTGCCGGACCCTTTCCGGACGCGCTATGAGGACGGCCCCACGGTGGAGGCGCTGCGTACGCGGCAACCGTTTTACCAGCCCAAGTTGCAGGCGGAAACGCGCTACCCGATGCTGCGCGAGTTGCTCGGCCGGCACGGGATTCAGTCGTTCTGCGTGGTGCCGCTGTACACCGTGCAGCGCGACCTGGGCAGCCTGAGCTTCGGTTCGACGCGCGAAGACGCCTGCCCGCCCGAGGACCTCGAGTTCATGCGGCAGGTGGCGCGCCAGGTGGCGGTGGCCGTCGACAACGCGCTGAATTCGGAAGGCGCGGCGGCCTACGAAGAGCAACTGGCGCGCGAGCGCGACCGGCTGCGCGCGCTGCTGGAAATCAACAACGCCGTGGTGACCTGCCTGGACAGCCAACAGCTCTTCAAGGCTATGGCGGCGGCGCTGCGGCGCACTTTCGGGCTGGACTATGCCAGCCTGCTGATTCACGATCCGGAGGCCAACGTCCTGCGGCTTCAGGTGCTGGATTTTCCCGAGGGTATGGGCGCCATTCGGGAGCTTGCGGTGGCGAATCTCGACGGGCCCGCGGGGCATGTCTTCCAGACGCGCCAGGCGCGGAAGTTCACTCCCCAGGAAATTCGCGCCATGTCGCCGGAGGCCGGCGAAGTGTTCGCGCAGGAGGGGCTGCGGTCGCTGTGTTGCGCCCCCCTGATAACGCCCGGCCGCGTGCTGGGCACGCTCAACCTCGGGTCGAGAGCGGACAACTTTTTCAGCGACGCGGACTTGCAGTACTTTTCGCAAGCCGCGGGGCAGGTGGCGCTGGCCCTGGACAACGCCCTGTCCTACACCCGCATCGAGGAGTTGAACGCCCGCCTGGCGGAGGAGAAAGTCTACCTGGAGGACGAAATCCGGACGGACATCCGGTTCGAGGAAATCGTCGGCCAGAGCCAGGCTCTGAAGGCCGTCCTGCGGCAGGTGGAGACCGTTGCGCCCACCGGTTCGACGGTGCTCATTTACGGCGAAACCGGCACC
>Ga0209039_10004259_pt1 | contig 10548 bp, 10 predicted proteins | sample BogFormECP12_OM1_FD_188238 | JGI IMG/M metagenome (GOLD analysis project Ga0209039, IMG submission 188238) | Bog forest soil microbial communities from Calvert Island, British Columbia, Canada - ECP12_OM1 (SPAdes) (version 2) | ecosystem: Environmental > Aquatic > Freshwater > Wetlands > Bog ... | reverse complement strand
TTGGCCCCCCTGGGACCAGAGGAGCGAGGTTAAGGGAGCCAGAAAGGATGACGGCTCCCACCAGAGAGAGGATAAGAGGTATCTCGTAGGATACCATCTGGTGAAGTGCCCTGAGGCCGCCGAGGAGGGGATACTTGCTGTTGCTTGCCCAGCCGGCCAGGAGGACGATGATGGGGGTGAAACCCAGGACCGCAAAGACGAGGACGGCCCCGACAGGCGGGTTCGCTATGTAGAACGTGGGGGAGACAGGGACCAGCGCTATCAGAGCCCCGGCGACCGCCATAAGAGCGAGCGGGACTGCAACGAAGGTCGCCTTGTCTACGCCGAAGGGGATTATCATCTCCTTGAACAGCAGTTTGAAGAAGTCGGCGACGTTCTGGCCGATGCCTTCGACCTTGCCTGCGTACATCGGGCCCGTCCTCAGCTGAATCTTGGCCGTGAACTTCCTTTCCACCCAGCCCATGAAGATAGTTCCGTAGAGGGCGACCCAGCTGAAGCCAGGGAAGACCGTCAGCGCGAAGAGGGTCTTCGTTGGCTCGGTGCTCAACATGGTGGTGGTGAGCGCAAGGAGGTCCAGGGGCTTGGTGGTGACGAGCGCGAAGATGTCTAGAGGGAAGTGGAGGACTGAGTCGAGGGCGTAGTATATCGGAACGATCACGAAGACGGAAAGCGCCGTCACCCAGAAGACCACTTTCAGAATTCTCTTGATGAAGTCCTCGAAGGTTGTGATGGGCTTCGACATCGCTGATGTGCTGACCTTGCTCGGTGCGGGCCTCGTTCACGTGTTATAAAGATAAGCGGAGTCAGGGGGGTCTGAAAGGCAACGTTTCACGGAAGGCTACAGAATCTCGATTGAGCTCTCGGAGAAGCCCTGCTGGATGAGCATCTTGGCCGCGCTCTCACGGTGGTCGCCCTGGAGTATCATGATCCCGTCCTTCACGGTGCCCCCGGTTGCCAGTCCGCGCTTCATCTTGGTGTTCAGCTCGTGCATGTCCTTGTCGCTCATCTTCAGCCCCTCTATCACGGTGGTGGGTTTTCCGAAACGTCTCATTTCCATGCGTATCTTTACGCGCGCTTCCTCGCGGTCAAGCTCCTTGAGGATGTCCTCAAATCCTTCGTCTAGGTCTTTGCTCACTGTCTACTGTAACCAGGGCTGCTGACGCTAATAAGCATGATGGACATCAGTTCCGTTGCTAGGATTCTGCCGAAAGTCGGCAGCCCGCGATTGCTTAAAGCCAACAGATTACGAACCCATGAAAGGTGGGCCCGTAGCTCAGAGCCAACGCGAGCAGTTCGGTCAGAGCGACCGGCTCATACGGAACGCCGGAGACACCGGTCGGTCCCCAGTTCAAATCCGGGCGGGCCCACTGACCTAAGGACATGGCCGGGTCTAGCGGCCCTTCTTCGAGTCCCAATCGGGAAAGCGGCTGAAGTGCTCGTGGACGATCTTCCACCCCCGCTCTGTTTTCGAGAGGACCATGGTCACTCTGTCCCTCGACCCCACCGGGGAGCCCTCGAAGGAATAGTCGTTGACGAAGATCCCTCTGTAAGTGAGGTAGAAGGTGGCGACAGCGACCTCGCCGATCAAGTCCATACGAAGGTCCTCGACCTGGTAGGAATAGTCCGAGATGTTGGCGAAGGCCGCCTGCTCGTGGACGAAGGCTTCGTCGGAGTTCTGCCTTGTGAAGGGAGGATTTTCGTCGAACTTCGTGAAGGTCTCCCGGGAGTGGTGGAAGTCCCCGAGAGAAGGCAGGTCCTTGTTCTTCCCGGCCTCGAAGAAGGCGAAGATCACCGCTTCAATCCGCTTCCTCTCGTCAGCCTTCGGGGAGGACGCCAATGGCTGGACGGAAGGCAATTCGCGATTTAAGCTAACTAACAATGTTTTTCAAGCGATGAACACGAGCGCGAGTTAGCGGCGTCGTAGCTCAGCATGGTAGAGCAGCAGGCTGTTACCAGCCTGGCAGACACCTGTTGGAGGGAGTCCTCCGGGGAGTGGTCTTCGGTTCAAATCCGAACGACGCCGCCTCTGGTTATCCAGACTCTGGCAGGATGCACCTGCCTACTAAGATCCATGCCCCACATGGAGGGGGACCCGCGTGTTTGCAGCCGAAGACGCGGTCAGCGAAGGGCTCTGGGGATGTAGGAGTTGTCCTATCGGACGTATACGGCGGCGAACTTCGTGTACGCCTCGTCGAAGTGCATCTGCTTCGGCGGGGCTTTGAACCCGTAGGCGCAGATCTCGTTGATGGTACCGAGCTTTCCGGTCTTCATGGACCGATAGGTAGCCCTGATCACGTCCAGGAGAACGTTCCCGGCGTTCGCCCCGTCGGACGAGCGCAGGTAGACGTCTACGGAAATGTCCGAGTCCATGAACCCGCTCCCCTGGAACCAGAAGTAGCTGGTCCGGTCGTTCCCCATGTAGTCGACGAAGTCCGTCGTCCCAGAGACTGTCTCGAATTCGTAGGGGACCTCGGAGGCGACCGAGGCCGTCTTGACGGTCCGCTTGGCCATCTTGATGGCTTCGTCGATGGTGTTCAGCGTCTCGGACCCCCCGCCGACGTCCAGCTGGTAGCTCTTGGCTATCTTCACCCCCCTCTTCACCATCAGGCCGAGGAGCCCCTTGTGGAAGACAGTCCCGCCGAACTGGCTCATGAGGTCATCTCCTACGAGGGGGAGTCTGGCCTTGGTGAAGGCGGCAACCAGCTTTCCCTTCTTTTGGACCAACGAAGGGGTGCAGTTGATGAAAGCGCATCCGGCGTCGAGCGCGGCCTGTGCGTACTCCTCTGACGCCGCGTCAGAGCCCGATGAAATGGTGTTGACAAGAACGTCGACCTTCGCCTTCTTCAGCTGGCTAGCAACCTGGTCCCTGGTCGACCTCGCGAGCTTAGCGCCCTTCAGGTGAGGTGCCACCTCTCCCCTGACGATTCCTGGGCTCACCTTGGGACCCGCCTTAGGGAGGTCGATGTATCGCCGGGAGACGTTCGGGGGGGCGAAAATGGCCTTTGAAATCGGGAGTCCGACCTTTCTCTGGTCTATGTCGAATGCGGCGACGACCTCTATGTCTCTCGCCTTCAGCCCCGCCACGACGGGGTGCCAGAGTCCACGGGTCTCCCTCCCGGCGTAGAAGCGCAGTCCTTGCAGGAATACTGATGCGCAGTTCCCGACACCGGCGACTGCTATCTTGACTGTCATCGTCGTCACTTGAACTTGGCGAAGAATGCTAGGAAACCCACGATGGCGAGCAGGACGCCCAGCGAGGCATTGATCGTGATTATTTCGGGAGCTATCCCTGCGGTGGTCGCGTTGACCGCGCTGTAGTACACCAGCAGGGCACCGAAGCCGAAGGTGATGGCGCCTATGACCCTGATCAGAATGTCAATCCTGGACTGCTGGACGTCGGAGGTCACGATGGTCTCTTCGAGGCAACAAGAAATGGGTATTTAGAAGTGATGGCGGTCGGAAAGCATACAAGAGCGTGACGGGGAGGTGAGACAGCCGAAGGCGACTTCACCCGGCGCCTAGTCAGGCGCTCTTCATGAGCTCGAGTTTCTCCGGAAGGTAGGTGTCGACGATGTAGCTGAGCCCGTAGCGGGCGAAAGCTTCCTGTTCGCTCTTCTTCTTGATCTTGAGGAAAGTGTCCAGCTCGTCGTGCCACATCTTCTCGGTATAGCGGGGGTCCGCCTTTAGCTCGTAGAGCCTCTTGATGTCGACGTCCGTGAGCTTGTCCGAGGGGAGCTTGTACTTCACGATGTCCGAGGCCCACACCCCCAGCCAGACGGCCTTGGGGGTGGTCAGCTCCCTTAGGTGGGCCGCGTTGGCCGAGCCCGACTTGATCACCATCGCTATGTGCGCCCCCCAGGGGTCCGCGTCGCATAATATCCCGATGGGGAGTCCCAGCTCCTGGTTCATGCGCCTCAGCAGATACCTCGTGGAACGCGGGGGCTGCCCTGCCGTGTTCACGAGTATCGCCTTGTACTTCTTGTGGACCCTCTCTTCGACGAACCTCGTGAAGAGGCCGCCCTTCTCTATCGCCAGGACCATCTCGGCGTCGGTGTCGGCAAACTCCGCCGTCGTGAGTGCCGGCCCAATCATCACACCGTCGGGGTGGGAGGAAAGGTCGAGCCGCCTCCCCTCGTAGCCGGGGACGGTGTATTCGACTGTCAGGTTCCCGAAGATCGCGCTCCTCTCTTCGGGGTAGATGTTCATCCCCTCCCTCGCCATCTGCATCAGGACCTCCAGGTCGGTGATGAGCTCGTCCGACTCGGCCTGGTCGACGAACTCCACATTGAATGCCTGGGCCGAGTAGTAGACGTCCCTCAGCGTCGAGGTCTTGTTCTCGTCGACGAGCTTCTTCGCGAAGTACGCGAGCCAGAGGAGCTGGGTGAAGGGCCGGATGTGCTTGATGTTGCCCGAGGAGCGCTTCACCGAGGCCTTTCCCAACACGAACTGCGCAAGCTTCCTGTCGTAGACGATGTTCTTGACCGACCTGCTGGCCAGTGTGACGCTCGGGAACTTCCCCTGGTCCAGGTCGTCGTAGACTGTGGAGCCCAGCCCCTTCAGCTGAGTCTGGGCACTCGTCTTCCTAGCTTCCGCGGTACTCGTCGATTTTCTTTTGCTCAATCTCCATCAGATCCTGTTTCTCTTCGTCGGCCGAATCCATCTCCGTGGGGTGTCTTTCCGCCGTCGCCTCGGAAGGGCCTTCGGCCTGCCGGGCAGCCGCGGCGTCGCCCTCTCCGATGAGCTTGTGGTATCTCGGAGGCTTCCTGTGGTCCGACAGCTCCGTTGCGAACTTGGCTATCAACGGGAGGTACTTGCCGTAGATGTTCATCTTCCTCTGGACGGCCTCCATGCTCCCCTTCCGCGACAGGTAGACGCCCAGCTGTCGCAGGGCCTCCCTGGCCGCGTTCTTGATGTCGCGCTCTATCTCCGGCCTGTCGGCTATGTACTCCTTGCCGACCGTCTTGTAGGGTATCTTCGTCGAGCAGATGTGCGTGATTACGGCCACGGGCGCCTCCTGGGGGACGTGGTAGCGTCTCCAGTCGACCTCCTCGTTCAGCACCTTGAAGCTGACGTCGCTGCTCTCGTCATACAAGAGAGGGATGCGGTTCGCGTACCGGTACAGCTTCTTCTCCCCTGGCTGCAGGACCTTCCCGCCGTACGCCACCCCCACTTCTATCAGAAACGGGAAGCCCGAGTAGGACGACGGGGGCCTCGAGACCACGGTGGAGAATTCAGGGTGGAGCTCCTTGTTGATCCCTGCAAGGAGGATGTCTGCCCCGACGGGGGAAAGGCAGGCGGCATCGGGCTGGAGGAAGTCGGGGAAGCGCTGCAGGGCGTCGACGAGGGCGACTATCTGGATGTTGGAGAGCCTCTTTGGCGGGAGGTTGGGACTGACGCCGGCGAACTCCAGGAACTTCGTCGCGATCTTGTCTCCGACCCTGTGGAAGTGGGTCACCATGAAGCTCTTCATGTTGTGCTCCTCCGACAGCTTGACAATGCGCTTGAAGGCCTCGACGTCGATTCCGTGGGGATGAGGGAGTGTCTCCTTTGGAGGAGGGGGCATCGACTCCGTCACCCGCTCGTAGAAGGTGACCTGGCCCAGAGGGTCGACGTAGGTGATATTCGCGTAGCTCGCCACCAGGGCCGTCTGCTTGAAGTAGTCGGTGATCTTCTGGGACGCACGGAGGTAGTCCCCTTCGAGGGTCAGGTCGACCTTCGTCCCGGTCGTCCCGTCGGCGTCGCTGGTGAAGCGCTTGAGGACCATGGGCCTGTTCTCCCCGATATCTATCATCATCTGGAAGCCATACTGCTTCTTCCCTTCGGGGGAGGTGACGACGGTGACAGGGCGGTTCGTCGTTATCTGCCCGTAAAGGATCGCCATCGTGCCCCCGAGACCGAACATCCCTCGAGACTGACGGAGCACGTACTTCGAGCCGTAGAAGACCTTCCCGAAAGCGCTGGGGACGTGCTGGGGGGAGACGCCCGGCCCGTTGTCTCTCACCGTCAACCGGTACGCCTTCGGGTCAGGAGCGTCCAGGTTCGCCCCTTCGGAGATGAGCCTCACGTACACGTTTGGCGTAATTCCCGCCAACTCGCAGGCGTCCATCGAGTTCTCGACCAGCTCCCTGACGGCCATGTACAGCGCGCGGGCCGGGTTGGTGAAGCCAGCCAGGTCGCGGTTACGGTAGAAAGAACTCTGAGGGCGAAATCTCCGCGAACGAAGTCTTGTTGCTCAGGTCACATCACCCCCGACGTGCGTCCATCGCGACGGCAAAGATGAACTGCTGTCCCCAAATTCGCTTTCAACATTGCCATCTAACCCTTGCCGGCGCTCCCGCATCAGGACTATCATGTGAATCGGATATATGCTAACTCTCCATTTTCGCCAGTTTCTCGGACAAATCCTCGGGAGATGAGCCCTCCCAGAGAAACATCCGCTCCATCTTACGTTTCGAACGGGCCTTCTGGAGCGTGTTGTAGACAGTCCTGTGCTGGCTCCCTGTGGCGAGGGATTTCACGGCTTCGGCCGCCAGCTGCACCTCCGCTGCGTCGCCGATTATTGCGACGGTTCTTCCGTAGACAGACAGGTGGCACTGGGTCAGCTCTTCGATGACCCTCCTTGATTTGCCCCCGAGGCCTATCACCCTTCCCCGAATCCTCTCCAAGGACTTGGAGCTCCTTCCCGCGTAAGCCCGGAGGTCGATGACTTCGAAGGCGGTCCCCTCCTGCAGAAGCCTCTTGGCCCGCTGGGGGGAGAAACCGCGCCCGATGGCCTCTATCACCCTGAGGGCCGTGAACGGGTCGGCGCTCCCGGCCTCCTGGGACCTAACGGTAACCACGCCCTCTTTGCTGTCGACGCTCAGCTGCACCCCGAGATCGCTCTCAAGCGTCTTCTTGGTTGAACCCTCCTTGCCAATGATCGCCCCGACCCTCTCTAAGGGTACTCTAACCATCTGCTCGAAGCTCATGGAACCATCTCCTTCATCCAGGAATCCGCATCATTTACGAAGATTCCCCTCTTCCTAAAGAACCTAACCATGTTCGAAACGTCGCGCCTTAGGAATTCCTCTGCCTGCGGATGGGACTCCAGAACCGCAGACCCCATGTCGAAGAGGATCTTTTCTCCTTCTGTCTTGAAGATGTTGAACTCCGAGAGGTCGGCGTGGACGAGCCTTCCATTCTTGCGCAGCGTCTTGATCATCTTGAAGGTCCAGTCGTAGTCCTCGCCGTCGACCTCAGTCTCCGCGAAAGTGGGGGCCGGGTTCGGCGGGACGCCCACGTACTCCATCACCAGGATGTTCTTGTAGAAGGCGAGTGGCTTCGGGACTCGGACTCCCGCAGAGTCAGCGAGCTGCAGGTTCTTGAACTCCTTCCGCACCCAGAGGTAGATGATCTCTCTCGAGTTCGAAGGCAGCTTTCCGAACCTCCTGTCACCCGCGATGTACCCCATCCGCTTCTTGAACCCCGAAGTCGAAGTGAGGTAGATCTTCACGGCAACGGGGTTCCCTGCGGCGCCCGTCCCGTAGTACACGCGCGCCTCCTTGCCCGAGTTCACCACACCGTAGAGCTCCGACAGGTCCCTCCTGCTTACGAGCTCCTCCACCGCCAGGAGCGTGACGCGGTCGAAGACTTCTTCCATGGACTTGCGCTGGTCCGAGTCCTTCCTGAGGTACCGGTTCTCGCGCTCGGAGCGGAGAAGCCTCTCCTGCATCTTCCTGGACTCGTCCCCCTCCGCTACGTCCCCAGGGTCAATGTCCCCCTCGTTCCCTTCTTCCACGCACCCCTATGGTTGATGCAAACTTTATAATTTTGGAATCGGGCGTCCTAGAAAGCACCGAGGTTTGGCGAAAGTGTCTCAAGAAGGCAATGCTGGCGGCAGCGGACAGAAGAAGGAACACGAGGAACGGCTGAATGTACTGCTCGCTGACGAAAAGAGGAAGAGCGAGGATTTGCTGAACCGCCTCAAGTACCTTCAGGCTGACTTCGAGAACTACAGGAAGAGGACCGAGAAGGAGCTGAGGGAGAAGGAGGATTCTGCCCTCAGAGGGCTTGTGGCAACGCTCCTCAGCGCCCTCGACGAGCTCGAATTGGCCATCGAGAACTCCAGGAAGGGAGGACAGGGTGGCGAGCTGCTTGACGGCCTAAAGATGGTCCACAAGAACCTGGCGGCGTCTCTTGGAGCCGCCGGACTCACGAGGATAGACTGTTTAGGCGAGCCGTTCGACCCCGGGCTGCACGAGGCCGTCGAGAAAGTGCAGGGGGAGACTGGAGCGGAGGACGTCGTCAGAGAGGAAATCCGTCCGGGGTACCTGTTCAGGGGAAAGGTAGTCAGGCCGAGCATGGTAAAGGTTGAATTGGCTGCAAGAACACAGGGTGAGCAGGAGGCGGGAATAAGTGAGTAGCCCAAGGGAGAAGATACTGGGAATCGACCTCGGAACGACGAACTCCGCGGCAGCGGTGATAGAAGGGGGGAGACCCGTCGTCATCCCGAGCGCCGAGGGGGCGACTCCTGCAGGCAAGATGTTCCCTTCCGTCGTCGCGCTGACCCAAGACGGCCAGCTGATCGTCGGCGAACCGGCAAAGAGGCAGGTAGTGACGAACCCCGATGGCACCATCTTCGAAATAAAGCGGAAGATGGGGACAGACTACAAGGTCAGGGCGTTCGGAAAGGAGTACTCCCCGGAGCAGGTCAGTTCGTTCATCCTCCAGAAGATAAAGCATGACGCGGAGGTCTTCCTGGGCTACCCGGTCAAGAAGGTCGTGATCACCGTCCCGGCGCACTTCAACGACAACCAGAGGCAGGCGACGAAGGATGCCGGGGAGATCGCCGGCCTCGACGTCGTGAGGATAATCAACGAGCCCACGGCGGCATCATTGGCCTACGGGCTCGACAAGTCCGGGAAGGAGATGAAGATCCTCGTCTTCAGCTTCGGCGGCGGGACGCACGACACAACGATAATGGAGTTCGGACAGGGAGTCTTCCAGGTTCTGGCAACGTCCGGAGACACTCAGACCGGCGGGACCGACGTCGATTCCGCCGTCATCGACCTCCTCGTGCAAGACTTCCGGGCGAAGACCGGAATCGACCTCAAGAGCGACAGGACGGCCATGGCCAGGTTGAAGGAGGCAGCCGAAAAGGCGAAGATCGAGCTCTCGAATCTGATCTCGACCGACGTCGACCTTCCCTTCATCGCTTCGGACGCCTCGGGGCCCAAGAACCTCCACTACACCCTCACCAGGACGAAGCTGGAGGAGGTGGCGAAGCCGATCGTGTCGAAGACCGAGGACACGATAAGGAGAGTCATGAACGATGCCAAGCTCTCGCCCACACAGATCGACAAGGTGATTCTGATCGGCGGGATGACGAGGATGCCGCTGGTGAGGAAGTTCGTAGAGGACGTGGCAGGGAAGCCCGCGGAGAGGGGGGTAGACCCCATGGAAGCAGTGGCCATCGGCGCGGCGATTCAGGGAGCCGTTCTGGCGGGGGAGATCAAGGACATCCTCTTGCTCGACGTGACGCCCCTTTCGCTCGGCGTGGAGACGCTGGGCGGAATCGTCGAGAAGTTGATAGAGAAGAACGCCACCATCCCCACGAAGAGGAGCAAGGTCTTCACTACAGCGGCGGACTTCCAGACCGCTGTGACCATACATGTGATTCAGGGAGAGAGGCCGATGGCCTCGGACAACGTGTCGCTGGGCATGTTCAACCTCGCCGGCATACCGCCGTCCCCCCGCGGAGTCCCCCAGATCGAGGTGACCTTCGACATCGACGCCAACGGGATTCTCACGGTGGGCGCCAAGGACATGGGGACCGGCAAGGAGAACAAGATCGCGATAACCGCATCCACCAAACTCTCGAAGGAGGAGAAGGAGCGGCTGATCAAGGACGCCGAGTCCTACTCTGAGCAGGACAAGAAGAAGCGGCAGGAGGCGGAACTGCGGAACGAGGCCGACTCTGTACTCTACACAGTCGAAAGGACGAAAAGGGACCTTGAGGGCAAGGTCGACAAGTCGAACCTGGACCGGCTCGACCAGGCTGCCCAGGATCTGAGGAAGGCGGTCGAAGGGAAGGACGCAGACCTGATCAGGGAGAAGAACGAGGGACTGAAGAGAATCCTTCAGGAGGTCGGGGCGTCGGTCTACCAGCAGGCGCAGAAGGCCCCGCCGCCGGGGGGCCAAGAGGGGCAGCAAGGCCAGCCAACGCAGCAGGACTCAAACGTCAGCGACGCTGACTACAAGGTAGTCGACGATCGGAAGTAGGAGGGGGCCTCATGGCGAGCCGGGACTACTACGAGGTACTCGGAGTACCCAAGGGTGCGGCCAAGGAGCAGGTCAAGGACGCCTACCGCAAGCTAGCTCTTCAGTACCATCCCGACAGGAACAAGTCTCCGGAGGCGGAGGAGAAGTTCAAGGAGATCACAGAGGCGTACGCGGTCCTGTCAGACGACGAGAAGAGGAGCCAGTACGACGCCTACGGGAAAGAGGGGGTCTACGAGAGGTACAGCCAGGAGGAGATCTTCAGGGGGGCGAACGTCCAGGACATCTTTC
>Ga0209039_10004257_pt1 | contig 10548 bp, 10 predicted proteins | sample BogFormECP12_OM1_FD_188238 | JGI IMG/M metagenome (GOLD analysis project Ga0209039, IMG submission 188238) | Bog forest soil microbial communities from Calvert Island, British Columbia, Canada - ECP12_OM1 (SPAdes) (version 2) | ecosystem: Environmental > Aquatic > Freshwater > Wetlands > Bog ... | reverse complement strand
TGCAGCGCTACGCCGACCAGCTTCGCTATTTGTTCATCGTTTCCGCAGTCTCGCTCGCGCAAGGCGCGGGCAACGGCACCGGCGGCGTGCGCGTGGAGGTAAAGAAAGCCGACGGCGCCAAGTGCGAACGCTGCTGGAACTACTCGACACACGTCGGCGAGGACAAGACGTATCCCACCGTCTGCGAGCGCTGCAGCGCTGTGCTGAAGAAGCTGGAAGGCTGAGCATTTCTTTGCGTCCTCCGCGGGCCTTCTTCGCGTACTCGGCGATTCAATTCTTTCTGCAGTTCGCGCAAATCTTGAAACGCAGAGGTCGCTGAGGTTTCGCGAAGGACGCGAAGAAAATCCGGCAACCGCGGCGACTGAGCGGAAACTGGAAGGCTGAGCATTTCTTTGCGTCCTTTGCGGCCTTTCTTCGCGTGCTTCGCGGTTCAATGCTTTTCGCAGTCCGCGTAAAGCTCCCGCACCGAGCGTGAAGCAAACCGCTTACAATAACAACCGAATGTCCCTTAACCGCGCACGCACTGCCCACTTCCTGCTCGCCCTGATCGTGGTGCTCGTGGACCGCTGGACCAAGCATCTGGCGGCTACGCGCATTGCGCTCTATGCCCATATCCAGATCATCCCCGGGTTCTTCCGCCTCACCCACACCGAGAACACCGGCGCTGCCTTCAGCCTGTTCGCCGATTCGCCGGCGCACTGGAAGACTGAGCTGCTGATCGCCTTCTCGCTGGCCGCGATGGTGATCGTCACGGTGCTGCTGTGGAGGCAGCCCCGCGCATTGACGACCACTGGGATTGCGCTTTCGCTGATTCTGGGCGGAGCAGCGGGAAATCTGTGGGACCGCCTGGCCAGCGGGCGCGTAGTGGATTTTCTGCTGTTTTACATCCGGCAGTATCAGTGGCCGGTCTTCAATCTGGCGGACAGCTCGATTGTGATCGGGGCGAGTCTGCTGGTGCTCGAGATTCTGTTCCGGGGCCAGGGATCAGGGGCCGGGGACCAGTCGCAAGGTCAGACCTAGGACCCTGTCCCCTGGCCCCTGACCCCTGACCCCTGTGCCCTGAACCCTGACCTCTGTCCCCTGCTCCTACGGCGCCCCATACAGCTGCCGGTACACGCTGGCGTTGCGCAGGATGGCCTGCACGTACTCGCGCGTCTCGGTGAACGGGATCGACTCCACGAATTCCTGCGGATCGCGGTATTGCCCCTGCCCCAGCCACTCTTCCACCCGATCCTGTCCGGCGTTGTAAGCGGCCAGCGCGTATTCGTAGGAGCCGCCGAAGTGGTCTACCGTGCTGCGGAAGAAGCGCGTCCCCAGTTGCAGATTGACCCCGGGCGTGTACAACTGGCTGGGCATGTAGTGCCTTAGGTTCTGTTCGCGGGCGACCAGTTTCCCGGTTCTGGGCAGCAACTGCATCAGACCTACGGCATTTGCGCGCGAGACCGCTACCGGATTAAACTCCGATTCCTGCCGGATCAGCGACGCCACCAGATACGGGTCCAGTCCATTAGCCAGAGAAAACTTTCTTAATTCCGTCCAATAAGGCCGCGGAAACAGCGCCTCCCAATAGGGTCGCGGCAGATCGGGAATGTCCACCGCGAAATAGCTGGGCACCGAGTGCTTCAGCACTTCAATGGCGCGGTCATAATGGCCAGTATCGACGCAAAGCTGGGCCGTCGCCGCCAAGGCCCAGTTGCCCCCGCCCGCTTCCGCAGCCTGCAGCTCGCGGACGGCAAAATCTACCAAGCCGCCATTTCCCAGCAGTTCCGCTTTCTCGAGGTGCAGGTCATCAGACGGAGGCTCTTCGATCACGACCTTTTCATAGATGAGCGGCGGAACATGGTCGAGCACGGCGTACTGCCCCGGAGGATCCGCCGTCGCGGGAAGTTTTTTCAGACGCTGCCGCCCCAGTTCGGCGTAGTAGTAATTCCGGTAGCGTTCCGACAACTTCTCATAATAGGCACGCGCCATGCCGGGCTGGTTGTCTTCTTCGGCCAGCCGCGCCCGCCAGTACAGCGCAGCAGAAGTTTCGTTGCCCGCGGGATACATGGCAATCTGCTCGTCGAATGCCTTCTTGGCTTCGTCGTTTCGGCCCTGGCGAAGCGTCAGCCAGGCTGCCTTCCAGTGCGCGTACGACGCGCGCGATCCGTTGGGAAAACGCTGCTGCAATTCACGGAACGCGTCCAGCGCCTGGTCATATTCATGGTGCACGAGATGAAGGTTGGCCACCGAAAGCAGCGCCGCTTCCAGCCACGTGCTGGTTGGCGCGTCCTTCCGCAGTTCGTCCACCGTGCGATAGAACTCTTCGTTTTCGTCCAACGACCAGGCAACCTCGCCCAGAATGTACAGCCGCTGCGCGTTCTGATCGCTGGTGGCGCCGGGCAGAGTCGTCAGCTCGGCCTTGGCCTCCCGGTTTCTGCCCGCATGATGCAGCGCATCTGCCAGTTCCAGTTCCGCCGCGGGACGATTGGCGGTGCCGGGATGCAGGACGAGATCACGGTATTCCTCGACCGCATCGTTGTAGCGCCGCGCCTTCATCAGCAGATCGCCGCGCGTCTTGCGCTGCGCCGGAGTCGCCGGCGGAGCCTGTGGCAGTTTTTTCAGCTCGGCAGCAGCCGCATCCGCCTCTTCTGCCATCGGCATATTGTAATAGACGTTCGCCAGGGCCTCGGCTGCTCGGGCGTTCTGGCCCAGCGCGGCATAGGCGCGGCCGAGCGTAAACTCGATGTCCGACCGCGCCGGCAGCCGCTCTTTTTCCAACAATTCCGCCGCTTCCGCAGCTCGTCCTTCGTTCAGCAACGCGCCGGCGTAGCTGACGTCCGCATCCCGCACCAGCAACGAATCGGGATATGTGCCCGCAAAATTGGCCAGCGTGGCCAGCGCTTCCGCCTGACGCCCGGTTTGGAAATAGCAGGTTCCGAGGTAATAGGCGACATAGTCGCCGAGGTCTCCGGCCAGCGGCTTGGCACGATTCAGAGGATCAATCGCTTTGGCGTACTCGTGGTCCAGCGCATGCGCATATCCCACCACCAGCCAGGCCAGAGCTCCGGCATCTTCTTTGGCGTGGGCACGGGCGTAGGCTTCGACCCCGGCATAGGCAGCGGGAGTACGATCCTGGAGCAACTGCTGCGCCATTGGACGCAGGTCGGTCGAGGCGACGAAGGCTTGATGAATGCGGCGCACGCGGGAAGAAACAGGTTTCCTCCGTTTCTTCGTGGTGGCGGCGTGAGTCTGTCCCGTGGGTGGCTTTTTGCTCGCCGTCTTGCTGGCTGCGGTTTGATCTGATTTTGCCGGAGCGGGGGAAGTTGTTGCAGATTTCGGCCGCGCAGGCTTGTGCGCAGGCGGTTTAGCCGGAGCGGCCTGCTCAGGCGCGGCCTGCTTTTCGGGAGCATTGGACGAATCGGGAGCGGGCGTGGAAGAAGGCGAAGATTGCTGGGTTTGTTGCGGAATGCCCCAGGCAGCGGAATCCGTGCTACTCAGGAATCCGCATAGCGCGCCCGCCACGAGCACCCACCACCACTTGAGAGCGAATCGACCCACAATCTTATTCTCGCGCGGAGACGCGAATCCCAGAACCTACTTGCGGAAGTTAGCACCCATGAGCGAAGCGTCTTCCTCGGCTAGGCTGCGCACGACTTCCTTCTGAAAATAATCGCCACTGGCCGCGATGGTATTGCCATAGCGCTTCTGATACGAGGAGCGGCTCTTTTCGATGTCGTCCTTCAGGCGGTCATAAAGATCTCGGTTGCGCCGGCCTTCGGCTACCTTGGCCTGGTTATAAAGCTTGATCTCATCCACCAGCAGGCGGGCGAAGCGCTGCGCCTTGCGATGGGTATCGGCATCTTCGGGCGACAATCCGGCAAACGGGTCGGCAGCAGCAGCCGGCGCGGATGCGCCTGCGCCCGCGGCCGCGGCGTGCGCGGAAACCTCGACCACTTCCGCGGCCGGTTCCGGCTCCGGCGCCTGGGGTTCGGTATGCCGCGGTGTGTGGGCAGCGAAGGGGTCAGCAAACGTACTCACCGTTTGCACTGGAACGGCGACCGTGGCTGCGGCCGGCCCGGTTTCGGGCGCCTCCCTCTGGGCTTGCTTGCGCAGCGAAGTCACTTCCAGCCAGGCGCTGGTTGCGATCACCAGCAACTCCAGAGATGCCGCCTCCAGGATTCCGGTTGCGCCGCCGTCCGCGTAGAGCAGCGCTGCAACTTTATCTTTGAGGACCAGGGGCAGGACCAGAATCTGCTCGTTGGCGGGTCCGCCGAACCGCTCCACGAACCGGCCATCCATTTCAGCGATGTTGCCCGGAGTCACCACGCGATTCTGAAAGGCGTAGGCTACGGGGCCGCCGCTCATATCGAGCGGAAGATCTTTGACCGCGTCGTCGTCTCCAAAACCGCGGCCCTGCCATCCCGTGGCCGCTCCGGCCTTCACTACAAACAGCGCAACACGCGTCGCGTTCGCGCTGCCCGCATCGAGCAAGGCGCGAAGAATTTCCTTCTGCGTGGTGCCGCCGTGAATGCTGGCGATCGCTTGCACCAGGCTTCCGGTGCCGCCCGTGGCTGCCGGCGCGGGCGCAGCCGCCGATGCAGGCAACTCCTCCAACACACGCTCGACCAGTTCCGCCTGCAGTTTGGGAATTTGGCGGTCGAGAACCTGCGCCACTGCGCGTTCGACGATTTGCTGAAGCTTCTTCCTCTCGGCCATGTTCAGAAAACCGCTCCCGGCTCCGAATCTTCCGTAACCGGGAAACACTACTCTAACTGCTGATTATACGGAACTTGCACGCCAGTGGCAGGGTACCATAGTACCTGCTCGTCCGGAGCAGCCACCGCTTCTCTGAATCTACCCTAAACCCCCGCCCAGCGACTACTTCAAAGCCGTTGGGCAAAAGACCGGGTTACCAAGTAAAATAACAGTTCGCGTTGGCCACTGGGTTACGTTCGTGTGTCGCGTGAAAAAACTTGCATCGCCAGAGCCATGGGAGCTATCCAAAACAAACTAGTAGAGCCTGTTAGCGACGAACTGGCGCTGGTACGGGCAGCCAAGCAGGGCGACGACTCGGCTTTTGAGGAACTAGTCCGGCGTTACGACCGCAACGTCTTCCGCATTGCGCAGCACATCACGCAGAACCGCGAAGACGCTGAAGACGTGGTGCAGGAGGCGTTCCTCAAGGCTTACAGCAACCTGGCCAAGTTCCAGGAGCAGTCGAAGTTCTATACCTGGCTGGTGCGCATCGCCGTCAACGAAGCGCTGATGAAGTTGCGCCGGCGCAAGCCGGAGCGCACGGTTTCGCTGGACGAGGACATCAAGACCGAAGATGATTCTCTGCCCCGCGAGATCGCGGATTGGAGCCCCAATCCAGAGCAGCAGTACACGCAGGCGGAGTTACGCGAGATTCTAAGTAAGACCATCCAGGGCCTGCCCCCGGGGTTCCGGACCGTGTTTGTGCTGAGGGACGTGGAAGGACTGTCGACCGAAGAAACGGCAGCCGCGCTGGAATTGAGCGTGCCCGCCGTAAAATCGCGATTGTTGCGGGCTCGGCTGCAGCTGCGCGAGAGATTAGGACGGTATTTCCAGAAACGCGAGAGTGGAGATGGGACCCAGTGAAATGCTCTGAATTTCTGCACGAGCTGACCAATTATTTGGACGGCGTCCTCGACGACAAAACAAAAGTCGAGTTGGAGAACCATCTTTCCTGGTGCCACAACTGCTATGTCGTTTGCGACACGACCAAGAAAACCATCGAGATCTACCGCGACTCCCAGCTCTACGAACTCCCCGAAGACCTGCGCAGCCGGCTGCGTTCCGCCATCATGACCAAGTGCCAGCAGCAGAAAAAACGCGGGCCGCAGAGCGTGTAACCAGAGTCACTGCTTGCCTTTTGCTCTTCCCTCTTATTATTCTGGTGAAAAAATAACCCCTCTGGCTTTTCCCATTTTGGAACCAGCTGCAGTTTTTTTTCACCACGCTAAGTCACTCCCACTACGCTACTTGTACGATTCCCCGTGTACGTCCGTCGAAAGTCGAAACCCTTTGGCTCGGGGTGAATCTAAATATTTAGCGGTGGCGTTTGGAAATTGCCCAGAGGGGGCGCCACTCATTCGACCAGGTTCGCGGGAAGACATCCGCATGTGGAAGGTGGGGTCATGTTTGAAAAACTGTACGATGCATTGTTTGGCTGCAGGCACGACCGCTACAGCTTTCCTGTCACCATTCGCAGAGGAGCGCGCCGCCCCCAGGCCGCGGTTCTGACCGGAACTTACGTGGCTTGCCTCGATTGCGGCCGAGAGTTTCCTTATGACTGGAAGGAAATGAAGGTCATCACGTCACCCGATTCGCATCGCGAACACCTGGCCGAATTGGCCAAGCACGCCGCCTGAACTGGGCGGAGTCGCTGCTCCCAACTGTTCCCCCAAGAAAAATGCCCCGCTATGAAAGCGGGGCAGATTTTATTCGAAGCTGGCGAGATCAGTCAGCCGCCATCTTTGCCGGTGACCTCTTCTCCATCGGCACGAACTCGCGCACGTCATATCCGGTGTAGACCTGACGCGGCCGGGCGATCTTCTGCTCCGGATCGGTGATCATTTCCTGCCATTGTGCCAGCCAGCCAGCGGTGCGCGGGATGGCAAACAGCACCGTGAACATCTCCGGCCGGAAGCCCATCGCCTGGTAGATAATCCCGGAGTAGAAATCCACGTTGGGATAGAGTTTGCGCTTCACGAAGTATTCGTCTTCCAGCGCGATGCGCTCCAACTCCAGCGCGATCTCTAGCTTGGTGTTGCGCCCGGTGACCTGGAAAACCTGCTCCGCGCTCCACTTGATGATCTTCGCCCGCGGATCATAATTCTTGTAGATCCGGTGACCGAATCCCATGAGTTTGCCGTGCCCTTCTTTCACTTTCTTGATGTAGTCCCAAACCTTGTCCTTCGAGCCGATTTCGTCGAGCATCTTCAGGACTTCTTCGTTGGCGCCGCCGTGCAGCGGTCCAGCCAGCGCCGAGGCGGCCGACGCCACCGCGAGGTACGGATCGGTCTGCGAACTGCCCACCGCACGCATCGCGTTGGCGCTGCAGTTCTGTTCGTGATCAGCGTGCAAAATAAACAAAATGTCGAGCGCACGTGCGATTGCGGGCTGGGCTACGTACTTGGGCTCGACCATCTTCCACAGCATGTTCATGAAGTTTTCGGTGTAGTTCAGATCGTTGTCGGGATACACGTAGGGGAATCCAACGTTGTGCCGGTACGACATAGCGGCGATGGATGGCACCTTCCCGATTAACCGAATGATCTGATGCAGGCGGTTGGCCGGATCATGCACCTGCTTGGCCTCCGGATACACGCTCGACAGCGCCGCAATTGTGCTCACGAACATGGACATGGGATGGGCCGAGTAGCGGAAGCCCTCCATGAACTTCTTCGTGGTCTCATGCAGCATGGTGTGATGGGTGATGTCGTACACCCAGGTCTTGAGCTCTTTCTCGGTGGGCAATTCCCCGAATAGCAACAGGTAAGCCACTTCCAGAAAGGTGCAGTGCTCGGCGAGGACTTCGATGGGATAGCCGCGATAGCGGAGGATTCCCTTATCGCCGTCGATGTAGGTGATGCTGCTGCGGCAGGACGCCGTATTCATGAATGCCGGATCATAAGTCATCAACCCGAAATCTTCCGGATCGGTTTTGATCTGGCGCAGATCCATCGCCCGGATCGAGCCGTTCTCCACCGGGACGGTGTATGTTTTGCTGGTGCGATTATCAGTGATAGTAAGACTATTCTCGGGCATGGACGGGCTCTCCTAGCGGGCGTAGTTCTAACGTAGCCGAGCCTATGTCCGTTTTCAAGTCCAATCTGTGATTGAAATCACAAGTTGTAGTGACTTTAGGCTACCGATGCCTATTTTTGCATCACTTTTCAGCATAAATTAACCGGCGGTCTGAGCCGCCGGTCAATTCTTTCGCAGAGATTTTGTTCTTCGCAGAGATTCTTGGACCTTCCGGTATCCCGCTCCTAACTTAGTTGCTCGAATCATCCCGCCGCTTCAGCGTCGGACGGTCGTCATCCTGCTTGCTGTCCCCGTTGTTATCGCTGGGATTCGCAGTCCGGCGCAGGCTGGGCTTGTTGCCATCCTTCTGGTCGAGGAGTTTGTGCTTGTTCTCAATCGCCGCCAGCCGCGCTTTCACCTCATCGAATTCCGACGTGGTCACCACATACTGCTGCTTGGCGGGAAGGATCTTGCGAATCTCCTCCTGCGACTTCTCGATCCGGTCTGGAGTCTGCGGGTGCGTATCAAAGGCCTTCGACAGCGTCCCCGGCTTCTTCTTCTCCATCGCCTGAATCTTCTCAAAGAACGAGACGAACGCCGACGGATCATACCCGGCGCGATACATATACTCGATGCCGAGGTAATCAGCTTCCGCTTCGAACCCGCGCGAGAAGTGCAGGAACGTCAGCGGAATGCCCAGGCCGGCTGCTTCGTAACCCGCATAGCCAATCCAGCCACCCATGAAGATGAAGGGGATGGACATCATCTGCAGCAGGTTGGCCCGCGTCATTTCACGCCCGTAGTGGCAGGCCGCTACGTGAGCGATCTCATGGGCCATCACGCCTGCCATTTCGGCTTCCTCGTCCGCGGCCAGAAGCAGGCCGGAGTTGACGTAAAAGAATCCGCCCGGCAGCGCCATGGCGTTCACTACGTCGGAATCGATGACCTTGATGGTAAACGGCACCTGCGCGTCAGAGTTACGGACCAGATTCTGCCCGATGCGGTTCACATATTCGGTGACCACAGGATCGTTCACCAGTTTGACCTGCGACTCGATCTCCTGGGCATAGCGCCGTCCCATGGCGACCTGGCCTTCCACGGAGTACCAGTTGCCGACGCCGCGTCCGCAACCCACGTTGCGATTCCCCACCGCATCCACGTCGGTCTTGCCGCCATCGTGCTTGATCTGGCTGTCGTCCTGCGTGGGCAGCGTCGCTGGCGCCGGTTTCGGCGCATTCTGCACATCGGCTGCCTTCGGGCCCTTGTCCTGGTCCGGAGGCGGACTCTGTGTCTGCGGCTGCGTTGGAGTCGGGGTCGGAGTCTGGGTTTGGGTCGGGTCCTGAGTTGGAGTCGGATTCTGAGTTTGCGCCTGCGTCCAGGGCCCGGCGCTGAATGCCGCCAGCGCCACCGCGATTGCCAGCCATCTGAGCTTCATAGGGTACTCCTTGTGCCTGATTATACGCCCGGTCGGGAGACACCAAGTCCCAATCTTGGTCCGTATAATTAGACGCTAGCCAGCCGCTCTGGGGTTATCCGGGCACCCAGAGGTTGTTCTCCGCCCAAGGTGGCCTTCGCTCATGCAAAACATTCCTTCTCGTTGACAAAACTCGGTCCTACAGGCAAACTACCGCATTCGCCGGGAAGTGCTTCTGGCGAGCGCCGGAGGGCGGTCCAGAGGCAAGGCTAACCCTCCAGCCGTATACTCAGGCTTAGACTCATTCATGGCCATGACCGAGCACCGGGTGTCCTACACGCTCGACTCCTCGTTGGAGACGATTGATAGTGCCGAAGAGAAGGCGACCCGCATTGCCACCGACCTTGGTTTTGATGAGGACGAAGTTCTGCAGATTTCCATGGCTGTGCGCGAGGGTGCCGTCAACGCCGTTTTGCACGGCAACGGTTATGCCCCGGACAAGAAAATCACCCTCGCTTTTGAGCACATCGGCGGCAATCTGGTCATCACCATTTGTGACCAGGGTAAAGGAATGGACCTGAGCAAAATCCCCAACCCCCTGGCGCCGGAGAATCTGCTCAAGACGTCGGGGCGCGGAATCTTTCTGATGCGCTCGTTCATGGATGTGGTCGAGATTCGCCCTTCCCAGACGGGCACCGAACTTAAATTGATCAAGCACGTCCACGGCCCAACCGCGGACGGCAAGGAGGCTTCTCAGTGACCATGAAGGTTGGTAGTCGGCAGGTGGATGGAGTCACCATTGTGGATTGCAGCGGGCGTATCACGCTGGGCGAAGGCAGCGTTATTCTGCGCGACATGGTCCGCGACCTGCTTTCCAAGGGCAACAAGAAGATTGTGCTGAACCTGGCGGAAGTCAACTACATTGACAGCTCGGGCATCGGTGAACTGGTCAGCGCTTTCACCACCACCAAGAATCAGGGTGGCGAACTGAAGCTCCTGAACCTTACCAAGAAGGTCAACGATCTGCTCCAGATCACCAAGCTCTACACCGTCTTTGACATCAAGGACGACGAAGCCACAGCGGTCAAGTCGTTCAAGTAAGAGAATCGCGTGGGGACAGCCGCCCCCGGCTGTCCGGTCGAGCGCAGCTCGACGGTTTTCGACGCCAGGTCATCGGGTGCCCCATTTCTCGCGTTCTTGGCGAGAAAGCCTGACCTGAGCTTGTCGAAGGGTGGGGACTTTGCCATTTCCCGGCATCGTCCTTGCCTTCTACCTCGGCCGAGGCCATACTGTCGCTGGGAGGCAACTTCTCAGTTGTCGGAGGGCTCTAAGACATCAAGGAAGTGGCTATGAAAATCGCCCGCCTTGCATCTTGTCTGATT
>Ga0209039_10004256_pt1 | contig 10555 bp, 12 predicted proteins | sample BogFormECP12_OM1_FD_188238 | JGI IMG/M metagenome (GOLD analysis project Ga0209039, IMG submission 188238) | Bog forest soil microbial communities from Calvert Island, British Columbia, Canada - ECP12_OM1 (SPAdes) (version 2) | ecosystem: Environmental > Aquatic > Freshwater > Wetlands > Bog ... | reverse complement strand
AGCGGCCAGGCTGCTTAAAGGAGAATCAAGAGAGGTTTTGATTATGGGGCCGGCCCCATCTCCGCGAAAAAAGATAGTGGGACGATTCCGGTGGCAACTCCTCTTCAAAGCGGCCGCACGAGGTCCCGTGCGGTCTTTGATCAAGGCGCTTATCTCGGAGGGTTACTTGAAAGGCCACGGTCTCAAGATCGTCGTCGACGTCGACCCTATCGATCTCATGTGAAGAAAATGAGATAGTCCTTTTCATTGTGCCCAAGGGGGAGTAAATTAAATAGTAGTGGTAATGAATCGCGGAGGCGGCATGAGTAAAACGAGGATAATAGTAGTGACGGCCGTAGCCTTCCTGCTCGTGGGCGGACTAATAATATTATGGTCGGTTTACCAGCAAACGGGTAATGTTCAGCCCCAAATGGTTTCTAACATCCAAAGCTTCACCGATGAAAACTTTGAGAAGGATGTGGTGGAAGCCTCGAAGAAACGAGCCATCTTGGTGGACTTCTATGCTGAATGGTGCTTCCCGTGCCGAATGCTGGATCCAATACTCCAGGAAGTAGCCAAAGATCTAAATGGCTGCGCCACAATAGGCAAGATCAACACCGACAAGAATCTTATCCCCCGTCGATTCGGAGTCAACAAGATACCGGCTATCTTCATCATTCGAGATGGTGAGATAAAAAACGCCTTCTATGGCGTCGTGCCTAAAGAGACCATACTCAAGGCACTTGAAGAATTTTGCTCGTAAGAAAGAACCGCTTGGATGCCCTCTTCTCTCGCCGGCTTGAAAATAATCATCCGCGGAGCCGGCGAAATGGCCACCGGAACCGCGTGCCGCCTTTATAGCTCAGGATTCCGCAAACTTCTCATGACTGAAATTGACAAGCCGCTGACAGTGAGGCGTATGGTCAGCTTCAGCGAGGCGTTGTATGAGGGGAATTGGAGTGTCGAGGGAATAGAAGCTGTACGAATCCAAGCCCTGGATCAAGTCGCGAAGCTCTGGCAAGAGCAGTGCATACCGATTTTCGTAGACCCCGCGGCTTCTTCCAAGGCTATCTTCAAGCCCGACGTGCTTCTGGATGCAATTCTGGCAAAAAAGAATCTCGGCACGACTATGAATGACGCGCCCCTGGTCATAGCTTTCGGACCGGGTTTCTGCGCAGGGAGGGATGCCCATTGCGTCGTAGAGACCAACAGGGGGCACGATTTGGGTCGATTGATCTTGCAGGGAGAGGCTGCTCCAGACACCGGCACTCCAGGAGAAATCCAAGGCCACAGTATTCTTAGGGTTCTTAGGTCGCCGACGGACGGCATCTTTGAATCCGATCAACATATCGGAAGCCTGGTGGAGGAAGGGGAACTTATCGGTCAGGTAGCGGGCCAACCTGTGAGGGCAAGTCTGAACGGAGTAATCCGCGGACTGATAAGGCCCGGCACCCCAGTGAATCGGCGCCTGAAGATTGGTGACATAGACCCGCGGGGAAACCCGTCGTACTGCAATACGATCTCTGAAAAGGCCAGGGCCATTGGTGGGACCGCCTTGGAAGCTATCCTCAGGCGATTCAATGTTCCCAACACGACTGATCTTGCCTGAGGCAGGTCTGTTCATTTTGTGCGACCGCGAGCACACTTGAATCGCTTCCCCAGCCCCTGTTGTCGGAATTGAAAACCTCCCTGCCCTTTCACAGCCTCTGCCGCGCACATGCGCCCCCTCATCCGGCGAGACCTCAAGCTTTTTACATGAGATTCCGAAGCTACTGATGGCCTCCAGAGCCCCATGTCTCATTCCGTTCCTGATTCTTATTGAAATTTAACGTATTTTAGAGTATAGAAATAAAATACCCCTATGAATTGTCTCGGGGATTTATGTTGAAGTAAGTTTTGTTTGAGGGTGGCTGAATTGCGCGAACGAATATTGCTGGCCATGGCGATAGCGGTCGTCTGTTTGTGGGCGCCCGGGGTTTACGGAGGCCGTGAGTACATGAAGTTCGAGACTTCGAGTGCCCAGGCTTCCGACAGATCGTCTTTGACCCGCCAAGAGTCTGCTCAAGCAATCCCTGGAATCTCTGTCCTTGCCCAGGCTGGCGGAAACGGTGGAACACCATCAGGTAATGCGGAGAAGCATGATGCCGGCACTCAGGGAGCCGAAACCGTATCGGTCCCGGTTGCCGGCGAATTTGATCTGCTCTCCCGTGATCCGTTAGACCAACTACGCTTGGACAACATCAAGCCGCTTTATACCTCTCCCGGCCTCCCTGGCGAGGGAGTGTGGGAATCATCCGAAGCGCCCCGAGATGCACGCGGGAGGCCTATCATTTATAGGACGTTCTACAGGCCGAGCGTACAATTCCCTAACGCCATCGTGTACATGATGGTCGTGGATATGAGCAAGACGTACATGCAGTACTACGTGGGTTCACAGGAACCGGCTGCCCGTCTGGCGTCTTCGGAAATCGAGGCCCCGCTAAGATCCCGCATAATGGCCATAACAAATGCTATGTGGATGCAACGCCATTCCAGCGGCGCTGGCGCGATTTTCCGCGGCAAGGTACTCTATCCAATGGTCCCCGGTATGGCCACCCTCATTCTTTACAACGACGGATCGGCCGATATTCAAGAATGGCACTCGGAAATTCCGGTGAATAAAGTCCGTGACGCTCGTCAGCTCAGGCACCTTATAGTGAAGAATGGCATGGTCGTGCAGTCGGTCCTGAGAAACGGGCACCTGGAGGACGCCGAAATCGGCCTCGGCTTCCTGCTGGGTGGTGGCGGTAAGAATTACGATGGCAAACACTTCTGGTATGTGGCTCATCGCAGCGCGTTTGGAATTAGGAAAGACGGAAATCTAGTTTTCGCAATCGGACACCATATCGGAAGCAAGGATATGGCCAAGGCCCTGGTTCTGGCGGGATGCGAAAGAGGAATGCACGGGGACGCCAATCCACACAATATAGTGGGAAATTTGTACATCAGGGATTCTTTCGGCAATCTTGTGAAAAAGATGAAGCTTTCCCCGGAACAATCCAAATACACGCTCAAACGATACGAGGACGGTTATACGAAAGACTTTTTTGTCTTGTTCTTTAGGGAAGCCCTGGATTCGGCCAGCAAGACCGTGAGGCGCAGCGACAGCGAGAACCCCGTCCAGTCTCATCCGTGAAAGCACCAAAGACAATGAAAAGAAAAGGCATCAGCCCTTTAGGCACGATTGCGATTGTTTTCGTACTTTTACTAATGGCTCACCCGTCGTGGGCTAAGGAACCCGCTCGCGCATCGAGTGATCAGGCCCTGGAGTTGGCACATCGGGGCGTTATAAAGGCCAACGCTGGAAACTTTAAGCAGGCCCTTGAATTGTTCGATGCGAGTTTGAAGGCGTCCAGCGGGAACGTAACCGCACTATTCAATCGCGGGAAGGTCTTCCTCCTTCAAGGCCGCCTGGATCGAGCTCTTCAAGACTTGGACAAGACAATAAAGTTCGATCCGGAAGCCGTCGACGCTTACATTGTTCGAGGAACCATCCATAGGTTGCAAGGAGACTTTTCAAAAGCCATCAGGGACTTGAACAAAGCGGTAAGCCTCGATCCGGGGAACACGGGTGCACTGATCAACCGCGCTGCCGTATTTTTTGACACGGGCGAGCACGAGAACGCCTTGGAAGACCTTGGCAAAATCATCCAGATTAATCCCCGTATGATCAGAGCGCTGGGCAACCGCGCTTACATATTTGAACAACTGGGCAAGTATGACGATGCCATCAAGGACCTAGCCGTGATAGTAGCTCAAGACCCAAACCATCTCATGGCCATGAAGCATCTGGGGTTCATTTACCGGCAAAAGGAAGAGCCCACAAAGGCAGCGAGGTGGTATCGCATGGCCCTGAAACTCGAAGATGACCAGACCGCTCGCAAGCGCCTCGTAGAAGAAATCGTCGACTTAGAAAAGAAGGCTCAAAAACAGTAGTTGGCTTGCTTTTCACGCAAGTTCGCTTAAACCCATCGAAACGACTTGTCGAGAATTTCGTGAGGCTTAAAGCGTGCCTTGTAGTTCATGGAGGGACAGTCTGCCACCAGAAAACCGAGGTAGTAGTGCGCGATGTTATGCTCTTGGCAAAAGAGGAGTTCTTGAATGGCAGAAAAAGTCCCCAAACTGATTGGAGAGAAGTCCGGGTCGTAAAAGGCATACACGCTGGACAGCGACCTGGAGCAGATGTCAACGATTCCCACGGCCACCAGCTGTCGCCGCAGCCGGTACTCGAATTCAAGTGTGCGAACAGGTGATGCGTAGAGAAAGCTCCTCAGGCTATCGGCAGAGTGATCCGGCCCGCAATTGTGTTGACTCGCCAGGTAGTCCGAATAGATCCTAAATTTGTCTTTCGTGAATCTCGGAGAGGCTATTCTGAATTCCACTTCCCGGTTTTTTCTGAGGATTCGCCTGTGGGACTTGGCAAGGCGGTACTCCCCGGCAAGTATCCTTATGGGCCGACACTCACTGCAAGCTTCACACACAGGCCTGTAAAAGTACATACCGGACCTGCGAAACCCATAATTCATGAAATCGTGGTAAAGCTCCGGCGGAAAATCTACCGCCCTAAACACTTCCTCTCTTGCAGTGTTTTCAGGAAGATAAGGACAGGGATGGTCCTCTCCCCGTACCAGGAAATCCAGAGGCACAAGCCCGTAGAATGGGGAGCTTACCAATCCTGTCTGCCCGCGACACGGGGCATGGTGAGTGGTTTCACTGATCGGTTCGGACATCATAGTGCGCATCGGTTTAGCATCTGAAAAGCTACACCTTTTTCAACAACTGATTTGCCGCAGTGAGTAGTGGGTCCCAGACCGGGGAAAATGGCGGAGCATAGGCCAAATCGCATTGAAAAAATTCCTCAACGGTCATTCCCGCGTGCAATGCCACGGCCACCGCATCGACCCGATGGGCGGCTCCTTCTTTTCCTACGAGGTCCCCTCCGAGCAACTTTCCGCTCTCCTTGTCAGCCGTTAGATGCACGTAAATGTCCTGATTGCCCGGATGTCCATGTGCTCTGGAACGGCTCTTGATGACCTCGTCTACGACATCGAAACCCGCTTGCTCGGCCTCGGCCGCGCTCAGCCCGGCATGGGCCACCTCCATGTCCAGGACTTTAAATACCGCGCTACCTGCAATGCCAGGCAGCTCGATATGCTGGCCCGTGACATTGTCCGCCACAGCCCAGCCCCCTCGGTTGGCCCTCAAGGCGAGCGGTATCCAGACTCGCTGCCCCGTTACTATGTGGAAAGCGTCGGCGCAGTCTCCCGCTGCAAAGATATCCGGGTCTGAGGTTCGCAGGGTTTTATCCACCGCGATGGAATGCTGCGGACCTAAGTCCAGCCCGGCTTCGGAGGCAATTTCAGAATTGGGCACGACACCCACGCCCATGAGCACCAGGTCAACATCCAGCGAAGCGTCGCCCAAACTCACTCTTGACCGGCTGTCAAATTCTTCGATTTGGGATGTACCCATTCCCAGGTGGAGTCCCACACCCTTGTCTTCCAGTTCGTTCCTGACGACGTCACTCATCTCGCTCGGCAGCCAGGGGAGCAATGTGGACACAACGTCGCAAATATCCACCTGAACGCGGCGCTCGTGAAGCGCCTCGGCCATCTCAAGGCCGATATATCCGGCACCAACGATCAGGGCCCTCTCGACAGGATGAACAGCCATGAACTGCTTGATGAGGCGCCCGTCTTCCAATGATCTGAGGACCTTGACGCCCGGCAGATCCTCCCCCGGTATGTTGAGCATACGCGGGCGAGCGCCGGTAGCAATAAGAAGTTTGTCGTAACTGACTTCGAAGAGCTGTCCGTCGGGGGTTAAGCCCGACACGGTCTTGCGATCTCGATTGATCCTCTCCACTTTATGTCCAAGCCTGAGATCTATTCCTTGCTTATCCCTGAAGACATGGGCCTGCCGGACAACCAGATCGTTCATGTCACGTTCCGGTTCAGCAATGTTGTATGGCATGCCGCAGGCCGAATAGGACACGTCGCTTGTCTGCTCCAACACCACCACGTCGATGGCAGGATCGTTCCGTTTAGCCTTCGATGCGGCGCTCATGCCTGCCGCGTCCCCGCCAATGACTACAAATTTCATAGATAAGCCTCCTATAGAGGATTGGCAGTCAATCCAATGCGAGCATTCTGGAGGGCATTATCCGTACTATGCCCCCTCCGGCAACTTATTATAGACCGACACGTGAAGTTCCAACAGTACTAAGAGCGTTCTGGCTGGGGTCTCTTACTTCATCAATTCCTTGAGTGCCGTCTTGACGGCATACGAAAGTGACATTTCCGGGCCGGCGTCTTCTAACACTTTCATGGCGACCGTTTCAGCCATTCGCTCTTTATATCCAAGGTTCGTGAGAGAAGAGACAAGATCGTCTCGCAGCGAAGGCGGGGCGAGTTTACCGGAGATCGGATCTCCGAACATCGGCATCTTATGAATTTTTTCCTTCAGTTCAAGCACAATGCGTTCCGCGGATTTCTTCCCGATACCGGGGATCGATGTCAACCGATGCAAATCTCCCTCCAGCACCGCTCTCCGAAATCCATCCGGCGATGTGCCGGAGAGAATGTTCAGAGAGATCCGTGGGCCTATACCTGCCACAGTCAACAGCATCTCAAAGAGCGCTTTTTCCTCTTGTGTCACGAAGCCGTACAATTCGAGGGCGTTCTCCCGTAGAGCAGTATAAATGTTGAGAAAGGCTTCCGCATCTTGGGGTAGAGCTTCCATAGTGGAAAGTGAAACCGTTACTTCGTAGCCGACGCCGTGAACATCCACAATGATCCGGTTTAAACCTTTAAAAGCGATTTTCCCGCGTAGAGAGGCGATCATGATACAACCCTATCAGGTAAAGATATATGAGAATGGTAAATGGCCATTGCCAGAGCGTCTGCCTGGTCTGGAGACTTGAGGGTCGGCAAGGCGAGCACTTTCCCGACCATAAACATCATTTGAACTTTTTCGGCTCTGCCGTAACCGGTAAGCCCTTGCTTGATTTCCATGGGACTGTACTCGAAGATATCCATGGAGTACGTCTCACCCAGAAGCAGGATGACGCCGCGGACTTGACTCAGCTTCATTAAGCTCTGGCTGTTATTGGCATGAAACAAGGACTCCACCACCATGACCGAAGGGCTGAATTCCCTGACAATTTCATCCAGTTTTCTGTAGATTTCCCATAATCGCTTGGACTGGCAGTGAGACGAAAAAACTCGTATGACCCCGCTCGCCACATGCGTTGGACGCACCCCATTTTTCCGAATGATTCCATAGCCTGTTGCTGTGCTTCCTGGATCGACTCCAATGATCAACATCTTTTCATTCGCCCGCTGACTCACCCTTGAGTGGTCCCCGACATTGCCGTGGATGACATTACTGAAACCGCATGGAACATTGTTTGTAAGGCACGGGTCCTCAGCCCCACGGATTAACGGTGATCTCTATACTATTGATTGACGTTTCTTTCCAGGGTTTTGTTTTAGACCCGGTAATCCCTCAGTTACGTGTGGGCGAGAGATTGTCATTGCAAGCGAAGCGAAGCAATCTCCGGCGCCGCCAAAGCTGAGATTGCTTCGTCGTTTCACTCCTCGCAATGACACGGAAACGCCGATTCCCCCCTATAACTGAGTGGTTACTAGACTCGAGCACTGACCCGAATCAGGCGGGTTTAGTATACGGGCAGACCGCTGCCATACGGGCCGCGAGGCGCCTTTCCCCGATCTCTTATCGTGTTGAAGATTGTTAGAAGCCTGCAAATTGCTCTACGAGGTCAGGCAGAGATCCTCATCATCTCATCTTCGGAAATGTCAAAATTCGCGAACACCTTTTGCATGTCGTCGTTGTCATCCAACGCGTCCATCATTTTAAGCATCTGTTCAGCCCTCTTCCCCTCCAGCTTCACAGTGTTCTGGGGGATCATGCTGATTTCCGCCAACTCAACTTTCCAGCCCTTGCCCTCGACCGCCTTGCGAACGGCCTCGAAATCCGAGGGTTCGGCCGTTATCTCAAATGCGTGGCCTTCGGGCTTTACGTCTTGCGCTCCCGCATCTACCGCAAGTTCCATGACTTCGTCCTCAGTGAGACCTTCTGCCAAAACAACCACAACCCCCTTTTTGTCGAACATCCACGAAACACAGCCGGATTCTCCAAGGTTACCGTTGTACTTGTCGAAGATGTGGCGAACCTCTGCCACGGTCCTATTCCTATTATCCGTGAGGACTTCCACCAGGACCGCGACCCCGCCCGGGCCATAGCCCTCGTAGGTCACCTCTTCGTAAGTCACTCCTTCAATTTCGCCGGTGCCCCTTTTTATGGCCCGGTCGATATTCTCTTTGGGCATATTGGCGGCCCGTGCCGTGATGACCGCGGTTCTCAGGCGCGGGTTGCCGTCCAGGTCCCCTCCCCCCATGCGAGCAGCAATTGAGATCTCTTTAATGAGCTTGGAGAACATTTTGCCGCGCTTGGCATCCGCGGCGCCCTTCTTGTGTTTTATGGTACTCCACTTATTGTGACCTGACATGATTTTTCCCTCCGGAGATTATATCATGGTTTCATCATCTTACACTGATGTGCTCCAACATGGAATACACGTTGACGGCCCTCATGACAGTCTTCTACACAAGAAGATCCAAGGCAGCCGCGAGGTCCCCGTTGATGTTCTTAATATATCTCTTTGTGATAGACAAGTTCTTGTGCATTGGATTCGCCGAACGCTGCAAACTACCACCTGGAGATCGGAGACCCAAATGCATCTCTGATAGAGGCTTCATTGCCGGCCGAAAGTCTTGGGTGAGATGCGAGCAATCTCCCAACAGCCGTCGACCCTCAAGTGTGATAGAATTGACCTGATTGGGAAGGAGCCTCGAACCATGTCGCCGAAACGGGAAATCAACGCCAAAGATTTTGTCAATGACCTCCGTTCCGGGATGAGCGATTCCGAATTAAGGGGCAAATACAATCTGTCGGCCCAGGGGCTCCAAAGCGCATTCAAGAAGCTCTTGGAAGTCAAGGCCGTAAGGACCTCGGAAGTCTTTGGTCGCGTGTCCTTGGAAGACGACACTGTCGCGATTGCCACCACGCGCCTTTTGCCGAGAGATGAACTGGAGTTCCCTGTTCCAATTTACTTGTGTGAGGGTACACTCCCGGTAGTTAGGGGTGTAATTAAAGACATAACTGAAAAAGGTCTGAAGGTAAGCGGCATAGAATCGAAAGTGGGTGAAGTAAAGACTTTTGCAATCCCTTCTGATAAGTTTTCGTAGGTTGATCCGTTCGCCTTCCGAGCTATATGCCGATGGGTCGATGACGATGGCTGCGCGGGCTTCCAGATAATTCAAATTACCCAACGCGGCTCGGGTGAGTTGGAAAAACTGATCCGATTTCTGACCCTTAAAGACGCCAGTTTCTGAATGCGCGGATCAATCCTTTTTGCTTCGTATTTATCACCAATGAACTTCATGAACTACGAGGATCGGATGCATGACCGTTGAACGCATAATTACCGGTTGCCCCATCCCAGAGGATGACGGCGCGGACAGGACCCTTCGGCCCCGCCATCTGGCTGACTACGTGGGACAGGTAAAAATAAAGGACAATCTGGCTGTTTTCATCGAAGCAGCTTCCGTCCGAGGAGAAGCCATCGATCACATTCTCTTCCACGGCCCGCCCGGTCTGGGTAAGACCACGCTGGCCCACATAATAGCTCGAGAGCTGGGAGTTCAGATCCGGACAACATCGGGACCCGTCATCGAGAAACCTGGAGACCTTGCGGCCATCCTGACAAATCTCGAAAGCAAAGACGTCCTGTTTATCGACGAGATTCACAGGCTCTCACCCGTAGTGGAAGAGATCCTCTACCCGGCAATGGAAGACTTCAAGCTTGACCTCATCATAGGCCAGGGGCCAAGCGCCCGGACCATCAAGCTGGACCTTGCTCCTTTCACGCTGGTGGGGGCCACTACTCGCAGTGGGCTCCTGACTAATCCTCTGAGGGACAGGTTTGGAATAATATTCCACCTGGACTTTTATTCCACGGCTGAACTCAAAACGATCGTCAAGAGATCCTCCTCAATCCTAAAGGTCGAGATCGATGAGGAGGGAGCAGCGGAAATAGCAAGCCGAGCGCGGGCCACACCGCGTGTTGCGAACCGTCTGACCAGACGGGTGAGAGACTTTGCACAGGTGAGAGGCCAAGGCAGAATAGACAAGGTCGTAGCCATGAATGCGCTGGAGATGCTGGACGTGGACGCTTCAGGTCTGGACTACATGGACCGCAAATTCCTGGAGACCATAATGTTCAAATTCGGTGGAGGTCCGGTAGGAATCGAGACACTGGCCGCCTCGGTGGGAGAAGAGAAGGATACGCTGGAAGATGTTTACGAACCTTACCTTGTAAAAGAGGGGTTCGTTGACAGGACACCGAGAGGGAGAATGGCCACGCGGAAGGCTTACGAGCACTTCAAGAAACTTGGGTTCCCTCAGGCCCAGGAAGGCCTCTTCGATTCCAAGTAGCAGTTTTTCCTAATAATGT
>Ga0209039_10004255_pt1 | contig 10558 bp, 7 predicted proteins | sample BogFormECP12_OM1_FD_188238 | JGI IMG/M metagenome (GOLD analysis project Ga0209039, IMG submission 188238) | Bog forest soil microbial communities from Calvert Island, British Columbia, Canada - ECP12_OM1 (SPAdes) (version 2) | ecosystem: Environmental > Aquatic > Freshwater > Wetlands > Bog ... | reverse complement strand
GAACACTTCTTTACGTTCATCGTAGTTGTCGTCGACGTCGAACGGGATGCCTAAAGTCGAGGCGAGCATTTGGGCAGCAAGGTCTTCGGCGTAATCGCCCACTTCTTCTTCAGTCTTCCCATAATCATGGTGTTCGCTCAGGTAACCGTAGTGAACCTCGTCGGCTGGCTTTGCTACGCCCACCGCAGCCGAAATCATGCGATTTTTCTCGTTGGACGCATTTTCAGAAAGCACGCAAAACACGATTTCACCTGGCGAAAGGTAAGATAACCCCTCTTCTGGCGTCACCTCGACGCAATGGGGCGGTAAGATGCTGGAGACGCGGACTAAGTTAAATTTCTCTATGCCGGCATCCCGGAGAGCCATTTCAAAGGACGCCAGCTTCTCTTTATGGCGACCAACACCCTTCGTGAAAAAAATCTTGGATGGTATCATCTTTCGTGGAAAATGAGGTTGTTTTTAACTATTAATTTTATTCAGCGGACTTTCCTATTAAATTTTGTGCCTCGCCGTGGCACACCTTTTAGCTCCCGATTTCGGCATGGAAAAAAGAATTCGCTGGGAACATTGTGTAACGTGACTTTTTACGATAAAACCACGTCCAGCACGGTTATATTTATTGCCCACTGGGGCCACCCCCCCTCACCGCCTGCGGCGTAATATGCAGGGTTTTTGGTGATATTTGCAATAGATGTTTGCATGTTGGGGGTAATCTGGTTGCTTAGAAACATTGTTTGACCCCGAAAATGGAAACCATACGTTGTTGATTGGTCTGGAACCACCTCATCAACGTACCAGGTTGCGTTCCCGCTTGCTTTGAGTGCGAGGAATTCATCTTTTTCTGTATGGCTATAACTCATTATATCAATGTTCATAGTGACGTTGGTAATTGTCCCATCGGCATTTTGCGCCCAATTCTGCACCGTGACTTTGTATGCGGGTTGTTTCGGCCACAACAGGATTGTTGCGGCAGCGATGAAGATCCCACTTATCACGCAGAATACGATTACGGTTCGCCTTGTGCTCCTGTCCACGCTTCATTTCTCCACCGGTTTAATTGACCAAGTAATTCTTCGAGCGTGAGACACATTTTCCCGCCGCTCGCCTCGACAAAATACTGCACCTGCAAGTTTACCCAAGTGGCAGGGTTGTCGCCTTTCAAGCGAAAGTCCCCGTAGTAGCCCCAAATGGGCTTCCCAAGGGCAAATGCATAACCCACTTCAGCAGCGGTGCCGGGGTCTGCTTCATCGAGAATGGCCACGACTAGGTCTATCTTGGCAAGAGCCTGTATATTTCTTTCGCCTATCTGGTGATTTATCGCCTGCATTTTCTCCTTTTGTGCAGCGAGGGGGAGCTGGAGCAGTGCAAGTTTTTGGAGCTGTGCCCCTAAGTCAGCTGAATACGCGAAAGGTTCTATGACATCAAAGTGAATTTCTAGCCGCGCGCGTATTTCATCCAAAGCAATGCGTCCCAGCTCCGAAAATCCGAGCGGATTTGCCAAGTAGATACGCGGGCGTGCCATTTTAATCAAGACCAGAGGTGAGGTGGCAGTTATAAGAAATTTTTTAATTCAGTAATACTTTAGATCATATACAATTAATGGCTCTGTAGCTCAGCCCGGTTGAGCGTCTGATTCGTAAATGCCGGAATCTCATACATAATGAGATGACAGCGAATTCAGGCGGTCGGGGGTTCAAATCCCCCCAGAGCCTCCATTTTTTCAATTTCCACGCTGCGGAGATGGTCCGGACTAATGCCTAACCGCCCACCGCGCGGGACCCACCCGCGCCCCGGGAACTTCGACCCGGACCAACCGATAGCGGATGTTGGCGAGTGGGCATTGATTGACGCCATTCTGCCCTTGACTACCCCTTTACCGGGCACACGGCTCGCGCAAGAAGACGATGTTGCTGGAGTGCCGCTTTTCGACCACTCGACTGGATTCCAAATCTTCCTCAAGACGGATACTTTGGTGCAATCAACCGATGCGCCACCCCAGATGACTCCCTACCAGATGGGGGCGAAGGCAGTAACGAGTTGCGTGAGTGACTTCGGGTGCAAGGGCATTAACCCGACCGGTTGCGTGGTGTCGTTCTGCCTGCCACGCACCCTCCGGGCTGGCGACGCCGTGGACCTTGCGCGAGGAGTCGCGGATGCGTGCGCCCGCTATGGTTGTGGGTATTATGGCGGGGACCTGAACGAAGGACTTGAAATCGTCGTCACTCCCACGCTCGTCGGCCAAGCAGATCCCCAAAAGGTGGTTGGCCGGGGGGGGGCTCATCCTGGCGACCTGCTCTGCGTGAGCGACCATCTCGGGCGCACCGCGGTGGGGTTAGAGATTTTGCTCCAAGGCGCAAATTGTCCAGAAGATGCCCGCGCGGCACTTGTTACCGCGGTGCTAGCTCCAGAGACCCCTCTCGAGCAAGGAATTGCAGTTACCGAGCAAGAACTCGCCACAGCCGCAATGGACTCGTCGGATGGGATTGCTTTTTCGGTCAGTCAACTTGCACAAATGAGTGGCGTGGGCGCGGAGCTTTGGGCGGAATCGATTCCGATCGCGCCAGAAGTCGCCATATTTGCCCCAGATCCAGCCCGCCAAGTCGAATTGGCACTATATGGCGGCGAAGAGTATTGCTACGTGTGGGCGATCCCCGAGACCAACCTGCAAGCCGTCCAACAATTGTGTGCGGAGCATAACTGGAACTTATTCACGATCGGCAAAATGACCCAAGAAACAAGCCTCTTTTTGAAAGATGCTGAGGGCCAAGCCGTCCCGCTCACGAAGAAGGGCTTCACTCATTTCACTGGTAAATCTTAAATCCCATGCATGATGATTAGCATTAACCGCGCGGAGGTAGCCAAGCTTGGTCCACGGCGCTGGTTTGAGGTCCGTGGCGTTGATTTACAACGCCGGGTCAAATTACCAGTCCTTAGCGGCGCGCGGGTTCGAATCCCGTCCTCCGCACTCTAATTTTCCCTGTATAGCTGATTTCAATCCTTCACGTGAAATTATTTCTAAAAGTAAATGATGGGCAGGGTATCTCGAGGAGCATTTATAATTGCATTTGTTAGAGTGTATAATAAAAAGAAGTAATAGGTGGACATGCCGGTGACCGAAGACCTCATGAAGACGTTGTGGATTCTCCACAAGGCCAGCGGGTTGTGCATTTATACCCAAGATTTTCAGGTTACGCAAGATATTGACGTGGACGCGGACTTGTTCGGTGGTTTCGTCTCGGCCCTCCTGAGCTTTTCCCAGGAAGTGTCGCGGGGAAAAGCCCAGCTCGAGGAAATAGCCCTTGGCCCGGTGAAGATTGTGTATGACGACGCAGGCAACATCATCGTAAGCATCGCCTTCAACCGGAAAGCTTCCCAGGAGTTCATTAGCGACCTCGTCACGCGAGTAACCGAGCGCTTCTTGGAACGGTTTGCGAATCGCCTGCCGCCAGACAAGTTCGACAATAATATTACGCCCTTCAAAGCGTTTGCAGAAGATCTTGCCGAAATTTACCAGCCGAGTGCCGGCGGGATTGGCATCGAGGCAACAGAAGGGCAGCGAAACTCGGTTCTAGTGGATGAGGATTATTCTTCACTGAGTGATGCTTTGAGGAAGTTCCTGGCAGGGAACCGTGCAGCATCCTTCGAGGCACTCACTACCACTCTGAAGGGTGCAGAAGCGGAAGAAAAACTCAAGGTAAATAATACCATAAAGATGGTTGAAAAATTCGCGAACAAGCTGGGATTTGACACGGATTTAGAACCCTTCTTCGAAAAAGTGAGAACGAATACTCTCGGCGAAGAAATGGAAGAAGATTACGGGCCATTGAAGTAATCACATGCCGCGGAAGTGCACTTATTAAAGGCACTAGTCATTGTCACAGCACTTTTTAATGCTAATATGTGGCTACGCTTTGCCGCCTTATTCCACTAATAGGAGGGTAATATGGTAAAATGCTTAAATATTGCTCCGGGGGTAGGAAGGATAGGCGGCACAAGTGCGTGACCCTAGACCGCCTATGGGGATAGAATACGCGAAATGGAGAAGACTTGTGGCGCGGATTACTAATCGACACAATTCATAAAACGTTAATAAATACAGCCGAGATTCAGTTTTTTTTAAGATTTGCGATGCAAGTGGGTAGAAAATTTTAAAGTAGCCCGCTGGTCCTTAGTGTGACGCGGCTAAACGCTTAATAACGACAATCTTTATATCAGAGGGGAACTGATGTCATCTCCGACAAAAACCCTCAGTCCGACAAAAATCTAATAAAGGATAGTGTTTCCAATTTTGGATATCAAGCAATTATTAACTGATTATTCAGCCGGTGCAAACATTTTTAATGACCGGGATTATCTGAGTCCGAATTTAGTACCACAAGAGCTAGTCAGTAGAGACGAGCAAATCACTCAGATCCTCCAGGTAGCAATGAGTGCATTGAAGGGTGGGGCTCCTTCCAACATTTTAATGTATGGAACAACTGGCACCGGCAAAACCGCTTCTATAAAATACGTGTCGCGTGAAATATCCCAGCATTTCCACGATGCAGGTAACCGGGTCCCGGTCTTCTTGTACCTCAATTGCCAAGAAGTCAACACGACATACCGCGTAATAGCCCAAATGTGCAACATGCTCAACCCCGACGAGCCCATTCCGTTTACCGGCCTGCCCACGGACGTCATTCTTGTGGAATTGTCAAATCGCTTGGAAAAGGCGTGCCAGGGAACAGTATGCTTCGTGGTTCTTGACGAGGTGGACGTCCTCGTGAAGAAGGCCGGGGACGAAACCCTCTACCACTTGACCCGGATGAATGCCCAACTGCAGTCTGCCAGAGTTGCGGTCATTGGTATCTCCAATATCCTCGATTTTAAGGACCTCTTGAGCCCGCGGGTCCTGAGCAGCTTGTCTGAAGAAGAAATTTTGTTCCCCGCCTATAATGCCACCGAACTTATTGACATCCTTGCCGCGCGGGCGGCACGGGCATTTAATCCGGGCGTGCTGGAAGATGCCGTTATCCCCCTCTGCGCGGCTCTCGCTGCGAAGGAAAATGGGGACGCCCGCAAAGCCTTAGACCTACTGCGACGAGCTGGGGAACTTGCCGAGCGAAAATGCAGGATTGCGGTCAATGAGGACTTGGTCTACCAATCCCAGGAAGACATGTCCCGCGACCGGGTCCAAGACTTTGTCACGCAGTCCCCGCTCCAGCAACGATTAGTGCTGCTTAGCATTTTCCTCCTCCAGCAGAATGGACTAGATCCCATCAAGACGGGTGAGGTTTACGCGACCTATTGCGAATTATATAAGTCAATTGAACGCGACAACCCCTTGACACTACGCCGCGTGACCCAACTCGCCAAGGAGCTCAGTTTGCTTGGGATTATTACGGCACAGACCAAATCCGACGGGCGCCGCGGTCGGAGCACGTATTTGAAAATTCAAGTGCCCCTCAAGCAACTCCAAAATACTTTTGCGGCAGACGTGAGACTGGGAGAACTCTTGGCATACAAGCCCCGCGCCGTGCGGCGCCCGGACCTAGCCCCCGTCAACGCGAAATTCTACAAGAAATTGACCTAAATTACTTATTTTCCTCGAAAGACCAAGCATCTCGTTCCTCGACCATTGACCGTGCGAGGCGTAATGCTAAGTCTGCTTGTTTTTTTTGAAGAAACCGGAAAAACGCGCCCAAGTGGTGGCAGAAATGCCGGGTTTCGCGGATTGTAGAATTAAGAGCTTCACACGTATGGGTCACGCGCTTAGACACTCCATCGATGGCAATTTCGGAGACGTCATCGCCATTTGATACGGTCGCGTGTAGAGTGCCCGAAGGCAGGTCCAGCGAGTCGACTTGAATACTATTCAGGGGGATCAAGAACGTCTTGTTTTTGTATTCTTCGGGGAGAAGTTCGCGGAAGTAGTCATTGAAACTTTTTGCGCCCAAAGCACTTGCTTTCGTAGTCTCTTGTTGTAATTGCTGCTGGACGCGGACCTTCTCCGCGTGCTCTTGATTAGCCACCCGATCCTGTAACACGCTTGAAAGGGCGAGCTTTCCGCTCGCATTGACGAGCAAGCCTTGCTGAATCGCCGCTTCGATAAATTCTTGGGCTTTTGACGGCAGCATGAGTTTTGCCCGGAAGCTCATGAAATACTTCAGGTCCGGGATGGAGGGCGCTTCCTTTCCCAAGCACTGCCACGAGTAGATGACGAGGTCCGGCATATTGGAGGGCGGTTCAAACTGGAAGAGAGGCATTAGCACTCACTATGTGTAAGAGAACTGTTTAAGATATATCTTGCAGGTCTAACTGCGTAACAGTGAGGTCTGGCTCATAGAGGCGGACGATGAACGGTTTACCGGGGGTGGGCATGATGCCAAGGGATTTCATGAAGTCTGTTTGGCTTTCGAAACACCCTGACCCGATGCACGAGATGTTGCGGTATCGCCCGTATCCATTAATGTGGAGGTGCCCCGTGTGAAAAATATCGGGTATCTCGTCAACAACTAGCCAATCAAATGGCGCTGGCGCAAGTTCAGTCTTTTTACCAAACGAGGGGGCGAGGTGTCGCCCGCGGAGGCACTCGACCATCGCAGTCTCCGGGTGGTTAACATCCACGCCAGGGACATTCATACTGAAATCAATGAAGCTATCGCCGTGAAACATTAGTGTTTTAACTCCGTGAATAGCCACCATCGAAGGATTGCCCAGGCACATAACTTTCAAGTTGTCCTGCAATTCCCCGCTATACTTTTTTGGCACGGCCGGCATGGGAATCGCGTTACGGACAGGCTCGTGGTTCCCCGGAATGTAAATAATTTGAATGTACTCAGGAACACCTTGCAACATTTCTTGAACAACGGCATACTGGTTGTGAATGTCATCTAGACCCGGCGTCAAATTCTCTTCTTGGGAGGGGTAAATCCCGATGCCGTCCACGGCATCGCCTGCGATGAGCAAGTACTTCACTTCACCAGCGAGCTGCTTCTGCCGGTCTCCCCCAAGGTGCCCATTCAGGAAATCTACCAAGCGATCCCACAAGGGACGCATGAATTCCTTGCTACCGACGTGCATATCAGAAACAAACATCGCACTCACGCGATCGTGCGCATGATTCGGTCGAAATGTCATTGGCACGTCAGGCCAGAAAAATTCCTCGACAAAGATGATGCGGGACTTGCCTTCATTGATCTTCAGTTTACCGCTGATGCAGATTACCTGGTCCAGCATTATCTTTCCCACGAGGTTATAAATTTCACCTTTGTTCTGGGAGACCAGTACCGTGATCCGTCCCGTTGGATCCTCAAGTTCCAGCAACATATTGCGAGTCTTCGTTTGTCGCTTGTCTGTTACCATGCCGATGACTTTCACGTCCCCCTCGGTCCGCTGCCCCCGCACCTCGCTGATGGGAACCGCGTCGCCCACATCGGAATGTTGCAACAGGATCTTGCGCAGCTTTTCATACCGACTTTGAAAGACCTTAAGAAAGTCCTCCATTTCGCCGGTTGTGTGGAGATCGCGGGTGGGGTCAGACATAACATTGACGTCTGTTGCATATTCCCTAGCAGTAGGGTGCCAGTCATTAATGCCACCAGAAACCTCCCCGCGGGGCAAGATTTTCTCGGAAACGTTGAACTTCTGAACATTAATTTCTGAAACGGGGAGTATCTCTTCAACTTGGAATGCGTCAGTCTCGACCGCAGAATTGGAGTTTACCAGCAGGGGGGGTACAACATCACTCCGGGGCGCAGGCACCACAACTGGAGGAATCGGGGGTGCGGAAGCGGTTGGGGGCGGAGGGGAACGTTTCCCGACCAAGACGTCGAGAGACCCCTTCCCTCGCGCGGTTTGTGTTGATTTCGTTGGTTTCAAGCCTGCAGGTGGAGGAGCGAGGGAACTTGGGAGTTGGGCAGGGAGATTCAGTATTTCCGTCACATCCTCCTCCGATAACGTCTTGCGGGCGAATTTGGACGTGAAGTAATTTACGACGAGTTGGTTGATGGCGTCCCTTGGCTCTGGCACTGCCATTAAAGTCCTGAACGCTCCCGGCGTCAGGTTAATTCCCGTCGCGGCCAGCGCGAGAAGGATTTCGTGTTGTGAAATTTCTACCACAGCAACCAACATCCGATATGATCATAAAATCCCCGGAGTTTTCGGATTTAAAAAAGAAAACCGGGATCGAATTCTAAATTACTTGAGGATTACGTCATCAATTACAATCAATTATAATTACTTGAGGATTCTAAATTACTTGAGGATTAGCTCATCAAAAATTTTGCACTTTCATATCAACCGGGTAATAGATTTGCAATAGCGTATTAATAAGACAAAAATCGGTGACACGCACGCCGCCCGCCACAAGTCCAAGGATGAAACAATATTTCGAAATGCTCCAGCGCGAAGTGGGCAAAGTCTACGAGTATGCAGCACGGGCGCGGGCGAAGGGGTTGGACCCCAGTCTCGAGGTTGAATCTCCGCCGGCCAATGACATGGCCGACCGGGTGGAGTCCCTCGTTGGCCCGAAGGGAGTTTCGGACCGCATTCGGAAACTGCAGGGCGAAGGGAAAGATGAAAACGACGTTACCTTTCAGGTTGCCACCGAGATCTTGGACGGAAAATTCGGGGAGTATTCCCAGGCAGAAGCGATAGACCGGTCGATCCGGACTGCCCTCGCAATCAAAACCCAAGGCGTGGTGTCTGCCCCGCTGGAAGGAATCTCCCATGTCAACACGCGCGAGGACGGACAAGGCGGCGAGTACCTCTCCATTTACTTTGCCGGACCGATCCGCGCGGCCGGGGGAACCACCGCAGCCTTTGCGGTACTTATAACCGATTTCGTGCGGGCACACTTGGGCATCCCCGAATTCAGGGCCACGGAAATCGAGGCAGACCGTATGGTGGAAGAGGTTAAGCTGTACGATCGCATCATGAATCTCCAGTACAACTCGACGAACGAGGAAATCCGCGAGGCCTACCTGCACGTGCCCGTGGAAATCAACGGCGACGCCACGGAAGACCGCGAAGTGTCAGCCTACCGGGACCTGCCGCGGATGGAAACCAATACTGTGAGGGGCGGGGCGTGCCTCGTCCTTAACGACGGTCTGCTCTCCAAGGCCAGCAAGTTGCTCAAAATTATAAAGGAAAAGAACATCCCCGGTTGGGACTGGCTCAAGGAACTCAAAGAGAAGGTCACCCGAGCAGCGGCGACTCCCGCGCCAGCCGACGACCAAGGTCCTCAGACTCCCGCAGAGGTCAAGGCCAAGGAGGGGGACTATGGCGGGGGGCAATACGATGGCGCGAGGGATAAGAAAAAGGCCAAAGGCGAGGATGAAGCTACCAACCCGTTACTCGAGCGTCGCAGGGAAATCAACAAGAAATACCCCCCGCTCAAGAAATACATTGCAGATATCATCGCCGGTCGGCCAGTATTTGGGTACCCTTCCCGCATTGGGGGGTATCGCCTGCGGTATGGCCGGTCTCGTGACACAGGGTTCGCTGCCTGCGGGCTGCACCCCGCGTCCATGACGATAGTGGATGACTTCTGCGCAATTGGCACTCAGACCCGGATCGAACGGCCCGGCAAGAGTAGCTCCACGATGCCCGTGGACTCCATCGAAGGCCCGATCGTGGCATTGAAGGGGGGGTCAGTCCGGCAAATTTCGTCCCCGAACGAAGCGAAAGAGCTCTTCCCCAATGTGGAGACAATCCTTTTTTTGGGGGACATTTTGCTGGGTTTCGGGGAATTCGTGGAAAATAACCAGCACATCGTCCCGTCCGGGTATGTGGAGGAGTGGTGGCTGCACCACCTTCGCACGGCGATTGCAGACCTTCCGGAGGCAGAGTGGGGCGGGGACAGTTATGATACAGACTTAATTCGGGAAATTACAACCGGTAAGAACATATTTTGGGTCGTGCCAACTGCAACGCAGGCGCTCGAGATAAGCGACCATTTAGGTGTTCCCTTGCACCCCAAACATTTAGATTTTTGGGGCAACCTGATTCCCTCGGAAGTGCTCGAGTTGCGGGCATTTCTCTTAGGCGGGGAATTGACCTCGCAAATCCGCCTTTTAAATGACCCTCGCTTGAAGTGGTTGTTGGAAACCGCATTCGTCCCCCACGACGTGGAAGGGGACGTTTTAGTACTCGCCGAGGAAAAGAGCACTATTTTCAAGAGGTTATTTGCGCTGGAAGATGGCAGCTCGCGCGACCCCCCGCCGCCGGACGCAACGATGTGGGACATTTTCCGCCACTACTCCGGACTTGACATCCGCGACAAGGCTCCCATTTACGTTGGCATGCGGATGGGCCGGCCAGAGAAAGCCAAGGAACGAAAAATGAAACCGCCGGTTCACGTGCTCTTCCCGCTAGGGCATGATAACGACACGCGCCGGTCTGTGACGAATGCCAGCAAATCTAAGTCGGTTTCAGTTGACATCGTTTCCAAGGTGTGCCCCCAATGCCGCCACCGCACATTCCTCAACTTGTGCCCCGCGTGCCAAGTTCGCACCATAATGGTTCCGGTGTGCCCGCGCTGTGGGGATGACCTTCCAAATAAGGATATTTGCCCCAA
>Ga0209039_10004254_pt1 | contig 10559 bp, 8 predicted proteins | sample BogFormECP12_OM1_FD_188238 | JGI IMG/M metagenome (GOLD analysis project Ga0209039, IMG submission 188238) | Bog forest soil microbial communities from Calvert Island, British Columbia, Canada - ECP12_OM1 (SPAdes) (version 2) | ecosystem: Environmental > Aquatic > Freshwater > Wetlands > Bog ... | reverse complement strand
GTGTGGCCTAGATTTTATCGCAAAATCTCTATACCACACATCCCGCGAGGGTGAACGCCTTTTCTGCAGTTTTCGCTCGTATCAATCGCGATTCTTGGGGGCAACGGAATCTCAGGAGCAGGAAATAAAATTCGGTGGTTCTTTATCAGGGGTGTCCACTCGTGTTAGAATTTCAACAGTGACCAGGGCCGATCACTGGATAAATATAATTTACACCGCCGCAGAAACGGAGGGACGTCCATGCAGTCAACCGATCCGACACTCTCACCCCTAGGCAGCTTCGATGAGTGGGAAGATTTCCTCAAGCAACGCTACCCCGAGGCGCCATCCGACACCGGCAAGGTGGCATCGGCGAAACCCTCGGTGGGCACGGACCCCAACAAGAAACCGGAGGAGTTCCGCGACCACACCTCCGACGTGCGTCCCTCGGTGAAGGAGTTCTATCGCCTCAACCACACCTACCAGACGCGCGAATTCGTCCTGGCCAAACAGCGCGAGTACGCCAATCGCGGAAGGACTCGGATGGGGATTTGGGAGGCGATGGAGTACCTCAACACCCTCGTTGATGATAGTGATCCGGACACCGACCTCCCGCAGATCGAGCACCTGCTCCAGACTGCCGAATCCTGCCGTCGCGACGGTCAGCCACGCTGGTTCATCCTTACCGGCTTGGTTCATGATCTGGGGAAGATCCTGTGCCTCTGGGGCGAGCCGCAATGGGCCGTGGTTGGCGACACGTTTCCGGTCGGCTGCGCCTATTCTCCCAAGATCGTGTTCCACGAATTCTTCGCCTCGAACCCCGATTCGAGCGTGCCCGAGTACCAAACCAAGCTGGGCATTTATGAGGAGCACTGCGGACTCGACAAGGTGGACATCTCGTGGGGCCACGATGAGTATATGTATCACGTCGCGAAGGATTACCTGCCCGAGGAAGCTCGCTACATGATTCGTTATCACTCCTTCTACCCCGCCCACCAGGACGGTGAGTATGAGTACCTGATGAGCGAACGCGACAAGACCATGTTCAAGTGGGTGCGCGCGTTCCAGAATTACGATCTGTACTCGAAGAGCGAGGAGCGGCCTAATCTCCAGGAACTTCGGCCCTATTACGAGCAACTGATCGCCGAGTACTTCCCGCCCCAGATTTCGTGGTAGCGATCGATGCTCAGAACCAGCGGCTCATGATGACCTTCTGCTCGGTGTAAAACGCGACGGCGTCCTTGCCGTGGGCGTGCAGGTCTCCGAAGAAGGAATTCTTCCATCCGGCGAAGGGGAAGAAGGCCATGGGGGCGGCGACGCCGACGTTGATTCCCACCATGCCCACTTCAATTCGCGACGAGTACTCGCGCGCAGACTTGCCGTTGCTGGTGAAGATCGATGTGGCGTTGCCGAAGGGCGAACGGTTCACCAATTGGATGGCCTCGTCCAGCGTCTTGACCCGAATCACGGAGAGAACGGGTCCGAAAATCTCTTCTTTGGCGATGGTCATGTCGGGCGTGACGTTGTCGAAAATCGTGGGCCCAAGGAAAAATCCGCCGCTTGCGGACTGGTACCGGCGGCCGTCGCACAATGGCGTGGCCCCTTCGGCGACGCCCTTTTCAATATAGCCTGCCACACGTTGGCAGTGGTGGGAAGTCACCAGCGGCCCCATCTCAATTCCCGCCTGCGAACCGTCACCCACCGCCAGAGCCTCGGTGCGTTCGGCCAGCAAATCCAGCAGCGGACCGGCGGCCTCGCCCACGGGCACCAGCACGCTGCCCGCCAGACAGCGCTCACCCGCGGCGCCGAAGGCCGAGCCGATGATGGCCTCGACGGTCTTGGCCATGTGGGCGTCGGGCATCACCACTAAATGGTTTTTCGCGCCGCCCAGCGCCTGCACGCGCTTCCCTTCTGCCGCCGACGTGGAGTAGATGTATTTGGCCACCGGCGTCGAGCCCACGAAGGAGACAGCTTTGACCAGCGGATGGTGCAACAGCGCGTCCACCGTTTCCTTACCGCCGTGGATCAGGTTCAGGACGCCCGCCGGCAGGCCCGCTTCCGCGAGCAGCTCAACGATGCGTGTCGGCGTGAGCGGAACCTTTTCCGACGGCTTCAGCACGAAAGTGTTCCCGCAGGCGATCGCGAATGGGTACATCCACATGGGAACCATTGCAGGGAAATTGAAAGGCGTGATGCCGACGCATACGCCCACGGGCTGCCGAATGGTTTTGCAGTCAATCTCGCGCGCCACATCGTTCAGCGAATCGCCCATCATCAGGCTGGGCATGCCGCAGGCCACTTCCACCATCTGGATGGCGCGGCGAACTTCCATCTTGGAGTCTTCGGCGGTCTTGCCGTTTTCGCGGGTGAGGATCGCCGCCAGTTCCCCGGCGTGCTCCTCCAGCAGCGCTTTGAAGCGGTACAGCACCTGCACGCGGTCCACCACGGGCACATCGCGCCACTTCAGAAAAGCCTCGTGCGCGGTGTGGACGGCGCGGTCGACGTCCGCCTCGGTCGCGTAGGGCGCCTCCGCCAGCACGGCTCCTGTGGCCGGATTGGTAACCGCCAAGGTCTTGTGGCCCTGCGGCTTCTCCCACACTCCGTTGATATAAAAGCCGACCAAACCCACGGCAGATTCAGTTGTAATCATACTTTTTCCCTCCCCCAAAGGCGTCTCGTAGGGGCACCCCTCGTGGGTGCCCTTGTCGAGGGCACCCACGAGGGGTGCCCCTACGAGGCTTATCCCTCTCCTTCCGGTTCCAGCATCTCGACGGGCTCGGGCGAGCGTTGCATCAAAGCAAGGTAGATGCCTCCGGCCACCCCGAAACCCACAAACCACGCGTAATCGTAAAGAAAGCGCAGCGGCGGAACCACCAGGCCCAACAATGCCACGGCAATTCCCACTCCCAGGGCGATGACGGCGCGCCAGTTCACTCCGCCATCGTACTCGTAAATTCCATTTCGGCTGTAGAGATCATCCACCCTGAGGCGCGCCCGGCGCAGGATGAAATAATCCGCGATCATCACGCCCGCCACCGGCCCTAGCAACCCGGAATAGCCCACCAGCCAGCCGAAAATGTAAGCGCTGAAGTCGCTCAGCAATTTCCACGGCATCATGCACATGCCTACGCCTCCGGCAATCAAGCCCGACGCCAACATGTAAGTGGGAATGCACATCGACATCGCCACCCACAGCGACGCATAGTTCTACAGGCCCCAACTGCGGCGCTCCGGCGGGATCGGCGCCAGGTCCGGGTTATAGAGTTTGGGGTCGTTTGCCATTTTGGATTTTAGATTTTGGACTTTGGATTAGATTTACCAGAACCTTCCTTCATCTCGCCCGGCACTCACCCCCGGCCTTCACCGCTCGAAATCGCTGACGAAGAGCGTGGTATCCACGTGTAACCAAGAGCCCCGTCCAATACCATTGCAGGATACCAACTATCAGCAACCCCCCGATAATCAGCACAAAGCTGAGAGTGCCTAATCGGTCGAAGTGATCAGAGTAAAACCAGAAGTGCGTTTCCCAGAAGATCTGATTTGCCGCCAACGCCAAAAGGAAGCCGACCAAGTTTAGCGAAAATGCCGTCCATAGGCCGATCAACACAACATCAGCATCGTCAAAATTGGGTCGTGCAGGAATCGCGAATACATAGAACGCCACACAGACAGCCCATGCCACATAGAGCATCGGAAGGAGGAACTTGAGCGATTTGGTTTTCATAATCCGCCCCTGACCTCGGGTCATCGTATTACTTCCACGCCCCTCCGCGCGCTGCGCGCTTCAGATATTGGCCGCGGCCCGGCTTGCCGAGGAACTGGCCCTGATCCACGATCACTTCCCCACGGGAAATCACCGTGCGGGCGTTGCCTTTGATTTCGAAACCCTCGAACATCGAGTAGTCCACCCGCATGTGATGCGTCTTGGCGCTGAGAGTATGGACCGCTTCGGGATCCCAAATCACCACGTCGGCGTCGCTGCCCGCGGCGATTTCGCCCTTGCGGGGATACATCCCGAAAATGCGGGCGGGCGTGGTGGAAGTGATTTCCACAAAACGATTGAGACTGATCTTTCCCGCGTTCACACCGTAGTGATAGAGGAGTTGCAGGCGATTCTCGATGACCGGGCCGCCGTTGGGAATCTTGGTGAAATCGTCCTTGCCCAATATTTTCTGGTCGGCGAAGCAGAACGGGCAGTGGTCGGTCGAGACCACTTGCAGGTGGTCGTGCTTGAGTCCGTCCCAGAGTTTGGGCTGATGCTCCTTGGGCCGCAGCGGCGGGGTGAAGACGTACTTCGCGCCTTCAAAGCCGGGGCGCGCCAGTTCGTCGATGGAAAGCACCAGGTACTGCGGGCAGGTTTCGGCAAACGCCGGCAGGCCGCGGTCCCGCGCTTCGCGGACTTCGTTCAAGGCGTCTTCCGACGATAGGTGCACGATGTAAACCGGCACGCCGGCGATTTCCGCCATGGCGATGGCGCGGTGGACCGCTTCGGCCTCCGCCTTCACCGGCCGGGTGAGCGCGTGGTAGATGGGCGCGGTTTTGCCCTCGGCCACGGCGCGCGCCACAATCACGTCAATCACGCTGCCGTTTTCGGCGTGCATGCAAATCAGCGCGCCGTTCTTGGCGGTCTGGGAAAGCGCTTTGAAAATCGTGCCGTCATCCACCATCAGCACGTTGGGATAGGCCATGAACAGCTTGAAGCTGGACACTCCCTCGCGCACCAGGTCGTCCATGTCTTCCAGGCCCGCGCCCGCGAGATCGGTGACAATCATGTGCAGGCCGTAGTCGATAGTGGCGCGGCCCTCGGCCTTTTTCCACCAGGTGTCGAGCGCGTCCCTCATGCGCGTTCCGCGCGCCTGGATGGCGAAATCGACGATCGAGGTGGTGCCGCCGAACGCCGCGGCGCGAGTGCCCGTCAGGAAATCGTCGCTCGACATGGTGCCGCCGAAGGGCATATCGAGATGGGTGTGGGCATCAATACCACCGGGGATTACGTACATGCCCGTGGCGTCAATCACCCGCACGTCGGAGCCGGCGGCAAGCCTTGGGCCAACCTGGCTGATGCGTTCCCCCTCGATCAACACGTCGGCCTTGCGGGTTTCTTGTGACGTCACTACCGTGCCATGGCGAATTATCGTGGTCATAGAGGAACTTCTTTCCACCGGCGGCGAATTCGTCGAAGCCTCAATGGCGGCGACATCATGCGGCCCACAGGCCGACATGGCGCCAGGAAAGCAACGGTCTTACCCACCCATTTTCAGCAAAAAACGCACATTTTCCGACGGACATTCTGTCATCGTCCCTTGTGTTTTCAAGGATATAATCGGTTCATTCTTCATTTTTAGAATCTTTTTTGTTTCCGCCCCCGCTTCGACCGGCGCTAAAATTAACTTCCCTGTTTTCAATAACTTGATTTTTGGTTTCACCCATGGAATTTTGCCTCGTTTGCGACTAACTCATTGTGTTTCATAATTATATTCGTCTTTTTGTATCCGCGCTTTCCCTCTGGCTTGTCCCAACTCAAATTGTTTATTTTCAATGACTTGATTTTTCGTTTTCCCGTCAGGTTTCTCCACTAACTCCAATCCATACATAGATATAATCGCCTCGCAGGTGCTTTTTCCAACTTCCGTTCTAGAAGCGGACGCTGGACCGCTCCATAGGGAACCCACTCAATCAGCCGCCCAATTCATGAATTCTCCATCCATTTCACGAGTTGGACCTCCTTGGAGGGGGCGGCCCGCTCGCCCGAGTCCTCAACCTCCCAGATTAGCCTAGAGCACAGATGACTTGTCAATAGAATTTTCCCCGCTTTTCCTGCCGGCAGGAAGAAATTTCACGAATTTCTCGTCGAATTCCTGCCGGTAGGAAATGGGTTCTTACGAATCGTCAATGCGGAACCCTAAGTCCCTAGCCCGCCGCCCCGGTCCGCTGCTCCCAACTCTCAAACGGCCTTCCGGTTTCAACCTTCTCCATGGTGATGCAGCCCGGTACCGGGCACACCAGCCAGCACAGGTTGCAGCCCACGCACTCGTCCTCATCCACACGCGGAATCCTCTCCGGGGGCGTTTGGATGTCCCCGATTTCAGGGGTCCGATGGTCCGATTCGGATCGGACCTGAAATCGGACCGAAGCAACATGCGAATCGAGTTTGGCGATAGGAGTCACGGCGATGCGGGCGCGGCTGGCCGCCTCCGCCGCTTCCGGCTGGGCGTAACCGTCGCGATGGATGCACTGGTGCGCGCCATCCCAGCAGGCGATGTAGCAGAGGTCGCAGCCAATGCATTTCTCGGCATGGATGCGCGCCACGATGCGGTGATTCAAATCCAGGTGCTTCCACTCCGTCACCTTGGGGAGCGAAAGGCCGCTGAAGTCGTCAAGGGTGGCGAAGCCCTTCTCATCCATCCAATGAGAGAGGCCGTCGATCATGTCCTCGACGATGCGATAGCCATAATGCATGACGGCCGTACACACCTGTACGGTGCCGCAGCCGAGCAGGAAGAACTCGGCGGCTTCTTTCCACCCGGCGATGCCGCCGATGCCGGAGATGGGAATTCCCACTTCCGGGTCGGAGGCAATCTGCTGCACGAGGTGCAGGGCGATGGGCTTGACCGCCGGCCCGCAGTAACCGCCGTGGGAAGAATAGCCGCCCACGTCCGGCCGCGGCACGAGCGTGTCAAGATCGATGCCGGTAATCGAGTTGATGGTGTTGATGGCGGAAAGCCCATCCGCGCCGCCGCGCTTGGCGGCCCGCGCCACGGTGCGGATGTCGGTGATATTGGGGGTGAGCTTCACCAGCACCGGCGTGCGCGCCGCTTCTTTCACCCATTCGGTAATCATGCAGGCGTAATCGGGCACCTGGCCTACCGCCGAGCCCATGCCGCGCTCGCTCATGCCGTGGGGGCAGCCGAAATTCAGCTCCAGGCCATCGGCCCCGGCGTCTTCCGCGCGCTTCACAATGTCGCGCCAGGTTTCGCGTTTGGATTCCACCATCAGCGAGGCGATGACGGCGTGCCTCGAGTAGCGCTTCTTCACCTCCGCGATCTCGCGCAGGTTCACTTCAATCGGCCGGTCGGAGATCAGCTCGATGTTGTTGAAACCCATCATGCGCTGGCTATTCCAATCCACCGAGGAGTACCGCGAGGTAGTGTTGACGATGGGCTCGCCGATGGTCTTCCAGACGGCGCCGCCCCAGCCCGCGTCAAAGGCGCGCATTACCTGGTCGCCACAGTTGGTGGGTGGGCCGGAAGCCAGCCAGAAGGGATTCGGGCATCGAATTCCGGCGAAATTAATGGTGAGATCAGCCATGGTGTTCACCGTCCGCAGTTCTAATTAATGCAATCCCGTAAAATGCCTCTTTGGGGCGACTAATTATCACGTCTCGTAGGGGCACCCCTCGTGGGTGCCCTCCACAAGGGCACCCACGAGGGGTGCCCCTACGAGAGTTGCTCCGCCATGGCGAGAGCGGCGCGCTTGCCGTCGGCCACCGCGTCCACCACTTCGCGCCCGCCGTTGATGCAGTCGCCTCCGGCAAAGTAGCGTGGGTTGGTGGTGCGGCCGGTGGGGCGGTCCACCACCACCAGGCCGTTCTTCACGGCAATGCCGCGCGTGTTTTCAAGCAATGACGTCAGCCGTGCCTGCCCGATGGCGGGAATCACCATGTCGCAGGCAAACTCGTATTGCGATCCTGGCACCGGAATAACAGCGCAGCGTCCGCTGTGGTCAGGCGCGCCCAAACGCGTCTGCACAAACTGCACCGCCGCCGCGCGCCCTTCGAAGCCGATGATCTCCATGGGCTGAGCCAGCCAGTGATAGCTAACGCCCTCCACCTTGGAGCGATCGTACTCGGATTTGAACGCGGGCATTTCCCGCTCGGAGCGGCGGTAGAACAGGTGGACCTCATCCGCGCCCAGGCGCCGAGCCGCGTTGGCGGCGTCGACGGCCGTGTTGCCACCGCCGATCACCACCACCCGCCCAGCCACGCGAAAGTCCGGCGCCGTCTTGTAACGCTCGATGAAGCGCAGCGCGTCAATCACCCCGTGCAGCGATTCGCCGGGAATGCCCAGGCGCTGCATGGTGCCCAAGCCCATCCCGAGAAAAATGAGCGTAAATTCCTTCTCGATATCTTCCAGGCTCGCCGCCTCGCCTACCAGGGCCTGACGAAACTCCACGCCCATGGACCGAATCATTTCCACTTCCCGCAAGCTGTCTTGCGGGCGAAGTTTATATTCGGCCACGCCGTAGGTATTCAGTCCGCCGGGGAGCGGGCGGTTGTCAATCACGGTTACGGCGTAACCCCGCCGGCGCAGTTCCGCCGAGCAGGAAAGCGATGCGGGGCCGCCGCCCACGCAACCTACCTTTTCCTTTTGAGTTATGGGAGAAGGGGTGCTCCAGGCGGGATCGGGCTTTTCATAAAACCGGTCCATGGCGAAGCGCTGGAGACGGCCGATTTCGATGGGCTTGAAGTTTTCGCGCACCATCACGCACGCACCCTCGCACAGAACATCCACCGGGCACACGCGCGCGCAGCTCAGGCCCAACACGTTGGAGTTTAGAATCGTCAGTGCCGAGCCGCGCAGGTTGCCTGTCGAGATTTTCTTGATGAAGCGCGGCACATCGATGTGGGTGGGGCACGCCGCGGTACACGGGGCGTCAAAACAGTAGAGACAGCGGCTCGCTTCAATGGCGGCGGCGTGGGCATCGAGCGGAGGATGGATCTCCGGAAAGCGTTCGTCACGGGACACGGGATACGGGACACGGGACTCGGGGTTCGGGGCTCGCAATTCCGGGCTCGCGTCCTTGGTGGTGATTCCTATCTTGTTCATATCAACCTGTTCGACACTTGATATTCGTTTTTCTGAACTCGGTACTCGGAATTCGGGGTTCAGGCCTCTGGCGGTAAACTCAGTTTACCGCTATCAAGCGGCCTGTTGATGCTGTTCCCGTGTCCCGTGCCCCGTGTCCCGTGCCCCGTGTCCCGTGTCCCGCTTCTCATGCTTTTACCAGGGCCTCGTACATTTCAGGACGCCGGTCCCGGTAGAATTGCCAGGTCTTGCGCACCTCGCCAATCACGTCGAGATCGAGGTCGGCGGTCAGGACTTCATCATGGTTGCGGGAGGCCTGCGCGAAGATGCGCCCACGCGGATCGCAGAAATAGCTTGAGCCGTAGAACTCGCCGATGTTCCACGGAGCCTCGGTTCCCACGCGGTTAATGGCGCCAATGAAGTAGCCATTGGCGACGGCGTGGGCGGGTTGCTCCAGCTTCCACAAGTATTCGCTCAAGCCTGCCACGGTGGCGGAGGGATTGAAAACGATTTCCGCCCCGTTCAATCCTAACACCCGTGCCCCTTCGGGGAAATGGCGGTCGTAGCAGATGTAAACGCCGATCTTGGCGAAGCCCAGGTCGAACACCGGGAAACCCAGGTTTCCGGGCCGGAAATAGAATTTCTCCCAAAAGCCGGGCGCGACGTGGGGGATGTGAGTCTTGCGGTATTTGCCGAGATAGGTTCCGTCGTTGTGAATCACCGCCGCGGTGTTGTAGTAAACACCTTCCTGCTCGCGTTCGTAGATGGGGACAATCAGCGCCAGGTGATGGCTCCGCGCTTGCTCCTGCATCAGGCGAATGGTGGGGCCATCGGGCACCGGCTCCGTGAAGTCATACCATTTGGTGGTTTGTTCCGCGCAAAAGTAAGGACCATAAAAAATTTCCTGCAAGCACACAATCTGCGCTCCGGCATCTGCCGCCTGGCGAATGTAGCCCAGGTGCTTTTCAATCATCGCTTGTTTAGTGACTTCGAATGAAGCCTCGGGAGGCGCCACGTTGGAAGCCTGAATCAACGAACAACGAATATTGCGAGGCATGGTTCCTCCGGTAACTTATACCAGCATGAGACGAAAAAGCCCCTCAGTCCGCCATGCGGACGATGGCGGATATTATGCAGCGTCTGCCACGAGGAATCAATCGAATGTGCGCCTTCCCCGCCTCCCGTCGCTTGCTTTGGGGACAGGAGGCAATCGATGACGGACCTACCGCGGACTCCTTCCTGCGGAAAAGAGTATTGCCAAAAGAGTATGGCCCGGGACCGAAGGGAGGCAAACTGGCGTATACTCTCGGGTGCCGGAAGGCCACGAGGCGAGCCCCAGCTTGGAATCAAAACACCACTTCTGGGGGACGCGCCGCGGTTCCTCAACCTAATCTCGCGAAAAGCCTCGAGGAGCGACACCCATGGGCCTGTTGTTTTGTTTTCTGGGAGCGATTTCCTTCGGCCTTTTAGGCAGTGCGTTGAAGGCGGCGGAACGAAGGAAAGCCAACGCCGCCGGGTTGGTGGTGGCGGCCTATGCGTGGCCCGCATTGATCATGCTGGTGAGAACCCTGCTTCTCAAGCCCGGTGGCCATGTTCCGGCCAAGGTGTATCTGATCGCCGTAATCTTTGGAATTTGTGCGGCCGTTGCCTCTTTGGCTTTTCAAGTGTCGATCAGCATCGGCAAGGTCACAGTGGGCTGGCTGATGATGAATCTCTCCGCCGGGGTTCCGGTCGTGGTTTCGATCTGGATGTACAGCGAGAAATTAACCCCTCTAA
>Ga0209039_10004253_pt1 | contig 10562 bp, 9 predicted proteins | sample BogFormECP12_OM1_FD_188238 | JGI IMG/M metagenome (GOLD analysis project Ga0209039, IMG submission 188238) | Bog forest soil microbial communities from Calvert Island, British Columbia, Canada - ECP12_OM1 (SPAdes) (version 2) | ecosystem: Environmental > Aquatic > Freshwater > Wetlands > Bog ... | reverse complement strand
GGGTAGTGCGGGCCTTCAGGCCCGCGTTAATGGACGTTTATGAGAGAGGGCTTTAGCCCCTGAAGTACCCTCGTTCTAAGGCGCTATTTCAGCGGCTTTTATCGAATATACCTCAGGGCCTAAAGGCCATTTCCTTATTTACTCTCTAACGCGGCGCTGAAGCGCCGCACTACCCGTACCTAATATTTGTCGTTTTTTCAGCAGCCTCTGCAACCGTGCCTTTCCACCGGGTCTTTCGGACCACTATTGCAGCTGTCAGTCAAGCGCCGCGCACACCGCCTTGACTTCGGTGTACGCCTCGAGCACTTCGTGGCCCATCTCGCGGCCCCAGCCCGACTGCTTGTATCCGCCGAAGGGCAGCGACGCGTCGAAGACGTTGTAGCAGTTGATCCACACCGTCCCGGCGCGCAGCTTCTCGGCGATGCGATGCGCCTTGCTGATGTCACGCGTCCACACCGCAGCCGCCAAGCCGTATTCGCTCTGGTTCGCCTCCGCCACCACCTTGTCCACATCGTCGAACGGCATCGCGCAAACCACCGGCCCGAAGATTTCCTCACGGATGACCTTCATGTTGGGGTTGGTCTTCACCATCACCGTCGGCTCGACGAAGTATCCGGCGCCCGGCTTCTTGCGCCCACCGACCACAGCCTCCGCGCCTTCGCTGAACCCGCTCTCCAGGTAGCTAGTGACGCGATTCAACTGCTCTTCTGAGACCAGTGGCCCCATGTCCGTCTCCGGATCAAAACCGGGGCCGACCTTGATCTTCTTCGCGTGGTCAGCCACGCCGCTCACCACTTCGTCGAACATCTTCTTCTCGACGTACAAGCGCGAGCCCGCGCAACAGCACTGGCCGTGGTTGAAGAAGATGGCGCTTGCTGCTCCGGAAATCGTGGGCTTCATGTCTGCATCGGCGAATACGATGTTCGGCGACTTGCCGCCCAGCTCCAGCGAGACTTTCTTTAGATTGCCCGTCGAGGCATGTACTATCAGCTTCCCGACTTCGGTCGAGCCGGTGAAAGCAACCTTGTCCACGTCAGGATGCGCCGCCAGCGCAGCCCCTGCCGTCTCACCATATCCGGGAACCACGTTGACCACACCTTCCGGGAACCCGGCTTCAGCTACCAATTCGGCCAGCAACAGCGCACTCAGCGGCGTCTGCTCCGCCGGCTTCAGCACCACGGTGCAACCTGTCGCCAGCGCCGGCCCGAGTTTCCACGCCGCCATCAGCAACGGGAAGTTCCAGGGAATAATCTGCCCTACAACGCCAACCGGCTCGCGCCGGGTGTAGGCGAAATATTTTGGCGAGAAAGGAATGGTGTTGCCTTCAATCTTGGTTGCCCATCCCGCCATGTAGTGGAACAGGTCAACCGCCAACGGCACGTCAGCAACCCGCGCCACGGCCAGTGGCTTTCCATTGTCGAGACTCTCCAACTGCGCGAATTCTTCCAGGTGCTGTTCGATCAGGTCGCCCAACTGCCAGATGAGCCGCCCTCGATCCGACGCGCTCATAGCCGGCCACGGGCCGCTCTCGAAGGCCTTGCGCGCCGCTTTCACCGCGCGATCGATGTCTTCACGATCGCCTTCGGCAACCTGCGCCATCACTTCTCCCGTGGCAGGGTTGTATGAGGGGAACGTCTTGCCGGACGCCGCTTCCACCCACTTGCCGTTAATAAACATCTTGCGAGGCTTACCAACGAACTCCTGCACCCGGCTGTGCATTTGGATTGTACTTACTGCAGTAGCCATCATCGACCTCCTCATGCAGAGCGCCGCTCGGCGAATCCCTGCACCATTTGAAATTATGAACTTGACGAACGATCAGAGACGAGTTGATTTCAGGAACCTTGCGCAATACCACCGCGCTCCCGCCAATCCCCGCGCAGAAGTTTATCAGAGGACGCAGCCGCGTGCTCACAAACGAGCAGTGACGGGCGGAAGCACGGCGGCTATAGCAGAGGGGTGGTCAAAGACGTCCGTCGCGTGATCGAGGTTTTATCGCAGCCTGGCAAATCCGTGGCTCAGGGAGCGAGTGCAGCCTGATCGACGCTTGCAGACCGACTAGCGCGGAGACTGCGTCTAAACACTCTTGGCTTGAGTACGGGCCTCTTCCACAGTGGGAGCAAATGAGAAGAGGTTGTCAACCTTGGTCACCTTTAGCGAGGTCAGTAATCGTTCGTGAGCGCCCGCGATGATCAGCTTGCGGCCCGAGCCCTGGCGCGAAACGTGCGCGCCTACCAGGCATCCGATGCCGGCAGAGTCGATATATGGCATGTCGGAGACATCGAGGATCAGCAGATCGGAATTATCCGAGCGCACCATTGTTTGCAAGGGAAAGAAGTTACCCAACAATAACGGCCCGTGCAGGCGAATTACCGCTCCGGCGCCAGTATCTTCAACTTTCTCGATCTCTAATGGCTTCTCTTGCATAGCCTTTAATCTTATAACGGCCAGGCGCTGACCAAATGTTAATTTCCGGTTACTGCCCCCGCCGATTCTCGAAAGAGCTCACTGAGGCTGGCGGTCGCCAAGGGCAGGCGGCATCATCGTGTCGGTCTTGGAACTCGAAGAAGTGCCACGATACGGAATGCTCTGGCTGCTTGCTGGGCTTGCATTGTGTCCCGTGTTAGTGGCTGTAGTGGAGGCCGTAGTGTGCGCGTGCGCATTCGTCGCTTGCGGCGTCTGGTGTTTGCTCTGGGCGGGCGGGTGATAGATGTGATGATCGCGCCCATAATAATGCTGGGCAGAGAGTGATATTGCACAAAACACAACCGCCGTCGCGACAAACCACTTATATGGAACTGCAGAAGACATAGTTGGCAGGAATCTTAAAGCCACACCCATTTTACGACATGGCTCACATCTCACCAATGAAAAATGCGATTCGTCCCTGCTACTTTCGCGGCACCCACTGCTTGCGGGCCCCTTTGCTGGGATTTTCCGCTCGCGCCCGTGCGCTCAAATCTGTGTTCATAGGCCTTCAGGTCAGCCCGCCGCCCCTTAAAGCGGACGCCCTCGGCTTCCAGCAGAAAGCGCTGTTCCATCGCGAGCTCGGCACGCAGCGATATTCGGCCGCCAGACCCTAACACTCTCTGCCAGGGCAAGCCATCAACCTGCTTCAGCACTCGGGCCACATGGCGCGCGCAGCGTGGATAACCGGCAGCTTTCGCAACCGCACCATAGGTGCTGACGCGTCCTCGCGGTATCTGCCGGATAACCTTGCTGATCGCGCTAACCAGCGCCGAGGTCCCCGACAGACGCGGCTTTTGCGCCCATTCGAGCGAAATCGGCAGCTTGCGATTGCGTTCTGACATCATCGGTCACGTTAAGATAGCACCTATGACGGACGCAGGTCGCGCTCCCTCCGCGCGCTTTTCCGACCGCGCTGAGGACTACGTCAAGTATCGCCCGCATTACTCGCCCGAGGTCGCGCAGGCCTTGCAGGAAGCCTGCGGTCTGCGGCCCGAGCACCTTATCGCCGACGTCGGCTGCGGCACGGGACTGCTGTCCAAGATCTTTCTTGACATCGGCAATCGCATCATCGGTGTCGAACCCAATCGTGAGATGCGTCGCGCCGGCGAAGACTATCTCGCCGCTTACCCCAACTTCAGCATGGTGGATGGCAGCGCCGAAGCGACAACTCTCCCCGACGCCAGCGCTGATTTCGTACTGGCGGGCCAGGCCTTCCACTGGTTTCAGCCCGTCGCCACCCGCGCCGAGTTCGCGCGCATTCTGAAGCCCCGCGGTTGGGTAGCTCTTATCTGGCACGATCGCAACGTTGACTCCACGCCGTTCCTGCGCGCCTACGAAGACTTCGTGCGCCGCCATTCCATCGACTACGACCAGGTCTCTCACAAATACCTTGCCAGCTACGCCGCGCTGGAACGCTTCTTTGCACCTAACCAGATGATGCTCATCCAGCAACACAACCAGCAACGCCTCGACTTCGACGGACTGCGCGGGCGCCTGCTCTCTTCGTCCTACATTCCCAGGTCCGGCGAACAATACCAGGCGATGTCGCGCGAGCTGCCAGACCTGTTCTCGTCCCACGCCGCCGATGGCCACATCATCTTGCAGTACGACACCAAGATTTACTTCGGACACCTCGAGCGATGAGCGCCCCGCCAGACGCTGTCATTCTGCGCGCTGAGCATCTCAGCCGGATTGCGGACAACGTTGCCATCGTCAACGACGTCTCACTTGACGTGCGACGCGCAGAGCTGATGGGAATCGTCGGTCCCAGCGGCTCGGGCAAAAGCTCTTTCCTGCGATTACTGAATCGCCTCGACGAACCCACTAGCGGTACCGTCTTCCTCGCAGGCCATGACTACCGCCAGCTTCCGCCGCGCGAGCTCCGTCGCCGCGTCGGCATGGTTACGCAGCGTCCGTTTCTGTTTCCCGGCAACGTGGCGTCCAACCTGCGATTCGGCCCGCTGCAACGCGGCGAGACGCTTCCCGATAGCGAGGTCTCGGTGCTGCTTGAGCGTGTCGGCCTCCCCGGATTCGCCCCCCGTGACGTTGTCAATCTTTCTGGCGGGGAGCAGCAGCGGGTCTCGCTGGCACGCGCATTAGCCAACCGGCCGGAGGTGCTACTGCTCGACGAACCAACCTCGGCGCTCGACGAGGCGGCAAAGTCCGGCATCGAGGAGCTCATCTGCAAGCTGGCCCGCGAAACCTCGCTCACCTGCGTGCTGGTCACGCACGACCGCGATCAGGCGCGCAGAATGTGTCAACGTGTCGCGATCATGGAAAAAGGACGCCTCATTCAAACTGGAAGTCCTGCGGAGGTGCTGCATGCTTAAGTCGCTCTTCCACTCACAAATTGCGCTTGGCTTTGCCCAAGCGGCCCTCGCTTCCCTGCTGGCGCTGGCGGTCATCCTCTTGGCGCGCCGCCGCAACATTCATCTCGAAAGCGACACCGCCGTCGCGCTGCTGCGCGGCATCGTGCAGATCGTCGCGGTCGGCTCCATCCTGATGCTGCTGCTGAAAGGCCCGCGCTGGACCAGCGTCTTCCTGCTGACCGGCATGATCATCGCTGCCGGCTCCATCTCCGCCCGCCGTGCGAAGAACATCCCCGGCGCGCAGAAAGTTTCCACTTATTCCATCGCCGCCGGTGCCGGACTGGTGACCGCCATCATGACCTGGGCCGGCGTCATTGACACCGCCATTACCACTCTCATTCCCGTGGGCAGCATGATCATCGCCAACGCCATGAACACCAATGGACTGGCGCTGAACCGCTTCCGCTCCGAAGTCTTGTCGCACGCAGGCGAGATCGAAACTGCGCTCGCCCTCGGGGCCGCGCCGCCGGAAACCGTGGCGCGTTATGCCGAGTCCAGCATTCACGCCTCGCTGATCCCCGCCATCGACAACCTGCGCTCCCTGGGCATCGTCTGGATTCCAGGCCTCATGACCGGCATGTTGCTCTCCGGCGCCAGTCCGGTCTACGCCGCCATCTATCAGTTTGTGGTGATCGCCATGATCCTGGCGTCGTCGGGCCTCACTTCCCTGCTGAGCACCATGATGATCCGCAACCACGCGTTTTCCCCGGCAGAACAGTTGGTGCTGAAGGGGGACGCCTAGGCACGGCGGCGTGACCAGGGTACAGGGCCATGACTAGAGTGCAGCGTCATGAGCGAATCACACTCCATGCATTGTCATTACGAGCGCCCGCGTTTGGCGCGAGGAATCTGCTTTTCGGTAATAGAGACACATGGGTGCCCCGTTCTAGCCTTCTTTTGGCTAGGGCGGGGCCGTTACACGCCCCAAGTTGTAGGAGTCATAATCTTCACCCTCGGTACGATCCCCATTCGCTCACGTTTTCTACCGGTCCACGGTCGGGTGCCCCACACATTCGCGGTTTTCGAATGTGTGGGAGACCACGAATCAATTGGAGACAACCTCGCTGCGACTGGTCGTTACGACAATTCATTCCCACTCATTCCAACGTCGGGAATGAGTGGGGCACCCGAGCAAGTTCTTGACCGAAATTGTTCCCGTGGGGTGTCCCGTTCCAGCCTTCTTTTGGCTAGAGCCTGCCCTGAGCGAAGTCGAAGGGGCGGGGCCGGTTCGCCGTCACACTTTTATCAGCGCGAGGCTGGGAAAAGCCGCCCGGTAGAGACGGTCGTCGAGCGTAAGCAGGCGATAGCCGCTCCCCAAAGCATGAGCGCCGATCAGGAAGTCGGCCAGAATGCGGCGAGGCCCGGAGGCATGTTTCTGTCGGCGCCGGACGGCATACTTTTGAAAGGCCTGTCCGGCGGCGCGCCAAATGGCTTCTTGCAGATTCCACTCGATGGCGATACCTGTGTCTTGAAAAAATGAATTCAGAAAGGTCTGGCTGCGGCCAGATGCGGCCATGAGTTCAGCGAAGACCGGCGCGCTGACCACCAGGCCGCCATGGGTCAGAGCTGCCTCCAAAGCGGATTGGGCCGCCAGGCTAAGAGCCGGATCACGGTCCCAAAGGGCAACGATGACAGTGGTGTCGATGGAGGTGATCATCGCCCGCGGGTCTCCCGGACCCAACGGCGGATGGCGCTCCGGCCGGACGGGATTCCCGGGTTCCCGATGCCACGGTATTTTGCAAACGGGCTCTTGGACCTTACGGGCCGTACTCGTACGCCCGCTTCGTCGCTCTCAAACATCAGCCGGTCGCCGGATTGAACCCCCAGCAGACGACGGACCTCGTGCGGCACCGTGATCTGTCCCTTGCTCGTGATTTTGGCTTCCTTTTGCAAGCGGCACCTTCCAGATTCCTTACTCTAGCACATGTCTCCTTACTTTGTTGGAGGAGACGTCGGACCACTCTTCGCTTGAACAAGGTCTTGTGCCGGTCACGCGCAGATGTGACCTGCGTCCTTGCGCCAGCCTACCTGTCCCGGTATCACTGATGGCGAGGAGCGGGTTGTTGTGTCTCTTCACTGGCCGCACCCAGTGTGCGGGCCTTCCGGGCTCTTTGACAAGTCGGTGAATCGTGGCTAATGGCTACACAGAATCGATCGAGTCGCTCGTCGATGATTAGGCGGGCCTCAAAGCGGGCCCGGCGACCTATGCCTCGTAAGTTACTGCAATAAAAGAAGATGCTTGTAAACCATTGGGGCTCAATACGATGCCGGGAAAAAGTTTGTAATGCGATGATTCTAAAGAACCGGAGGGGGATAGGGGGTGGGGGCAGGCGAACAGCGAAGAGCGAAAGGCGAAGTGCCTTTTACTACGTCTCCAGCGTGTAACGCGTGGCCGCCAGCCGGTACATCCGCCGCCAGACCAGCCGGTTGATGGTCACGACGACGATGGCCATGACGATGGTAGAGGCGAGCAGTAGGTCGAAGTTGCCGGAGTCGGTGGCGCGCGAGATGGTTGCGCCCAGACCAACCGTGGTGTAGGTCTGGTCTTTGAGATGCTGATACTCGGCAACGATGCTGGCGTTCCAGGCGCCGCCGGAAGCGGTGACGAGGCCGGTAATGAGGTAAGGAAAGATGCCAGGCAAGATTAACTTGCGCCAGCGCTCGCCAGTCGTGAACCTGCAAACCATCGACGCCTCTTTCAGGTCTGTCGGTATCGCCATGGCGCCGGCGATGACATTGAACAGGATGTACCATTGCGTTCCCAGCAGCAGAAGAACGACGGAGCCGAGCCCCAAGCCACCGCCGATGCGGATGAGAACGAGCAAGACGATGGGAAACAGCGCCGTCGCCGGAACCGAAGCTGCGATCTGCGCCAGTGGCTGTGCGATCCGCGACAGCTTGGGGTTGAAGCCGATGGCGACTCCTGCTGGAATCGTCCAGGCCGCGCCGATGGTAAGGGCCAGCATCACGCGCAGAAACGTCGCTCCTGCTCCGATAAACAGTTCGCTGTACTCGGAGGAGTTCAATCCGGTGAGCATGCCGATCGCTCGCGTTACTGCGTACAGCACGGCGAGCACGACAATTACAGCGATGGCGCGGCCGGTCCAGACTTTCCAAGCCGCTGGAGGAGCGTCATCGGCGGCGGCGCGATGGAGGCGAGCAAAGTGAAGCGCGAGCCGTTCCTGAAGAGGCCGGACAGTTTTCTTGCGCAGCCGTCGCATGCCTCGCGAGGCGTCCAAGATGTTGAGAAACCACGAGGTTGGCACGTCGGTGCTCTCTACCTGCTCCATCTTGAACTTTTCGGCCCACGCAATCACTGGCCGCCAAACGATTTGGTCGAGCAGCACAATGACGGCGATCATGGTTCCGACGCCCCACAAGATCGCCTCCGTATCGCCGGCGCTCGCAGCAGTTTGCAGATACGAACCCAGTCCCGGCAAACGAAAGTCGCGGTCGCCGAGAACGAACATCTCGCACGCCATCAGGAAAAACCAGCCGCCTGCAACCGACATCATCGAGTTCCAGACCAGTCCGATCGCCGCGTACGGCAACTCGAACTGGGTGAAACGTTGATACCAGTTGAAGCGATAGATCTTGGCGGCTTCGCGCATATCGCGGGGAATGCTCTTCAACGACGAGTAGAAGCTGAAGGCCATGTTCCAGACCTGGCCGGTGAAGATGAGCAGGATTGCTCCCATCTCGACGCCGATCTGGTGGTGCGGAAACAGCGCCACCATCGCCAGCATCACGCCTGGCAGGAAGCTGAGCACTGGAATCGACTGCAGAATGTCGAGCAGTGGAATCATGACGCGCTCGGCGCGGGAATTGTACGCAGCGACGTATCCGTAAACCAGCGTAAAGACGAGCGAGAGAACGTACGCGACTGTGATGCGCAGCAGCGAATATGCCGCGTACATTGGAAGCTTCGTTGGGTCACGCGAGATCTCGATGTGAGGATTGAACGGACCGAACCAGGTGCGCGCCAGAACCAGCACCGCGTAGAAGATCGAAAGGCCCGCGGCGAAGATAACGAAGTCGGTGAGCACCGACCACGTCTGCGCCGGCAGCAGCGACCACGGTCCCTTGCCCAGGATGCGAATGGGTTGCCAGGTGCTGCGCGCCATCAGGCCTCGCCCAGAATCGATACCGAGTCTGCATCGGCTTCGTCCCGATGGAACAAACGGCCGGTTTCGGAGTCGTAGTCGAAGATCTCGGCGTAGCGTCCCCAGTTGAGCGCGGTCTGGAACTGGCGCTCAACTTCGTCGGAGCTGAAATGCTCGTCGAGAATGTCGCGGAAGAATTCCTCGCCGATGGCGTGATCGCGCTTGGCGTGGAGGGTGTTCTCGATAAGCCGCAAGATGGCGACGTTCTTGAGCGCAGCGTCACGGAAGAGCCGCTTCTGGGTCTGGATATCGGCCTCGCCGAATGTTCGGCCTTCTGGAGTGATCTCGACGTCGCCTTCGTGGAGCATGGCGAAACCGAGCATCACGGAGGCGTCCACGATGGGAAGCAGGTCGTCGACATCCATGGCGAGCTCATCGGCCAATTTGTAGAGATCGTCACGGCCGCCACGGTCGGCCACAAGCTCCATGAATCCGGCTATACCGCCTGGACGCGCATGCGGCAGCATCTGGAACTTGGAGCGCTCGCGTGGCCCGCCGTCGCCCGGTTGTTGCGCAGCCTTGCCGGGAACTGTGGCCGGTTCGTCTGGACGTGTCAGCGTTTTGTAAATGTAGTCCACGTAAGCCAGAAAGCGTGGCGACTTGCGATCGCGGTATTGCGGAATGTCGATCTCAAAGTCGGAGCGAATGCGCCCGGGATTGCGGCCCAGAACGATGACGCGGTCGGCCAGCAGTACAGCTTCCTCGATGTTGTGGGTCACAACGAAGATGCTGGTCGTTGGCATCTTCTTGTTGAGCCACAGCTCCAGCAACTCGGAACGCAGGTTCTCTGCGGTTAGGACGTCGAGCGCCGAGAAAGGCTCGTCCATGAAAAGCACTTCCGGCTCGACAACAAGCGCACGCGCGAACCCAACTCGCTGCTTCATTCCGCCGGAGAGCTCCTTTGGGTATGCAGTTTCGAAGCCGTCGAGACCAACCGTGTCGATCATCTTCAGCGCGCGCTTGTGGCGTTCGATTGCGCCCATGCCTCGCGCGATCAGCGGCGCCTCAACATTTTCCAGGACTGTAAGCCAAGGGAACAACGCAAAACTCTGGAAGACGATGGAGACATTGGGAATCTGGCCGTCCATCGGCTTGCCATGCCAAAGCACATGTCCGGACGATGGCTGCGAAAGGCCAGTCAGCATACGCAGGAGCGTGGATTTTCCAGAACCAGACGGACCGAGCAGAGCGACAATCTTTCCCGAGGAAACCTCGAGGTCGGTGGGCGCAATCACCTCAATTTTGTTTCCGTCGGGTTGCGGATAGTACTTCTCGACCGCGCGCGCTTCAATGATCGCCTCAGCCAAAGTCATCTCCCGTGCTTTTGCGTTCTTAGTCTATGGGCTTTCCACGCTTGCGGACAATTAGCAATGCACAAGTTTATGAAAGGAATGTGAATTTGGGGACGCCTTTCAGGCAATTTCCTGAACTGGCAAAGTCCAACGCTCATCGGTACCCTTGGCCGATGGTCGTGTTGTACCAGAGCGTATTGACGCTGAGCCCGCCAAATGCGGAGCCGTTGTTGCCCGCCCCGGAAACAAATGCGTACAACATCTGGCTG
>Ga0209039_10004252_pt1 | contig 10563 bp, 11 predicted proteins | sample BogFormECP12_OM1_FD_188238 | JGI IMG/M metagenome (GOLD analysis project Ga0209039, IMG submission 188238) | Bog forest soil microbial communities from Calvert Island, British Columbia, Canada - ECP12_OM1 (SPAdes) (version 2) | ecosystem: Environmental > Aquatic > Freshwater > Wetlands > Bog ... | reverse complement strand
GAGCCGTCGGTCCGGTCGTGGCAGGCTATATTTTTGACCTGACCCACAGTTATCAGCTGGTTTTCGTCTTGATGGCCGCGGTCTGCGCCATTGCCCTGCTGCTCACCCCCTTCTTGAAACCCGCCGTTCAAAAAGCGTGAACACTGAATCTTTCCTGTACTACCATCTTCACTTCCAGCCCTTCATATCAGGCATGTTCCTCTGCACCCGCGCAACCCAATACCGCCACATGCGGTCTACGGGACTGTCCGCGAAGAGCGCAACTTCCATGGCAGACTTCGCCTCTTCGGCGGAGAGATACTTCGGCTCCTTGCCGATCTGGAGCGCCTGCCACTGGACTGTTACATTATCCCTAAGATAGATGGCGGAAGCCACGAGCCGGGGAAGATCCTCAGCCGCAATATTCGCTCCATGACCACGGAGCAGTTGAACCCTGCGCTGGCCCAGATGTTTTGCCACCCGTTCCCCTTCCTGACTCGTGTTGATCAGCATGCCATGCCCCGGCGTATAATCGTCATACACCGGAACCCCCTGGTAGAGGAAGCTCCCCACATGGTTGATAGGCCGTATGGGCACGTCAGTAACCGAAAACGGGATCCACGCCAGGGTGTGGCCGTGAAAAACCGCATTCATGTCCGGACGGGCTCTGAGAATCGAGCCGTGGATAAAGCGTTCTCCATACGGCCTCATCGTGGTCTTTGTGACGACGTTTCCATCGAAGTCGAGCTCGAGAATATCATCTTTGGTTACTTCAAACGGAGAGGTGGAGCGCGCCTGGAAAAACGTCTTGGGATTTTCAGGGTTTCTTACACTCACATGCCCCAGTGCGTCGAGTATCCCCTCGTTGGCCAATATCCTGTTGGCCATCACCAACTGTTGGATTGCCTCCTGTGCAGTCGCGGGGACGAATTTTGTTTCGACGACTGGCCGGGCCTGGCCAAAGCCTCTCCCCGGCGCGGCAAGACAGCACAACACCAGAAACCCAAGAACTACCATCGTAGAGCAGTTTCTGTTTCTCCTCATTATAGTTCCTCCTTGATTGTTTTGCTCCACACGTTATACACACACCCATTGGTCCGGACAAAAATCAATCTTTTCCGCTCCATACTTTCCACCAACGTCCTTCCATTCCCTCACTCTCACAACATGATACCTGGTACCCGGGTTAAATTCAGTCTCGACGAACGTGCAGTTGGGCGTCTCGTTTATCCAGGCGCCGGCGTTCGCGTAAACAGGGCTCGTATCCGATGGCATCCAATGCTCGTCCGGCGGCATAGTAGGCTTTGGGCCCAGGAGCGATGTGCACTCATACTCGTGCGTGTGACCAAAAATCACTATTCTTGCTTCTTCATGTTTCGAAAACAGCTTGCCGGCTGCTGAATGAAGATGCCCGTAGTCAGACTCGATGGCTTCCCAGGGATCAACATTATCAGGATGGGTACCGCTCCATTCGCTGAAAATGCGGCCATAACGGTCCTTCACCGCGCTCCAGTCCACCACCTTAGGAACGCCGCCATAACCATTCATCACCGCACCCGGCTGGCCCTGCGCGTGGTTCTTAACGAACGCGTCAAAGAGCCCCTCCAGGACTGTCTGCGAAAGGTCATAACTCTCGCTGTACGTCATCTTGGTCGACAGTCGCGCCTGCGCCACTCTGCTATGAATAAGACCCGCCCATTCTGCTACAACCTCGAGAAGAGAAGTCGACTTTCCGGTCTTAAGGGTTTCTTCCGCAAGAATCCTTGTGATGAAAAACCCCAGGGGTAATATGCTCTGAGCAAGACCGCTCCCCTTCGACACAGGATAAGGAGCATTGAAAAGACCATACCAGTGGCCGTGTTCCGCCCAGATTCCGTCGGAAGTGTGATACACGCCGTGTCCATCGAACCCGCTGAAAAACTTAATGCCCGGGAATAGCTTTTGCATTATTGCATTATCCGTCAGCATGTCGTGATTGCCGGTAACATACTTGAGCCTCTCCTCTTTGGCCAGTGTTTCCAGTTGTTTGATCACACCCTGATTCTGTTTCGCATTCGCGATGTTTTCTGTCTGCTGACTAGAGCCGGGAGCCGTTGGGTTGAACCCTGCCGGACAGACCCATTCGTCGAAAAGGTCGCCGAGAATCACGATTTCACTCACCGTTTTATCACTGACACAATAGTCCTTGAGAAAAGATTCCAGCATCGCCGGCCGGCCACCGCTGCCGGTCTGGTCATAGAACCAGCAGTAGGGATATGGGTTTTTCGCTACACTGCGATCATCGCCCATATGAATGTCACTCAGAAAAATTCGTCTGGTCGTCATGAAAGCCTCCTTTGAAGATTGATAAACCCCAGAGAACTCATGTTCAGACTTGATTATCAGGGTATGGTGCAAGTATAGCAAGCACGAAACCCATGTCAAGGCATTTTTGTGTGGTGTCATTTTTGTGTGGCTTCGTCTCGTGCTGACCTCGCCAGTTAAAGCTCAGAAGGAGTACACGCAAGAGCGGCACAAGTCGCATCGTATTCCTCAGACGGACCAGTATTTTGTTGACGATGGTAAAATCCCTCGGGAAGAGGTATGCTGTGCTTTGTTCACGGCCGCGTTTTGTCGTGCCGTTCAGCCTGCAAAGAAAGGAGAGGGAAAATGTTCAACGAACTTGCGGAAAAGAGAAGGAGTGTTAGGGTATATGCCGAGCGGCCGGTAGAGCCGGGAAAGATTGATGCCATCATTGAAGCGGCCCTCCGTTCCCCCACGGGAGGGGCGAGGAGACCATGGGAATTTGTGGTGGTCACGGACAAGACCCTCCTGAAAGAACTTTCCGTGGCGAAGCCAGGAGGGGCCGCCTTTGTCAAGGATGCCCCGGTTGCCGTGGTCGTGTGCGGAGACCCATCCACTTCCGGACTGTGGGTTGAAGATTGCTCCATCGCCGCGGTCACCATGCAGTATGCAGCCCACGCACTCGGTCTTGGAAGCCGCTGGGCACAGATGAAGGGGAATAATTTCAACGAGGGCACAACATCAACGCAATACATCGCCAAACTCCTGGGTCTTCCTGAGAACCTTGACGTTGAATGCATCATCGCCATCGGCTACCCAGGCGAGGAGATGGTTCCTTACAAAAAGGACGAACTCCGTTTCGACAAAGTCAGCTATAACCGTTACGGTCAGAGAAAGGCCTGATCCCCGAGGATCTCATCACCGGCCCTTTCGCATGATAGAAGGGCCGGAGCCCGTGCGTCTATTAACACCAGGAGGATGACACTATGAAGCCGTTCAAGGTTTGTTTGATGTTGTTGTCGTTTCTACTCTTTGCAATGGAGCTGGCAGGATGTGTCGCATTACTGGTGGGAGGCGCTGCGGGAGCCGGCTCTGTTGTTTACGTTAAAGGTCAACTCAAGGAGGACATGAATACATCCGTTCTAGCGGTCCATAACGCTTCAATCTCCGCTCTCAAGGGTCTCAACCTCCCGATAATCGAAGACAACCACGATAAGCTCTCCGCAAACATCAAGTCAAAATTCGCGGATGGACACGATGTGTGGATTGAAATCGAATCTGTCACAGCCGAATCTTCCAAAATAACAATCCGCGTTGGCATCCTGGGGGACGAGCATAAGTCAAGACAAATTCTTGATGACATTCACAAACATCTCTCAGGAGCAGGCGGCAAGAGTTAGGAAGTTCTTCAGTCCTCTTGTTATTCCTCACGAGCGAGGCGAGCGAGAGGGGGCCACAAAAAAGGCAGAATCACTGTTTACCCTGTTCCTGAGGTTGATGACATTCAGAATGCTTTTTCAGCCTTCGAGCACTCTCCGACTGAGCCGTTCATGCACCGCGTGACCCCATCCAGCCAGATTACCCCTGACAGGTTAGCGCCGGAGAGGTCGGCAAAGGAGAGGTCCGCGTGGGAAAGGTTAGCGCCGGAAAAGTTGGCATAGGACAGGTCAGCATTGGAGAGGTCGGCGCGCGTGAGGTCAGCCCCTGACAGGTTAGCGCCGGAGACGTTAGCGTTGGAGATATTGGCACCGGCTATGCGGGCACGAAAGAGGTTCGCGCCCGAGAGGTTGGCATTGATCAGCACGGCTCCTATCAGGTAAGCCCCCGAGAGGTCGACATTGGACAGCGACGCGTCGCGGAGGTCACATTCCGGACACTGCTTTTCCGCCAGGAGCCTATCCAGGCTCGCCTGATCAAAGGCATCCGCGGTGGCAGACATGACGAACCATGGGATAAGCATGAGACAGACGACGATACGTACGTTGCTCCCCTTCATGATGTCCCTCCTCGTGTCTTCCTCACTCAAATATGTTTACGCTAGTACTCTAAGTCAAGGAGCCATCCCGTCACTATCCCTGCATTTGCGGACCCTGACGTCATGATGGCTGTCGTCGATTCCTCCCGAGTGTTTTCTGGGTCGTTGCGTCTGGAAGACTTATTTATGCGATTTATATTATCTGTAGGTTAACCAATCTAAGGAAGAAAGGGGTTTCCATCATGACAAAACAATTAGTCTGCAACGATTGTGGCTGCCGGTTCGAAATGAGGGACGCCAAGGAAGAGTCCGTCCCTCAACCCGCCAAAACAGATAAGACTGGTGCGAAGAAAACCAAGCCCATATCTCCATCGTGCCCGGAGTGCAAGAGCTACAACATAACGACGGCTTGATGAACTGGCCTGTCTCTGCCTCCCCGCTGGTCGGAGCCACCCGATGAGGGCAGCCCTGAGAATCGCGTTGTTGAGTTCTCCCTTCTTCATCCTGTTAAAATCCACGGGAATCTGGGATAGCATCTGTGGTTTCCTCCTTCGATAAAAATTGGTCGGCCTGCCTTGGCATTCCGTCTGTTAATTTCGCAGGATCATGGTGCGGGGTCTATGAGGCCTCGGCTGCCTACAATAAACACCTTCAACTTCGGTACTGTTTCCAAGATAAGAATCAGGCTGACTGATACCCGCAAAAAAACGATCTTCGCTCTTGCTGATATCACCGATGTTTTACGCCGTTCGATCAAAGCAAGGCGGCTTGATTCCGGCCGATCTCGTGCTTACCTTTCCAGCAGATAGAGCATATCATTTCAGAGAGACGAGGTTCGTTCATTATTTGTTGGGCATCTTTTGTTGATTAATGAAATCTGTTCCAGAGAAAGGAGATTATCATGGCTGAAAGATCAAGCTTGGAAGCAAGCTCCGTTGTTCTCGTCCACGGTGGTTTTGTGGACGGCTCTGGTTGGGAAGGTGTCTATAGAATCCTTCGGAAGGACGGTTACGCTGTCGCAATCGTTCAGAATCCGACGATATCGTTGGCTGACGATGTCGCCGCAACCAAGCGCATTATTGCCGCGCAGAGTGGTCCTGTAATTCTCGTCGGGCACTCCTACGGCGGGGTGGTGATCACCGAGGCGGGCAGCGATCCAAAAGTAGCGGGGCTTGTCTATATCACCGCGTTTGCGCCGGACAAGGGCGAATCCGTATCCACTCTCATCAAGGAACCGCCGCCTGGCGCACCGGTGCCGCCGATCCTGCCACCGCAGGACGGCTATCTCTTCCTTGACAAGGCAGAGTTCCCCGCCTCATTCGCGGCTGACGTGGAAGCAGAAAGGGCCGCGTTCATGGCCGACTCTCAAGTACCGTGGGGCGTCGAGGCGCTGAGCGGCACGATTAGTGAGCCGGCTTGGAAAACCAAGCCGAGCTGGTACCTGGTTGCCACCGACGACAAGATGATCCCACCTCCGGCCCAGCGCTTCATGGCCGAGCGCGCGGGTTCTACTGTCGTTGAGGCTGCGGGCAGTCACGCGATCTACGTGTCGCAGCCGAATGCGGTGGCCGCGATCATCGAAAAGGCCGCCGGCGCAGCGAAGCGGTAGCGAACTAAGCGTCGGGTTGGATTTGCGGATTTTTGGCGTAGCCCAATCGGGTAAGGGACGACGTCTAACCGTCCTTCCTCGCACCACGCCCGTGCGGGTCCGCACGTGGATGTGGGGATGCTGTTTCAGACGTTGCGTACCTGCTGCAAGATAGCTCTTTCTTTCGGTAATCCTCGCTCCGGACTATCCGGCCACCTCAACCATTCGTACGTGACTTCGATAAATCACGCAGTCCCATTTGATCCTTCCTGAAAGACTCACCCTGATCTCCTCGAGAATAATATTCCATTTCAAGCGGAAAGAAACGTAATGACTTCCGTTTGCTGTGGAGGCAGGTCCCGCTTTTCGGATCTGTACTGAGCTTGACAGTCGCCTCCGCGGAACATACCCTTGCTTCATGGAGACCTATAGCGGCAAGTCCTCGTCGCGTTGCCGCAGAGGAATAAGCGTATGAGCAGACGGACCATGACACGGATTGACGCCAATTTTGGTGTGTCCCATGGTGCTCATGCAAGCCAAGTGCTGTCGCGTGGCCGGCAAGGAGGAAACCATGCAAGCTAACAACATCATGCTCCGAGCGATACGGGTGATTCTAATCGCTTGTGTCTGGTCAGCGTCGACGTTAACCGGCGCTGTCAGCCGAGATGAGCCCCAGAAAGCGAATGCCGGTGGCTCGACGCGGGCAGAGGGTCTCGCGGCTTGGCAACAGGTCTATGCAGTCTTGACGCATCCTCGTTGCATCAACTGCCACACCGCGACGAACTATCCTCAGCAGGGCGATGACCGGCACCGACATTTCGCAAATGTGGTACGTGGCCCGACGGGCGAAGGCGTTTCAGGGCAACAATGCGTTACCTGCCACCAGGAGGCCAACGCAGATAGCACCAGAGTCCCCGGCGCCCACGACTGGCACCCGGCGCCACTGTCGATGCAGTGGCAGAGCCCGAACGACGAGATCCTGTCGAGCGCAGACGTGTGCAAGGCGGTCACAGATCGATCGAAGAATAACAACCTTGACGGTGCCGGCCTATTCAAGCATCACAAAGAAGAACCGCTCGTTCTCTGGGCATTCCGGCCGACCGGTTCAGGAAGGCGAACAAACTTATGACTGGTACCGGAAGACCCACACCGAAAAGAGTCTTATTGAGCCGTGTTAAGAGCGACTCAACCCAACCCACAAGGGTATTCAATGAAAGGAGACATCCGATGAGAGAAACGAAAAAGAAACACGCAGGGTCTTTGGGTGGGAAAGCGATCAGTGTGGTTGACTATATCGTCCAGCGACTTGCTGATGAGGGCATCACTGACTGTTTCGGCGTACCGGGCGACTACGCCTTCCCGGTCTGTGACGCAGTCGAACGCAACCCAAACATCAGATGGGTCGGCTGCTCAAATGAATTGAATGCGTCCTACGCTGCCGATGGCTATGCGCGCGTTCGGGGCGCGGCAATGCTGTCGACGACCTATGCGGTGGGCGAGTTATCGGCGATCAACGGAGTAATTGGCGCGAAAGCCGAGCGCTCACTGGTCTTCCATGTAGTCGGCATACCGTCCCACCAGAACCAGCGGTTGCGCAAGATAATGCATCACACGTTTGGTGACGGAATTTTCGATAACTTCATCAATATTTCCGCTCAAGCGGCTTGCTGCCACGCCGTAGTCAATCCCGACAACTGCGTGATTGAAATGGAACGTGTTATCGCAGAGGCGCGTCGCAACAATCAACCTGCCTACATCGTCGTTCCATCGGACTATGCGCTGGCACCGGTCACGCCGACCGAGGTTCGGCCTCTGACGCTCAAGTCGAACGAAGCGTCTCTCGAACGGGCCGTCGCCGCCATAGCTGAACGCCTAAAAGGCGCGAAATCCGTCGTCGCCCTGCCGGGGTTCACGCTGTCGCGTCTCGGATTACAGAAGGAAGCCCGACGGGCGATAGAGGCGCTCGGTTGCCCGTTTGCTACCACGTCGATGGAAAAGTGCATCATCGACGAAAGCCACCCGCAATTTGCCGGGATGTATGCGGGAGCGCTGTCCGCAAAGGAGACGCGGCAGATCGTCGAGGGCGCCGAACTCGTGCTTGATCTCGGCGGGGTCAGCCTCAACGACGAAACCACCCTGGGCTTCTCTGGGCGACTTGATTCCGATCGGTTTGTTTCGATCGGGCTGAACCATGTTCAAATCAGAGAACAGGTGTTCGAAAACGTGCGCCTCGCTGACGCCCTCGCGGCACTCGCAAGACTTAAATCGTCCGCACGTCCGTACAGGAGAACACCAGAACATGCTCCAGGAGTAAGCGGAAAGCCGTCGGACAAGATCACCATGGACGCGCTCTATTCCCGTTACGCGGCGTTTATCCGACCGGGCGATAACGTTGTTTTGGAAAGCGGGAGTTCGAGTTTCGGAATTTCACCGATGACGCTCGCCGATGATGTGCGGGTGCATATACAGATGTTATGGGGGTCAATTGGATGGGCCACGGGAGCCACCTTCGGGATAGCGCTCGCCGATCCCAAGCGGAGAGCGATCCTCATTACCGGCGAAGGCTCTCACCAATTAACCGCAAACGACATCGGAAACATGGGGCGCTACGGTGTCAATCCGATCATCTTCGTTCTCAACAACGACGGCTATATGGTGGAGCGGGCGCTGGAACTAAACCCGGACTGGTCTTACAACGATCTGGCAAAATGGCGCTATGCAGATTTGCCGCGGGCGTTGGGATGCGCTGACTGGGTAACGGCCCGCGTCGAGACGCTGGGTGAGCTCGACGCCGCAATGAAAGCGGCCCGCGAGAGTAAATCGGGCGCATACGTCGAAGTCATCGGCGGACGAATGGATATGCCCAAAGGTCTTGCCTTCGCGCATACCCGCCTGAAGGAATTGTACGGAGCCACGCCCTAACAGAAACACCGCGCATAAAGAGCAACTATGTCAGACGCAATTTTAAGATCTCGACCGAAGGAGCGCCCAATTCAAACCCGAAGGGAGAAAAGCATATGGGAGCTGCCGTCAAGGTCCTAGGAATGCCGCGCGGGGTGCCTATGGCGCTCCACTGGGCCCCGCCCCCTTGCGCCACTCTCCCAGTTGTCAGGTGCATGCTCTTCGCCGATCCAAGGTGGGAGGTCGAGGCAAAAGTACTTAGCCAGCGAGAAAGCGTAGGGCTCATACATGCACCGGAACTCTGAAAGGCGCTCATGGGCTTCAAGTACCGCCTGGAGCTTGAAACCGCTCGCGGTAAGCACACCAGTCAGCTTTGCGACATCGGCCGGAGGCAGTCGGTCCGGATCAGGCTCGGTTGGGGAGATGCCAAAGACCGTGGCGAGGTCGAAGACTGCGTGGCGGGCAATCGCAAAGGTCATCCATGCCTGACGGCGTGACCCTCCTTCAAGCATGCTGCATAGCAGAGCGCTTGTATCAAGGATTGTCGTCAGGGCCCCCAGCCACGATTGGTTCTCGTGGTGTGATCGGAAATAGGCGAGAAAGGGATATGAGAGATGGCTCTCGAGCAGCTCAGCCGACCACTCTTCCCAGTCGGAGAGAAGCGGTTGAAGGTCTTCCAGGGTGCCCTCAGCCACATTGCGCCGCAGCATCTCTGAAGCTGTGGCAGGAGAGCCCGCCCGCTCATCGAGCATCGAGATATTTACTTCACGACGCGAAAACTCCTGGTTGAGCGCCGGCAGATAACCAATAATCAGCGCCAGGAAACCAAATCCCAATCCCGCTTCCAGCACCGTGAGGATCCGCGCCAACATGGTGCGCGGGAAAACGTCCCCGAGACCGAGCGTAAAAAAAGTGGTGCCGCTAAAATAGAGATCGGTCGCGACACGGGGCGTTTCTTCCTGAAAATGCAGGGCTGAGCCCGTCGCATATTGCAGGAGCCCAAAACCAAAGACGAGCCCGGTTGCCCAGAGGATCAGAAGCAGAAGAACCGATATCGGTCCATAGAAACCGAGTAGGGTCCCTTTCCGTGTCTGGGAAGTGATTGCGCAGACCAGTCTCGATACGGGCCGCCAGGTGAAGTGGTAGAAAAGACGGGCCAAGCGGAACCTGGCCCTCACCCTGCGCGGCAAGACAATTGTTTCGAACGCGTCCCAGAGCATAGCGACGATGACCACAATTCCGACTATCCCTGCCAGAGCCCTCATACGCACCTCCCCGAAGAAATCGCGGGCTTATCCGTGGAAATCTTTCCCGCTTTGTACAGAATGTATGGAGGGCTGCCGATGCTGTCAAGCTGGAATCCCGGCAGGGCAGAAGAGCCCGCCCCGTTTTGCATTTCCTCATTCGATAGCACTCAGAATTGCGAGGCGATTACCGTCCAGGGTTGTATTGCCGATCGTCCTTAATTCCTACGGTCTGTTTTTGCTGACACGCCTTGACAACTCAAAGGCCAAGCCTTACTCAAATGAAATGACCACATTCTTGATCACTAAGAGCAAAAACTATGACCAGAGGGAAGCGCATAGCGGGTGTGAGGCAAGTACGAAAGGAGGTATTCTGGGGTGAGTGACATGATCGATCCAAAACTGATCGGAAGCAGGCCCGAGGGGATTTCAAGACGCGACTTCATCAAAGGGGTCGTCGCCAGCGGCGCCGCGGTTTCCTCGACAGGCTACCTGTTTCGTGCGTCCACTTTGCCGGGCCAAACTGCTGGCAGCACAGGCGAACGGCTCATCACCATCAACGTCAACGGGCAGCAGCGCCGGGTTGACGTCAT
>Ga0209039_10004251_pt1 | contig 10565 bp, 6 predicted proteins | sample BogFormECP12_OM1_FD_188238 | JGI IMG/M metagenome (GOLD analysis project Ga0209039, IMG submission 188238) | Bog forest soil microbial communities from Calvert Island, British Columbia, Canada - ECP12_OM1 (SPAdes) (version 2) | ecosystem: Environmental > Aquatic > Freshwater > Wetlands > Bog ... | reverse complement strand
GTCCCGTAAGAGCACCAGTTTCTGGTGCACAGTCAACTGCTGGACAATATTCTCGTCAATGGCCTGCAAGGTCGGGAACCGGCTCTTATCGCAGATGTTCATCAGGCGCAAAGCAAGCTGGTCGTATTTGCCCAGCACATCTTTTATGCCACTTATTTTGTTATTGATGTCAACGAGGAGTTCACTGAATCGCTTGTATTGCGGGAGTTCCGTCACAGGTCGGTCAAAAACTTTGAACTCAATTTTATCAACCCATTCAGCCTCGTCAAAGGCAAGATACCCGCCGGTCTTGACCCTATACAGTGCCCCCGGGTTCAGATCCCTGTCGCGGACCAGTTCGTCCACTATCATTGTCCGTGGCTCCAGAGACTTCAACGTTATTTCAAATAATCCATCGCGCGTTTTTTCACGCGGCTGGATCTCTTCTTGAGCGCCGACAAGGCCAGGAAGGCATGCCACGATAAAGAAGCTGAGGGAGCAGATCAAGAAACCGGCTTTATTGCTCATCATACTTTCTCCTTCCCGCTACCGCGGGTGAGAACGTTCACAAGACTTTGCAACTCTGATAGTTAGCTGAAATATATCAGATTATACATGATAAATCGGCGGGATGTCAAGATTAATCAGGTGGCCCGCCTACGGTAGCCCAGAGACTCTTGGTCGCTTTCTAAAATTGACATTATTCATTATTTTCAGTATACTTAGTCATTCCAAACTCTTCCTAAGGGGGAAGCGATGAGAGCAAACAGCCTGCTCCTGGCGTGCTTTCTAGTCCTTTTCTGGGCCGCGACCGGCTCGCACACCGTTCTTGCTGCGGAAAAAATCTCCGCCGATGACCTGCTCTTGGAGGCGCTCAAGGCCGAGAAGGCCAGTGGCGATTCCGTCAAGGTTATGGAAAAATTCGAGGCGGTCGTAAAGGCCGATCCTGAGAATTATTACGCCCTCATCAAGCTCGGGTTGATGAAGAGCGGGGACAGCAAGAAAGCGGGCGGAACCCGATCGCAAGAGATGGATGCGACCGAATATTTCCTGCGGGCTACCCTCGCTAGACCCAGTAGCCCCGAGGCCTACCTATATCTGGCTCAGTTGAACTACCGCACGGGCTACATCACTGAAGGCGACCGATACCTGAAAATGTCCCAATGCCTGAACAAGCATGTCGTTTACGACGACGTGTGTCTTACCGGATGGCGCTACGAGGACACAGGCAACTATTATGCGGCTGTGCTTACCTACGCGGCCCCGGCTCTCTCCCCGGATTCCAAGTTTATGGGGGATCCCTACCTTATGAAAAAGTTGCGCGTTTCCGCGTTGCTTTCGCCACCTCCGTACGATTGGGCGACCCTTGTCCTCAGGCTGATGGTCGGTGACGACAGCAAACTGATAGTGGAGAAGCTGAAGAGTGCGGTGAGTGAGTTGCTGATCAGCCATCCCGCGGTTGCGAGAACTTACAGCACCGATTTTGTAGTGAACATGGTTGTTCGTAAGTTTATATTGGCCGCGCTGGAAAAAGAAGTGAAGCTGGCCGATCAACTTCCAGACCGGCATGAACTGCCCACCGTCATGTACAAAATGTTTTTTTGCAATCCCGATGAAATACCTCAGAAGCGCTTTACTGATCCTTATGAGGCATTCGTAAAAGCTTCAGAGGGAACTCCGCAGGAGTATCAGAAAATTCTGTCCGAGCTTCAAACTCTCAGAGAGAAAGCCTTGGCTGCGGTCGGCAATACCCAGAATGATGAAGAACGGGCCAGGCAGCTCTTTGTCTGGCTAAAGAGGAATGCTTTGCAAGAGTACCACGCGCTTGACGGCATTTCAGCGAAGGGTGTGGTCGAAGACAAAAAGTACCTTTGCCTGAGTGGTGCCATTTTGTACACGCTCCTTGGACGTGACGCCAAATTAGATGTTAGGGGCTTCTTATTGCCCGGCCACGCTTACGCACTGTTAGAAGGAGCTAGACCGATTCGAGTCGAGACCACAACCGATGGTCCGGAAGGGTTTGATCTGAAGCCCGAGACCTCGGCTAAGACTCGCGAACAGGATCGGGCGCTGTATCAAACGGCCTTCGAGTCTTACGGGGCGATCTCGGACCCTATGAAGTTCATTGCCTATCAATTCAGCAATACTGCTATCAGGAGAATAGACGCCCTTGTCCTGAACAAATATGAGCGTTTATTCAGGCAGGTGCTCAAGAGCGAAGTGGGTTTGGATGACATGGGGCAGACTGAGGCGATCGAAATGTGGCGGCGCTACGGGACTGTAGTTGTCCCCACTAAAAGGGGAAAGGTCGGTATCTCCACGGGTTCGCCCCAATTTCGTCGACTGGTTCGTGCCATGGCTGAGAAGGACAGTGCGTTCCGAGAGGATCTGATCAAACAACTCGATAGGAATGTAGAGATGATGAAAACGGCTCGGGGACTGTCACCGTTTGACTTCTACTTCCGGAATCTTATCGACACGTGGACATTGGAGGCAGCCAGATACGAATATCTCGTAGCCCAGACGGCCATGATCGAAAGGGCCAAGAAGCGCCTGAACGCTCAGCTTCAAAAGGCCAAGCTCGAAGAGTCTGTTCCGACCGCGTCCTTAGCCGGCAAGACTGCTCTTCCCGAGGGTGCGAAGAAGACTCAAGATGAAATCGCGACAGATAAGGATAAAGCCGCGCTAGATACTGAAATGGAAAAGATAGACCAGGAAGAAAAGCAGAATTGGACAACCGAGAGACAATACTGGTTGAAGGGCATGAAACGGCTTTCAGCGGCAGTGAAACAGTACCCGTGTAATGAGACGTTTAGAGAACAGCTCGAGTTGGCTTACCGGCAAGCTCGTGGCCTGGCCGAACAACGGAGGGATGTGGCTGCTATGGATGAACTAAAGACCTACGCCATAGGCTTGCTGCCGTAAACCATGATTCATAGGGCCTAGCTGACTGCAAGGGCGCACCCGCGGGTGCGCCCTTGCGCGTAGAAATGCACGAAATAATTTACTGTTGCAAAGACATGTGCCGAATCTTATAATCAAGAAAAGACGGCGAAGGAGCACGACTTGGACGATCAGACTATACTCTCCAGCGCGGAAAACTTCGGTACCGTCTCCGTGTGTCCGGGCGGGGTGGTGCACATCAATCTTCCGCACTGCAGCCTCAAGTTCATGCCTTCGGATTTCGTGAAGTTTTCAGATCTTATCGGCCAGGCTCGCCTGAACTACAATTCCCCTGCTCGCGGCGCCAAACCCCACCTGCATGTAATCTCCTCCGAGAAAGAGAATAAGCCGTCAGAGGAACCCACGGACTGATCCTCATCCGCCGCTGACCTTGCCAGAGCTTTCTCAGTCCCCTGCTTGCTTTTCCACGGCTGTTGTCCTATTATTCGCTGCGTTACGCGGATGCCAAGGAGAAGGTTCGATTCTCCGTGATAGTAGAGCGCCGCGAACTGCTGGCGCGCTAACGAAGGGGTAAGAAATGAAGTTTATCGGGTCTTTTTTCCTTCTAATTACGCTCTTGATTGCTAATGCCTTCGCAACTGACCCGTCCGCGACTGCTCAAGGCGGAGACGTTCTAGCCAAAGTCGGCAATCACCAAATTACTCGGGAAATGCTGGATGACATCATTAATACGATCCCTGAGGAAAATAGAGTTCCGTTTCTGACCCCCGACGGTCGAAAGAAGATTCTGGATGAGGTTGTATCTTCCATGCTTTTTGCCGAGGCTGCCAAAGCTGAAGGGATAGACAAGGAAGCCGCGGTCAAGACGCGGCTCGATTATGCTCAGACCGAATACCTTGGCGGAGAGTACTTCCGACGACAACTTGCAAAGAATCCTCTCTTGTCGGAACAAGAAGTTCAGGCCTACTACGAAGAGCACAAATCCGAGTTCACTCCGCCTGAAGAGATAAAGGCTCGCCATATTCTTGTGAAGACCGAATCGCAGGCGAACAAGGTCCTCGATGAGATCAAAGCCGGCAAGGACTTCGTAGAACTGGCAAAGAAGCACTCGATTGACCCCGCAGCGGCAATGGGCGGCAACCTGGGACTGCCGGATGGCCGAGACTGGCTGCCCAAGGGATCTTTTGAAAAATCTTTCGAGCAGGCCCTCTTCAAAATTCCGAAGGGACAGGTCGGTGGGCCGGTTAAAACACAATTCGGATGGCACATTCTGAAAGTGGAGGATCGCCGGAAGCCTGAAACCCCTCCTTTTGTCCAGGTTAGGAGCATGATCTATAGAAGACTGCAGGACCAGAAGATCTCTCAGCTCCGAAACCAGCTTACCGAGCAACTCAAGAAAACTATTCCGGTGGAAATCAAGTAGTGAGGGACGATTGGGGTAGCGTCGGTCAGAGCGGAGTGAGCCATCCCACGGGAGGCTGGGCCCCGATTTCCTTTGTAAGCGACATATATCGATTGCCAACGTGGATGTCCGATATTGAGAATGATTTGGTGGGGACAGGCATCTTGCCCGTCCTACGCAGACAGGTAAGATGCCTGTTCTACCGATCTGGGGCCGGGGCTTTATGCGAGCCGGCAAAGCACGGAGACAAATTATGATTCGCCACTCAAACCTAGTCTCGATTTCAGCCCAGACCAAACCGGTAAATTGGTCCTTGCCGCTCTTGATATCGGCTCTTCTTTTTTTTGCATTTGCTGCTCAGTTATCATCCGCAGATCAAAGAGACCGTTCCCATGAAGTAGGGGCGGTTCGCGAATCGGCCACACAAGCTCCCACCTCTTCGGAAAACAGAGAAGAAATCAGCCCCTCGAAACTCTATGAAGCAGTGTCCGGGTACCTGGAGGGGATCCATCGCAAAGACCCGTCAGACCGCAAGCAGGTATCGCCCAAACCACAGCGGCGGGAGTTCGTGTCGTCCCCCCCATCCGATTCCGAATCCCTTAGAATTCTACAGAGGGAAGAGACGCTTGCAACGATACGCGGGCAAAGACGTGAGTGGGACCTTGCGATTCCACCGCTGGAAAGGGCCTTAAAGGTAGCCTCTCGTTCGGGACTTACCGAAGACGTCAAGAGAGTTGAACCTGCGCTGCGGACGGCTCGCTCCAAAGCTTCGGAACCTCTTACGGAAAAGCCTCTCGTCAACGGGGAAATGATGAATGCCGTAGGCATGAGGATGGTTCTAGTGCGTCCCGGCAAATTCGTCATGGGGAGTTCCCCGGCCGAGACACGACGCATCCAGAGTGAGTGGGCTGTCGAAGAAAGCCTGCTCCAGCCCGAGGGTCCGGCCCACACAGTGCGAATCAGCCGGAGTTTTCTACTGGGGAAATATGATGTCACCGTCGGGCAATTCCGGCGGTTCGTCAACGAAACCGGGTACCGAACAGTCGCCGAGAGACAAGGCTGGGGATGGGTCTATGACGATTCCAAGAAACACTGGATCAAGAAAAGCGGGGCATCCTGGAAGAACACGGGAAGTGAGGATGTCGATGATTATCCGGTGGTCCTTGTCTGTCATGCTGACGCAGAGGCCTTTTGTGACTGGTTGGAGAGGAAGGACGGGCGCCGATATTACCTGCCCACGGAAGCTGAGTGGGAATTCGCCGCACGCGGTGGAAAAGAGGGGGAAAGATTCCCGTGGGGCAACGGGTATCCGGACGGCAAAAAGGCCAACCTGGCCGATAGACGATCTCCTGTTCCTTGGGCCGACCGCACAATTGAGGACGGCTACGCAAGGGTCTCTCCGGTTGGGAGCTTTGAACCAAATAGGTTCTGGCTGTACGACATGGTCGGCAATGCGTGGCAGCTATGTTCGGACTATTATGACCCCAAAGCGTATGAAGAAGGCGCATCCAAAGAAATTGTGGACCCGGCAGGTCCTCGAACAGGAAAGAAAAAAGTTGTAAGAGGAGGCAACTGGGCTTTCGGAGCAGGGATTGCCAGAAATGCCTTTCGGTTCGGGATCGAGCCGGATCTCTGCGCGGACATGTCGGGATTCCGGGTAGCGGCAGTCCTCACACCTCGCGATGAGAGTCCGGAACGTGCTGTTGGCGGAAGCTTCCTGACCAATGAGCAGGTTACGCGTCTCATTGATCAGGCCAAGGAACTTGTGGCCACCGGGCGCCGACTTGAGGCTCGGAAACTAGTCGAAGAATTCATCTCATCTGCCGCCAAGGGAAAAGCTTCCCCAGAGGAGTCTCAGTTTTTCCTCAAGAACGTCCTGGAGGATTTTATCGATCTGACCCAGGACAAGGGAACTCAGTCGTTTACCAATTCATTGGGCATGTCGATGGTTCGCATCCCGGCCGGTTCCTTCGTGATGGGAAGCTCGGAGGCTGACATTGCCTGGGCTATGACCACGTTGGCCCAGGGGCAGCCGGTTTCTCTGGAAAATGAGTATCCTTTCCACAAGGTTCGCATTTCTCGACCGTTTTGGATGGCTGCAACTGAAGTCACAGTCGGTCAATTCAAGGCCTTCGTCAACGAGACTGGTTATGTCACCGACGCGGAGGACGAAAAGGGCGGCCAAGTGTTCAATTCACAAAACAATCGGTTTGACAAAAAAGACGGGACCTCATGGAAGAATCCTGGTTGGAAGATTGCGGACGACCAACCGGTGGCGATGGTCTCGTACAATGATGCTCAAGCCTTCGTTGAATGGCTGACGGCCAAAGAAAAGCTTCCTTACAAGCTTCCAACTGAGGCCCAGTGGGAATATGCCGCGCGTGGCGGACTCCCCATGGCCCAGTTCCCCTGGGGGGATGAGCTTCCCGACGGCCGCCGAGCCAATTACGCGGATAAGAATAAGGACTTCCCATGGAGGGATCGAAACGCTGATGGCGGGTACAAATATGTGGCTCCGGTAGGTAGCTACGAACCCAACCCCTACGGACTCTACGACATGGCAGGGAACGTTCTGGAGTGGGTCAGGGATTACTACGGAGAGGACTATTACCGGTTCAGCCCCGAAGTTGATCCTGAAGGACCCGGGCACGGGGAAAATCGCGTCATGAAGGGGGGGGAGTGGACCTTCGGCCCCGTGAACCTCCGGTGCGCCTTTCGAGGCTGGTCTAGGCCGTACGTCGCAACTCAAAACTTCGGCTTCCGGGTGATTGTCGAAACAAGCACCCCCCAGAGAATCTTTCATTTCGCCAATGACTTCTTGACGAAGGAATGGGTGCCGGCAGCAGACCAGAGATCGGTGGTCACGGCGATCGCCAAAGAGAAGGAACGCAGATCCGGGTCCCTATCCCGGGATGAGAAGGTCGCAGAGAAACCCGCAACCAAAGCAGCAGCGGAGACCTACGTCATGGGAGTCATGATCCTCGACTTCTCCCCCAAGTCTGATGCTCGGAAGGCGGGTATGGTTAAAGGAGACGTCATCATAGAATATAACGGCGTCGGGAATCTCACCGAAGGCAAACTCCTCCGCCTGACAGCCAATGCCAAGAGGGCAAAAGTCAGACCCCTGGTGGTTTTTGTGCGCGACGGCTATGAATACACAGTCAGGTTGTCGCCTGGGTCGCCGGGGATTTCCCTGATGGATACCAACATCCGTGGGCCTTTCAAGAGGCCCGAATCCAGTCCCGACCGCAGCCCTCAAGACGAAAAGGACAAAAAATCCAAGCCCATGGACTGGACATGAGGTGAGGAGCCCTTACCTATAAGGGGCTATTCCCGGCACTTCCACCTCGTTCACAGGCGCTGCCCGGGATTGTTCCCTCCTCCGATTTCCTCCAGCCGCGTTCAAAAAAATCTGGCTTTTTAAAAAAGATGTGATAAAGGGTCACGAAATTTCTAGGCCCGAGGTGGTTTTCATGCGCGCGACACTTCTGATTTCGTTTCTGGTCCTCTTATGGGTGGCTTCTCTCTGTTCAGCTCAGGCGGAAAGCACCGGAAAGAATCTCATTCCGGTCAAACCCAGCTACCATGAAGCTACGTATGTACCGCAGGCCGAGCAGCCCGCTGAGGATCCTACCCTTCCCCCGCCCCCTACCCCTCGGGAACAGATGTACGTATTCTGGATCCTGGGAAAAATGCTGAGTTACCCTATCGACAAAGCAGAATCGTACGTTTACGGTTTCACAAAGAAATCGAAGCCGCTGGCAGAAGGCGCCCCGACACCGGCAACGGCTACCGCCACCCCCAATCCGTTCAGTTCCGTTAATTGGAGTGAGATACCCCCTGCTCCGCCCGCTTCAGGGAGAGCAGGAAAGAATCGCTGATTCGCAGAACCGAAAACGCTCTCTCCGTCATCATCGACGGCGTGAAAAGCGCATGCCGTGTCGGAAGGTGAAAAACCAGTCTCGAAGCCACTCTCCTAACACCGCCATATCGCGAACAGCGTAATACGGTTCCCGATACTCGCCGTAAAAGCACCCTTCACACGCGTTTGCCGCCTCTGCTGCTTGACGGCGAAATTCACGGCTTCGATAGAAAGAGAGAAAGCTCTCATCGAGTATGTTGCCTATTGGTTCCTGTTCTTTGCAGAAACAGATGCCACCGTCCGGGCGAATGTCCAAACTGAGTTGCCCTGCCTGGCACCGCCACCCAGCATCCTCATTCGCCATATATCGCCGCCAATCTTGAAGAAATCGGGTCGAATTCGTTAGCCCTATTCTGCGTCGACGCAAACTGATGAGCTCGTTCACTATACGGTCTCGGACATCAGGATCGAGGCCCCGGAGACTGAACGCCTCGTCTGACCCTCGAAAACGGTAATCACCATTTGGTCTGTCTGTGGCCTGAGATATCATCACGGGAGTTATGTACGTGTACACGCCCAACCGCCAGAAAAAACTTACAAGAGCCGGCAGCTCTTCAAAGTTGTAGCGCGATCCAACCACATTGGCTTGGGTAATACCCTCGGGTAACAACTCTTTGGCCAGTCTCAGGGATCGCAGTGCATTTTCTACCACGTTGCGGGTCCCACAGATGGAGTCCTGAACCCTTTCATCGAGGGTGTCGACCGATACGCTCAGGTCCCTGAGCCCTGCTCGCTCGCATTCGGCAAGAAACTCGCGGGTCACTTGAGGACCCCCGTTGGTCTGGACGCGAACGGAAAAACCGTTACTAGCAAAAGCGGCGATGACATCGGGGAGATCTTGTCGGAGGAAGGGTTCTCCGCCTGTGATCACCACGTGACGAGCACCCAGCCTTGCCAGCCGCCGTGCCACTTCGTTGATCTGTTGCTGGGAAAGCTCCGTAGAAAGGCCTTCACCCCTATGGATGCCGCACATTCGGCAACCGTAATTGCATTTGAGCGTGATTTGGAATCGAAGGTAGAAGGGACGCCCCAAAAATTTGGCTCCAAGAATCCCGAATGCCGTGTTAATCAGCTTCATCTGGGTTTCCAAACTCCTTTAAGTCACGGCTCTCATGGCATAAATCCGGCCCATCGGGGTGTTAAGGGCAACCTTCTGAAATTGTGGGGAACGCCTATTATTCTGTGAACTTCGCAATCCCCACTCGCCCGTTCGACGGCCCTGGAACGTCTGGAATCTGGCGTATCGGCTAAATGTGAGGCATTTAATGGCTTGACTGCGTTCGCTGCCTACCAATTTGCCGAACGGCCTGTTCTGCTAGGGGCTAAGTATACCTCATCATACGATTCCGCACTAGTCTCTATCTTGAAGATCCGGACCCGTTCAGTGGCGGGTGGGGCTGCCCAGGGAGTCCAGCTAGGCATCGAAGAAGCCTCTTGACGTAAGGTAGGTTCTTGCTAAGTTGGTTGCGGTAGTTTTCGCGCGGAGAAAGAGTTTCCAGCGCTAATTCTCTCGGAGTACCTCGGATGATTAGGACGAACCCGGCATGTGATCGCCTGCGCAGAGGCCGGCATGGATAAACATCATCGCTATTTATTAATAGCCGCTTTGCCGTTATTCCTTTTTGTGACACTGGCGCTCCATTATCCTGCCTTTCACGCGCCGATGTATATTGACAGTGTTTACCAACTGGAATCGAAGGAACACATTTTCGCTTCAGGCGACCTGTTCAAGGTTCTCCAAATTGCCTCCCCGCGCCCCGTCGCGATGACTAGTTTCTACGTCAACTACCTGATTTGGGGAATGAATCCGTTTTATTTTCGGATCGTCAATGCAGTGATCTTCGCTCTGACTGCATTAATGGCAACCGTGGCCTTCATCTTGATCCTAGAGCTCGCGGGCCCATCGGGGTCAGCGAATGCAACGCGGAAACAGATTGTCGGCCTATTCCTTGGGCTGATCTTCCTGGTACATCCAATCCAAACGTATTTCGTTGACTACATCTGGCAAAGAGTGGGGCTACTCTGTTGTTTCTTCTACATCTCCGCGTTGGCAGTATATTTGGCCGTTCGAACCGGTCGAATTCATTACAAGGTTGCGGGTTACTCCATTTGCATGGCGCTCTTTTGTTTGGCGTTAGCCAGCAAGGAGAAGGCAGTCACGTTACCGGCGGCATTAGTACTAGCGGAAATCGCGTTCTTTTGGGATGGATGGAAGAGCCTTTTCAAACGAATGGGAGTCTTTGTTTTAATCCTGCTCCCTTTACTGGCAATGCTGTCACTTGTGGAGCGCCCCCACGGCGCGGGCGGAGAATCGGTGGGGATCTTCGGCACTATTGCAAGATATTATGCTGAGAGCGG
>Ga0209039_10004250_pt1 | contig 10566 bp, 5 predicted proteins | sample BogFormECP12_OM1_FD_188238 | JGI IMG/M metagenome (GOLD analysis project Ga0209039, IMG submission 188238) | Bog forest soil microbial communities from Calvert Island, British Columbia, Canada - ECP12_OM1 (SPAdes) (version 2) | ecosystem: Environmental > Aquatic > Freshwater > Wetlands > Bog ... | reverse complement strand
GACAATCCCAATCCCATCTTCGAGCGCGTACCTAGTTCCTACGATCGCAGCCACTTGGACGAGTTCAAGCCGGGCACGTCGGGATACCAGGACGCCCAGTTTGCGCAAAACCTTCTGTCGCTCTATCCGCAGTCAAATGTTGTGGCCATTCCTGACGTGCTGGAGTTTTACCAGGGACAGGCCCCCAATTACACAAACGTAGACAACTACCTGGGACGAATAGATTTCACCCAAACGGACCGCACCGACTGGACCTTCCGCTACAATCTTCAGGATCTCTCGCAACTGCACGACGACACGCTGCCCAGTTTGTCGGTGTATCCAGGGAACGGTGCGCAGCGCGCAGTTCTGAACCAGAACCTGGTATTGACTTTCACCCATCGTTTTTCCGACCGATTCAGCAATGTCCTCCGCGGCGGATTCACCCGGTTCCAGGTCACTGAGACACCTCAGGACGCCAACTTCGATGCCTCGCAGTTGGGTTTGCCCAGCGGCCCCATGCAGACCTATCTGCTTTCGGGCCTCGATCCGCAATACGCCGACGCTTCACGCGGCGTCAGCGGAGCGTTCGGAGGATGGTACGACTCGGTTTGGTTTCCTCGTTCGAAAACCCCGGTGATCACGCCCTCGCTGGACGGGCTGTTCCCCTTTGCCCGTTTGGGTGCACCCCTTACCGCCCCTGGAAAACGCCGCGACACCGAAGGCGAGCTGGTGGACAACATCGTTTGGTTCAAGGGAAAGCACACCGTGCGCTCTGGATTTGACTTACGAAGGCTGCAGAACGTCTTCGACAACAGCGGCTTTAGCCGAGGCATGGTTGTTTCCGGCGATATTGGCGAGTTTACCAGCGACAGCGAAACCTGCGTTAAATGCAGGCCAGCGGCCTTCACCAGTCCTTCGTTCGACTATTCTATAAAAGAACCCAGCCCCTACCAAACCACGTTCCACTCGTACGTGGTAGGGGCGTACTTGCAGGACACGTGGCGGGTGAAACCAAACCTGACGGTTAACCTGGGAGTTCGATACGAATACTTTTCACCGCCTTCGGAGATCAACCACCAGATCTGGAATTACGATCCGGTGGCCAATGGACTGGTGCGGCAGGATACAACCCAAGTGGTCGATTCTTTTGGAAATGTATGTGTGCAAAAACCAGTTACTAACGGATTTATCTATCCAAACCGTGCCCGTGCTCCCTTGCCTTGGAACTGCAACCCCAACGGAAACGGAAGCTTCGTGGTGGCGAATACGACCAATTTTGAACCGCGAGTTGGCGTGGCATGGTCCACTCCCAGCGGCAACACCGTGATTCGCGCCGGTTTTGGAATCTTTTACGACGAAATCCCGGCCAGCCTCATGGCCCAACTGGCATTCAATCGCCCAACCCCACAATCGCTGACAAGTCCCCAGACCCTTTACGGTCAGAACTATCAGAGTTCTATGTGCGGCCGGGGGCAGTGCGGAATGGGCAATTCCAGCCTGAACGGAGATTTTCTGCCGGCTTATCAGGCTGCCAGCGCTCCCTTTGCGTTGAGCGCAATTGATCCCAGCCAATTCAACAATCCCCTGACGCGGCAAGTGAGTTTCTCGATCGAGCGACAGATTTCGCCTGACATCTCGGCGGAAGTTGCCTACATCGGCAACTACATGTCGAATCTTCCCACCACGACCAACACCGGCTATAACAACGAGTGGTTTTGCACGGCTTCGGCGCCGGGACTTTTTGGCCAGCCATGCGACACCTTCAGCTATACTCCAGTCTTTACCCTGGCGAATGCCGGCTACGGCAACTACAACGCTTTCCTGGCAAAGGTGACGACTCGGGGCTGGCACGGATTTCAGGCGCGAGCGACCTATACGTACTCAAAGGCGCTCGATAACGCATCGAGTGCGGGTTCCCCGTTGATTCCGGGTCCGCTGATGGATCAGGTGCTTGCCCTGCAATACTTCGGGGAAGCCAATCCCGTCTTTTATTCGCTGGGTAGCAACTCCGGGGCGTTTGCTCCTCCGGCCGGCATCTTCAGCCCGGGTGCCATCTCGGCAAATCTCTCGGCGCTGACTGGGCTCTTGACGGCGGGAGTGAACACCACCGGGGCAGGTCGGGCGCAGGTGACGCCCTATACGATTCCACAGGACCCCTATAACTTCCTGAGGAACGATTATGGCCTCGCCGACTTCAACCAAACGAACCGGTTCATACTTGAGTACTCGTGGGAGGTTCCCGCATCAAAATCGTCCCGGCTTCTCAGCGGCTGGTTAGTGAGCGGAATCTTCACCGCCGAGAGCGGCCAGCCGTTTACGATTTTCAGTGGTCCGATCGCCGGAGAATTGACGCAGCGCGTCAGCCTTGATGGTCCCCTCACAACCACGGGGAATCCCAATGCTTACATTGGCAATATATCGTCGATTGTCCTGCCCGGTACCGGTTGCGAAACCCTCTCCCGTGCGCTCTCGCCCTATATAGTCCAGCAGACCGTTGGCATAAGGGCTGGAACGGCGGGAACACCGTGTCTTGGCAACTCAGCCCGGAACCAGTTCACGGGGCCAGCGTATGTCGACTACGACATGGCGCTTCAAAAGACCTTCAAAGTTCGAGAAGTGGCGGCGCTCTCGATCCGGGCCGAGTCATACAATCTCTTCAACCGGCCTAATTACTACAACCCAATCAGCAGCTACAGTCTCGATGGCGTGACGCCGTATTCGCAATTTGGAGAGATCAAATCGGCCCACAATGCGCGCGAATTCCAATTTGCGGTCAGGATGAGTTGGTAAGTAATTGCGACACGACTCTTGCCGAGTGGTCTGGCTGGCCTGCAACATTCCGGGTTATGTGTAAGACGGAAGGCGGAGCCGGTGGACATGAGCGCGATTTCCGGGACTCTCCAGCAAGCAGGCTTTCAGGGTTGACCTGACCTAACCGGGATGTGTTTAATCGACAGCCGGATGATTCCACTAGCGCGATACTGCGCGCATGGGCCTTGGCTGCGCTCGACGAGGCATCATCGTGTGCTCACCCTGTAGGGGCGCAATTGGCAGAGTTTTTCATCGATCAGAGAGATGATGATTTCCGATGGCTTTTGAAAAGCAAGTTTTTATCAGTTACGCACATATCGACAACGAGCCTTTGAGCGAGAAGCAACTTGGTTGGATTACACGCTTCCACGTTTCGCTGTCGGCGATGCTGAGTATGCGCATCGGGCGCAAGGCCGAGATTTGGCGCGACTCCAAGCTTACGGGAAATGACATCTTCGCCGATGAAATCCTTCAGCAGTTTCCCAAGACCGCCCTGCTGATCTCGGTCGTCACTCCGCGCTATGTCGAGTCGGAATGGTGCACCCGCGAGGCGTGGGAGTTCTGCAAGTCGGCGGAAGTCACGGGCGGAATAGTGGTCGACAACAAATCGCGAGTGCTCAAGGTCATCAAGATCCCAGGCGGTGACGAGAACCCACTGCCAGAGCCGATGAAGCTCGCGTTAGGTTATCCATTTTATGTTTTCGATGACCAGCAGACGCCACTCGAATTGGATCCCGCATACGGCGAGGAGTTCACCCAGAAGTACAACCTGAAGATGGCAAAACTGGCCTTTGACATCGCCCAGTTGATCAAAAAAATGGAGTCAGGACCGGTTGCCGGCACCGTCACCCAGAAATCGCCGGCCAAAGCCAAGCCGTCTGTTTATCTGGCGGATTCCAGTATTGACCGGCGCGAGGACCGCGAGGCCATCAACTCGGATCTTCGACTTCATGGCTACCCGATTCTGGCGGAAGTCCAGTTACCCATGGACGAGGAAACCTTCCTCGCCGAGCTCGACAAGATTTTGGGCCGTTCCAAGTTGTCCGTCCACATAGTGGGAACCAAGTACGGAGTCGTGCCGGACGGCCCCAGTGAAAAATCACTGGTCGTTCTGGAAAACGAGCTCGCTATCCAGCACAGCAAGAAATCCGGACTGAAGCGCATCATTTGGATTCCGAGTGGAACCCGCTCCGATTCGACCCGCCAACAGCAATTCATCGATTCGCTCCTGAAGGACGCGGAAGCCCAGTTTGGCGCGGATCTCATCACTGGCGATCTGGAGGACCTGAAAGCCGCCATTCATGCCGCTCTGAAGAAGATTGAGACGGCCGAGGTCCCCCCACCGCCGAAGGCACCCGCTGAAGAGACAGGGGAAAATACAAAACTGGTTTACCTGCTGTGTGACGAGCGGGACCGGAAAGCAACGATACCACTGCGGAAGTTCCTAAAGCAGCAAGGATTCGAGTCGAAGATCCCAGTCTTCGAGGGCGATGCGGCCACCGTCCGCCAATCGAACCAGGACCTGTTGAGTAGTTGTGACGCTGTTCTTATCTTCTACGGAGCAGGGGACGAGTCCTGGAAAGGTTCGGTCGATTCAGAATTGCGCAAGGCGTCCGGCTACCGCGCCACAAAGAAGCCGCCTACGACCTTCACCTATCTGGCCGAGCCTGCAACCGAAGACAAGAAGGAACTGATTGAACTGGAGGAACCCCGATTGATCGATGGACTGTCGGGTTTTTCGGAGGCGGCGCTCGCCGAATTCGTTAACGCAGTTTCTGGCAAGGTGAAGCCGTGACCCAGGCCAAAGCTGCCAGCACCCGGCTGGTAAACCCGTTTCCCGGACTACGACCGTTTCACGAGAACGAAGAGCACCTCTTCTTCGGACGCGAAAGCCAGATCGACACTATGGTCGACAAGCTCGCCGCCACGCGCTTTCTGGCGGTCGTCGGCACCTCCGGCAGCGGCAAGTCCTCGCTGGTGAATTGCGGATTGAAACCCGCACTGAGTCGCGGCTTAATGGCTTCCGCGGGGTCGTCGTGGCGCATGGCACAGTTTCGACCGGGCGGCGATCCGATCAAGGCGATGGCGCACGCCCTGGCCCGGCCCGGGGGGCTCTTCGGCAATCAGGATTCTGAAGGTCTTTCCATCGAGGAGATTGTCGAAGCCACGTTGCGGATGAGCAAGCTCGGGTTGGTCGACATCTATGAGCAGGTTCACGGCAACGAGAGACCGAATCTGCTGATTGTCGTGGATCAGTTTGAGGAACTCTTCCGCTACCGGAGTCTCCAGACATCTCCTGAGGAATCGTATGGTGGCGAGGACAAATCGGTCGCCTTCGTCAATCTTCTCCTTGAGGCCGCCAGCGCAGAGTACCCCATCTACGTCGTTCTCACGATGCGGTCAGACTTCCTGGGAGACTGCTCGCAGTTTTCCGGTCTGCCCGAAGCGATCAACCGTGGGCAATATCTGGTTCCCCGCATGTCGCGAGACGAGAGGAGGGCTGCGATCGCAGGGCCAGTCGCCGTTGCCGGAGGAGAAATCAGTCCGGTGCTGCTGACCCGGCTCGTCAATGACGTGGGCGACAATCCTGATCAGCTTTCCATTCTTCAACACGCCCTGAACCGCACCTGGGCATGGTGGCAAAACGAGGGCGGTGGCGCCGGCGCCATGGATCTTCCGCACTATGAGGCCATTGGGACCATGAGCCGCGCGCTCGATCTCCACGCAGAGAGCGCTTACGCGGAATTGCGTGACGATCGGCAGAAAACAATCTGCGAAAAGGTGTTTCAGGCGCTCACCGACAAGGGTCCCTATCTTCGTGGAATTCGCCGTCCCACCAGTGCGGAAACCCTCTGTCTGATTAACGACGCAACCCTCGACGAACTGAAGTTGGTTCTCGATGTATTCCGTAAACCGAGCCGGTCGTTCGTGATGCCCCCGATGGCGGAGCCCATCGCACCCGAGACCATCATCGACATCTCGCACGAAAGCCTGATGCGTATCTGGAACCGCCTGAAGGGCTGGGTGGACGAGGAGGCAGAATCCGCATCTCAGTACGAGCGCCTGGCGCAGAACATGTCGCTGCACGCCAGGGGCGCCGCCGGCCTGATGACCGATCCAGAGCTGTCGCTGACGCTGGACTGGCAGCAGAAGTGGCAGCCGAACGCAGCATGGGCGGAACGATATCGACCGGGCTTCGCACCTGCCATCGCATTTCTGGAAGAAAGCCGCAAAAAGCGCGATGCTGATCGAGCTGCGGAGCAACAGCGCCAGAGGCGTGAACTCCGTCGCAAATGGCAGATCGCCGCTGTGCTGGGTACGGCGTTCCTACTCGCCGTAGGCGTGGGGTTCTATGTTCGTGCAGCGCGGTTACAAGTGGCGCAAGCCGACGCCTTGAGCCAGGCAAAGGAAAGACTGCTCGAGGAGCAGGTAAAAGCGGGCAAGGAGACGGCAGCGGAACGAGACGTCGCCGAGGCGGCGAAAGTCCGGGCCTTGGAGGCAAAAGCCGAGGCCGAGAAGGCGCGAGCGGAAGCCGAGGCGGCGGATAAACGGGCGGAGGACGAGAAGCAGTTGTTTATCGCGGCCATCAAGGCCAAGGCAGAGGCAGACAAGTGGGACGACAAGAAGCTGGAGGCGGACGAAATCCTGCAACTGGCCAAGGAGCGCAAGGAAAGCGCTGATGTGGTCCAGCGTGACCAACAAGGTCGCGATACTGTCACCAAGACAGCCAAGGAACTACGATTGGATGCCGCCCGCAAGGCCGCGGAGGCTTACGTCATAATCGCCGACGCTACCATCATCAGCCCCAGCCGGATCAGCAACTCGGATCTGTTCCAAAACGCGGAGGTAATAAATTACAGCGGGAAGGATCCCAAGCACATGGTCAATGATTCCCACTGCGATACAGTCCTGCAGGGAGTCACCAGGAATCACGATGACATGTTTAGGGGATCGGATGCTTCCACATGCCGGGCGACGGTCTTTGAGGACGGGCAAAAGGTCGGATTCCCGCACTGGATTGAATGGAAAACCAAGAAAGAGGTAACGCTCAAAAGCGTAGGACTATTTGCTGCTCACGATTCGATTCGTTTGAACCGGTCCTTTAGCACCTTCAAGTTATACGTGAAGAAGCAGGGTCAATGGTCTCAGGCGAAGGAATATAACCCAGCGCTCCCGTATGGCGATAGCTGTGGGTCCCGGTCGTGTTTTCCTAACACTGACATCAAGTACGATCCCGGCACAGTCCTCGCGGCCTGCATCAACCTCCCGCCAACAACCGGTCAGGAGTTTCGTGCCGAGTTCGTTCAATCTGGCAGCTTCGTCGAAAAGTACTCGGGACCGCGCGTGTTGCAACTTGACGGCTACAAGAATGCCAACTGCTCCAAATAAACCGCGACCTGCATCAGGCCAGGTCGTCGATCGGGACTTTCATATGCCGCAAGTGGTCCCGCATGTGGTGGATGTAGTCCTCGAAAACGAACTGAATCGTCAGCGGAGCTGAGTCCTCGATAGTGCAGGTGCGCGACCAGGCGGCGTCAGGCACGGCCTCCGCGGCGGCCAGCATTTGCCGATTGAGCGCTCCCCATGTCCCGATCAACTCGTGCCAGTCTCGCTTCTGATAGGCGTGCAGTGACACCCACTTTTCTCCGTCGTACCCAGGCATGGCAGGGTTCTCTTCCAACTGCGCGCGCACGATCCTCTGATGGTTGTTGGCGGCAGAATCGAGCAGATGTCCGAGCTCCTCCTTGACCGACCACGACTCCGGCGGCCGGAACTCGACTGCCTCGGCAGGCAAGGCCTCCAGCCGCGCAGGGAGGGTCTCCAATAGCGTTCGTAATGATTGCAGTGCTTGCATTTCCTCATCCCCCGTTGGTGAATATTATGCCCTAATCTGGCGCTCTCCCGTTCCACAGCCCCAGACCGTATAATCGAAACTTCCTTCCATGAGTTACCAGGTTCTGGCGCGTAAATATCGACCCCAAAAGTTTTCCGACGTCATCGGTCAGGAGCACGTCACCCGTACGCTGAAGAACGCCATCGAGCAGCAACGCATCGCCCATGGCTATATCTTCAGCGGACACCGGGGCATCGGCAAAACCACCATCGCGCGCATCTTGGCCATGGCGCTGAACTGCCAGTCACAGGACCATCCCGTGCCAGAGCCGTGCGGCGTGTGCGACTCCTGCGTCGAGATCCGGGCAGGGAATGCGGTTGACGTCATCGAAATCGACGCTGCCACCAACCGCGGCATTGACGAGATTCGCGAGCTTCGCGATGCCGCGCGCTATCGCCCGGCCCGCGACCGCTACAAGATCTGGATCCTCGACGAGGCGCACCAGATCACCGACGCCGCTTTCAACGCGCTGTTGAAGACGCTGGAAGAGCCGCCCTCGCACGTGATCTTCATGATGGCGACCACCCAGCCGGAAGACATTCCGCAGACCATTCGGTCGCGCTGCCAGCACTTCAGTTTTCACGCCGTCAGCTTTGACGACATCGTCGGGCAGTTGCGTGATATCGCCAAACAGGAAGGCATTACCGCCGACGACAACGCCCTCGCCATGCTGGCCGAGGCGGGCGACGGATCGATGCGCGACGCGCTCAGCATCATGGACCAGGCTATTGCCAGTTGCGGCGACACCCTCAGCGGCGATGTTGTGCGCGGACTGGTGGGCACGGTTGGCTCCGACATCCTCGAAGATGTGATGGATGCGGTCGGGCGCAACTCCAGCGAAGACGTGCTTCGCACCATCGACCGCCTGCTGGTCGAGGGTCAGAGTGCGCAGCACTTTGCCCGGCAGATGGTGCGCTTCCTGCGCAACACCGTGGTGGCCAAGGTCGCAGGCAGCGATTCGCCGGTGCTGCAGATTTCGTCGGACGAACGAGCCAGGGTGTCGCGTGTGGCCGAGCGCTTCAGCGAAGAGGACCTCACACGATTTCTGCAGATCATGCTGCGAACCCATTCCGACCTGGGATACAAGCAGGAGCAGCGCTTCCACCTCGAGTTGGGTTTGCTGAAGCTGGTCCACGCGCAACGCTTGCTTCCGTTGGAACAATTGCTGAGCGGGGAGGCGGTCAAGCCGGGGGGATCGACTTCGCGTGGGGGCAGCGCGCTGCCCGGAAACCCCAGAGCGGTGGGAACGCGTAGCGCCTCAGCAACATCGCGAGCAGCCTCTCCTGAAACGACGTCTACGCGCGGAGTTGCATCATCCCCGTTCAAGGGGCCGTCCCCGTTCGAAGCGGATCGCAGTCGTAAGAGTGAGCCCAAAGCTGAAGCTCCGGCGCTCGCCGATCCGCCAGTGAGCGCGTTGAGCGTCTCCCCAAGCGAATCGGCAGCCGCCAGCACGCGGGTTGACTCGCCGACAGCCGTTGCGGTCGCTGTCGCGACCGTAGAGCAGCCCGCCGAGGCGCCAACCGAGGTGACTCCTGATCTGGCCCGCAATGCCGTCTTGGTGGCTTTGGAAGATGCTGGGCAGCAGATGCTGGCCCACAATCTTGAGTCGGGGGAGTGGAGTGTGCGTGGCCACGAAGTATCGGTGAAGGTGGCTATGTCACAGGTGATGGTTGATGTGGCACTCGGCGACGGGCCTCGGAGCATTGTGCAGGAAGCCTTGGCGCGAGCGACCGGAAAGCAGCTGAAATTCAAGATGGTGAGTGGAGGGTCGCAGTTCGCGCCCAAAGCGGCGCCGCCAGTCGCTCGTCCCACGAATGGCGCCGGCGCACGGAGTCGCGCCATGTCCGATCCGATTGTGCAGCGCATGCAGGAAAAGTTTAGGGCGGAGATACGATCCGTGATCGATCACAGGGATCGCGGGTAGAAACCAGACCGCCGGAGTTTGGAGCATTCATGGGTGGATTTAATTTGCAGGAAATGCTGGCGCAAGCGCGGCAGCAGGCCGAGAAGCTGCAGGAGAAAATGCAGCAGATCGTGGTTGAGGCCTCCTCGGGCGGGGGCAGCGTCACCGTCAAGATGAACGGCCAAAAGCAGATCCTTAGCGTCGTGATCGAACCCGAAGTCGTGAAGTCCGGAGACATCGAGATGCTGCAGGACTTGGTAATGGCCGCCGTCAATGAGGCCGTGCGCAAAGTCGATGAGGCCATGAAGTCCAGCCTCGGAGGTATGTTCGGTGGCATGGGTCTGCCCGGATTCTAGAGATTTGCAAGGGCGCGCATCTGCCCGCCAAACCATAGAACGAGGTATACGTTGTCCAGATTTGCTGAGCCGATGGCCCGCCTGATTGAAGAATTGAAGAAGCTGCCCGGCGTGGGCGGCAAGACGGCGCAGCGGTTTGCGTTTCATATCCTGCGCGCCAGCGATGAGGATGCCGAGGTCCTGGCCGATTCCATCCGTCAGCTGAAAGCCAGCCTGCATCTCTGCTCGGTCTGTAATAACATCACGGACGTCGATCCCTGCGTCTATTGCTCCAACTCAAGTCGCAACCAGCGGCTGGTGTGCGTGGTGGAAGAGCCCACGAATATCGCGGCGATCGAGAAGACCCGCAACTACAACGGCGTCTACCACGTTTTGCACGGCGCACTGTCGCCGTTGCACGGCGTTGGCCCCGACCAGTTGCGTATCGCGAACCTGGTCCTCCGGGTGGAGGCTGGCAGCGTGGACGAGTTGATCATCGCCACCAATCCCACCGTCGAGGGCGAAGCCACGGCGACCTACCTCTCGCGCCTGCTCAAGTCTTCCGGCGTCCGCGTCACGCGCATCGCGACAGGCGTTCCCGTCGGCAGCGACATCGAATACGCCGACGAAGTCACCATGCA
>Ga0209039_10004249_pt1 | contig 10567 bp, 13 predicted proteins | sample BogFormECP12_OM1_FD_188238 | JGI IMG/M metagenome (GOLD analysis project Ga0209039, IMG submission 188238) | Bog forest soil microbial communities from Calvert Island, British Columbia, Canada - ECP12_OM1 (SPAdes) (version 2) | ecosystem: Environmental > Aquatic > Freshwater > Wetlands > Bog ... | reverse complement strand
AAATAGAAATGACTGTTGAAGACTTGGAGAGAGCTGGCCTCCGCGGGAAAGTGCTGCTGGAGGCGAGCGGGGGAATCAACTCTGAAAACCTGATGAATTTTGCTGCAAAAAAGGTTGACATTGTGAGCTTGGGAGAAATAACAGAGAGTGCGAAAACTCTGGATATAAACATGAAAATCTGTCGCGCTCTCAACAGGTAATCATCGTTTTTGAGAAAACATCAGTGCACGCTAACCTATTGAACCGCGACTATTATGATAGTTTCGATGATAGCGCTCGCCAGCAGAATAACTGCGCACACAGCAATGAACTTGGCAGTGTTCACTATTTCATGTCTGAAACTCCCCTGAAGCATACGTGCCGATAACCAGAAGCTTGCTGCTATTGCTATTGAATAAGCGATGAACTCCATCCAAATAACGGGCAAGATAAACTCTGCCACAAAGTACAAGCCAGGAGGATAACCTCCTGCAATGGCCTCAGACTCGAGTACTACACCCGTGTTGTAGAATGTGATAAATCCTATCACTGGCCCGACGAAGGGTATGAACATTATCATGGTGAGGAAGAAGTTGTTTCCGAAAATACCTGTGAGCAATGACTCGGTTCCTATTGCCTGTAATGACTGAACGGTTTGGTTGACCTGGTTGTTGGTGTCGACTGCTTGTTGATGGGTTACAGGTGTTAGCAAAGCAAGTCCAGTCGTGATTGTGATGGCCACGAAAACCAGAGCGATTGTTATGATCCTTTTTCCTCTTGGAGAAAGACTATTCCAGAATCCCTGACTCATGTTGCCAGCGACCTCTCATTTGATTGGGGTTATTTTTAAGGTTCGGAAACCTCTCGCGATTGGGTTTAACATTTCCACAATATTAACCTTGCCTAGGATCTTGTTTGAGTCCTCGGCGGATCCTCTGACGTCGTGTTCAGCTGCCATGAGGGAATAGAGATATACACTGTCTTTCGTGACACGTGGTTGACATCTGGAAGGCAAGCCTAGAAGAAGAGTTTCTTTCGCTTCAACAGCTTTCTCAGACGAGTAAAGGATTGCGTGTGCACCAGCGGTAAGTTCCGCTATTCTTACTGGTATGCTCTCTTTGCCTATTGCCAGAACGTCTGCGCCGTGTTTAAGTGTTATTTCATTTGCGATTTTTCTGACTCGGGGCAGTATCTTCAGAAGATGCTGTCTTGCTCTTGGGGAAACCTTCATGTTTGTGAGTTGAATGGGTGACAACTGTTCAAGCGGAATCGATCCCAAAGACATGTCAAGATGCACGATGTCAGCTCCGACCTTCTCTATGAGTTTCATGCAGAGTTCTGCCTCGTGAACGATGACCTCAGGCCCGTTGTTTGCCTTTACGAAAATCGGTTCAACCAAACAGGTGTTTGCTTCTCGGTAAGGTTGAACAACCAATACGGATGCTGCAGCTACAAGCGAAAGAGTCTCGAATTTCTCGTTCAACAATGCTGCGGAAGAGTCTGCGGCGATTATTCTCAGGTTCTTCACCTGACTAATATAGACGGATGACAGAATTTATGTTTGCTGCCTAAGTGGCGGTTTCTTTCAAGCATCGTGCCAAGAGAAACATTTCTGAGCTTTTGACCCTGCTGGCTTTGGGTTTGATCACTTGGACCTCTTCGAAGTGTTGCTTTACCTTACGCGTGTAATCGTCAAGCATGTCTCCTTGGAAGACTTTGACGAAGAAATTGCCTCCAGGCTTAAGCGTTTCCAATGCGATGTTCAAGGCTTGCTGAGCTAGATCTATTTGTCGGGCATGGTCGAGATCCCAGATTCCTGAGATGTTAGGTGAAGCATCTGATATCACTGCATTTGCTTTTCTCGGAAGCATCTCTAGAATTTGCTGGACGGCGTCCTGTCCAGTCAGGTCACAGATTATTGTTCTGACGTATTCTTGGGGAAACGGTTCAATGTATTTCAGGTCTACGCCGAGCACGAATCCTCTTCTTCCCACAGTTTTTCTGGCTGCTTGAATCCATCCTCCGGGCGCAGCGCCCAGGTCAACGACAACGTCGCCGTATTTTATGATATGATATTTCTCGATTGTCTGAAAAAGCTTGAAAGCTGCCCTTGAACGATAATTCTGTTGTTTTGCTTTCTGGTAATAATAATCTCTCTTTCTGTCCTGAATCCATGCTTTGGGCAAAACTAACTGTCACCCATTGTGCCGCGGGGGTCACTTCCGCCGGATATGAATTGAAGCCAATCTGTTAATCGGTCACAATTCTGCGGTGAAGTTGAGCTTGAGGGGTCGCACCTAGGGTTATCTGCGCACATCAGGCATGGGCAGTCCGAGATCGACTCGATTGAAGCGGGCAGCCTCTTGGGGAAAAGTCTGAAAGTCCATCTTCCCTCACGCAGCTCTTTCTCGCGGCGAATGAGTCCTTTAATCTCCAATTTCAGTGATATTCTGGATCCTTCTCGGCTAGTGGCTCCAAGTTCATGCCAAAGGTCCGATTGAAGGACGCCGTTAAAGCCGGTGTTCACTATGAATTGAAGTGCTTTCTGTTCCAAATCGTTACGTTTCGGCATTGCAGTCTGCTCCAGTCTACTTTAATAAGCGAGGTTTTTGAATAAAAAGATGTATGCTTGTAATTGAAGAAATTCATGTTAAGGAACAAGAATAATGAAGATCAAGGATGATAAGAAGCATTACTGCCTTGGAATCGAATCGTCAGCTGACGATTTCGGCGTTGGAATTTCAACATTTGATGGAACGATACTGGCAAATGCGGTGGATGCATACATTCCCATGGAAGGCGGTATTCATCCACGAGAGGCCGCCAGACACCATGCCGAAGTTTCGAGCAAAATTCTAAGCGAGGCTCTTGAAACGTCTGGTATTGGACCTCAGGATTTGTCTGTGATTGCTTTTTCGCAAGGTCCAGGGTTAGGTCCTTGTCTTCGCACAGGGGCAACAGTGGCTCGTGCTCTCTCTTCGTACCTAGGTATTCCGCTTGTAGGTGTCAACCATTGCGTTGCACATATTGAAATAGGAAAGCTGAAGACAGGGATGAAGAATCCTTTGGCGTTATATGTTTCTGGTGGCAACACGCTAGTTGCAGCTTTTGATTCTGGAAAATACCGAGTGTTCGGTGAAACGTTGGACATTGCATTGGGAAATTGTCTGGATGTTTTTGCAAGAGAAGCCGGTCTGCGTCAAAGGCAGGGTCTGCCGTTTGGGGCTGTCGTTGAAAGGCTCGCCCAAGAGGGAAAGATATTGGCGAAGCTGCCATACACGGTCAAGGGGATGGATGTGTCTTTTAGTGGCTTGCTGACGGCTGCAGTTACAGCGTTCAAGAAAGGAGAATACGGTGTTGAAGATTTGTGTTTTAGTCTTCAGGAAACAGCGTTCTCGATGGTTACGGAAGTGACTGAAAGAGCTCTCGCGCATACTGGTAAGAAAGAGACTTTGTTGACAGGAGGAGTCGCAGCTAACAAGAGATTGCAGAGTATGATATTCTCAATAGCCGAGGAACATGGAGCTCATTTTGAGGTTGTGCCTAAAGAATTTGCAGTGGACAACGGAGCCATGGTCGCATGGACAGGCGTCTTGGCTTACACCAATGGTTCGGCTACTCCAATCGATAAGAGTCAGGTTCGGCTGAGGTGGCGACTGGAAGAGGCTGATGTCACTTGGATGAAATGAAGCAACCGCTGTTGTTGGGTAAGGGAGCTGAAGCCAATCTGTACCTTACCGAATGGTATGGAAGAAAGGTCGTTTTCAAGAAGCGTCTGCCCAAAAAGTACCGTCCGACTGCATTAGATGAGCAAATACGTGCTTACCGGACGGTTCATGAACCACAACTGATGCATGAAGCCAAGAAAGCGGGAGTGCCTACGCCGATAATCTTTTTGGTCGATCGAAAGAACGCCACGATAATAATGCAATACATAGAAGGGAGACAGGTAAAACACCTTCTAAACAAAGTGTCCAAACACGATAGACAAAGCCTGTGCTTTGGAATTGGAGAGTCGGTTGGCAAGCTTCATGAATACGGCTTGATTCACGGTGATCTGACCACTTCAAACTTTATCCAAGATAAGAATGGCAAGGTTTTCTTTTTGGATTTCGGGCTCGGCGAAAGGACAAAAGAAGTTGAAGCAAGGGGAGTTGATCTTCACCTGATGAAAAGGGCTTTTCAAAGTACGCATTATAATTTTGCAGATGAGTGTTTTGAATCTGCGATCGAAGGGTATTCAGCTGTTATGAATTCTGAAGCATCAAAAAATGTGTTCCTGAAGATACGGGAAATCGAAAAAAGAGGCCGATACGTTGCTGAAAGGAAGAATGCAGATTGTCTTTGAATTATATTACAAGACGAAAGATAAGGTGTGAGGAAAGATGAGTTTCAGGATGAAAGGTCGGTTCTTTTTCTTCGCCACGAATAATATCAATAAATTCAATGAAGCCAGAATAATTTTAGATCAAAGTAGGATAGCGGTGGGGATGATTAGGGCCAAGTCTTTGGAGATTCAAAGTGAAAGTCTCGAAGAAATCGCCCGGGCAAGCGTGATGGAAGCTGTTGAAAAATACGCGCTACCCCTAGCTGTGGAAGATGCAGGTCTGTTCGTGGAAGCCTTGAACGGTTTCCCTGGACCTTACGCGGCATATGTCTACAAAACAATTGGGAACGAAGGGTTGTTGAAGCTCATGGAAAACGCGGCCAGCAGGAAGGCCAGGTTCAAGTCGGTGGTTGCTTACTTTTCTCCCCAAATGGAATCGCCAGTCTGCTTCGACGGCGTGGTTTCAGGAGAATTGGTTTACGAGCAAAGAAAACCTGCTTTGACGATGGGATTCGGGTTTGATCCAATCTTCAAGCCTGATGGTTGCGACAAAACGTTTGCGCAGATGAGTGTCAAAGAAAAATGCGCGCAGTCACATCGTGCCACCGCGTTTCTGAAATTCGCTGAATGGTATAGATGAATTTCCGTTGAGCGAGCGCGCTATTACTGGGGAGAAATAGCCCGCCTTTGGTCAAGAAACATCTTTTTTCTTGGTCTTTGGAAGTTGCCCCGATCATTTTTACTTGTAACGTCAAAAGTAATGTGTATTGTGACAAACAATGTTGAAAAACAGTCTGAACAGCTCTTCAGAGCTGGCTACCTCCGGAAAATGTAACGTCAAAAGTAATGTTGATTGTGACAAATTGAGATTCAGGTCAACATAGCTTGCTATCTTTGGCGAATCTCTCCTGCATTGAAGTTTTGCGTCATTTATTGGACGTTTGAGTTTCTGTCGCTACCGAGATTCATTACACAAATTAGTTCATCGTTTGTCCAAGGAGGGAATTCGAAGATGCTTTTTGTCGATCGCTCGCAATCTAATTGTTCAGAGTGCGCGCGTTAGAAAGGGCTTTTGCGTCAAATCAATAATTTTAAATATTCGAGCACCTTCGCTGATACAGAGTTTAAGGGATTGTTCATGCCAAAGCAAGAAAAGGGGAAGTCTCATCAAACAAGGCCCGTGACTAAGCGGCCTCCAAATTGGTGTAAGTATCAGCCTGAAGAAGTGGAGGCACTAATAGTCAAACTGGGCAAAGAGGGTAACTCTCCGAGTCGCATAGGAACAATCCTTCGGGATCAGCATGCGGTTCCGTTGGCAAGGCCGATAATCGGTAAGAGAGTTATGAAGGTACTCAGGGAGAATGATCTTGCACCAGCATTGCCGGAGGATCTTGCCAGTTTGCTTAAGAAGGCAGAGAGTTTGTCGATCCACCTTGAAAAGAACCGAACTGACCAGTACAACAAGAGGGCACTTCAGCTGATTGAAGCCAAAATCCACAAGATATCCCGATACTACAAACATAAAGGCATTCTCCCAGCAAACTGGAAATATGAAGCAAAAATAGCTTCCATAACCTAGCGCGTGACTCTTTTCTCATCATGGCAACTTTGGAAATGAGGCAGTGCGATTCTTAAATCCTTGAATAGCTTATTCTCCTAGGCTAGAGTGAAGATGCTATGGCTTCCACAGCGGATGGTAACGCAGTTGCGTGTTTTCTGAATTCAGCTGCTCAAGCTGCTAATGTGATTCAGGAAACTGTTAAACAGGACGGTTTCATCCATGTTTTCTCGCATTTGGACGCTGACGGTGTGGCTGCAGCGGGGATAATTGGAAAGGCCTTGTTCAGGCTTGACGCAAGGTTTAGGATTCGGGTTACACAATGGATTGAGCAAGACATCGTCGGGGAGATACTTTCGGATAAACCGCAATTGGTGATGTTCACTGATCTGGGAAGCGGCTACGTTGACCTCTTGACCCAAAAACTTGCTGATTTCAAGATTGTGATAATGGATCACCATCAACTTGTTGGCAAAGGGCCTGAAAACTTTGTCCAAGTAAATCCTCATGTCTTCGGGATTGACGGTGCAAGAGATGTGAGTGGGGCAGGTGTCGCGTATTTCGTAGCCCGCGCCATCGATAAGGTCAATGTTGATTTGGCCTCTGTTGCTGTTGTGGGAGCCTTAGGTGATCTTCAGGACAAGTATGATCAGCGGATGTTGGGCGGCCTCAACTTGAAAATCCTTGAGGATGCCACAAATTCGGGTCTTCTCACGGTTGAGAAGGATCTCATTTTCTTCGGCAGGGAAACTCGTCCAATCCACAAGATCTTGGCGTCGACTACGAGTCCGTTTATTCCAGGCATAAGCGGCGAAGAAGACAAGAGTTTAGCTTTTCTGGCTAGCTTGGGAATTAAGGCCCGAGAAGGAGACAAATGGCGGGCTTTGAGAGATCTTTCGAATGAGGAGAAGAAGCGATTGTGTTCTGCCCTGGCGGATCATTTGCTCTCGAGGGGTCTGCATTATGAAGCTTCGAACCTCATTGGGCATGTTTACATATTGAACAATGAAGAACCTTGGACTCCACTTAGGGACGCGAGGGAATTTGCGGTTTTGCTCAATGCTACGGGACGAATGGATAAGTCCGGCCTCGGAATAGCCGTTTGCATGGGCGACAGGGGACAAGGGCTTGAAGGAGCAAACAAGGTGCTGGAAGACTACCGAAGAAACATCAACAAGTACTTGGGATGGGTGATGGAGAAGCCTGAACGCACCAAAGAGATGGAAAACATATACGTGGTTTCGGGCGAGGATTTCATTCCTGAGAAGATAATCGGGGCTATTTCCTCAATAATTGCGGGGAGCCTTCCAAACCCAGATAAACCATTGATAGCCTACTCAAATGTTGAGGGAGAAGACACGGCGAAGATTTCGGCGAGAACATCTGAGGCAGTCATAAGGAAAGGCCTCAACTTGGGAGAGATAATGCAGGTCGCAGCAGAGAAATTCCAAGGAAAAGGCGGAGGACACAACATTGCAGCAGGCGCCCAAGTTTCAACCGAAGACATCAATGAATTTCTGAAAACAGTGAACGAGTTTGTTGCCAGACAATTGAAGGGCGAGAAAATTGGAAGCTGAAATTACCGTTGAATATGATAACTCGAAACTTGCTAAGTCCATTGCTGACGCAGTTTCGGCAGATAATTCAGAAACCCCAAGGGGCCTGGTGATAAGAACGGAGAGCAAGGAGAAAATTGTGATCACGAAGATACTTTGTAACGGCAAATTCGGTACGTTTGTAGCAACTGTGGACGATCTATTGTTTTCAATAGGAACTGCTGAGAAGACATTGCAGGAAACGACAAAACTGAGGGTAAATGAGCACTTGTAAGCGTGGCCTCTAGAAAAGGGTACACGAGAGAAATAGTCTGAGGAGCCGACGTTGAATCATCGGTTCCAGAGTTTTCGGAAGCATTCCTTGTGGTAGTGATGCGCCTTTTCTCCGAAGTTCTTGGCTTCGACTTCTTGGCCCGTCTCTATTGCTCTGCCGCATTCGTCGCAATGCAACCGCTGTTTTGCTCTTCATTACGTGTTCTTTGAAGCTCTTCGCAGTGCGCTCTTAGTTCCGTTATTCTGCTCTTAAGAATCTGCAGCTTCCGTAACGTAGCCTCCATCCTTTCTCTGGGATCAATCTGACCGTTAAGGTTGATTTCGCCGCATGTTCCGTTTTTTTGAACATTTCCTTCGCCTTTGGTTAAGAATAGTGAATGGTGTCGTAATAGATAATACCTTATTTCTCTTGCAAGAACATTCCCAAAAGAGAACAATGAACTGAACCGGCTATTCCCTGAGCATCATAAAAACAGTTTCGAGCTTGCGCCTCACATGCGCGCTAACTACGATTGGTGGAAATCGACGGAGAAACTGGTGGGGAGAAATGCGTGATGTTTCGTTTGAAAAGTACAAAGCGAGAATAATTGGAGGAAGAAAAGAGGATCGTGTTGAATGTTTGGCTATTTTAGCTAGACTGGAGACGTGGTCGTTGTTATGCTTGTTGTAGTTGTTCTAAGATTTTTTTTGGGTCGGCGTCTTTTTCCATGAAGATGCTTATGTTGTTTTCGTCGATAGTTAGGTGGAGGGTCTTTTTGTCTTTTCCTTCTACGATTATGTTTTTGACTTTGCCTAGGTGGAGCATTTCTGAGAGTTTTTCGCTTGCTTCGAAGGTTGAGGAGGAAAGAACGGCATAATCTATTACTTTGGATGGGTCGTTGAGATCTATTGTGGCTGTGGTTGTGTTTCTGAGTATGTAGCCTATTACTCCGTCGCATTTCTTGATGTCTTCTAAGGTGGACCGTATGTCTTCGCATGTTGTTGTTTCTAATGTTACGGGTTCAAGTTCATCGGTTGTTTCTTGAAGGTTTTTTCTTTGCTTGACCAATTTGAAGCCTCCATTATTCTATTACTGGTTTAACCCTGACGAGTTCGCCCTTCTTTACGTCAAGGCTTTGCCGGATTTTGTCAGGGATTTGTATCATTCCTTTTCCCTCGAGTTTTGAGTCTTTTATGGGTTTGACTTTGCAGCGGGCTGTTTTTGCTCCGAATGTCTCGATGGTGACTTCCTCGATTTTTCTGTCTTCGTACAGTTCTTTCCATTGGGACAGTGTTTCACCGTCGATGCGTGTAACATCTGGCGCTGCGAAGATTCCCCCGATGTTCTCTACGATGAACTGAGTTACTTGGGGTTCTGGCAGGATTTTTTCGGAGCTGGTTTCAGAGACTGCTTGTTCTTCGTGATTCTCCAAAGTTTCTTCTTTAGTCGTCTCTGTGACTGTAGTCGTCTCTGTTAGCTCTTCGTTTGTCTCTATGGGTTTGATATCTGGCGTTGCAGCTGGTTCTTCATTCTCGGGTTTGGATGGAATGTCTTTGTCGAGGGTGGGGCTGATTTTCTCAAGCACCTTCAAGACTGTCGGTACGAGCACGTGAGTTAAAGTATTTATGTACTTCAAATCTGCCCCTTCAGGAGTCACAGTCACCAAGTACGAATCGCCCATGCGTGAGACGCTGACTGTGCCCTCTGCAGCTTCAAGGCTGATGTGTTCCACGCCGCCTAATGTTTGAGCTTTTTCCAATACGTCGTCAAGCGCATCAACAGTATGTACTGCAGCATCTTCTTGGGTTCTGTCTTCTCCGCTTATTATGTCGCCGTCTTCTTTGAACAAGAAAATGCTTGTAATATCTGGGCACGCGTTGGTGATCTCGTTCAGAGTGTTCCTTAAGGCAAGGGAGTAAACGTCGTTTTCCATGTTTTCACTCTTCATCATGTTAAGTTATTCTGAAGAGTATGCGCCCAGGAACACCGTCGTTTTCGATGACAAGGTACTTGAGGCCTTCAGTATCGCCAAGCTGGTCTAACCATTTCAATGCGTCACGAGCCTTCTGCAAGACCAAGAGTCTCTCCTGATGGCTTCGCACGACTTCCTCGATGGCCGTCAACTCATGAAACGGGTTTGCATCTAATACTATGCTGAGGCTGCCGACTGAAATCTCGCCCAAGCTTTCGGAAGACGCCTTCTTGCCAGCCAGCTTCATGACTACCTCATGTATCTTCTTCGATTTCTCCGCCAAAGTTCTAATATCGTCTAATCGGCGGAGATACTCGCCCAACGTGCTTTTTGTTTCGCTTATCTCCTTGTCCAATGTTTCGGCTATATCTTCTGCTGAACTATACTCTTTTATTTCCACAACCATTCATTGCACCTCCAAACAGGAAACAATCTGGGAAACTTGGATTCTACACCCCGTCCTCTAATGTCCACTAAAAAAAGTGGAGGTTAGCTGGGAGCTGAGCCCACAGAGCTGAACTTGTTGCCCTTCGAGCTTTGAAGTGTAACTGAGTACTGAGCGCCTGAGACGATGGCCATGGTTACGGTGTACTGGGTTCCTGAATTGCCTTGGACTGCAACTCCTAATGTGCCTGCTGAGGGCGTGTATTGTACGTTGTTAACCCACAATGAGGTAGGTGTTATTGCAGAGTTTCCCGTGTTGTTGAAGGTAATCAAGATGCTTCCGTGGGTGGCATCGCCACTAGCGAACGTTAGGTTCGTTATTTGGCCTTGTTCTGTTGCCATGAAGCTGAAGGTTAGGGCTCCCATCCATGCTGCTACAGCTATGCTGACTGCGACTGTTACTGCGATTAGTATGATTGAGGCTACTACGGGGCTTAGGGCTTTTCTGCTTCTCAATATTTTCATCTTTCTTTTTATC
>Ga0209039_10004247_pt1 | contig 10569 bp, 7 predicted proteins | sample BogFormECP12_OM1_FD_188238 | JGI IMG/M metagenome (GOLD analysis project Ga0209039, IMG submission 188238) | Bog forest soil microbial communities from Calvert Island, British Columbia, Canada - ECP12_OM1 (SPAdes) (version 2) | ecosystem: Environmental > Aquatic > Freshwater > Wetlands > Bog ... | reverse complement strand
TCGCCCACGCCCGGTCGGCTACCTGTCGAATGAGCAATTACAGGGTAAGCTCCTTTCAGCTTACAAGATCAGCCAGGCTTATCCTGGCGCTCCAGGTCTGCGTCGCTATCGGCCGTCCATGTGCCCTGCACGAGCGAGCCAAACAGGTACACTTTCGCGATCTCGGGATAGCGGGCCTTGGCCTCGGCCACAGCATGGCGAAGGTCGCGGATCACCTGGTCGCGGTCAATGAATCTGACTTCGGCAGAATTCCAGGATGCTTCGGGCATGTGGGCCCTGGGCGAAGAAGTGGCTAGTGGTTAGTGGCTAGCAAGAGCGCGTTCCGCTTTTGTCTCTAGCCACTAACCACTAGCCACTAGCCACGGTCATCAGGCCGCGCTGGCAACCCCGCTCTTGCTGCGGAAGCTGCTGAGGAGCACCTTCGACATCTCCTCGCGCTGAATCTGATTGGTGCCTTCGTAGATCTGGGTGATCTTGGCGTCGCGCATGTACTTCTCGATGGGGTAATCGTGCATGTAGCCGTAGCCGCCGAAGACCTGCACGGCGTCGATGGTCACTTCCATGGCCACGTCGGAAGCAAAGCACTTCGCCATGGCGGAATAGAGGGTGGGGCGTTCTTTAGGTTTCTTGTCGATGTGGCGCGCGGTAGCATAGACGAGGGCGCGCGCGGCTTCCACTTTCATGGCCATGTCGGCGAGCAGGAAGCGCAGCCCTTGAAAGGAGCCGATGAGCGCGTCGAACTGGCGTCGCGTGCACGAGTACTCCAACGCCAAGTCCAGCGCTCCCTGAGCAATCCCGAGCGCCTGAGCGCCCACGCCGGGTCGGGACACGTCAAAGGTCTTCATGGCGGTGATGAAGCCCGTACCCTCGCGTCCCAGGCAGTTCTCCGCCGGCACGCGACAATCCTCGAACACCAGCTCCCGCGTGGCGGAGGCGCGAATACCCAGCTTGTCCTCTTTCTTGCCAAAGGTAAACCCCGGAGTCCCCTTTTCCACCACGATGCAGGAGGCGCCGCGCGGGCCCTTGGTTGGGTTGGTGAGGGCAATCACGCTGTAAATCTCGGCTTCGCCGCCGTTGGTGATCCATTGCTTGGTGCCGTTCAAGATGTAGTGATCGCCGTCGCGGATAGCGGTGGTGCGGACCGCAGCGGCATCGGAGCCTGCCTGCGGCTCGGTGAGGGCGAAAGCCGCCAACTTCTTGCCGGCGGCGATATCGGGCAGCCAACGTTGCTTTTGCTCTGGGCTGCCCGACAGGAGAATAGGAATAGTGCCGAGCGCCGTGCCGGCAAAGCTCAAGGCGATGCCACCGCAGGCTTTGGAGAGCTCCTCCGTCACGATGACCATGTTCATGATAGGAGTGCCTTCGGTGAGACCGCCGTAAGCGTCATCAATGAAAACCCGGAAAAGATCGGTCTGAGCCAATACCTTCACGATGGGCCAGGGGAATTTGCCTTCGCGATCGTATTCCGCCGCGACCGGGCGGATCTCCTTCTCTGCAACCTCACGCGCCAAATCGCGAATGGCAGTCTGATACTCGCTGAATCCATAGTCCATCATTCGGAGAACTCCGTGAGAGGAATTTCAGCACCAAGGCTAGTCTAGCTGTCAGCCATCAGCCGTCAGCATTCAGCTAAACAGCCCCCCGGCGTGATCTCCTCTTTTTTTTGCTGACGGCTGATACCTCACGGCTGACAGCTCTATTTCGTCACGCACTCGGCCGGTTCCGGCGCCACAGCTTGCATCCCAGGCGCATCGTTCCACAAAGACGGCCTCACCAGCCACACATCGCGGTCCTTAAACACAAACCGGCAATAGTCGTCCAGGTCGCCGGCTCGAAAAGAAGTGACCTCGACCTGCCCCTCGATCGACCCGGGCTGGGCGGCTTTGCGGACGGCATCCAGGAGTGCAAGCACATTGGCGTTAACATCGCGGAGAGAGAGAACCACTCCATCCCCCATGGTCTGGATTTCGTACTCACCCTGCGGATAGAGGCCTCCGGGACGCTCCAGCGCTGTTCTAACCTTGTCTAAGGCACCCGGCACCGCTTCGAATCTTACCGACCCGTTCAGGCACTGATAAGGTTCGAAAACGACAGTCGCCGGCTGGCCTTCGTACGGAACCCACTTGGCTTCGGCATAGTCGGGATGCGCCCAGGAGACCGTGAGGTTGCCGCCTCGCCACACCCTCAGCCGAAAGTACTGTCCACTTTGCTCATCGAGATAGTAGAGCGCGCCGCCAGGGACTCCCCTACGCTCTACGTCTGACAAGTGGCTGAGAAAGTCCAACAACTCCCCAGCTATCTCCCTCGGTGCCGAAATCACGTCGGGTTGGACGTGGCTAACCACCAACGATGGTGGATCAGGTGAGAACTCCAACCAGACTGCTTCGATCGCTTCCAGCTTCCGTTGAGTTTCTTCGCTGAGCGCGCCCAGCGCAACACTTCCCGTGCACCCCAGATGAGTACGCATTCTCTTGCTCCTTTCCTTGCCGGGCTGCTGATTCAAATCGGTGCTGTCGCCCCGCTCTTGGGGCGAGACTGCTTGTAACTCCGCCTGCGGAATCAGCGCGGCCCCCAAAGGTACAGACAAGGGTATAGAAGTCGGGGAGGGGGACTCTGTAACGGTCGTCACAGAGGCGTGTGACGTAGAATTGACGATTGACGATTGACGATTGAAAGAGAAGCTCGGTGACGATTGTGGACTGCCCAATGAAGGGGCCGAACGGTCTGACTATTCTTCTCATTTCAATCGACAACCGTCAATCTGCAACTGACTGTCAATTCGTATGAGAGGGCAAGGGTGTGGCTACGGCTGGCTATGTTTACTCTTCTCTTTCAATCGTCAATCGTCAATCGACAATCGTCAATTCCGGGCCGCTACTCGAACAGGTCTTCCTTCCACAACCGCTGGCCGCCCAGTGAAGTGTAGAAACCCCAGCCGGCGATGGCGACGAAGCTCAAGAGTACGGCGAAAACCGCCGGTGCGTACCAGTTGGAGAAATCCAGGGTATAGGGTAGGTTTAAGAGAATATTGGCTGTAAAGATGGCCGCGGCCAGCGTGATCAGTCCGAAACGGGTGACGGCATACGCCGCGATGGAAAAGACCACCAGCCACACCGGCGCCATGTACTGAGGGTGATCGTTCTGGAGGGTATTCTGGGTTGCGAAGATAGCCACAAAGGCGAGCATCGCCAGCCATCTATTGCGCACTACCACTCTGAGCAGGAACATAAGGAAAAAGAACTGGAGGGTCGCAAGGATGCACTGCACGATTTGCTCCAGCCAGATACCCATCGCTTGCCGGCCACCGAGAAGTAGACTCTGGCTGCCCAAATGAGGTGTAGCCCCTTCCCGCTTGAGCGCAAGCTCACCCACGCCCACCACCACCGTCCATACCACCCCCATCGTCACCCCCCAAAGCACATCGCGGCCCACCAGCGGATCGCGCCAGCGGCCCGCCATCAAGCGGCTCCAGGAGATGATGGCCTGCGGCCAGCGTCGACGGACGTACGGCTCAAGCGCCAGGTAGAGTGTCCAGATGGCGGCGGAGAGGAACAGGCCCATGCTCACACAGACGATAAAGCGTCCAAAGGTAGCCAGCGTGGGGATGAAGTGGTCGCGGCACACCCAGATCGCTATTTCAATCACAAAGACCGCGGCGGCCAGCCGGAGAGCGCCGTGCAGATCGACCTTCCCCGCGGCATAGTTGCGGCGCGCGATCAGGGCTCCGCCGGTCAGAAGCATGATCGCCAGGATAACTGCCATGATCTGGGCGGCGTGCTGCCCGGCCCTCATGCTTGAGTACTGCGACCGGTCGGGCGTGGTCCAGGGACCAATCAAGGAGAAATAGACGGGCTTGCCGCGCCACGCTGCCGCTTCGATGCGTAAGGGTCGGTCAGAGCCAGGCCAGATGCCCGTCCACGCGGCGCGCGCGTCAAACGCGGCGAGCGACAGCCACTGCGGCTCGGCGTTGTGGAAGGCGGCCGGATCAAGCCCGGCAGCCGCGAAGAGAGGCTTCCAATCCAGCGGGCTTGCCGCCGGCGGGTTCGGATCCACCTCCTTCGGAATCGCCTGGAGGTAGCGAAGCCGGCCTTGGGAATCGAGGATGATGTTGATCATGCCCGACTGAATCGCCGGCGGATCAAAAAACTGAACCACGCCGGGCGTCAGGGAGGTGCCTTGGAATCCGTCCGCGTCCAGATAGACAGGGCTCTGCCGATACGCGTAGTGCAGCACCTGCGGCCGTTCGGACAGGACTCTGGGCCAGTTCGGGCGCGGCAGGTCGTGGTCGTGGACGTATTCGGTGAAGTCCGTGTCGTAATAAAACTCGGCGTTGTGGTCAACGGGTGACTCCGCGTAGCCCAGACTCTTGATGGTCTCTTGCGCCTTTACGGCCAGAGCCTCGGGAGGCAGCAGTGAGGGCATTAACTTGAGGCCGCTGACGTGCCACCCGATGGCAACGGTGATCGCCAGACCGGCGATCACCGCGGCCAAGGCCACCACGGCCGTTCGAGGCGCGATGCCCTCCGTTTCGCCCGCCGCGGCCACCATCTGCGGCGAGGGGGTTTCGCCGGCTGCCAGAGCGGCCGCCAGTGGATCGCCTCCCGGCAGAGCTGCCGCCACCGCCAGCGCGGAAGTGGGCCGATTCGCAGGATCAGGCTCCAGGCAGCGCAGGATTACGCGCTCCACCGCCGGATCGATATCCTTCACCAGGGTTGACGGGCTACTGGGCGGCTTCTCGTTACGCAGCCTCACCAGATCGGCGAGTTTCTCGGCGTCGTAAGCGCGCTTGCCGGTGAAGATTTCATAGAGCACCAGACCGAGCGAGTAGATGTCGCTGTAGGTCGTTACCTCCCGGCCTGCCAGTTGCTCGGGCGCCATGTAGGCCGGTGTGCCACTTCGCACGTCGTGCCCGGTAATCTGGTCGGCAAAACTGGCCAGACCGAAATCGGTCATTACCGCGCGGCCCCGGCCATCCAACATCACGTTGGCCGGCTTCAGGTCGCGATGCAGGACACCTTCGCGGTGCGCCGCGGCCAGGCCTGCACAAAGCTGGCGGGCGATCTCCAGGGCCTTATCGCCAGGCAGGCGGCCGATGCGCCGCAACAGCGAGGCCAAGTCTTCGCCGTCCACGTATTCCATGGAGAGATAGGTCTGGCCCTCCACTTCGCCCACGTCGTACACGCGGCAGACGTTCGAGTGTGAGACGCGCCGCGCGGTACGAACTTCGTTGCGAAAGCGTTCCAGGGTAGCTTGATCCTTAGCCGCCGCTTCGGGCAGGAACTTCAGCGCCACCGGCTGGCCCAGCGTGAGGTCGTCGGCGCGATAAACCTCGCCCATCCCGCCCTTTCCCAGCACGGCCACGATGCGGTATCGGCTGGCCAGCAGGGTGCCGGGCAGGAACCGGCCTTCACTGGAAAGGCCGCTGGAGGGGGCGGAGCTACGGAGGACTCCGGGGCCGCCAAGACCGCTTGCTCCGGCACGAGGCTTCGACACGGGACGCGCCGCTGGTCTCGGGGCAGGGCTAGGCAAAGGCTCCGCGGCTGTAGCGCCCACTGTCGCATCCAGGCCGGACACGATCGGCGCTCCACACGACGGGCAGAAACGGGCGGCGTCGGAAACCTGTCCACCACAAGAACTACACTTAGCCATAAATTGAATTACTCCTAAGAAGTGGCTAGTGGCTAGCGACTAGCCGTCCGCTCTCAGCTATCAGGGCCAAGTCCTGTTCTTGCCGATAGCTGAAGGCTGATAGCTGGATTCACTAGCCACTAGCCACTCCGGGTCAGCTCCCGCACGCCGCCGGCCCCGGCCACGATCACCTCCGATGCCATTCCCACGAAAAGACCGTGCTCGACGACGCCGACCACGCCGTTCAGCCGCCCGTCCAACTCTCGCGGCGATGCGATCGGTCCAAATCGGCAGTCGAGAATGTAGTGGCCGCTATCGGTGACATAAGGCTTTCCGTCCGGACCGGTCCGCAAAACCGGCGCAGCCCCCACGTTAGCGATCTTCTGCGCCGTTGTTTGCCATCCGAAAGGCACCACCTCGACGGGAAGCGGAAACGCGCCGAGGCGCTCCACCAGCTTGGTCTCATCGACCACAATCACCAAGCGCGTGGTGTTGCTGGCAACGATCTTCTCCCGCAACAGGGCGCCACCGCCGCCCTTGATAAGATTGAGCGTGTCCAGTTCCACCTCGTCAGCGCCATCAATGGTGAGATCGATGCGGGGATTCTCGGCCAGCGTCGATAAGGGAATCCCCAAGCTGCGGGCGTGTTCCTGGGTGTACTTCGAGGTCGGGATACCGACGATGCGCAATCCCGACGCCACGCGCCTGCCGACGGCCTCCACTGCAAACCAAGCCGTCGACCCGGTGCCAAGACCCACTATCATGCCGTCTTGCGCCTGGGCCACCGCCGATTCGGCAGCTTCTTTTTTCAGTCGATCACGGTCGAGGCTGCTCGCCATAGCGATCCTCGCTAAAAGAATCCGCCTTCCCGTTTTAGGCCGACCGCCTCACTGTAGACGACTTTCCGCGAGCGATCAAGGGGCTGGACTCTGGACGAAATTCAGGCAGTTCTGGCGAAAACCGCAATGTTATTTGCTATCATTGAGATGAAAGCGTGCTCTAACAGTCCGATTGCTGAATTAAGGCTGAACGAGGCCGTGAGTTGCAATTGAAAAAAATTCGAGAGAGTGATTTTCCCATCGCAATGCTTAAGCCAAGGGGTTGTGGAGCAGCTGCGGGAGACCTTCCGACCCAGAGGCACAGAGGCCCAGGCCCAGAGAGAGAGTGGAAACGTCGGGAGAAGATGATGTCTTCAGGTGATCCCCGCCCTGTTTCCGGGCTCTTTGTGCCTCCGGGTTTGATTTTTCACACTCCTGTAATCGATTTCCGTCATGTCAGGAGTATAACCTTAAAGGTGGTGCTCAAGAATGCGAGCGCGAGCGAAGGAGCCTTGAAGGAGAATCTATGAGCGAACAGACCCGCGTCAGCCACCCGATGTATAGCCTTCTACCCATGGAAATCCAGGGGTTCGAATCTCTGGCGGAGCTTGCCCTGAATCTGCGCTGGTCGTGGAATCATGCCACCGACAACGTGTGGGAGCAGCTTGATCCCAAACTGTGGGAGATCACGCATAACCCCTGGGTGGTCCTGCAGACGGTCTCGCGCGACCAGATCGATCGAGTGTTGTCCGATCCCATTTTTCGCAAGAACCTCGAGGGTTGGGTGCAGGCCAGGCGGAACGCGCTGACGTCGCCCGCGTGGTTTCAGGAGAATCATGCGCAGAGTTCCTTAACCTGCGTCGCGTATTTCAGCATGGAATTCATGGTGAGCGAGGCTTTGCCCATCTACTCGGGGGGGCTCGGCAATGTGGCCGGTGATCAACTCAAAGCCGCCAGCGATCTCGGTGTGCCGGTCGTCGGCGTGGGCCTGCTCTACCAGCAGGGCTATTTTCGCCAGGAGATCGACAAGGACGGGGCGCAACAGGCCCTCTATCCCTACAACGATCCCGGACAGTTGCCGATCACACCCTTGCGCCAACCGAACGGGGAGTGGTTACGGCTGGAGATTACGTTGCCGGGATACTCTGTCTGGCTGCGCGCCTGGCAGGTCCAGGTGGGCAGGGTGAAACTCTACCTTTTGGACAGCAATGACGCGGCAAACCTCCCTATTGATCGGGGGATTACCAGCGAGCTTTATGGGGGCGGGCCGGATTTGCGCCTCGAGCAGGAACTGCTCCTCGGGATCGGCGGATGGCGGCTGCTCCGCGCGCTCGGCATCCAACCGGAGGTCTGCCACCTGAATGAAGGGCACGCGGCGTTCGCCGTCCTGGAACGCGCCCGCAACTTCATGCAAGAGACCGGGCAGCCGTTCGAAGTGGCCCTGGCGGTTACCCGCGCGGGTAATCTCTTCACCACCCACACGGCCGTGGCCGCCGGCTTTGACCGTTTCGATCCTCCCCTCATCGAGCGACACCTTAGGGGGTATGCGGAAAAGGATCTGGGCATTGCGTTTCATGATTTGTTGGCGCTAGGTCGCCAGAACCCGGCCGACTCGTCGGAGCCTTTCAATATGGCGCATCTGGCCATCCGCGGCAGCGGCGCGGTGAATGGGGTAAGCCGCTTGCACGGGGAAGTCAGCCGGCGCCTCTTTCTGCCTCTGTTTCCGCGCTGGCCGGAGGGGGAAGTCCCGATCAGACATGTGACCAACGGAATCCACGTGCCCACCTGGGACTCGGCCCCGGCCGATGATCTTTGGACAGGAGCCTGTGGAAAGAAACGCTGGCTGGGGACGACGAAAGACCTGGAACAGGACATTCGCCAGATTTCCGACGCCCAGCTCTGGCAATTTCGGACCGCTGCCACCAAGTCTTTTGTGGAGTATGTTCGCAACCGATTGTCGCTCGACATGGAGACCAGGCACGCGCCGGCGGAGGAGATCGAGGCCGTGAAGCATCTCTTTGATCCCAACGCCCTCACCCTGGGCTTTGCGCGCCGTTTTGCGACCTACAAGCGACCGAACCTGCTGCTCCATGACCCTCCGCGACTGCTTCGTCTCTTGACCCATCCGCAGCGCCCCGTGCAACTCATCATCGCCGGCAAAGCACATCCAGCGGACCAGGCGGGACAGGCCATGATCCGGGAATGGATGCATTTCATCTGGCAGCCCGAGGCGCGTCCCCATGTGGTCTTCCTCAGTGACTATGACATGCTCTTGACTGAGCAACTGGTGCAAGGCGTGGACGTCTGGATCAACACGCCACGGCGGCCTTGGGAAGCATGCGGGACGAGCGGCATGAAGGTGCTGGTGAATGGAGGCCTCAACCTTTCGGAATTGGATGGCTGGTGGGCGGAGGCCTATACGCCGGAAGTCGGCTGGGCGCTGGGGGACGGCCGGGAGCATGACGACGATCCGGCTTGGGACGCGGCCGAAGCCGAAGCGCTCTACGATCTCCTCGAGCGGGAAGTGATTCCCGAGTTTTATGCCCGCGACGCGCAAGGTATCCCCACCGCTTGGGTGGCGCGGATGCGGAATAGCATGGCAAGCCTGACGCCGCGCTTTTCCGCAAACCGCGCCGTCGGCGAATACACCGAGCAACATTACCTCCCGGCGGCAGCCGCCTACCGTAAGCGCGCTGCCGATAAAGGCGCAATGGGCAGTAACATCGTAAATTGGGAACGTGCTCTGAAAGAGAAATGGGCCACGCTGCGCTTTGGCGATGTGAAGATGCAGACCAATACGGTCCAGCACATCTTTGAGGCAGAGGTGTTTCTCAATGGCCTGGATCCGAACGCCATTCGAGTTGAGTTGTACGCCAGTGGGACCAATGGCAGTGGCGCGATCCGAGAGGAGATGGCCCGCGTTCGCCCATTGGCAGGAGCAGACAGCGGCCACGCTTATGTCGCGCAGGTGCCCGCGACCCGTCCCGTCACTGACTATACGGCGCGCATTGTACCGCACTGCGATGGTGTTGCGGTCCCACTGGAAGATGCTCGGATCCTCTGGCAGCGGTAATTTGACCTCGGACGGAGGACGGATCTGAAGACTCAACCCCGCTGGCGGGAAGTTGAAGAGTTAATCGGGGCGAGAGGATTTGAACCTCCGACCTCTTGGTCCCGAACCAAGCGCGCTACCAGGCTACGCTACGCCCCGATAAGGAAAGTGACGAGTGACAAGTGATGAGTGACAAGTCGAAGGCTAACTTGCGGCTTTTCACTCATCACTTGTCACTTATCACTGCTTTCATGGTCGGGACGGCCAGATTTGAACTGGCGACCCCTTGCACCCCAAGCAAGTGCGCTACCAGGCTGCGCCACGTCCCGACGAAGCAGTGACGATTGATTGGTGAGGGGTGACGAGAAAAAACTCAGTGACTCACTGGACAGTGACGAGTAACCGGCAAGAGGCCGGCCACTTGTCACTTTCACGGTTCTTACTCGCCGCTCGCCGCCTATCACTCGCCACTACTCTTGTGAGACTAGCATTTCCGGGAGAGCATTGTCAACACGCTCTCCAGTTCGCGCTTCAGCGATCGGAGTTGGGTTCCGTCCGGAACCACCTGGAAGAGCGGCTTCTGTTGTTCACGTTTTCGGGAGAGTTCGGCAATCCGCTTCCGGGCGCCCTCGATCGTGTAACCCTCCTCATACAGCAGGCGCTTGATCTGGAGGACCGTCTCCACGTCCTTGCGGCGGTACAATCGATGTCCAGACCGGCCTTTCTCCGGCTTGAGAGTGGGGAATTCGGTCTCCCAGTAGCGCAATACGAACGGCTTGGTGCGGAGCATCCGGCTAACCTCACCAATCCGGAAGTAGAGCTTATCCGGGATCACCACCTCTGCGCTGGCGGCGTGAGCCCGGCGTCCGGCGGGCGACTGGCGTGCTGGCAACATTCGTCCCATTCGGAAAGGCCACTAGGCGACCCTCTGGTTATATTAAAGAACCGGAGCAGGGGCGTCAAGCACCGTAACTAGTATGACTATGTTAAGTCGTTGTTGCATTTCTCCTGCAGAGGATTTAGCATGGGCGCATGGAGCCCATACCGTGGAATGCCAAGCTTTGGAAAGAA
>Ga0209039_10004246_pt1 | contig 10569 bp, 8 predicted proteins | sample BogFormECP12_OM1_FD_188238 | JGI IMG/M metagenome (GOLD analysis project Ga0209039, IMG submission 188238) | Bog forest soil microbial communities from Calvert Island, British Columbia, Canada - ECP12_OM1 (SPAdes) (version 2) | ecosystem: Environmental > Aquatic > Freshwater > Wetlands > Bog ... | reverse complement strand
CTCCACGATGCCTTCTTTGAAAAATCGGTTCAGATAGTCGTGGATGGTGCTTTTTGTCAGGTTGAACTGAATGGAAAGCTCCTGGTTCGTGATGCCCGGGTTATCCATGATCGTCACCAGGACCTTCTGGCTGCCCTCGGTCCTCATGTAGGAGGATATCAGGCTTTCCTTATCAACGACAGTCATATTATTGAAGAAGAATCGTGAAAATTTCCCACTTCTAATCGAGATGACCTTCTTCTCGGCCATCAACTGCTGGAGGTGGTACTTGAGCGTTCCCCGATTGATGTTTTGGCCACTCGATATTTCAGCTATCGTGTAGCCCGGGTTCTTGACGATGTAATTAAAGATGTTTTTTGTTTTAGGATTTTCAAGTACATTACCGAGCCTTCCAAATACGAAAGGTATCAGCTTGAAAAGGCCCAGAATGGTTAGTACAAGCCCCGAAAGAACAAAAGCTTTGATCCATAGAGGTAACTGCCAGAACGAAAGATATCCATCAGGACCAGTCGCCAATTCCGGATAAACCGGATCAGATGGCATATGGTTTGCATCATATGGTGTAGCGACTATCCCGCCGCTAAGATTAATGGATTTATTATAATTAAGATAATTATAGCTGTCTGCATGAACGTTTACACTAATAATGAGCATGAAAAATAAAATAAAAATAGTAAACAGTTCAAGTTTTAGGCGCATAATCAATATTATTTAGATTATGAGTATAATAGCCTTGTGATTAGATCGTAAACGATTGTTGACCTGTTACCGATTCGCCGTATACTTTTTCATAATATGTGCCACCAGCCAGACCGCCACTTCTCCATATATAGAGACAGATCCTGCCATCGATTACTCCATCGGAGCCATCCTCGAACGGGCCTAATACATACCCATCTGCCGTGAAGATCGTAAGCTGTAGCTTATTCGACGGGTTACCCCAGTTCAAGGTGGTACAAAATCCCGGGCATCCCTGGCTAATGTACTTATAATACCAGAGGGTTTGTCCTTGGGTTATGGAAGCGCTAAAACTCATGGGAGAAACCGAACCACTCGCAGCTTTTACACCAATGGTTGAGCTTCCCGCATATCCGGGCGTTACGATATACCCGCCATTTCCGGCTTTCGTTGCCATGTTAGGGTTTACTGCACCTGCCGATACTACTGCCATGATGGACAACAATACCAGCACAAAGAGGATTACACTCCCTTTTCTTAACAACATTTAGATCACCAGAGTAAGCGTCTGGAGAGTAGGACTTAAATTTTCTGTCCATATGACCGAACTGAAAATTAAAAATAGTCTTTTAATACCCACTTATGTTATTGCTTATTTGAAAATATGTTAAAAAAGTCAGTTCGGTCATATGGACAGAAATCTTTTATAAGCCAAAATCAAACTATCGATTGCAACAAACTACTCAATTAGTTACGGTATATAGAAGTTGCGACACATTTAGATCCCGGAGAAAGAATGGGGCAGTTCTGCCCCCTAAATCCCCCATTCTTTCTCTTTGGGTATAAAATGCCATAAATATGATAAAAGGTTTCAGGGTTTTAACCCGGGATCCACCTCAAAAACGTTATTTTTTTTCGAGCCTTATTTCTTGCGCCTTTCGAACTCTTCCCGGATCCGGTCGAGCGGTATGTCCTTCGCCGCGAGCAGTATCATTACATGGAAGATCAGGTCGGCGCACTCGCCTACGATCTCTTTTTCCCCGCCATTCTTGGCGGCGATGATGACCTCGGTGGCTTCCTCGCCGATCTTTTCGAGCACCCGGTCCAGCCCTTTTGGGTCGTTGTACAATGAGGCCACATAGGAGCCCTCTTTAGGGTGATCCTTACGGTCGCGGATGACCGCATACACTTCGTCCAGGGTATCCCTGCTCATGCTCAGTCGCTCTCCAGGCCCTTTCTCTCCAGCTCTTCGGGCGATGTAGCCTTGCGGTCTTTCATTAAAAGCCTTTCCGTTATCTCGATGAGCGGGTGCTTGGCATAATCCAGCACCTGGATGTCGTCCAGCGTATTCAGCCCGGCGTCCCTGGCCGATTTTTCCATGCCGAGGCGGATGTCCTTCGGGATCTCCAGGATGTAGGCATCGATCTTATCCATTCCCAGCCGCTTGGCGGCGACGACCCGGTGGTGCCCGTCGGCCAGCAGCCACTTGCCCGGCTTATGGATGACGATGAGCGGCTCTGCCAGGCCTTTTTTCAGCTCGTATATCCGGCCTTCGAGCTCGTCGGCGAACACTTTTCCCTGGGTAGGCACCAGGTCGTTGATGTTGACCTCGCCCCGGGCCACGGTGATGCTGACATTGTGCAGCGTCTCAAGAGTTTTCTTAAGCTTCCACACCTTCTGCGGGTCCGCGCGCTCGATCTGGGAGCGGATCACGTCCGAATTCGTGATGATGCCGACGAGATTTCCCTTATCGTCCACGACCGGAAGCTTGCTGACGCCCAGCCTGAAGATCACACGGGCCACCTCGTTGATCTCCATGTTCGGATGCGCCACGATGAGGTTCTTGCTCATCACGTTCTTGACCTGCTCGTCCGATTCGCACAGCAGCATATCGAGAGAAGAGATGTATCCTTCGACCTTCTTTTCCCGGGTAACGGGAAAGCCATCGTGGCCCGTCTCCCGGGTAAGCTTGATCACGTCCATAACAGTGTCATCGGGTGAAACGGTGACGACCTTGCCCGTCATGTAATCGCCGACCCTGAGTTTATCCGTCATTCTGCACCAAGTCCCCTATTGTGCGTAATGGGAGATAATCTTATTGACTTTTAAATGGTTCTTCTCCAATGTCAGGGTGATTGTTTTTTTTATCCTGGTATTCAAACATTTTGTCGTTTTCTCCTGTGACACGCTGTCGGAATCCGTTTTTATAACACAGAGACACAGAGACTTTTTTAAATGTGAGTTCACAGAGAGCACAGAGTAGGTTTATTGGTTTCAGAGGGCACAGAGGATAATAGAGACAGAGAGAATAAACGGACGAGCCATAAAATAATATTCTTAATAATAGTTTTTCCATAAATGAAAGTTCATATCTTTCTTATTTTAGGATGAAAAATTATATGTTCATATATTTGATGTTTCAACCATTTGTTCCCCTGTGGCTCCATATCCTCTGTGCCCTCTGAAACCGAACAACGTCTCTGAGTGCTCTGAGAACTCCATCTAAAAAAGGTCTCTGTGTCTCTGTGTTATAAAAAACGGATTCCGACAACTTCCCATGAATCCCAAATGACTAGAAATCTTCATCATTACAATTCTACATCCAACCTTTGGAGAAGAAGCTTTTAAATCAAACCGGAAATGATATTAGTTACGCGAAAGGATAGATACATGAATGGACAAGAAAAGGATATTAGAATTGAGGGGTCAGGCCGCAAAGACCGAGTCTTCGACCCATGTAGGCAAGAACGGCATAACGCCCTCGCTTATTGAAGAGATCAAGCGCCAGCTTAAGGATAATAAGCTTATCAAGGTAAAGCTCCTCAAGAGCGCCATCGAGGTAACGCCCCGGGAAGAGGTGGCAAAGGACCTGGCGGAAAAGGCAGGCGCGGAGCTAATCGAAGTTAGGGGCAATACGGTGGTACTTTTTAAACGGTAATTGTTCTTATCGGTGTATTACATGTATCCCCGCCAAAAAGCTTTTTGGGCCTCCGATGCCGATCAGATTTTGGGAACTCTTCAAACGTCTCCGCAAGGGCTGACCAGCGATGAGGCCGCCAGGAGGCTTAAAGAATATGGCGCCAACCGGCTCAAGCCGAAAAAGCGCTCGGACCCATTAACGCTATTCATGGGGCAGTTCAAGAGCCCGATAATCCTTCTGCTTCTTTTTGCCGCTCTGATTTCCCTCTATCTGGGGGACGCGGCCGATTCTATTATCATCTTCATCATTGTCTTTATTAGCGGAGCTCTGGGGTTCGTACAGGAGTATTCGGCGGCGAACGCGGTAGAAAAGCTGCTTGAAATGGTCGAGGTGAAAACGCATGCGCTTCGGGATGGGAAAACGCAGGACGTGCCCTTCGAAGATATCGTGCCGGGCGACATCCTGGAGTTGACTGCCGGTGACGGGATCCCGGGAGATTGCCTCATCCTGGAGACGCGGAACCTGTTCATCGATGAAGCCACATTGACCGGAGAGACCTATCCTGTAGAGAAATCAGCGAAAATTTTGCCGATCGACTCGCCCCTCAGCGAGAGGACCAACTCCCTGTTCATGGGCACCCATATCGTGAGCGGCACGACAAAGGCCGTCGTCGTGAGGACCGGTGTGAACACCGAGTTCGGCATGATCTCCGAGCATTTGCGGTATAAGACCCCGACATCGGAATTTGAGCGGGGCGTAAAAAACTTCGGCTATCTTCTCATGGAGGTCACATCCGTCCTCATTATCGCCATCTTCGCCATCAATGTATATTTCCAGAGGCCGGTGCTCGACTCTTTCTTATTTGCCATGGCGCTGGCCGTGGGGCTTACGCCTCAATTGCTCCCTGCCATCATCAGCATTAACCTGGCGACCGGCGCCCGCCGCATGGCTGAACAGAAAGTCATCGTCAAACAATTAACCTCCATCGAGAATTTCGGCAGCATGAACATCCTCTGTTCGGATAAGACGGGCACGATCACCCAGGGCGTCGTTCAGTTGTATTCGGCCGTAGGCATCGATGGAAAGGATAATGAAAAGGTGCTTTTATACGCCTATTTGAATTCCTACTTCGAGTTAGGGTTCGCCAGCCCTATCGACGATGCAATAAGAAATTACCGCAAGCTGGACGTGAGTGCCTATAAAAATCTGGATGAGGTGCCCTACGATTTTATCCGTAAGCGGCTCAGCGTCCTGGTATCCAAAGACGGCTCTAATTTGATGGTCACTAAGGGCGCTCTTCAGAACATACTGGATATCTGCTCTAAAGCAGAAAGTGCCAATGATGCCATGCCTATCCAGGATGCACGCAGCCTGATCATGGAGCAATTCGATAAGCTCAGCAGCCAGGGCTTCAGGACACTGGGAGTTGCCTATAAGGATCCCGGCTCAGTATCCCATATCGGCAAAGAAGATGAGCGGGATATGACATTCCTCGGCATCCTGGTATTGTATGACCCGCCAAAACCAGGAGTGTTGGATGCGATCAAGGAATTGGCGAAACTTGGCGTCACGCTCAAGGTCATAACTGGCGATAACAAACTCGTTGCAGCTTATATTAATCGGGAAGTGTGCGCCGCCGCAGAGGCGGAGGTCGGCGGCATATGCAGCACACGTGTAGTTACCGGGTCCGAGCTGAACGAGATGAGCGACAATGCGTTGATGCAGGTCGTGAAGGATGTCAGCGTATTTGCCGAGGTCGAGCCTAACCAGAAGGAGCGTATTATCATCGCCATGAAAAAGGCGGGCAATGTGGTCGGCTACATGGGCGATGGCATCAACGACGGGCCGGCCCTTCACGCGGCGGACGTTGGCATTTCGGTCGATAGCGCCGTGGACGTGGCCAAAGAAGCCGCCCAGATCGTTCTGCTTGAAAAGGACCTGGGTGTTCTGGCCCGGGGCGTCAGGGAAGGCCGGGTCACGTTCGCCAACACTTTGAAATACGTGTTCATGGCCACGAGCGCGAACTTCGGGAACATGTTCAGCATGGCCGGGGCCTCGCTCGTACTCTCATTCCTGCCTTTGTTGCCGACCCAGATCCTGCTGACGAACCTGATGACCGATTTCCCCGAGATGACCATCGCCACCGATTCGGTGGACCCGGAGCTTATCGACAGGCCCAGGCGCTGGAATATCGACTTTATCCGGAAGTTCATGATCACCTTCGGAGTCGTGAGCTCGGTCTTTGATTTCATGACATTCGGCGTTCTCTTATTAATATTGCACGCGTCGGTCCGGCAATTCCGGACGGGCTGGTTTATGGAGTCGGTGATATCGGCCACGCTGATCGTTCTGGTCATCAGGACACGGAAGCCGTTCTACAAGAGCATGCCCGGAAAATACCTGATCATTGCCACGTTCCTGGTCATTGCCGCGGTCATCCTTCTCCCGTACACGCCACTGGCGGAGGTCTTCCAGTTCGAGCCTCTTCCGCTGTTCTTTTATGGTGCCATGGCCGTCATCATAGCACTATACATCGCCATGGCGGAAGTGGTCAAGAAGGTATTCTATCAGATCGTGAAATTTTGAATAATCACCAAACATAAAACGTTAAGATTAAATGAAGCCGATGGTCAATAATACGATATAGGATACTATCAGGGGTGCGAAAAGTACGGCCCAGGCCCATCTATTCCACTTGATCACCTTCAAACCCTCCATCGGGTAGAAAGGCACGAGGTTGTAAATGCTGAATAGCAAGCTGATATTCATTCCTTTTTTTCCAAGCTCCGACAGGCCTCCGCCTAACAATGTAAACATCAGGAAAACGGCGAATAACAATAAACAAGCCACAGGACCGGCGATCGATATGATGCCCAGAATCCGGGCTTTCTGGCCCTCCTCATTATTTATGATCGTCCTCGCGGGTAAAGCAAAAGGCTGGCCGACCAGCGAAGTAAAGATCAACGTCAGGGCACCGAGGCCCCAGAACTTATACTCGGACTCCACGTGGTATTTAAAAGCAAAATACCGCTGGACAACTTCATAGACCACCAATGTCATTCCGCTCACCAGAGAGAAATAAAGGATTCCACTGAAGGAAAAGATATTACCGGCATAAGCAAAACCCGCTCCTATAAGGGCAATGCTGATGACGGCTACAGTGATCTCGATGGACGAGAAACCCAATATGAAGGGTACCCTTGCAGCGGCCGTCACCTTCCTCCTCCGGGATTCGAGGACACTAAAGTACTTTTCTGTATAGATCTTAATTCCTTCCGAAACTACCCCTGCCAGATTATTCAAAGCATCCAGTATCAACCGGCTGATCGCTACGAGCCCTATGCTTATGCCGGTGACGATTACCGCCAATACGGCCTTTTTAACCAGATCGGGGTTTGGATCGATGCGGCTTAAAAATAGTTGCCCTTGGCCTATACCATTTATGGTTATGCCGTTAACAATATAATCGCCGCCGCCTGTTTGGACAGCCTTAATTATGATTACGTTTTTCGTGTCCAATGACACGTTCTTAAGATCTTCTATCTTTCCATCCCGGCTAACGTTAATAAATGTTACCGTTGGGATCACGCTATTATCTTCAACCGTTGAATATGTTCCAACTATGTTATAATTGTCGCCGATTTCCGATAGATAATAGGCCTGATACATCCCGGGAAGCGAAATATTCCACAAAAAGTTCCCCGACGGATCTATTTTCAATATTTCCGAACCCCATATATTTTGGTTAGGGATATAACGATTTCCCAGTTCTCCCAGGATAATATACCCGCCATCGCTGGTCTGGCGCACATACCACCCATTACTCTGGTTATTCAACTGGAATACCCGCGACCAGCTGAGATTACCGGAAGAATCGGTTTTAATTACATATGTATCGAGATCATTATCCGGTAATTTCGCCACGCCGGCCATGATAAAGCCGCCATCCGTCGTCTCCTGTATATTATTTATATCGCTGTCGTTGTATTCCGGGTCATTGACGTATTCCTTTTGCCAGATAATGCTAAAATTGCTATCCAGCTTATAGGCATACGCTTGATTGTGCCCGTTGACCGATTTTAAGCCGGCCAGAACATATCCCCCATCACTACAAGGCTGTATGGTTGTCGGGCGTTCCCAGAATCCCGTCCCGATAGTCTTGCTCCACACGATCCCCCCATTGCGATCCAGTCTCACTAAATACGAATCGGTGCTTCCATTAACGTTTATCTCCGTCCTACCGATAACGATACAGCCGCCATCGCCCATCGGACAAACATCCCATCCTACATCGTCCAGGGGTCCGCCCAGCGTCTTGTTCCATAAAAATCGACCGCTTGAATCCGTTTTTATAACCTGGATATCATCCATGATATCATTGTTAATATCCGATTGCAGGACATTGCCAACTATAAAAATAGAATCATTGGAAAACCTGATGGAAAAGGGATTAATATCGACATTGATTGTTTTCTCCCATACCACCGCCGGGGATGCTGCGAGAGCATTTTCGGCGTTTATAGTCAGGATAGTCATCAGCAGGAATAGGCTTACAATGAATACAATAATACCAGAAAAATTAATAGTACCTACCTCATTTGGCATGCATAAACAAACATATGAAAACGTTAAGATTTAACAGATAATAATATTATCGATTAAATGCTCGGTAAGCCTTTGAGGCCTCGGTGTCATCTGTGCCTTTATGGTTTGAAGACTCATGAACTCGAAATAAAAAATAATCATATAAAAAGGATAAAGAGTTTTAAACATGCTTCTGCTGGAGATATTTCTCGCTGACCCCGAGCATGTCTATCCCCAGCGCGATGAACGCATTGGTAAAGATATATGAGTTGAGCTCCGATATGGAGGGCCGGGTCTGGATAGACTTGGTCGCCACGATCTTGCTCGCCTCTTTCCCCCGGTACATTTCGATCTCGTCCTGGGATACGGGCACGTACATGACATTCTTTGCATATCCCCAGGATTCCATGAGGCTGGTCAGCTTTGAGTTGTTGTTAACGGTAATGGGGAATACGTCCGCGCCCCGGAGCTTTGCCTTGATGGCGCCCTCGATGATCTCACGGGTGTTGCCGCTGCCCGTAATTGGCAGGTATGCGTCGCCCCTCACGAAGGCGGGCGTCGTCGGGCCGTCCCGCATGAACACGTTCCGCCCGAGGTGGGTGAGCCTCATGCCAAAAGCGTTGGCGACGAAACCGGACCTGCTAACGCCGTCCACGACGTAGTTCCCGCGGCGGTTGAGCACTTTATCGGACCATTCGTCCAGGTAGGCCGGATCGATCTTCGCCAGAAGGCCGGCGTTGTTGGTGATGTGCTCCAGCGTCGTATAGAACTTGTCTGCATCCTTGCCGACGTCGTGATGATATAATTCCGGTATCATCGCATTAAGCAGGACCCCGAGCTTTAGCTCGAACTCCGAGCCCAGGGCGGCGAGATTTTTATTGCTGGTGCCCTTCAGGGGCTCAATGTCGAAGATAAAGCCGTTGTCATAGCTCGAGACCATAGAAAAGGCACGGGAGTTAACGTTCGAGGTGATGAGCACTACCGGCACGTTGAGCTTGAAAGCGTCTTCCAGATAGCGCAGAACGCCCTTGGTCTCGCCAGAGCCTGTGGCCGCGATGACCAGGTTCTCCTTACTGGGGTCTATGTAGCGGCGGATGGGGTCGTCGAGCGTGACCGGGTATATGTTCTCATATTTCGATGATTGCTGCAAAAAGTCGTAGAGCGCCAGCGCGCTGCGGCCTTCGGCAATGCCATAGATGACCCTGGTCTGTTTCGAGCTGTCCAGGATAAAGCCGGCCAGCAGGTTGATGAACTCGAGTATCTTATCTTTCTTGATCTCTTCCAGCTGCTTTATGAATTGCTGCTGGATCTTTACGGATTCGTAAAATATATCGGTCGAGGGCATCGTATGCTATTATGCTCATTACCTATAAAAAAGTAATTTTTTCCTGGTTATGACTATAAGTTTAAAATGCATAAAGATAGTTTAGCTTATTAACGTGATACTCATGGACGTCCCTTCTACTCAACAAGTTGCCATCGTCGGCTGCGGCCTCGCCGGGTGCGGCGTCGTTACCATACTCAAGGAATCGTTCTCCAAAGAGCCTTCAGCTCCTGCTTTTCTCATGGCGGTGGACGATACCGGGGAAGCGCTTAATAATACCCTGGCGGATAAGAAGATTTTGGTCAGGGCCGGCGAAAAGCTCGAGACGGACATCGATTTTAGCCAGTATGCGGTAGTTTTTTTCGTCCTGGAGCCTTCGGAGACGTCATCGCTGACCTGGGCGCAGGTGTTATCATCCATGGCCATGGCAAAGAAAGCCTATTCCTTCGGGTTCTTGATCAAGCCCTCGGGCGGCTGGCCGGAGGACGAGAAAACGGTCTTCGGCTCTTTCGACGGCTCTGCGCTGGTCGACGAAGGCTGGGTGTTCGAGGCGAGGAAGGGTAAAGACCCCGAGTATGCCATGCGCATCGTCTTCAATTTTACGGCCCACACGCTGACCTTTATGGCGGAAGCTATCCGGACGGGCAAGCTCAGCACGGACGCTTTATTGAAGGCAACGTACGGAAAAGTCGCCGGCTTCGCTGCGACCTCCATCTCCCAGCCCGAATCGCTGTTCCTGATGACTATGAGCAAGATCAGCAGGGATCAGATCAAATCGGTAATTCTTTTCATGCCCGAGGACACCGACAATTTGGCCGCCAGGAGGACTTTTTTATACGTTTCCAAAGGCCTTCCGCGCAGCATCGAGATGATCGCGCTGCGCATCAAATACGTCGAGCCCTTCCGTATCGTCGCACTACTCGCGCAATAAACCGGAGGACACGGAGGACACGGGGATTTTTTTTAACCACGGAATCGTTGATGACCGGGGCTTTGGTCAGATATGAATGATGAAAAGCGGATGGTTTGGTAACCTTTTTCTTTTTTTATTGGGGGCTAAAGG
>Ga0209039_10004245_pt1 | contig 10571 bp, 15 predicted proteins | sample BogFormECP12_OM1_FD_188238 | JGI IMG/M metagenome (GOLD analysis project Ga0209039, IMG submission 188238) | Bog forest soil microbial communities from Calvert Island, British Columbia, Canada - ECP12_OM1 (SPAdes) (version 2) | ecosystem: Environmental > Aquatic > Freshwater > Wetlands > Bog ... | reverse complement strand
ACCTTTATATTCGTTTAACTTCAACACTTTATGAGCAGCCATAGTCTAGCGGCAATGATGGGAGACCCTCAATCTCCCGGCGAGGGTTCGACTCCCTCTGGCTGCACTTGGGGGCGTAGATCAATTAGAGAGAGACATCTGGCGAAACTTACAATGCGACATAGAAGATCACCGGACTCTTGATCCGGGAGTTGCGGGTGCGAGTCCCGTCGCCCCCATAACATGAGAAATAGAAACACGTACGCCGGAGAGGCGGCATCGGAGCCGCACCGCACCTGTAATGCGGAGTTAGTGAGTTCGAATCTCTCCTCCGGCTCTGAACACCCATTGTTCAAAAGCAGAATACCCCGTTGACATCGGGGAGACGCCGGAGCGTTACCGGCTGGGTGTATGCGCGCATCAGGGCATTGCGTTTTCGCCAGCTTTCTTTCCTTCGTTTACAGCGTATATTGCAAGCCCTACGGCGGCTGCACCACCTAAAATAAGCACAAAAATAAGTGTTATATCTTGCCCGAGTGTTGTCCCGACCCGATGCACTTTAACCTTTCTCGACATGGCTAATCACAACGAAGATGGGTATGCCTCTATATAAGAAACAGGATGCATAGGGTCGGTTCGCGCTTGTTTGACATATCCGGGGTCAACATACGCCGCTGTTTTCGATGAAGATTGCACAACTGGCATCGGGGCTGGCGTTGAACTACCACTATTGTTACACAACGGTAGTGATCGTATGATGAAATAATTTGCGATTATCACGGCTGCTGTTGTCGCTATCGCTACTCCTACGAATAACATAGCATCCTCTTTCATCGCAGCCACGATCATCTCCCACTTCCGGTTTTAGAGCAGGTTCGGGTGACTACCCGCTCCGTATCCGCCGGGGACGCCAGCGTGTCTGAACCGTGGGTTCATCGCGTCACCCTGTCGCATTGCAGTTGCAACTGCCCCCATCGGGATACCGCCAGCCATCTGCGCACCCTTCACGGCTGCGTATGCTCCTATAAATCCCACTACAGCCGCAGTTACAGCCAAGATACCAACAGACATTACCACGTCTTTACCAGTTACCATAGGAATGAGTAATGTGAGAAAAGTATATAAGTGTTACTGATCACAGCCAACGATTTTGGCGCGGAACATCAAGTCCGTAAATAGCCGTTGAAGATGCACTACCCGAAAGTGGGATACCGCCAGCCATCTGCGCACCCTTCACGGCTGCGTATGCTCCTATAAATCCCACTACAGCCGCAGTTACGGCCATGATACCAACAGACAGTGCCATGTCTCCACCAGTTACCATAGGAATGAGTAATGTGAGAAAAGTATATAATGCTTACGGCTAATTATATACATCTGGCGAAACTTACAATGCGACTAATGGGGATAAATGATTGAACTACCGAGATACCCGAACATCAACTTAGACCTTTTTCCGTTCTGCAACGCGAAGTGTACGTTCTGCAGTTATCACGGGATAAAACGGGAACGTTACCCGATGCCCGACGAGATGGTTGACAAGGTAGTGAAGGAAATCTCCCTGTGGGAAGACCCGGTCGCAATTATGCCTTTCTTCTACGGGGAACCCCTTGCAAACCCGAAACTCTTCGACCAGTGCGACCTGTTCGGGAAATACGCTCCGAAAACGCGCATAGAACTTTCCACGAATGGGAGTCTTCTTGACGAGGAAAAGATAGAAAACCTCGTAAACACGAAGAACCTGAAATACATCAATTTCAGCGGGTATGCGGGGACTAAAGAAACATACGAGAAACTTATGGGGTTGCCGTTCGACACCCTCGATAAAATAGAGAAGGCGATCAAGCGACTCCAAGAAGCCAGACCAGACGTACGGATAATCGTGGGATGCACAACAGATCCACGATTTGTTGCCGGGGAAGACTTTCCTGCAATTCAAAAACGGTTCGGGAAGTACGGGAATATCGTATCGCCACACCCCATATCGTTCAACAGTCAGCACCTCGGCGGGTTCCCGCGCGTTGTCTCTGACACAACGCCCTGCGTGGGGATTTTCTTGAATGTTGTGGTGTATAACGATGGGGTGATCGGGGCGTGCTGCTTCGACGTGGAACACGAACTTGCAATCGGAAATATGTCTGAGGGTTCTATGCCGATTATCACGGCTTTCAACCGGGATGTAAGCGGGTATCGCGGAGTACATCTATCGCGCAATAAAGACGCTATCCCCCTTTGCAAGTCCTGCACACAGCCGAAATAAGGAGGGGAGAAATGGAATTATTTAGTTGTCCTAAATACCCGGCAACAGTTGCAATAGAAACGAACTACTACTGTAACGGGAAGTGTTTCTTTTGCAACAGTGTGGCTTCCGACAGGAAACCCGGGAGAATGGCAGTGCCGTTATTCCACAAGATAATAGACGAAATATCCTCGTGGAATGTTCCGATTACCATCAGTTTGAATGTATATGGCGAACCATTCCTGAACCCGGACTGGTTACATCTTTTCGAGTATATACGGGATACCGCCCCTATGTGCAAAATCTCCGTGGTTACTAACGGGAGTGCTATAGACGATGAAAAACTCGACCACCTGATGTCATTCAGGAACATATCGTCGTTCGGGTTCAGTGTCTACGCGATTCGCCCGGAAAACTATCAACGGATAATGGGGCTTCCTGCGGAAACCATCGATAAGGTGGATCACGCTATAAAACGGTTCTCAGAAGAACGCCCGGACATCCCCCTCTCGGTAGCTTGCACATTCGACCCGGGGTATATGAGCGTTCAAGAAAAGGGAGAGATGATAGAAAAATGGCCCGGATATGTGCAACCGCACCCAATGGTTTACACTTACCAGCACCGGAATTACAAACAGATATTCACACCGAACGTCCCTTGTCAGCAACCGTTCTGCAGCCTTCCCATCTACCACGACGGGAGGGTTCCGTTATGTTGTTTTGATGCCGAGGGCGAAGTAATCGTCGGGGATGTGAATGAACAGACAGTATACGAAATCTGGTGCGGAAATGAATTGCACGACTGTAGGGCATTGCATCTTAATCTGGAACGGGGGTTGATACCCCTATGTAACGGGTGTAACTATCCGTTTAACGCGATTCAACTGGTGGGTTTAAACCACTCGCGGGGAAAAAATATATAAACTTAAATCTCTAACTTTATTATGCAGAAATTCCCTACCTGACTGGGAACGTCTGCAGACAGTCTGACCTGTCTTTAATTGGTGTCGGTGGCGGTGGGAGAGATTGGGGCCCAGATGCAATCTCCGCTAACTGATCTTCCTGTTTCACAGGGTAAAGAAACTGGTGGGCGGGGCGTGTCGGTAGAGGAACAACACGCCCAAATAAGCGAGAGATTCCCGGTTCACTTACCATAAAGAACCGGGTGGTGCTGCTAGCGGCCAAGATAAGCACAAAACCCGGAGAGTCTTACGCCGGGGACTACTACCCCGGCGCTCCGGAAAATAAATGATCGCGCCCCCGTAGTGTAGCGGACAATCATGTTTGGCCTTCAACCAAACGACGTGGGTTCGAATCCCACCGGGAGCACTACTTATCCCGCCACCACTTCTCGATAGTCGCGGCTGCGACCCTTCGACGAGAGTACAAGTACGAGAGCTATCGCGCCGACCGCGCCGTACACTACATACGGATTCGCGTTATAGAAACTCATGAAGCTGTTGATAATGCTACTGATCGGGTCGGTTGTCGTCCCGGTAGTTGTCCCACCGCCGCCAGTGGTAGTCCCACCGCCGGTTGCGGCCTGACACGGGTTTCCGGTATTATATGCGCACCCGTTGGAACACCCCCATGTCGTACTTGTGGTAGGGTTGCAATAAGAGGCAGTGCACGTCGGGCTGCACCCGGTTGTTGTTCCACCGCCGCCAGTGGTAGTCCCGCCTCCTCCGGTTGTTGTTCCACTACCCGATCCGAGAGTAATTGACGCCCCAGACCCATTTGCGGGCTGAATAACTATGGTAGACCCCGCAGACGGGCACGTAAATGTCACACTGTCGATATCCTGATTGCCGACACCAGCAGTCGTTGAAGTAACCTGATTGGTGAGGACTGTAGACCCGTTTACAGTCACGTTATAGTATGCAATTCCGTTGCCAACAGCGGTCGGCGCGACTTGGAAGTATACGGTGAGTTCGCTGCTGTTGCCCGTGTTGCACGCGCACGGGGTTCCCGTTGATGCGGTAGGCATGTTGGCGCAATAGACTTCGGTGACATCGAATGTGCCCGGTGATCCGACATTCCCTGCTGTGGAAGATACAGTAATCACTCCGAAATCAATCGAGTTCTGGCTTGTTGCAACAACGTGAATTGTCCCGGTAGAAGGTGCATCCATAGTAAATTGTGCAACAAACCCGTTTCCGCCATATTCTTCCATATAACTCGGTTGATATTGGTCGAACTGGTTGCTCATTGAAACCGGGTCTGACACTGCAACCCCGTTCAACGTGAAGGCAACGGTAGCCCCGGGGTTACAAAATCCGTAATTCCAACCGTCTGATGAGTTTGTGTCACATCCTGCGGCTGAGGGATCAAAGTTTACCACGAAGTGAATGGTATCCCCGGGGCCAACATTTCCATCCGGTGATAATCCCAGTATAACAGGGTTACTTATGGTCACATAGTTAATGGTATTCGGCATCTGTGTTCACCAACGATATGTTTCTATTCTAATGTAAATGTATTTAAAGTCTTTGATCAAATATATTGGCATGAAGGGATACGGACTATGCCCATTGCGGGGCAAAGAATGTAACAACGGAAAACCACTCGGAGACAACCCCATCCCATCGGGCGTATCCGGCCCCCCGTGCGCATGGTGGGACGAATACGCAAACGACTGTTCAATAACCATTATCGTGCGAGAGCTGAGAAACCGGAATCAGCAATAAGATTTATAAAGTAAGACACCGATTGTGAATATACTGGTGTCTTCGTTATGGTAAATGTAGGATCAAACTCAGGATCGGTATACTCGGAGCAGAATATAATTGATTCAGTAGAGTTTGTGAATCAAATCCGCCCGGGGCAGATGCAGAATTATGTATGGAATATCACCACGTCTTCGTGGATCCCCGAACCGGCATACACTACATCGGGATCGTTCGTTACGGTAACTGGAACCGTAATAAACACGCCGAGTATACAGTTCCAGACAGTACTTGTAAGCGGAACTATGTTGGGAAGTGGGGCATTGGTATCCGGGGGATATGCGTCAGCATCAATTACTGCAACCCAACCGATATACTACCGATATTCGCAGTTGTCATTCGCCTCTGGAACTCCAACCGCAACCGCCGCATTCGCGGTTTCGCTTATACCGGCTGCTGGATATGCAAGCGGCGTTGGCACGTTACTGACTTCTGCGGCTATCGTAAATTCGGGCGCGTATTTGGCCACATCCGGCATCACATATATTCTGTTGTCGGGTGATACAATCGTCGCAACAACTGTGAGCAATGTGGTAAGTGGAATACCGTGGTCGGTTAGAATCGTACTCAGTCAGTAGGAGAACCGAAATGGCGGATATATGGGTGTCACCGGAAGGAATTCCTTCGCAATCAATACTTTACACAGCCGTTTCCGCGCCCGTAGTGCGCCCTACAATGCAGAGTGTGGATATCGGAACAACGGTTATGAACTTCGTGCAATCTCCCCTCGGGATACCCATTGTTCTCTCTGCGTGCGCCGCGATTGTCGTGGGTTACGTCGCATACAAGGATTATCACAAAAAAGGTGGTAAACGATGACAGTACTCGCCGATTTCCATTTCGTGCAGTTTACACAGCAGACCCCTAGTATGGTGCAGGGGTGGGCAGAAGCATTCTGTGAAGGCACTTATGCGTACAGCACCATTCAACCGCCGGGATGGACGATCACGGCGTGTCGGGATGGGGGAGCACCCGCAGCGGTTCAGGCCGAGTGTAGTTTCTGCGGATTCTGTCTTGTAACACTCACAGCAAATTCATCCGCGTATTATGTCACGGATATCCCGGGCACAACTACGACTACACCCGCGCCCACAACAACAACAACAGATCCCTCAAGTGCGACAACATCGGTATTAGCTACACCCGCGCCCACAACAACATCTCCCCCGAGTACGACAACGTCGGTGTTAGCTACCCCGGCACCATCACCGACGTGCACGGTCGATGGGGTTGCGGCATCATCAACCTGCAACGGCACGGACTATTTCACCTGCACAAACGGGACGTGGGCACTTGCTCAGGCTAACTCAACGCTGTGTGGATACGTCACCCCGGTTACAACCCCCGCACCTATAACAACAACCCCCGCGCCCACAACAACATCGCCAGCTCCGACACCGGTATCCCCGACATCGACGTGCACAGAGAATATGACAGTGTGCAGCGGGACAACACTGTACATCTGCAGCAATGGTGGGTGGGTTCAGGTAGAACAGAATTCCACTACGTGCGGTTACGTAGCTCCGTCACAAGGGGCGGCGGGTGGATCTAATCTCATCGCTGGGATAGACAATACAACACTCATGTACCTAGGGATTGGGGCAATCGCGGTTATCGGACTGTTGGCGTTTACGGGCGGGCACAAAAGGGGTTCGATCCCCACCCCCGCAGCAGCCCCACCAACCCCGAAATAACTTTTACCAGCCGTTTCCTTCGACGACTTCCTTGTACACTTTCAGGTATCTATCCGCCATCTTCTCCCGGCTGAAATACTCGGCACGGAACCTGCAGGCTTTCTGAACGTCCCGCGACGGTACTTTCATTGCCTTGATCCGCGCAGCCAGATCGTCATATCCAGTGCATATTGCGCCAATCTTGCCGGAGTTTACAATCTCCTTTAATGCTCCGTCATCGTATGCCATCACGGGGGTTCCGGCAGACAGACTTTCTACCGCGACAAGTCCGAATGGTTCCTTAAATGCCGAGGGGATGATAGATACCATTGCGCCCGCCACCATCTTCGCCTTTTCATCCTGCGGGAAATCCAGATGGAGGGTTGCAAGTCCACCACTTTCTTCACACTGCTTCTTGATAACGTCGATATATGGTTTCTCCGTGGGTGCAACAAATGATCCTCCGATTACATCAATCGGAATTCCCGCTTCCACACACGCCCGGATTGCCTGATCCGGCTGTTTGATGGGGGAAATCCTGCCAACGAAGACAGCTCGTTTCTCCCGTTTTACACCGGATGGGATCGGGTATGCCTGCAGGTTGATACCGTTGTATACATATTTCGACTCCCACCCCTGTGTCTTGTACTCCGAAGCCATATACTGCGAAATCCCGATAAGATTCACCGGGAGAATCTCTGGTTTCGTCGCGTTTACTTTCCAGTCGAGATGCCCGTGGTGCGTGTGACACATCTTAAGGCCACGGTGTTTCTCGTCGAACCGAGCCAGATAGGGGAACCCGAACCACGAATGGTCATGGATTATGTCGAACTCGGGTAGAACCGACTGATACTTCATAAACGCGTCGTATTCAAGCTGAACCCAGTTTACATCGGTCTTTTCCGGTGCGGTTATAGTCTCGAACAACTTGCATCCTTCTGCGTGACTGCCCGTAGGGGCGATAAGCGTTACGTCCTCTCCCTTTGCTGCAAGAGCGCAGCACAGGTCGTAAACTACGACCTCCAACCCCCCATAACCGGAGGGCGGCACTTTAAGCAGCGGTGGTACTACTACTCCGATCTTCATTTTCTTGCCTCCATCACCAGACTTATAGTCGGGTAACTTACGCTTGTTTCTTTCTCCATAGTCATATCCATCGAATGAAACGCATCCGATCTTTCAATTTCTACAAAACCTGCCTTTGACATAAGATTCCTCATAGTGCATTCATCGTACAACGACTTATGACCACTGACCAGAACTTCACACACTTTTCCTGCGGTGCACGGGTTGTTCTCGGCTCCCGGGGAAAAGTGCTTTAAGAAGTCAAGCGCGGATACGCCCTGCGCATACTTCTCCAAGATCATCTCGGAGTCGGGGACGGCGATGCGGACTACACCCCCGGGCTTCAAAATCCGGTACACCTCTTTCATGAACTCTTTACCATCCGAATATGTAATGTGTTCCAGTGCATGAGACGAGAAGATCAGATCAACCGTGTTATCACCGAATGCTATCGGTTCTGTCATATCGGCGTGAAGGAACAAGTATCCGTAATACCCGGCAAAGGATACAAGTTCCGAAAGGTTCTGATTGTCGACGTTTATCCACCCGTGGTAAAACATATCGCAAAATGAACCGAAGTTTATTTTCAGTTTATCTCCCGGATCCACCAACAGGTCGAACCCTTCCCCGGATGCAACTGTTTTCGCCATCGCAGCGCTTGCGTAATGATCGGTGGGTATATTCGCCTTAATCGCCCAACCGGGAGGTGAAAAATCACTGGAAATTTCCCACGGGTGATCGATGGTGTTATTCTTGAACTTTTCCTCCCACCAGTCCTGTGTTTCAAACGTGAAGTGGGTTCCCTCCGATTCGAATACCCCACGGGTAATCCATCCGTCATTCATAGAAACACCATGCAAGCTTCGTTTTCCGACGCGGGATATTTCACGGATTACATCTTCGATTTTATCTTTGTGCACGTGTTCCAAAACCGAGACTGAAACCACGAGATCGAACTGCTTGTCCGCAAACGGGTAGGGGGTGTCTTCGATGTCGTGAACTACAAAATCTTCGACAACCCGCGTATGATAACAATGCAGGCTTTTATCCATAACGGTTGTAGGAACGCCCGCGCATATCAGTTTTTTAGCAACGTACCCGCGAGCTCCTCCCAAGTCCAGTACACTCGACGGTTTACGCTGTAATATGGTATTCACCGTGGAGAAATGGACACCAAAATCCCTGTAACCGTATCCAACATACCCTATGTTCTGGTTATCACTTTCGAAGTACTCTCTGTCAAACGTCATCTTCTCTCCTCACGGGGCGTATACTTTTTTCCTGATCATCATGTGGATCAGGCTGTCTGGTGTTTCAATCATCTTCATGATTCTCCATCGCCTGTCATCTCCGAACAAAACAGATGTGACCGACTGCACGGTTGCTGTCCAGTAATGGAACGGGTTCTTGTCCTGAACCCCATATTGCCCGTTCTGCTCCGGTACAGTAATGAACAGATACCCCCCGAGATCGAGAAGATCATACATCTTCTCTACACAGAAAAGGGGATCTTTTGTGTGCTCAAGGAATTCAAATGCGGCAATGGCGTCGTATCTCCTCTCGGTGTTGAAGTCCTCAAACGTGGAGTTATACGTGGTCATTTTATACCCGGCTTCTCGCATGGATTTAGCAAGAATCTCTGCGGATTCCCATGTCTTATGATGAGCTTCTATACAATCTACATCGAGAGTTACGGAATCCCCGCGTGTGGGGACTGTACGGCGGGTTGCCATGAGTGCAGATAGTTTCCCGTCTGCACACCCGATGTCGAGAAACCTGTATACGGCTTCCCCGCGCGCGTTCATTTCATCCACGGAATCGAGAATCCACTTGTGACGGTAGAATATCGGAAGTTGTCCCGTGTTTAAATCCGCGAACGTAAGCGGTGTGGGTTCTACTCCGGTGTAATCGTTAAATTCATCGCCCGTAAGGAATTGTCGTCCTATAATCCTCTTCATGGTTACACCGATGGTAATGTTACTTCCGTTGGTGTTATCTTCGCCAACGCGATGTGGTCACATTGAACTTCTGTATCTACAACAACGTTGAACCCACTTTTCTTCGCAAGAAGACAGAAGAAGAAATCTTCTGATACTTCCCTCATAAGTGGATCCGGAAGGTTCATCGCATCAAGTACAACGGGCGTTCTCTCTTTTGCCCAGAAAAACCACGGGAGGTTCGGGAATGTCTTCTTAACCCCCTCAAACACGCTGCGATGAACAAGCATACACCCGGTTCCGATCACATCGACGGTGATCAACCGCCCCGTCCACGATAGGATCGGGGAGAATGCTTCTTTCGTCGTCTGTGGAGTCTCCGGCCCCGGAACTATGGAAGCCGCCGTAACCTGTGGTGGCTGCGCCTGCAATTCCGGCTGCGGTTCCGGCTGCGGTTCCGGTTGCGGTTGGGACTGTGGTTCGGTTTTCAGTTTTTCGGCGATTATATCGGGGGTGTTAAGTGTTTTAGGATCCGGGAGAACGGTACGCATCCACGCTGCCCATAACCACCCACCCGGTTTCTTCGCCTTGTACATTCCGCACATCAGGGGTTGTCGATGAGAAAGCAACTTCTCCAACCCATCGCGCGGTATAATCACATCGGAGTCAAGGAAGAAAATCCACTCGAACCCTTGATCCAAAGCAGACTTTACCATTGAATCTCTGGTCACGTCTATCGGCATACCACGGGACATGAATATCTGAGTCCCAACAGGTAATGCCAGATCACGCAGTTTCAACGCCCACTCGCTCGTTACTTCCCCTCCATGCGGTACCATTATCGCAATAGACCCGGGTCTAACGGGTACCGGCCCCGAACCCGATACCGGAGCACCAATGGGTGAAACTATCTGAACCAACTCCCACGCGGCTGGCATTATAAGCACCTCTC
>Ga0209039_10004244_pt1 | contig 10573 bp, 10 predicted proteins | sample BogFormECP12_OM1_FD_188238 | JGI IMG/M metagenome (GOLD analysis project Ga0209039, IMG submission 188238) | Bog forest soil microbial communities from Calvert Island, British Columbia, Canada - ECP12_OM1 (SPAdes) (version 2) | ecosystem: Environmental > Aquatic > Freshwater > Wetlands > Bog ... | reverse complement strand
GCAGATAAGGCCGGTAGCCCTTCGGCATAAAGCATTATGTCCCGACTTTGTTCGATCTGAACCCGCAAAGTTCAACAATTCTCGGACAGGCTCCTAGAAAGGCTACAGTAAAGAAACGCAGGGCGCGCCCAGCCGTCAGCGCAGGGAGGAACTTCCTGGGCGGATATTGCATGACCCCGGCGGTTACCAGCAGAGAGGTGAAAGGGAAGGGTGGCGGCAGGACAGATCCCGCGAAAAGGGTCAAAGAGCCATGCTTCTCGAACTGTGTGTAGAGCCTCCCGGCCCACGATTTCCCCGCTCGTCTTTCCAACGTCTCGCGGCCGCCTTTGGACGCCATCCGGTACGTCAAATATCCCCCAGCGACCTCTCCAACTGTAGCCATAAATGCGTAGTAACCCCACAAATCGTGGTTGGCGCCGGAGAGCAGAACAAGGAGGACATCCACACTTCCCGCGGGTGCAGAAACAAAGGGAGTGTTATCCGCAAGCCCGAGTAGAATCAGCCCGGGGCCCCCGAGGTGGCGGATCCATCTCCACACCGATCTCCCCGTGATTGACAGTAAGAAGGCTTCCATGCGCAGCACCTACAGGACCAATTCGGATTCGACTTCGTAGCGCTCCCGAATCGCCCTTGCCAGTTCAGTGGACAGGCTTTCCACATATCCGAGGCGATACCGCTGCTCCAGCTTGCGCAAGTCCGATGCAAGTGGATGATCGTGGAAAACATCCGCGATCCATCGCGAGAAATCCCCCCGGCGAGCATGTCCGTCCAGCGCCCCACCAGGTATATCCCCCAGCGCGGCGATGAATTCCTTGAATGTTCGACATCGCGGCCCCAGCGGCCTCCCGTCCACGCTAAACACGAACTCACGACCGGCGGGTATCGGCACTTCAAAATACTTCGACCTGTGCCGAACATGCGCCGTCAGGCGAGGCAGCAAAGAAATACGCAGCATTTTGTTCTCACCTTCTTGGGGACTGGGCAAGAGGACCGCTTCACCGTCCTTCAGACTTGGCAGGATGGAACTCAAATCAGCAGGGCCGCTGTCGAACATTGCCGCGATCGCTTGGGCCTCTTCCGGCGAGGCAGTGCGAGTTACACATACGATTTCCATGGCCTTGCGGACATCTGGGTTCAGATCGGACGCCCGGTAAGTGACCAGCGTGTACGCACCGAGGCTGAGGTCCAACAGCTCTTTTACATTCGACTCATGCAGAAAATAGTGGGCCTCATCGATGACGATTCGGTGGGGGAGGCCGGTTTTTCGCCTGAGCGACGCGAGCATGGGGAGAAGCGTCATCAAATAGTTGACTTTCTCTTCGTACGGCGCACGGGACAGGTTGATCACCACACTCATGTCCGGATGGCGCAACAGGCGAGCCAAGTCCGGTAGGGATGGCAAAGGGCTGTCTCCCCCCCAGGCGACCACCCTGGGTAAAGCCTCCAATTGCTCATAGTCACCCTCCGGATCGATCACGCAAGTACAGTAATCGTGTATCATGAGCTGTTCGCAGAAAACTCCGGTGGCCCACGACTTCCCGGATCGCGGATCTCCCGTTATGAGGACGTTCCTGCCGCGTTCGGTGAACCCCAATGGCGCCCCGCCGTTCGTCTTACCCATTATGATTTTGTCCCTGCCGATCCAATCAGGAGGCAGCCGCGTGATATTGGATGCCTGCCGAATGTATGGGACAAGATCGCTCGGACCTTCTCCGTGTATCACTTCGTCTGCTGTCCGCTGCAGTGCGGGGCTCCCCCAACTGACCGCCACGCCAATTTCGCAGGCGGCGAGGAGATCGTGGTCATTCTCAGCATCGCCAACGCCAATCGCATTGTGAGCCGACAGACGCAACGCCGCCAGCGCACGGCGAAGGCCCGTAGCCTTACTGATCCCCTGCGGGAGCACCATGAGCCGGCTGCGGTTAAATAGGAGAACAAAGGGCAGTTCGAGTTCGCGGATGATGGCCAAAATCCGGGGAGCCAAGGCAGCGTCCGTCTCCAGAAGACACTGGCCGGCGGTGAAGGCGATTCCGCGCCGGCAGAGTTCATCGACGAATAACGGCTCTGGCGGACGGCCGATCAGCCAGGAATGACCGTTTGGGAACGCTAATACCGCCCCATTTTCCGCGACGACGGCATCGGCGAAGTGAAGGTCTCCTGCGACCCGCTGGAGATCGGAAAGGATGCGCCCGGTGACGACAATGACCGCGATTCCCCGCGCACGCACCTCGGCAATCGCGTCTTTTACATGCTTGTCGAGGATTCCATCGCGTGCGATCGTCCCATCATAATCGAGCGCCAAAACGCTGAACCTCAATGTTCCTCCTTCGCTTCCCGCCTACCGGCCCGGAACTGCCGGCGCGGCAGCGCCGCGAACTTCAATGTTCTCTACCTTGGTAGGCCAACAGCCCCGGGATCCGACGCCGTAAGCATTGCTGATATATTGCGAGAGCATGCGCTGAGTATTGAAGAATGCGCCATTCAGCGCAATGCAGTACCGCATGACTTTCGCGTAATCGTTATCCCGCCGATAAAACATTGGCAGTATGACCGACTCAAGCTTCGTGTACAGCGAGGACGCTTCTGCGTTCGGATCGGATGGACCATCGGCGCCGATAGCCCAGCCAGTCACTCCCTCTACCCAACCCTCAATCCACCAACCGTCCAGAATGCTGAGGCTCGGAACTCCGTTCAAAGCCGCCTTCATGCCACTCGTTCCGGACGCTTCTTCGGGACGCTGAGGCGTGTTCAACCACAGATCGACGCCGCTCGTAAGCAGTTTTCCCCACTTCAGGTCGTAGTTTTCAACATACACGACGGGAACTACGCCCTTCAGTGCGGCCGCGGCCGCAAAAACATGCTGAATTGTTGTCTTGCCCTCGAAGTCCCGAGGGTGGGCTTTCCCGCTATACACAATCTGTACCGAGCCAACCTGCCTTGCGATTCGCTTCAGGCGTTCGACATCCGAGAATAGGAGTTCGGGGCGCTTATATACTGCGGCGCGCCGGGCGAATCCAATCGTGAACACTCTTGGGTCGAGTTGGACGCCGGTGCGGCCCTTCAGCTCCGCAAACAGAGCGCCCTTCGCCGGCTGGTGCGCCTGGCGGAACTCGTCAAGCGGTGTCCCGATCGCATAGCGGAGATAGCGATTGTCGTGCCTCCAGGCTGCGAGATGGCGGTCGAAAAGGTCCCGAAACGGCGCTGCTGTCCAGGATACGGCATGGACGCCATTCGTAATTGCGCTAATCGGATAGCCGGGGAACATCCCTCTGGATATCTCCCCATGGCGCATAGCCACTCCGTTGATATAGTGCGAGCACCTCAGGGCAGCAAAAGTCATGTTCAACGAACCATTGTGATAGCAGCCGGCGGACTCCAGCAGGCGAGCACGATCTCTGCCGAGGACACGTTCGACAAGATCCCTGGAGAACTGGTCATGACCGGCCGGGACCGGTGTGTGTGTAGTGAACACGCAGCGCTTGCGGACGACTCCTACATCCTCCTCCGTGACCGTTGTTCGAGATTCCGCGGCGAGCCGCGCCTCAATCAGCGCCAGGGCCAAGAAGGCCGAGTGTCCTTCGTTCATGTGGTAAGTTTCGAGGTTGGAAAAACCTGATTCCCCGAGGGCGTAATATCCGCCGATCCCGAGCACCGTCTCCTGGCTCAATCTGTAGACATCGTCGCCGCCATAAAGGGTGTCCGTCAAACGTCTGTCTAGTTCGGCATTCTCCGGAAGATCGGTATCCAACATGTAGACAGGCACAACATGACCGGATATTCCCTGTATCTGATAGCGCCAGGCAGCAACCCGAACCTGCCGCCGTTCAATCGTAATGGTGGACAGGGGACCGAGATACTTCAGCTGTGCGGAGGGGTTCCACTGTTCGGGCCGTTCGGTCTGTATACCCGCGGCCTTCAGACTCTGCCGGAAGTAGCCCTTCCTATAAAGCAGTGTTACCCGATCATCGGAAGGCTCATATCGGCGGCGGCTCGCAGGGTGTCGCCCGCGAGCACAGTGGACGCCTGTCAAGACAGGGCAGTCAACGTCGTGAAGAACTTTCGCGGTGACAGAGCCGATTAAGAATCGGCGGAATGCGCCGTAGCCATGGGTCGGCATGACGACTAAGTCGATCCCCTCCGATCTCACGAACCCAGTGATTACGTCCGCCGGATCTCCTTCGTACACTACCCGACGTATGTTGAGGTCTCCAAATGGATCCATGTTGACCTTGGTCAACTCCTCGTCCCTTTCAACGTGAAGCAAGACGAGTTCGGCGCAGTACCTGGCGGCAACGGCTTGGGCGCAGGGAATCATCCCGATTGAGCATTCCGAGAGATCCAGGGGCGCGAGAACTCGGCGAATTGGCAGCATAATGGGCTCCTAATAGACAGCCGCGACCTGACGGACGCCACTAGCGCCGTTCCAGTTCGAAACAAGCCACGGCGGTCGCATCCCGCTGAGGGTCAGGACCTCCGCAACACGATTGGCGTTTCCGAGATCCATCCACCCGGACTTCCCGTCGCGCAAGACCACGAGCCGCCCCGGAACGCGTGAAAGCACCGCCCGAGAAAAATCGACTGGTGCGGTTTTGTCGTAGAACCGCTCATGCTGACCGCTCGTTAGGCAGCTTTCCAGTGACCGTGTGAGTTGGGGAATCGTGGCGCCCAGCACTTCCAGGAAAGCCCCTGCCAGTCCGACCGTTACGAACGTGTTCCACAGACAGCCATGCCGCCGCAGCACCTCGGCACGTTGCTGTGTAGGCTGCTCCCAGAACCGTCTCACGCGCTGCAGAGGATGAACCAGCGAGTCTACCAAGGTCCGGCCGGGCTGGATCCAACCATATTCCACTTCCGGATATCGCGCCTCTGCGCCAAGGACAAGGACGGATTGCGGATATTCCTCCATTAGCCGCAGACCATACTCCATGCTGTCGCGAAATGAGGAACTGTCTAGGAAGTGGTGATCGGACGGGAAAAAGGCGACCAATGCGCCATCGTCTTGCTGAGCGATGATCTCCAGGCATAGCGCCATCGCAACGGCAGTGCCCCGGTTCAGGGGCTGTATCACCTTCCGCCGGTCGTCCACCCCGGCAAGTTGCTCCCGATAGAATCTCTCGTGGGCGCGAGTCAGGACGAATATTGTCTGTTCCTCATCAAAGAGAGGAGCAATTCGCTCGTGTGTCTGGGTGAGAAGGGTCTTTCCTCCGAAGAACGGGCAGAACTGTTTCGGTCTTGAATCTCCAGCGATGCGGCGCGTCAGGTCCTGCAATCGCAAGCCATCTCCGCCTGGCAGCACTACCGCCCATCTGTGGTTCTTATCTGCATTCGAGGACATGCGGTGAGCAACCCTTTCAAATACCGCGCAATGTCACGCGGTGTTGGCATGTTTGCAGCTCAACTGCCGCTAAATCCTTACGACAGGGCAAACCGATTTTCGGATGTAGTCCGCTATGCGTGTGGTTCCGACGTCGCCTGCTTTTGGACTCCGGCCGATGACTACAAGGTCTGCATGGAGCTTCCTGGCCTGCCGGCAGACGGCTTCGGGAATGTCTCCGCCGGCGAATAGGATCTGCCCCGTGGCGCCGAGCTTTTGCCTGGTTCTTTCGAGTTCTTCACGCTCCGCGTGGCTGAGCCACTCGTCAGGATGATCCAGCGGTTCGTGCGATTCACGGCTCCGGAATACGTGCAAAACGAAGAGTTGGGCCATGAATGCCGCCGCGAACTCTGTCGCCCAGTTGATCACGCTCTCCGTCCCCGCAGCCAGATCCACGGCGCACAGTACTCTGCGAAACGTGGGCGGCAATCCCTTCTCCGCCCGGACCGAAATCCAAACGGGGCAGTTCGCGTTTCTAAGCACTTTCGCTGCTACGGAGCCCATAAGGAAACTCTCGAACGGCTGGTATGCATGGCCAGCCATTACGATGAGATCTACGTCGCTTGACCTGGCGAAGCCGACGATCTCCTCTGCCGGGTCTCCATCGCGCACGATCCGCGAGATCGAAGCTCCGGTGAAATCGTGGGCCAGTAGCTTCTCCAGTTCACGAGCCTTGACCCCGCCGGGCTCGAAACGGCCGAATTCATTCTCGTGCGGATCAGCGACGTGGAGTACCGTCACGCCGGCATGGAAGTGACGGGCCAGGACCTCTGCCTCCCGGGCGGCATCCAGCGAGCGTTCGGAGAAATCCACGGGCAAGAGAATATGCGTTGGTGGGATCATCGACACCCCCGGAGCGCCGCCGCTCAAGCCTTCTCCGTGGTCCGTTGGCTGCGCAATTCCCGCTCTGCCCGGAGCCAGTCCTCCTCGGGAGGGCCGCCCTGACAGCCGCGGGCTTCCCAATAGGAGTACGCCAGAGCCGCGATCTCATCATGCGATGGAGATTCGTCTCCCATAGGCTCGACCTCCAGTATCGCGGCCTCGACACTTTCGTCTTCAGAAAGTGGCAATTCGAGTATTGCCACCGCGACACTCTCGTTTTCTGCCAGTGGCGATTCGACTCTCTCGTTCATTTTCAACCCCCATGGCTGGTTCAACCTTGTTTTCTGTTTCATTGCGCATCCTCCAGCGCCACCAACGAACAGGCGCCATCGCGCTTTCCCCGAGGGTGCATTGCGACCCCGGCGCGCTCGGCAAATTCCCAGGCGCTACTCAGCACCCAAAGGACCTCTTTCGTTTCGAAAGGCTTACACAAGACATCGTGGCCTCCCAGATTCAACACCTCAGCCCAGAGATGTTCGTCCGCCAGGAGAGAAGCGACTATGAGCAGCGGGGCACGAGGCAACTGCAGCATTGTCGCGAACAAATCCTTCCAATCGCCGAGAGGCAAATCCCGTTCTGTAATCAAAACTGGAACGGGGTTGTCGCAAAGAAATGCCAGTGCCGTATCAAGCGTTACAGCCCGGTAAAGGGTCCAACCCTGCTGGCAGAAGACATCGCCCAGCCAACGGTGGTCCTCGTCGTCGGCACTCACAAGGAGGGCCGCTTTGTGCTCCATCATCGAACTCCTTCTTCGCACCTTCATCAACACGACCTGGGCCAACACCATGCGCCTCGATCAACCTGTCATCATCTGACGGATGTCCGCAAATTGGACCATCGCTCGGGCGTTGCCGCAGAGTCCACTTCTCAACTTGCCGCCCAACACTTCGCCATCGAATGGAACTGTGCTTGGCGCCTGGTCGAAACCGATCAAACCTGGCAGCACGTGATGAATCGTTCCGCTGTGCTCAGTGACCAGTCAAGCAGCCTCAGGTCGGCCGATGTCGGGATTGTAACGGAGCCTGTTCGCGGCCATGGAGGGCCTGCCGTTGGCGGCCGCACAGCGGGGGTGCGTGCTCTGTCCGTGCGTGCGAGGTCGATCAAGCGCCGTGGCTTAGTGGCGGCATGTTATCCGGTAATGTCGAGCGGACGGCCTTTTGCGCCGGGAGCTGCCGGTATCCGGATCTCGAGGACGCCGTTCTTGAACGAGGCCTTCGCCTGGTCGGTCACAGTGCCCGGCGGCAGCGCGATTGTTCGATAGAAGGAGCCGTAATTACGTTCGGTCCGGTATACCCCGTCGCGTTCCTCCTCCTGCGCGCGATGCCGCTCGCCATGGATCGTGATTGCGTCCTCGGCAATGTTGACCTTGACATCATTCTTGTCCAAGCCGGGCAGGTCCACGCGGATCAGGAGTTCGTCATTGTGTCGTGTGACGTCGACGCGAGGCGCCCACGTCACGAACTCGCCGGAGGCCGGCACTCGGCCCAATCCGCGTCCCAGGCCGAAATCATCGAAGACTCGCGTGACTTCGTCGGCCAATCGCTCGATCGTGCGAAACGGACTGAGGGCGACCGATTCGTGCCGATCGGGTTGCAGCGCCTTCTCGGGCGCGACATTCGTGTCTTTTGCAGTTATCATATGTTCCTTCCTGTCCGACTGCGCGCGTGTGAACGCGGCAGGGACACGCAATTCAGGGCAACTTAGGTTCCACTTGGCGCAGATCTTGCCATGGGCTGCGCGCCGCTGGCCGCTCGGGCACCGATCTGGTGACGAAATGAAAGGCAGGTGCCCCATGGTATCGCGGTCAAGACGCTCTCTCATTTGTCATCCGGCGGGTGCTCGGAACGCTTGATCCTGCGGAAAAGTCCCACGCCCATGACGAACGCGAGGGCGTAGCCGATTGCGCCGAACAGAGAGATGCCCCTAACGAGCGGCTCCGCGTGCATACTCCACAGGAGGGATGAACCAAGGAGGAGGGATGAAGTCAGAATTCCCAGCACGAGACGATTGACGACGGGATCCAGACGACGGTGCTCCAGGTGCACGCTGAGCGTCCCAGCGCGCATACTTTGCACCATGTCGTTTAAATCGCTCGGGAGGGTGCGCACCAGCCGTTCCCATTGGCGCACTCCGCGCTGCATCTGGAGCCAGAGGCGTTTGGGCGCGAACCGGCGCCTGGCAGCCTCTTCTGCAAAGGGCTGAATGAGTTCGAACAGCGTGAACGACGGATTCAGCAGTTTGGCCGTCCCTTCGACTTCGGCCAGCATCCGCAGCATCAGCGATGCGCCAGGCGGCAGGAACAGGTGGTTGCGGTGAATGATTTCCGTCAGGCTGTTCGTCACCGCACCGACGTCTAGGCCGCCAACGGTCTGCGCCGCGTAGTCGTCGACAAGCTCGGCAAGGTCGGAATACAATTGTTGGCGTCCACGCGTCGGCGGTGATGTGCAGAGGTCCCACACCGCATCGGTGAACGTCCTTGCATCGCAACGCACGGCCGCCAGCAGCGTGTCCTCGATCCCTTCGCGCAGGGTGTCATCCAGCGCCTGCACCATGCCGCAGTCGAGCACCCCCACGACCTCGTCGGGAAGGACCATGAGGTTTCCGGGATGCGGATCCGCGTGGTAGAAGGAATCCCGGAAGAGCATCTCGAGATACATGTTCGCGCCGCGCCGGACGAACTCGTCCATCTGGGGGTTCGGCCCGGGGAGCAGCTTGATTTGTGAAACGAGTACGCCTTCGAGCCGCTCCATGGTGAGGACGCGGCGTGTGGAGAAATCCGGAAAAGGGACCGGGAAATGGACGGTCTGATCCCCGGCGAAGTTATGACGGAACTGCTCGATGTTTCGCAACTCGCGAAGGAAATCGAGTTCGCCCCTCATCATCTTCGTGAACTGACGGACCACGGCGGCCGGGTGGTAGATTTTCAGGTCGGCGACGTTTTCGGCCAGCTCTGCGAGATCGGCAAGAATGCCCAGGTCGGCCTCGATCTGAGCCTCAATTCCGTCCTTTTGAATCTTGACGACGACATTTTCGCCGGTGTGCAGACGGGCGTAATGCACCTGCGCGATCGATGCCGACGCAAACGGCTTTGGCTCGAAGCTGGCGAACACGGTCGCGGGCGGGCCTCCGAGTTCCTTCTGAATGGTTCCCTCGGCCACCCCGGGCGGATCGGGCGGGGTCTCGCTTTGCAGGTGCGTCAATTCCCGCGCGACATCCGGGCCGACCAGGTCGGGCCGCGTGCTCAGCATCTGCCCGAATTTGATGAATGTGGTGCCGAGCTCGGTCAGCGCCAGCCGGATCCGCACGGGGATGCTGAGTTCCGCGATGTTCTGGCCTGCGGACCCGCGCAGCCATCGCTGCATCCGCTTTCCCGGCATTTTCCGGAGGTGATCGGCGAGGCCGTATCGAACCGCCACGCTGGCGATCTGCCGGACGCGTCGGGTATTCCTCTGGCGACGGCTGCGCCGATCCAGTCGGTCGTGCGTGAAGAGTGAGTTCATGACACCGTCGTTGCAGTCCGCGACGTGGCAGACGCCACTGTTGTCAAGCAAATCGTGGGCCAACTCCATTCGCACTTGAGCCTCGGTCAACTTGTGATGGTTCGATGGATATCCAATGGAGCCAGTATAGTACGAGAAGGGCGCCCGCTTCTTGCGCGAGCAGTTGGAATGCGGGGTGCATGTTCAGCGGTGAACTCGCAATGATCCGAATCATGACGGCTGAGGATCCCGCGTGCATCACGCTTACCGCGGATGGGGATCGCTGGGGCGACAGCCTCGAGGTGGTTGAGATCTGCTGTAGTCAAGCAATCTCGAAAGGGAAGCCGGTGCGGCTCTTTCTGCGAGATGTTCCCGTGCTCGGCGAAGATGGCCGCGGACTCCTCCTCCGCCTGGCTGCGAAGGGCATCGATCTGAAGGCCGCCGGCGTCTACAACTCCTACATCGTCGACTCAATTTTGTCCGACGATCCGGCGAATGCACTCGCCGCGCATGCGAGCACTTGAGACGCACCGGAAGACGCTCGCTCAGGACTCAAAACACGTAATGTGAAGGAGTTAAGGCACTACTAACGAAGATTAACAAGCCGGAAGAACTAGAACCTTCCACACTGGGGAAGCTGTGGTGCGAGGAAGAGGCGCGGAAGGACCCCGAACGTATCGAAGGTTTAACGTGGGAAACCGAGAGGGATGTTCTGCGAAAGCTCTACATTGACCTCGCGAGCGGTGTCAAGAGTTTTGTGTAAACGGCTTTTGGATTGACGCTCTTTTCTTGAATTCTGTTTTCCTTGCGCCGCAGGCTGTCGGGGCTGAGGGAAAGT
>Ga0209039_10004243_pt1 | contig 10574 bp, 10 predicted proteins | sample BogFormECP12_OM1_FD_188238 | JGI IMG/M metagenome (GOLD analysis project Ga0209039, IMG submission 188238) | Bog forest soil microbial communities from Calvert Island, British Columbia, Canada - ECP12_OM1 (SPAdes) (version 2) | ecosystem: Environmental > Aquatic > Freshwater > Wetlands > Bog ... | reverse complement strand
AGGCTACTGCTGACGGAACAGCAGGTCTTACGTAGAACTAGACAATCAACGATACAACTTCATGTCGCACCCGTGTATACTTATCTTCATGGATACTTTGTCCGGTGCCGTGGAACGCATCACTTACTACAATCCAGAAAATGGATATTCCGTCCTGCGCCTGCGACCGGATACTCAGTTGGGCCAGCGCCTCACCAACAAATCTTCCTTGAATTCGGAAGGCTTGGCTACCGTGGTGGGCAACCTGCCCGAACTCTCGCCGGGAGAACATCTGCGTTTGCAGGGACAATGGGATAATCATCCCAGGCATGGCTTGCAATTCAAAGCGGAAGTTTGCGAACAAACCCTGCCAGCCACCATTGCCGGAATCCAAGGGTATCTCGGCTCCGGCATGATCAAAGGGATCGGTCCGCGGTTCGCCGAACGCATTGTGAGTCGTTTCAAGGAAGAGACTTTCAATGTAATCGAAACCACACCGGAACGTTTGCTCGAAGTGCCTGGCATCGGTGAGGAGCGTACGAAGAAGATCATCGCCGCTTGGGACGAACAAAAACAAGTTAAAGAGATTATGGTCTTTTTGCACGGTCACGGCGTGAGCACCAATTTGGCGGTCAAGATTTACAAGACCTATGGGGATGCGGCACTTGAAACTGTCCAGAAAAATCCATACCAACTCGAGCGCGATATCTATGGGGTTGGATTCAAAACTGCCGATCGTATCGCCCAAGCACTCGGTTTGCCTGCCGATCATCCTTCGCGCATTGAAGCTGGGATCGTGTTTGCCCTGAACGAAACCATCAACGAAGGACATGTATATGCTCCCCAAGAATTATTGACACAACGCGCTACCGAACTGCTGGAAGTCCCGCAGGAATTGATCCCGCCTGCTTTGGAAAGATTGACACAGGATGATCGCATCCGTCCTGAAATGATTCCATTGAACAACAAGAAAGATAAAGTAACTTCAAAGGCCATCTCGGAATCGCCGGCAAGCTATGGCACGCCCGTGATCTATTTGACGCCCCTCTACTTTGGGGAGCAGGGCGTCGCAGAACGCATCAAAGCGCTGGTGGGCACAGCCTCTAAAGCGATCAACCACGTTTTGTTTCCCGCTGAGAATCTCTCCGCTCAGAGCGGCGGACTTTCCGCTCAGAACAGCGGACTTTCAGAAGAACAACAAGCGGCCATCCACATGGCTTTGACGAATCCCGTAAGCATCCTGACCGGCGGACCGGGGACAGGCAAGACCACTTGCCTGAAAGAACTCATCACGACCCTCGAAGCTCAACACAAAAAAGTTGCCTTGGCTTCTCCGACCGGCCGCGCGGCAAAAAGACTCTCGGAAGCAACCGGACATCCTGCCAGCACCATCCATCGCCTATTGGAATATTCCCCGATCGACGGTTTCCAATACAACGAAGAGCATCCGCTGGATCTGGATTTCCTGGTTGTGGATGAAGCCTCCATGCTGGATCTTCTACTAACGAATCACCTGCTCAAAGCAGTGCGCGCCGGAACCCATGTGTTGTTTGTAGGGGATGTGGACCAGCTTCCCTCGGTGGGAGCGGGCGATGTGCTCCGTAATCTGATCAGCAGCGGCATTGCGCCAGTGGCGCGCCTTACAACCATTTTCCGCCAAGCGGCAAATTCAAAGATCATTACCAATGCCCATCTCATCAATCAAGGAAAGTTTCCGGTATTTTCCCAAGGCGAAGGAGACTTCTTCTTTTTTCCTGCCGAAGATGCAGAGAGTGCTGGAGATTGGGTAATTCAAGTGGTCACGGAAAGGATCCCCCAGAAATTCGGTTTCAACGCCATGCGGGACATCCAAGTGCTGTCCCCCATTTATCGTGGTCCCGCCGGAGTATCTGCATTGAACGAACGTTTGCAGGAAAAGCTCAATCCTTTTGCAAACAACAAACCCGAACGGAAGCTGTATGGGACGATTTTCCGCCTTGGAGACAAGGTGATGCAGACTCAGAACAACTATGACAAGGATGTGTACAACGGCGATATCGGCTTCATTCAATCTATGGATCTGACCGAACAGACTCTTAGTGTGGACTTTGATGGACGTTCTGCCACTTATGATTGGAGCGACGCAGATCAGCTTACCCTTGCATATGTTGTCTCGGTTCACAAGGCTCAAGGGTCGGAATTCCCCGTGGTGGTTCTGCCGATCGTGACCCAGCATTACATGATGCTTCAACGTAATCTGCTCTATACCGCGATCACGCGCGCTCGCAAATTATGTGTGCTGGTGGGCAGCCGGCGCGCCATTGGCATGGCCGTGAAGAACAATAAGGTTGCGCAGCGCTTCACGGCGCTTGAGTGGCGGTTGGGTAGATAAACAAGTTGCATGCCAGTACTTGCCTGTTGAATAACGTCGACCACGAGTAGCTTATCCTTCATAAGGCTGAAACTTGAGTTTATTCAAACGCCTATTATCGTACCAGAACGAATTCCAGGGTGGCTATCGCCATTCCATCTCCACTGAGATTGATGGCTAAGATATATCTCCTATTGCCCGCTTTATGAAGGGTTGGTAAGATACACTTTATTCATTAGGCCATTTATCCGATGGCGCGATATAAAAATGGCTACTTTCTACAGCGACCGTCACACACAATAATAGGAAATAATGAACTCGACCGATTTACTCACATCAGAAGTCAAAGAAGAACTCATTGAATTTACACAAAGCCTGGTCAGGATAAAAAGCCTTTCTGGTCATGAAGGAGAAATCGTCAAATTCATTGAGGAAAATATGATTGCGCTTGGATATGATGAAGTAACCATTGATTCCATGGGAAATCTTTTGGGAAGAATAGGCAATGGTGAAAAAGCTATTATGTTTGATTCTCATGTTGACACAGTGGAAGTCAAGGATGAAGAGCAGTGGGACATTCCACCCTTCAGTCATGATACTCATCCATATCGTTCAAAAAAGGAGATAAACAATGAATGCCAACAAACGGACCATTGGAATGGACATGAGAGTAAAACTTTCAACTTTATGGATATTTGTATTGTTTAATATGATTTATGCGGATATTATTTCTTTGATGGATACTACATCACCAATCCGTAAAGTAATGGGAGGAGCTCCAATGCCGCCCGGAGGTTTGTTAGCAGGCGCAATATTAATGGAGACAGCGATTGCTATGGTTCTTCTGTCTCGGGTATTAAAGTATAAAGCAAATCGCTGGGCAAACATCATCATAGCTGTAATAAACATTGTAGCCGTCATAACTGGTGGACAGGGCTTATATTATGTATTTTTTGCAACTATAGAGGTTGTGTGTATGTCGCTAATTGTCTGGTACGCATGGAAGTGGAAACCGGAAGTTGAATCCACTACCGGCAGCTGATTTTCTTCTGGTTTGCGATGATTTCTCAGAAAGGACTGAAAATGAAAGCGATTATCTGCACCAAATACAGACCGCCGGAAGTTCTTCAGCTCACAGAGGTGGCAAAACCTACCCCCGGGGAGGATGAAGTATGCGTAAAAATCTTCACAACAACAGTAACAGCTGGTGACTGCATAGTTCAAAAGGGCAAGATCAAACCTGTCGTTGCAAAGAAGTTTCCTATCCTGGAAGCAGCCAAGGTCAATGTGTTGTCAGAGAGCGGCCAGGTTATCGGGAATATCGTTTTGCTCGCACCGGAATTAATGAACCAGTAAGGATAGAAAAGATGAACGAAAAGATAGATCGGGTTGCTAATACCAAAACTTTGGAATCTGATCGACCAGGAAAAAACGTCATGAAACAAGAGCAGAGAGAAATTGGTGCCGGCATGTGCCGGGAAGTCGCTCATGGAGTCTATTGCGCCGAGGTTGGGGAAGGGATTAGCCGCGCCAATGTTTTCTTCGTGAAGGCCAGTTCGGCGTGGGTCTTGATCGATACCGGATTGGCGAATTGCGGTCCGTTGATCCGGAAAACCGCGGAAACCTTATTCGGGGCGAACACGCGCCCCGCTGCGATCTTACTGACGCACGACCACCCCGATCATGCAGGATCCGCGGTCGAACTGGCGCGCATATGGGACTGCCCGGTTTACGTGCATCCCGACGAATTACCAATCACAGCTTTCGAAGATCTTCCAGCCATCGAGCCGTATGCCAACCCGCTCGACCGATGGATCATCCTCCCAATACTTCGAACAATGCCACGGGAGCGGGTTAAGGCAATGCTCTTAAGTTCCAGCATCAAAGAGGTTGTGCGGGCATTTGATCCCGGAGCTGCCATTCCAGGTCTTCCGGATTGGGAATGTATTCCGACGCCTGGCCACACGCCGGGCCATTCGACTTTTTTCCGAAGGAGTGACCGGGTTTTAATCGCGGGGGATGCCGTAGTGACCGTCGAGTTGAACTCAATTTTTGGATTTTTGTTATGGAGTTTGAGGAGGAATAAGCAACGCGTCTCCGGCCCGCCCTGGTACTCAACCTGGAATTGGAAAATAGCGAAGGAATCCGTCGCTCTTCTCGCGGGTCTCGAACCACTCGTATTGGCGACCGGCCACGGTGTGCCTATGTCGGGTGAAGAAATCGCAGGAGAGTTGCGTGTGTTTGCCGGTCACTTTTCCGGTCACATCGCCAAAAAGCAAATAAAAACGTAAAGCACCGGAGCGTCGTAAAGCAGGCGAACCTAGGCTAGGGCTAGGCCAGCATCGCATTTCCTGAAGTTGAGTGATTAATTGATGTTACGCAGCCTTGTTTCTTTGGTGTCCAAGTTCCGATAGTGTCTCCCTATCAGTACCAATTTTTTGACCGAACAGAACCACAAAATCGAGCGAATCTCGGCCATTGTCGTGGTCATCAAAAAGCTAACGAAAACCACAGAAGGTGCAACTTTTCGCCGGATGACTGAAGCCGGCACAGGCATCCGTAAATACGGATAAATATATTATACTGCTATAATTTGCCATTAGCAAACTATAGCAGTATAATATATTCGATGAGCGAGACGAAGAATTATGCCCAACCTCGTGGATTGCAACTCCTTGAGTCCGCCTTGGAACAATTCGGCCCAATATTCACCATCAACCAAGTCGAAACACTACCGGCGGGCCGGCAGATTTCGCGTTCCCAGTTGCGATGGTATATGAGTGCCCTGACGCGCTCGGGGCGGCTGGAATCGCTCAAGCGCGGCACCTATGCGGTCAAAAGCCCATCGCTGGGTGAGGAGATCCATCCCTTTGCTATCGCCGCCGCATTAGTCCAGCCGTCCGTCATCAGTCACTGGTCTGCCCTTGCCTATCACAGTTTCACGACACAGATCCCGAAGATGGTTCAAGTATCCATCTGCCGTAAGATTGTCACCCCGGAAATGCGCAAAGGAAAAACCTACCGCCCGCGCGGTCGGACCGTCTGGCAAGCCTTGGGCGTGGAAGTGGAACTGATCCACATCCAGCCGCGCCATTTCTTTGGCCACCAGCAAATCTGGGTCAGTAGCTGGCACCAAGTTGCCATTACCGATCCGGAGCGGACGGTACTCGACTTGGTTGCCCGGCCAGAAGTTTTTGGTGGTCTTCCAGCGGCGATCGATATTCTGGAATCTATCCTGCCCAAGATCAACCATAAGACACTGGTCAAATATGGGTTGGAGTACAAAGTTGGCGCAGTCATCAAGCGCTTGGGTTGGATTCTGGAACAGTTGGGCGTTCCAGAGAATGAACTAACCTCCTTGCAGGAGTACCCCGTGCAGAACATCTACCGGCTCGATCCAGCTTCACCAGTCGGGAAAATGAACAATGATCGTTGGTCCGTCAATGAGAACTTGAGAAGGGAAGACCATGCCTAACGTCAGTCAAATGCTCAGGTCGCTGGCCAAAGCGCACGGTGTGGCGCTGGAAATCCTGCAGAAGGATTATGCGTTAAGTTACCTGCTGGCCGGAATTGCCCAAACACCAAGACTGGGAGATAGAATTGCCCTTAAAGGTGGCACAGCTCTTAAGAAAGTGTATTACGCTGATTACCGATTCTCAGAAGATTTGGATTACTCTACCCTTAAACTTGGCCTACTTCCCGACAGCCGTGTGTTGATGGAAACCGCCGTTGGCCACATGACTGATTTGTTGAATGAGCGCGGCCCTTTTGACGTTCAACTGGAACCACTGACCTTACGCCAACCCCATCCCGGAGGCCAAATAGCTTATACCGTTCGCGTGCGCTTTCCGGACCAGCGACAGGCTCTGTGCCGGCTGAAGGTGGAGATCACAGTAGACGAACCCGTTTTCCTGCCGACCGAGCAACGATCCATTCTGCACGTATATGCAGAGCCATTCACAGAAACAGTCCGAGCCTACAGTCTGAAAGAGATTGTGGCGGAGAAACTGCGCGCCCTTTTGCAAAGCCAGGCGAAGCTGAACAGCCGCGGCTGGGGTTCCAGCCGGATCTGCCGTGACTATTATGACTTATGGTACATCCTTAGCCGTGAGACATTTACTGGTCTCCCAAGTCTATTCGCCAAAAAATGTAAAGTACGTCATGTCGCTTTAGACTCACCAGAGGATTTCATAAACGCAGATCTTGTGGGTTTAGCTCAACGTGAATGGGATCAACAATTGAGTCCATTCGTTCAAGACGCTCCCACTGCCGGGCAGGTACTAGCTGAAGTAAAGCCGCTAATTCTCAATGTATTCGGTTAGTTCATAACTGGTTTTATTCCATAACAGGCTAGGGACAAAAGGCCGTCTCCACAGCGTGTCGGACTCAACACGTCTAATTTGAAAGACATAACCGAGCAAACCGACCCTTGTGGCTCATTTTCTTTGACGACGTACAGTCATGTTATATGATTCGCCAAAGTCGCAAATCTTCACAGAATCAGATATAATTCAATCCATGCAGCAGATATCTTCCACGTTCCCCGGTTTAGTGAGACCTCTTTCAATTTGACGTTTTCAGTCGTATCTGCATCCACATTTCCTATCGAGAACAGTCACTTTGAAGAAGGTGGCTGTTTTTATTTTGGAAGGCGCGGATCGAATGTTCCGTATTCTTTGGATATATCGAAACCCAGCAAGGTGTTGCTATGGATATGATCACAGGAAAAATTCTCAAACTTAATGGCTGGCCCGATGGAAAAATTATTGGGTTGGCAAAAAAAGCCGTAGAAGAGCTTATGAAAACGGAAGCTGACCGCGAGTCCGTTTTGACGCGACTGGAAGAAGTCCGGAAGAATCCCGGTGCGTTTTTAGCCGATCTTAATATGGCCGAGTTGGCGCGTGAGTGCATCCGGCTCGAACATAAGGATGACCCGCAACCGAGTGATTTGCGCACAGAGCCTTTGCCTTTCCCGATTTGGGGACGGGAGAACATTGATGACGAATCGGTTAGGCAAATGAATAATGCCATGCGGTTGCCGATCACCGTCGCGGGCGCATTGATGCCGGATGCGCATGTCGGTTACGGACTTCCCATCGGTGGCGTGCTAGCCACTGAGAACGCGGTGATCCCATACGCGGTGGGCGTGGATATTGCCTGCCGCATGAGACTTTCTTTATATCCAGTTTCGCCACATTTGCTCGGACAGAAAAAAGGTCTATTTGAGGAATCGCTATGGAATGAAACTGCTTTTGGCATGGGTGTGGAATGGAAAGGAGCGCGCCGGGCCGAACATGCTGTGTTGGATAATCCATCTTGGAAAGCAACACCTTTACTCAAGACATTGCAGGATAACGCTGCACGGCAGCTTGGCACGAGCGGTACAGGGAATCATTTTGTTGAATGGGGTTCGTTCCGCTTGAATGAGCCCTTGCTTGGCTTGGAACCTGGTCACTATCTCGCGCTGTTGTCGCACAGCGGTTCGCGCAGCGTTGGTGCGCGCATCGCCGAGCGTTATAGCAAACTGGCTGTGGAACTGCACCCGGAACTGGATAAAAGCGTCAAGCGACTGGCATGGCTTTCATTGGATTCAGAAGCAGGCTTGGAATACTGGCTGGCTATGGAACTTGCCGGAGATTTTGCATCGGCTTGCCATTACATTATCCATCAGCGCGTAGCAAGAGCCGTCGGCTTGAAGGAAGTTGCGGTTATTGAGAATCATCACAATTTTGCATGGCGAGAAAGCTTGTCGGATGGAAGAAAGGTGATCGTACACCGAAAAGGCGCGACACCGGCAGGCGTGGGTGTGCTGGGAGTTATTCCTGGTTCGATGGGTGACGCCGGTTACGTGGTGCGCGGCAAAGGGGCGGCTGAGGCGCTAACATCTGCTTCACATGGCGCTGGACGCCGCATGAGCCGCACGGTCGCGTTCAACTCCATCAGCAAATCGGAGCGCGATGAATATCTCAAGCAAAGGGATATTACGTTGTTAGGTGGCGGCATGGATGAATCCCCGCAGGCTTACAAGGATATTGAAAGCGTTATTGCAGCGCAAGCTGATCTGGTGGAAGTGCTAGGCAAGTTCATGCCACGTATTGTGAGAATGGCAGAAGCAGCTGGAGAGTTTTGATTGCAGCCCCTCAATCCACCATTTGGATTGGAGGATGAGTAATAAATCATTCCAATGTGTTGCAATGAATACGTCAATACTCTTGATCCCTGTTCAGCTTTCTTTACTTAAAGATTATCTTTGTATGTACAATCATCTCGATGCCTGTTGAATGTTTAGTCTTCAATTTCAAGGAGTCGCACTGCTGCTGGTGAATCCATCTGCTGGGCACTTGTATCTGTGATTTTGGTTTCTTTTACATACAGGTCGCTTTGATATTTATGTGCGGTCAAATAGAAAACAGCACAGACAATAAGCGTGAGAGAAAAATGAATATTTACACAATAGAAGTTTTCCTTATAAGCGGCCCAACAACAAGGGAATTTGTCAAGAAAAACCCAATAGTATCTAGAACCATAGAAATTCGGGGAGATCAAACCCTTGAAAAACTCCATGGAGTTATATTTAAGGCGTTCAATCGAGAAGATCAACACTTGTATGAATTTCAATTTGGCGGCAAAGGTCCTAACGACCCCAAGGCTAGGCGATATGGTTTGACTACGCTTTTTACTGACAAGTTTGAAGATGTTGAGACTAAAGGCGATGTCACGCAAACGACAATTGACATCCTAAATTTAAAGAAAGATGAAGCATTCGGATATTGGTTTGATTTTGGAGATGACTGGTGGCATCAAATCAATGTGATCTCAATTGAGAATAAAAGTATAAAAAGTAGGTATCCCAAAATAACCCATCGAATCGGACAAAGTCCTCCGCAGTATATCGATATTGACGAGTGATAGCCATTAACAACGCCTGTATAAACCGAACCGGTTGATAAGACCCAGCAAATATGACGAGCAAGAAGTAAAAATGCCAAAGATCGGATTTCGTGTTCCATCCCTCAACAAACGAATTGCCGCCCGCACATCGGTCAGGCGTTACTTGCGTAATAGCCTTGGATTGAAAGCACCACGCGGCTTTGGTTGGTTCACCAATCCCAGAAGAGCCGCGTATAACCGCATCTACAATCGCACGACCAAAGGCTGCGGTTTCGTGCTGCTCCTGGCGATTTCTATCGGAATATTGATCAAGTTCTTTCTCACTTAAAAGTCCTGGTGAAGATTATGCAACGGTGCACAGTCTTCATCATTCACTCGGAAACTATCGACCGTGTGGCTGCGGAAAGATGAAGACAGACAACAATCTTGAACTAAGCGCTTCGCGCAGCGGCTTCCCACAGTAACGACTTGCAATTGAATAATCTCGCAGGGGCTAAAAGGGCTATATTCTCCATGTTGAATTCCATTCTAAAAAGGAGAATAAGCCATGACTATTTTGCGAGATAAGATGAAAGAAGACCTGAAGTTGCACGGATTGTCGGAGCGCACTCAGGTAATGTATGTAGAGGCCGTGCAGCAATTGGCCAAGTTTTATAAAAAGCCTCCGGACCAGATCACCGAGGGAGAACTTCGCCAATATTTTCTGTACCTGACGGATATCAAGCATTATTCCCCCAGCAGTTTTAATGTAGCGTTATGCGGGATCCGTTTTTTCTACGAACGGACCCTGTGCAAGGAATGGCCGGTTTTGATTCTGTTACGCGCCCCCACTTCCAGGAATCTACCAACCGTCCTGACGATTGAGGAAGTGCATCAGATATTGAGATGCGTACGGGTCATGAGAATTCGAGTATGTCTCAGCACCATTTACGCTTGTGGGCTACGGATTCAAGAAGGGGTTCATTTGCAAGTCCAGGATATTGATGCGTCCCAAGGGATATTGCATGTTCGGAACGGAAAGCGGAATAAGGATCGCAACGTCCCCTTACCTCCCACAATTCTTGCCCTGCTACGTCAATGTTGGAAATCGCATCGTAACCCGATCTGGGTTTTTCCTTCCCGGTATGAAGAAAAACGTAATCCAAACCAGATCGCCAGCAGCGTATCGGTTCGAGTGATTCAACGAACATTTCAGAGAGCCTTGCAGGACAGTGGAGTTTCAAAAGCAGCCACCGTCCATACTCTTCGCCATTCATATGGGCGCTCGTTAGGGCGTCTGGTTAACGCATCAGTGGATGCAACCTGTTAGTAGGAACAGGTTTTCTCACCCTGGCGACATGGCATACCAAGATGT
>Ga0209039_10004241_pt1 | contig 10577 bp, 10 predicted proteins | sample BogFormECP12_OM1_FD_188238 | JGI IMG/M metagenome (GOLD analysis project Ga0209039, IMG submission 188238) | Bog forest soil microbial communities from Calvert Island, British Columbia, Canada - ECP12_OM1 (SPAdes) (version 2) | ecosystem: Environmental > Aquatic > Freshwater > Wetlands > Bog ... | reverse complement strand
GCAGCAGTTCGCGGGGTACTATGCCACCGCCTCCATAGCGCCCCCGAACCGGCTCGCCCGACGGGAGTTCGCCGCGTTCCCGTTCACGTCGGAGACGATGATGCGCCGGCACGCGACGATCCGCTCTCCGGAGGAGTTCGCCCGATTCTTGCGTCGGGAGACTCCCCGCCACGTCTACTACTCGTCCGCGTACTACCGACGGCCGGCCGAGCCGACGATGTCGGCCAAGGAGTGGCTCGGGGCCGACCTGATCTTCGACCTCGACTCGGACCATCTTCGAGGAGCGGAGGCCCTCGACTACGCCGGCCAGCTCGCGCTCGTGAAAAGCCGCCTCACGGCGCTCGTGGACGATTTCCTCTTCGGGGACTTCGGGATCGACCCCGCCGCCACCTCGTTCGTCTTCTCGGGAGGACGGGGGTATCACGTCCACGTCCGCGACGATCGGTTCCTGGGCCTTTCGAGCCCGGAGCGGAGGGAGCTTGTCGACTACGTCCTCGGGACCGGCTTCGACCCGATGATGGTCATCGAAGGACGGCGCACCGACGTGCGATCCGGGCGGACCGCGGCCGCGGTCGAGGACGGGGCCGACCCGACGAGCGCGATGGGCAAGGCCCCCCGGACGAGGACCCTCGCGCCCCCCGATGCGCCCGGATGGTCCGGGCGCACCACGCGCGCGCTCCTCGAGGTCCTCCGCCGCTGGGAGGCGAAGGGGGCGAAGGTCGCGGTCGAGGAGATGAAGAGCTACGGGATCCCCCTGCCGAAGGCGAGGCGCTACGCCCGTCTTCTCATCGACCAGGGCGGCGCCGCCAAGATCCGGGCGCATCTGTCCCTGGACGTCTTCCGGGCCGACCTGCCCGCCGACTTCCTCGAGGCCGTCGTGCCCCGCGCGGCGGTCGAGGTCCAGGGGGAGACCGACGCACCGGTGACCACGGACGTCCACCGACTGATCCGACTCCCGAACTCGCTTCACGGCGGAACCGGTTTCCGGGTAGTGCCGCTCGGCCGCGAGGAGATCGCTGGCTTCGACCCGTTCCGGGACGCGTTGATCCCGGTGCCCGGCGAGGCGAGGACGTCCATCACTTACGTCGAGGAGGCCCGATATCCGTTCCCGGGAGGCGGGATTCACGCGGTCCCCGGAGGGACCGACGAGCTCCCTACGCCGGTGGCCCTTTTTCTGCTACTGCGGGGGCAGGCGGAGCTTCGGCCTTCACCGGGATGACGAGCCGACCGATCTTCTCGATCGAGCCCTCGATCTGGTCCCCCACCTTGAGCTTCCGCGACTCGTTCCCGAACTCGAACCCCGGGACCCCGCCCAGGCTGCCGAGGGAGAGGATGTCCCCCGGTTCGAACGTGATCCCCTGGGAGAGGTGGGCGAGGATCTCGGGGATGCGGAAGACGTAGTCGGAGGTGTCGCCCCGCTGCCGGACGGTGCCGTTGACCTTGAGCTCCATTTGGAGCGGGTACGGGTCGCCGACCTCTTCCTTCGGAACGACCCAGGGCCCGACCGCCATCGTCCCGTCGAACCCCTTCCCCATCACCCAGTCGACGTTGCCCTGCGCGGGGTACTGGAGGTCCCGGTACCCCATGTCGAGGGCGATCGTGTAGCCCGCCACGAACTCCATCGCCTTGTCGGCCGGGATGTGCTTTCCCCGCTGCCCGATCACCGCGGCGAGCTCGAGCTCGACGTCCGGGAACGTTCCCGCGGCGCTCAGCATGAGGTTCTCGCTGGGTCCCACGAGGCTGTTGAAGTAGCGGGAGAAAACGTACGGTCGCTGCGGGAGCGGCTTTCCCTGCTCCGTGAGGTGGGACTTCGAGTTGGAGGCGAGACAGTAGACCTTGCTCCCGCGCACGACCGGGGCGAGCAGCTTGACTCCCTCCTCGGCCTTGAACAGGAAGCGGGCCCCGGTGGCGGCCCGGGGCGTCCATCCGGCCTGGCGACGCCGGTCGACGTACTGCAGGATCTTCTTCGTGAGCTGGACCGAATCGGCGCCGCCCACGAAGAACGCCTGCATGTCGCGGAACCGGCTCGGGTCGGCCCCCTTCATCGGGTTGACGCCGTAGTAGTCGCGGACCGCGGTATCGAGGTCGATGAACTCGTTCGCGTCGGTGATCATGCCGAAGTGGAACTGGTCCTGGAGCGTGAAATGGACGAGCTTCACGTAGGTCCCTCGGAACCGGGGAACCGCCCGGGCGGATAACGAATTCGCGGGTCGCCGGGCGCCGCGGGGCGGAGGACGGTCCGGGGTCGACTACTCTACTGGAAGTGGCGGTGGACCGCCAAGAGGTAGATGAACAGGATCAGCGCGAAGATGAAGCCGAAGCTGACGAACAGTCCCGCGAGGGCGTAGCTGACGAGCTCGATCAGGACGAACAGGATGGTGAGCACGAGCGCCCACATCCTAAGATGCCAGAGCCCGAGCGCGAGGCCGAGAATGATCAGTCCGATGATCAGCACGATCGCGCCGAACACGAGGCCGCCCACCCCCGCGAACCCCGACGGAACCCCGAGGTACGTGAGGGCGGCGGCGCCCGCGAGAACGAGGGCCCCTCCCAGAATGAGGAGGAACCCGAACAGTCCGACGAGGACCGCCAGGATGGCGACTCCGATCGGCCGGGAGGGAGACGGCGTGTACTGGGGGGCGGTTTGGGTGCTCACCGATTTCTCCGGGCAGGGGTTCCTGCCGGCTTCTACAGGTTCGTTTCCGGGTTATGAAGGTGCGTCTTCGCACGAAAACCGGTCACCCAAGCTTCCGGAAGCGGACCCCGGCGGCCGGAGGGGGCGTACGTCGCAAGGAAGCCCGTCCCCAACCGCTCGAGGCCCACGAGCTCGAGGGTCGCGGCGTCGTCCGGCCCGCGGGTCTCGGGTCCGCTCGCGAGGGGGGGAGCGGTCGTCCCGCCGATGACCATCGGAGCGTAGTAGACCGAGAACCGGTCGAACCATCCGCCGCGAAGGACGCTCGAGAGGATCTCGGCCCCTCCCTCGACCATCAGCTTCCGGATCCCGAGTTCGTGGAGGGTCGCGAACAAGCGACCCAGGTCGACCCGGGTCGCACCGACCACGAGCGTCTTCACGTGCGAAGGGAAGACCCGGGTCGAGCGTTCGGACGTCGCGACGATCGTCGGGGTCGCGCCATCGAGCACACGAGCACCGGTCGGAGTGCGCCCGCTCGCGTCGACCACGATCCGGGTCGGGTTCGGGCCCGGGGGCTCCCCCAGGAGCTCCCAGTGCACCCGCAACGACGGGTCGTCCTTCACCACCGTACCGACCCCGACGAGGATCGCGTCGGAGGCGGCGCGGAGGCGTTGGACGCGGGCGAGGTCCTCGGGCCCGGAGAGGGCCGCCCGTCGACCACCCGCGAAGGCCAGCCGGCCGTCCAGCGACGCGGCGCAGTTGGCCCACACCGCCGGGCGTCGTGTCCCGGGCGGCTGTGGTGATACCATTCCGTTGACCTCACCGACCGGATCGGAGGCGGGCGACTTCCGACTCGAGGTCCCCGATCGGCTGTCCGGCGGCCTTGAGGTCCTCGAGGTTGATGGCGACGTTCGCGAGCGCGCCTTCCGCCGCCGCGCGGAAGAGGGCGAGCGAGGTCACGAGGTCGCTCGCGAGGGCGGCGCGGGTTCGCTCCCGGACGCCGGCGAGCTGGCCCGCGAGCTCGACCGCGCGTCGGGCGGTCTCGAGCGGGACCTCGGCGGCGCCCCGGACCGCCTTCAGGTACCCGTCCTGCGCCGTGGGGTCGTTCGGTCGCTCCTTGCGGGTCTTCTTGGCCTGCCGGACGGCATCGTACGATCGGGCATCCTCGTCCGCTAGCTCGAGGAACCGATGGCGGCCCGCCGTGAGTTGGCCGTTCACGGCCGCGAGGTCGTCGGCCGGTTTCGCGGGGTCGATCGAGTACGCCAGAACCATCTCCCCCAGAGCGGCGGCGAGGGCGCCCACAACGCCGGCGGCGCTTCCTCCCCCCGGCGTCGGCGTGCGGGCGGCGAGCCGGGCGGCGAACGAGGCGATCGACTCGTGCCCGGGGCCGGTGCTTTCGGCCGCGCGGACCTTGCGCTCGAGCACCGCGGCCCGGTCGAACGAATGCAGCTGCAGGTAGTACTCGGCCGCATCGAAGAGGGCATCTTCCGGAACGAGGCCGACGATCTCGGACTCCTCGACCGCGACCCCGAAGCGCTGGGCTTCGCGGCGGACCGCCTCGAGCGCCCGGTGCACCGGAGTGGTGTGATAATCCGTGAGGTTCATCGAGACCTGAGCCCGGTTCCGCTCCCGGATCTCGAATCCGAGCGCCTTCACTTCCGGGAGGCCACCGTCCCGGGCCCGAACGGCCTTCGCGATGCGTTTCGCGATGCCGACGTCGGGGGTGGTGAGGTAGGCGTTGTAGGCGATCAGGACGGGTCGGGCTCCGATGGCGACCGCGCCGGCGGTGGGATGCAGCTTCGCCTCCCCGAAGTCCGGGGCGCGCGCCGGGTCGGTGACGATCGCCTCGCGCAGGCCCTCGAACTGGCCCTCGCGGACCTTCGCGAGGTCGGCGCGCTCCGGTCGCTTGGCGGCGGAAGCGTACAGGTAGACGGGGATGCCGAGCTCCTTCGCGACGCGGCCTCCGAGCTTTTCCGCAAGACGGATGGCGTCTGCCATCGTCGAGGCCCCGATCGGGACGAACGGGACGACGTCCGTCGCGCCCATCCGAGGATGCTCCCCGCGCTGGGTGTTGAGGTCGATCAGCTGGGTCGCCACCCTCATCATGCGAAGGACGGCGTCCAAGAGCGCCTCCCCTTCGCCGACCAGGCTGACCACGCAACGATTGTGGTCCGCGTTCCGCTCCACATCGAGGACGGTCACGCCGACGACGTCCCGCGCCGGGGCGACGATCCGTTCGATCTTCTCGGCATCGCGGCCCTCGGAGAAGTTCGGCACGCATTCGAACAGCGTCATGGATTGCCCGTCCCACCGAACGTGTCGAGAAGAGTCTGATGGCCCCGCGCCTCCACGGGCGAGGAGCTGGCTCGGGGCCGCTGGCGCGCCCGGCCGATGGCGGACCGTACCCTCTCCTCCGAGAAACCGTGCTCCTCCACGAGGAGTCGGCGTACCTCCACCTCGTCGACAGGGCCGAACGCCGGGGCGGTGACCTCGACAGCCTCGGGATGCCGGAAGATCTCCATCACTTCCTCCATTTCGCCCGGGTTGAGCCCCACCCTCTCGAGCGTCGCCCGGAACCCGAGGTGTTCCTGGACGAGCTTGAGCGCCTTCTTGGGTCCGTAGCCTCGGACCCCGTCGTTGAAATCCGTTCCGATGACGACACCGAGCAGGATCAGCTCCTCGTCGCTGATGCCAAGGCTCGAGAGGACCTCGGCCCGGTCGATCAACTGCGCCCCCGGGCTCGTACCTCCCCGTCCCCGGGCCGCGAGGCCCCGAACGAGCTTCGGCGAGCCGAAGAGGAGGGTGTCGTAGTCCTCCGAGGCGGTGGCCCACACCGTGCCGCGGGCCGCCATGGTGGCCGCCTGCGCCTCGCCCTCGCTGGGTGCCTGAATCGAAGGAACGCCGAGGGCGCCCAGTAGCTGCCGTAGTTCTTCGACCATCGGCCGGGTCAAGCGGGAGGTCTGGGCCGCCTTCTTCCGTGCGGTCTCGAGGTCACCGGCGGCGAGCGCCTGTTGCCACTCGCCCTCCGCCCTCTCCTTCGCTTCGATTCGCTGACGGATGGTCCCGGTCTTCCGCTCGGGGGGTTTCCCGTCGAAGACCCAGATCGGAAGGACGCCCTCCCGGAGCAGGGAGGTGGTCCGGTAGAAGACGCCCATGAGGTGGCTCGTCACGCGCCCTTCAGCGTCGCAGAACAGCTGTCCGTCGCGCTGACGAAGGGTGGCCAGGAACTGGTAGACCGCATTGTAGCCATCCACGGCGAGGGTCCGGCCCGCGAGGGCGTCCCAGGGAAGCTCCTGGGCGACGACCAGGTCCTTGAGGGGGAGCCCCACGAGAGCGTCCGAGCCGGGCCGAGTACTTGGGATTAGCGTGGCGGAACTTCCGCCAGACTCTATAGGGACGAACGCCTCGCGCTCGTCGGAGACCGGATCATGGAATTCACGTGGCGCGAAGAAGCAGCGACGACTAAGACCTTTGGCGAGGGCTCCGTCCTGGTTTCCGCGTTCCCGAGCGCGGGGCTCGCCACGACCGTCGCCGGTCACTACATGATCCGGGCCCTCAACCTGCCGCGCGTGGGCCGGTTCGAATCGCCCGAGATCGCCCCGATCGCGGTCGTCCAGGGAGGCGAGGTCCATCCGACGATCCGAGTCTACGGTAGGCCCGACCTCGGCCTGGTCCTCTCCGAGTTCCCCCCGAGCCCATCCCAGGCGAACTCGATCGCGCGGACGATCCTCGACGCGGCGGAGCGCCACAAGTCCCGCATGATCGTCGGGTTCGAGGGGGTCGTGCCTCACCCGCCCGGCGAGGAGGAGGCCGAAGTAGAGGAAAGCGCCGTCGCGGAGGAGCAGTCGCCCGAACAGGTGTGGGTGGCCTATTCGCACAAGGACCCGGGGATTCTCAAGACGTTCGAGCCGGCCAAGGCCCGGCTGCTGGAGGATGGCGTGATCGGGGGCGTATCGGGGGCTCTGCTCGTTCAGGGGATGGGCCGACCCATCCCCGTGGTCGTCCTGCTCGTCAGCGCCCGGATCGCCGAGGGTCTCCCCGACCACCGCGCGGGAGCCGCGCTGATCGAGACCCTCGACCGTGTGCTACCCGAGATCGAGATCGACACCGGTCCGCTGCGGGCCCAGGCCGAGCAGATCGAGAAGGCCCTGCGGGCCGTCATGAAGTCCCACCCCGGCGGCCTCCCGACGCCGGAGACGCCGGCCCCGACGCCCGGCATGTACGGCTGAAGCCGAAGTCGGTCGCCCACTGGGTCGTTCAGGCGAACGACTCGGTGTACGAGACGAGATAGAAGGCGCCCGCGACCATCACGGCGAGCAGCCCCAGGACCGCGACGGGGTTCGAGCTGAACTCGACGACCGTGACCCCGATCAGGGCCGCGGGCAGGACCAGTAGGGCGAGGACCGTGATCAACCGTCCGTCCATCGGAGCTCCCCGAGAGCCGACCTCTCATAAAGCTAAGCAGGGCGGGGAACCCAGGGGGATCGGCCCCCCGCCCAGAATCGGTTGCGTTACTGAACGGCCGGAGGATGGGCCTTGGCGTCCACTTCGAAAGTGACCTCGACCTCCGACCCCTCGCTCTGGAGCGCCGGCATCGGAGCGGGAAGGGCGGGTTCGGGGACCCGTACCGGGGGCACGCCCCCAAGCACGGGGTTCTCGATGGGGATCGGGCTCATCGGCGAGCTGAGAGCGCCAGTCGAGAGCTCGGCCGCGTTCAGGATCGCCTCGGTCGGTGCGAGGAACGAGCGCTCGATGTGCTCCTCGATCACGGACGCCCAGTGGTCCGCGATGCGGGAGAACGCGAGGGACCCGCAGGTCGCGACCAGGCTCTCGTTGTCAAGGGTCTGGAGCGTCGCGACGCCGCGTTCGCGCTTTTCCACGAACGATTCGACGAAATGAAGACGACCGATCGCGCGGTCGGCGAGCGCCCGGCGCTCCCCCTCGCAGCGGAACGGCTTGATGACGAAAGCGCTCACGACCTCCGCGTTGCGGGAAGCGACCTCGAGGACATACGGGAACGCCCCGCTCCCAGCGCCTCCTCCCAGACTGCCGACCACGATCACGAAAGTGACTCCGTGGAAGATCCGCTGAAGGGCCGGTTCGGCGGCGCGGGCGAGCACGCCCCCGACGAACGGGGAACCCCCCGTGTCCGTCTCGGCACCGGAGTCGGGGCCGAGGTAGACACGGCGGTCGAACTCGTCAAACCCCTGGACCTTCGGGTCGCAGTTGATGGCGACCGTCTCGAGGTGCCGGAGATGGCGGCGCGCGACCTCTCGGGCCACGCGGATCGCTCCCCCGCCCACCGCGGCCAGGACGAATCGAACGTCCTGTCCGAGTCGGAGCGGGTTCTCCCAGCTTCCGCCGACCGGCTCTCCGCTTCCCGGCGTTAGATCTCGGTCCTCACCGTCTTGCCCGGCCTCGTAGGTCTCCACAACCCCCCCTTGACGGAGCGCTCCAACGGCTGTCGCACATCTACCGGCCCACGACCCCCTTTCGTTCCAGGTCCTTCGCACTCTCTCCGAGTGCTCCGACCTGTGCCCGGGTTTCCACCGCCTCGCGCACCGTTGCGCGAGCCCGCTGAACGAGCTCGTGGACCTTCATGTCCATCTCGCCGTGCCGGACGATCTCGGCGAGGATGTCCTTCACCGAGCCTCGGTTGGCGACGTGGTGGGCATAGGTCTCCAGGGTGGCGTACTCCTCGGGCCGAAGGCGCACGGGGACTTCGATGAAGCCCTCAGCGTCGACGGCGGGCGTGGGCGCGGTCGACATCGCGCGGGACCGCAGGAACGCGTGCAGCGCCGCCCGCATCAGTTCCGAGCGGGTCGCGTACTCGCCGTTGGCTACGAACGAGTCGACCAGCTGGAGCTCTTTGCGGTTGCACCGTAGGGCGATGCGCGCGTCCTCGGCCCCTTCCCCACGATCCGGTGCCTCCGAAGAGGTCCCAGATGCTCGTCGGGAAGCGTTGTCGAACACAGTCGAGCAGAGGGATGGAAACTCCATCTACTTAAACACAAGCACGCTCGGCCGATAAACGAGCTAGACATATCCGGCGAGTGCCTTTTTCTGACGTGTCGAACAAACTTGATTTTGGGTCGAACGCACTGTGTGAGGGTCATGGCGTCTGTATAACCTGCATCCGGAAGTTGGGAAGCGCTCCGACGGCCTCGCGCGACCGTCCGCGCCCGACGGTCGATCGGTCGTCCCGGGTCCCGGAACCGTCGACGCCTTCGCTTTCCGCGAATTCCCGGCACCGTCCCACTGACGTGCGACAGTGTATCATTATGCGCATTAGTGTGTATTACGGCTATTGACGAATTTAACATCGTCTTTCGCCGTTTCCACTGCCCCGTACATTCAAATAGCAGATGTCGGCCATACCCTCACCCGCGGGTCGAAGGGCCCACAGAATCGGAGGAACGAACGCGAATGAACGTCTTTGGAAAGAACGAACGAAGCTGGCGAAAGGCGCGAAAGCGCGGGGTGTCGCCGATCATCGCTACGATCTTGCTCGTGGCGATTACGGTCGTGCTGGCCGCCGTGCTGTACGTGCTGATCTCGGGGCTGACGCACGGAACGGGCGCGGCGCCCTTGGGAACGAACTTCTCGTGGGGCACGCCAATCAACACCACCTCGTCCCCCTCGACGGGCACTTTCATAAAAACGAGGCTATAGATTGGCGTCGTCAGCAGAACGCCCACGCTGAAGCAAAATGCGGCGGTGTAAGGGGAGAGGCGGAGTTCGATATCGCCGATGCGGCCACCTGCTTTGAGTATTACGGCGGGCTGGCTACGAAGGTCTCCGGCCTGGTCAATCCTGTGCCCGACAATGCGCTGAGCCTGTCGCTCAAAGAGCCAGTCGGTGTGGCGGGACAGATCATCCCCTGGAACTATCCGCTTCTGATGGCGGCGTGGAAGCTTGCGCCTGCGCTGGCCGCGGGTTGTAGCTGCGTGCTGAAGCCCGCCGAACAGACGCCCCTTACCGCGCTCAAGCTCGCCAGATGGCTCGGTGAATGCGGCGTGCCTCCAGGCGTAGTCAATGTGGTCACCGGCCTCGGAGAAACCGCCGGCGCGCGCATCGTCGAGCACCCGCATGTGGACAAGATCGCCTTCACCGGATCTGCCGCCGTCGGCAAGCTCATCATGAAGTCGGCCGCGGACACCCTCAAGCGCGTAACGCTGGAGCTGGGCGGCAAGTCGCCCAACATTTTCTTCGCCGACGCAGATTTCGAGGCCGCCATCGATGGCGCTCTCTTCGGAGTCTTCATCAACCAGGGCGAAGTCTGCTCGGCAGGCAGCCGTGTACTGGTTGAGCGGTCGATCTATCCGAAGTTCGTCGAAGCCATGACGGAAAAAGCCCGCAGCATTAAGCTGGGCCCCCCGCTCGATCGCGCAACGAAGATGGGGCCGCTTGTCAGCCGCGAACAATACGACCGCGTCTGCAAATATCAGGAGATCGGCAAGTCCGAAGCGAAGGTGGCCATCGGCGGCGGACAGCCCTCGTCATTCGGGCGCGGCTACTACGTGGAGCCGACCATCTTTTACGACGTCGACAACTCGGCCCGAATCGCACGTGAAGAAATCTTCGGTCCCGTCGCTGCCGTCATTCCTTTCGACGATGAGGCCGATGCGTTGAAGATCGCCAACGACACGCCCTTTGGCCTGGCCGCTGCTGTGTGGTCGCGTGACATCTATCGCGCGCTGCGCATGGTCAAGGCGATTCGCGCCGGCATCGTGTGGGTGAATCACATGCAGCCTACCTATGTTGAAGCGCCCTGGGGCGGTTACAAGCAGTCCGGCTTTGGGCGGGAACTCGGAGTTCACGGCATCGACGAGTATCTCGAAACCAAGCAGGTTTACATCAATCTCAACGAACAGCCGATCGGCTGGTACTGAAACAGTGATAGTTACGAATATGCCCACGATCAAGCTCAACACAGAAATCCCTG
>Ga0209039_10004240_pt1 | contig 10577 bp, 10 predicted proteins | sample BogFormECP12_OM1_FD_188238 | JGI IMG/M metagenome (GOLD analysis project Ga0209039, IMG submission 188238) | Bog forest soil microbial communities from Calvert Island, British Columbia, Canada - ECP12_OM1 (SPAdes) (version 2) | ecosystem: Environmental > Aquatic > Freshwater > Wetlands > Bog ... | reverse complement strand
GCCTGCGTCTCCGACACGAGCCCTCTCAGCTGTAGGGCGGCCTGGTTGATCTCTGCAGCGGTACGCTCGTAATCTTGAATGTCGAAGGGACGCGACTCGCTCTTGCCCTTTGCAGCATCGTCCGTAGAACCCCGCACTGTCGAGACCATCGCCGTCCAAGCCAGGCCCGCCTGCTTTAGCTGCTCCGTCGTGCGGTCCAGCGCGGCGGCCACCGGCTCGAAGCTCTTGGCGGTACCACTCGCCTCCGCGAGGGCGGCTCTCGCAGCCTCCAGGGTGTTCTTCATTTCCCCCTGGCTGGCATCGACTTGGGTCACGAGCTGGGACGCCTCGCGTCCTAGGTCCGAAGGCAGTGCGCTTGCCACCGCAGAAAACTGCTGCGCGCTTTGCGCAATCGACTCGAACGCCGCGAGACCCGATTCGACCGTATGGTGGGTCTCGATGTCATAAGCGAGCAGCTCGAGGTTCCAACGCAGGAAGGTCGGAAGCGCCGCCGCGATCTGGGTGAAACGCAACGCCGTCTGGTTGAACTCGCGAATGGCCTGTGCGCCGGAGTCGACTCCCTGGAGCGCTTTGAAGGGCGCGAGGGGGAGTCCCACGAGCCAGTCGAACCGTCCGCCGACCGCTGTGGCATCGGAGTAGTTTTCGACTGCATCCACCACGAACTCGCCGCGCATCGGGTGCTCGCGACTGAAGGCGTCGACCTGCTGCGTGACGCGCTCAAGTTCATCTTTCGAGAGGAACCTCGCACCGATCTGCTCAATGCTGCGCTCAAGATCCTCACCGGCATCGATCGCAATCTTCTGGTCTTTGCCAAACAGCTGCGCGCCCTCCCCGCTGGAGAGGTACTCCGCCTGCGACGAAACGAGCGCAAACAGCAACACGTAGGACTGGAGAGGATCCGGCAGCAAAGCGGCTTGGTAGGCCAAGGGACAGATCCGCAGCTTCCAGAGGAGCGTGCGTCGGCGAATTTCGGGATCGCGCGTATTGGCGCGGATGCTGTCGGCCGCGACCGTGACCGTTCCCTGAAAGACCGAGGCGTAGGTGGCGAGGTAGCCCCGGAGTTCGTCCGCCGAGATGCGGTCGCTCCGCTGCGTCCGGCCGAAGAGCGGGACGAGCGAACGTCCCATCGAGCTGCACCCAGCGACCACAAACAGGAGGCAAAGGAAAAACGTGCGTCCCGTCGGGGCCTTCTCGCGGCGCTGCATCTAGGCTCCTCCCCTCTCGCGACGAATGGGCCGTGTCTACCATGGCGAACGAGCCGTCCGCCACACGGCTCCCGCACCAGCCTCCCGGGGCGATCTACGAGCCGAGAGCGGGTTTGCGCCCTCCGTCTCCGAGGGGATCCCTTTGCGCCCGCGTCGCTTAAGATTCCACGGGTGAGCGGCGCGATTCTCGTCCTAAATGCCGGATCATCGAGCGTCAAGTTCTCGCTCTTCCAAAGCGACGACGGCGACGCTGCGTTGCGTTCGGTCTTCGAGGGGCAGGTCGAAGGCATCGGTCAACCCGCAGCGCGCCTCGTCGTCGCCAACGCCAGCGGCCAAGTACGGACCGACGAGCCCCTCTCCGCCGCGGAGGCCGGGGATCATCGCCTTGCGATCGCACGCGTCCGGGCGTGGCTGCGCGATCACGGCGGCATCGCCGGGCTCGCCGCCGTGGGCCACCGCGTGGTGCACGGCGGATTGCTTTACGGCGCGCCCGTGCGCATCGACAAGTCTGTGATGGAGGAACTCGAGCGCCTGATTCCCCTCGCCCCACTCCACCAGCCTCATCAGCTAGCCGCAATTCGCGCAGTGGCCGACGCTGCTCCCGATCTGCCCCAGATGGCCTGCTTCGACACGGCCTTCCATCGGACGCAGCCCGCGCTGGCCCAAGCCCTGGCACTTCCACGCGAGCTCACTGAGGCTGGCGTGCGTCGTTACGGCTTCCACGGCCTCTCTTACGAGGCGATCGCATTGGCGCTCCCTGCGCTGGCACCGGAAGTCGCCGAAGGCCGCGTGCTGGTCGCTCACCTCGGAAACGGGGCGAGTCTTTGCGCGATGCGGGGACGACGCAGTGTGGCCACCACGATGGGCTTCAGCACGCTCGACGGCCTTGTGATGGGCACGCGGCCGGGAGGGCTCGACCCGGGCGTGCTGCTTTACCTGATGGACGAGCGCGGGATGGACGCCCGTGCGCTCGAGGAGCTGCTTTATCATCGCTCGGGTCTGCTCGGGGTCTCGGGCCTCTCGAGCGACATGCGCGAGCTCCTCGCGAGCAGTGATTCGCGGGCGCGTGAGGCCATCGATCTCTTCGTCTACCGCATCGCGCGCGAGCTCGGCTCGATGGCGGCTGCCCTCGGCGGGCTCGATGCCCTCGTCTTCACCGGGGGTATCGGCGAGAACGCTGCGGCGATCCGCGCCCGGGTTTGCGTGGACGCACAGTGGCTCGGTGTCCGGATCGACGAGGCCGCCAATCGAGCGGGCGGCCCGCGCATTTCGCCTACGGATTCGCCGGTGTCTGCGTGGGTGGTGCGAACCGACGAGAACCGCATGATCGCGCAGCATGTCCGCGCGCTCTTGCGGGCGCTCTGAGAGCCCCGGATCGATCTCTCCACTATTTTGGCGCCGCGTCTGCCTCGCGGTTCCATTGGTTCATAGCCGCCTCAACGCCCGACTCGATGAAGGTCGAGATCGCGCGCGCCGCGTCCTCGACCCGCTTCGGCAGGGCTTTCTCCTCCTCGGGGCCAAAGGCCTCGAGCACCCAATCCGCCGTGTCTTGGCCCGGGTGAGGAGGGCGACCCACTCCGAGGCGCAGGCGCGGAAACTCGTCCCGACCGAGGTGCACGATGATGTCGCGCAGGCCCTTGTGGCCCCCGGCGCCTCCACCGGGACGAAGGCGCAGGCGGCCGAACGGGAGATCGACGTCGTCCGACACGACAAGCAGGTCCGTCGCGAGGTCACCCATAGGAAGCAGGCGAACCGCTTCGGCCACCGACGCACCCGAGAGATTCATGAACGTTTCAGGCTCGAGGATGGCCACGTCGCAGAGGCCGACCCTCCCGCGGCCAAATCGGCCGGAGAACTTCCGGCTCGAGAGTGCGATCCCATGCAGCGCCGCGAACGCTTCCACCACGCGGTAGCCCACGTTGTGACGCGTGGCCGCGTAGCGACGGCCGGGGTTGCCGAGCCCGACGACGAGCTTCACAGCGGGGTCGCCCTGGAGTTTCGGAGGCTACTCCGTGCCCTTCGCCGAGGCGCCCTTCGTGGTAGGCGCAGCACCCTTCGTTGCCGGCGTAGCGGCCTTGGCCGCCGGCGCAGCGCCTTCCGCGCCCTCGGCGGGCACCTCGCCCTCGACCTCAGGCGCGACCTCTGCAACGGCCACTTCGGGCACGATCTCCGCAGCCGGGGCCACGATCGACACCACGGACAGATCGGGGTCGCTCAAAAGCTTGACACCCTCGGGCAGGGCGAGCTCCCGCACGTGGATCGACTCACCGATCATGAGCGCGGATACGTCCACGTCGATCTGGTCGGGGATGGCGCGCGGGAGGCATTCGATCTCGAGCTCGCGCAAGGCCTGGTCCAGGATCCCGCCATCGAGGGCCACGCCCGCGGCGGTGCCTACGACGTGGATCGGCACAGAGACTTCGATGGTCTTGGTGAGGTCCACCTCGTACAGGTCGGCGTGGAGGAGCGAACCCCTCACGGGGTGGCGCTGCAGTTCCTTCACGAGCACGACCTTGCCGGCGAGGTCGCTTCTGCCGGCAACGGCGAGATCGATCAGGGTGTTCATTCCCGCATCGCTCGTCGCGAGGAGCTTCTCGAGCAGCCGCGGATCGAGGGAGATCGGTACGGATTCGCGGCCCCGCCCGTACAGGATGGCCGGGATCCGGCCGGCGGCACGCAGCCTTCGACCCATTCCTTTCCCAGTTTGCTCGCGAACCTCGACGGACAGCGCATGGTCACCCACGACAGACTCCTTGGCTCTTCGGCTAGACGAAAAGGGAGCTCACGCTCTCTTCGTTGTTGATGCGACGGATCGACTCGCCAAGCAGGGTGGCGATCGACACGACATGGAGTTTGCTCGATCCGCGTGCGTCGGCCCGGAGCGGGATTGAATCCGTGACGACGAGCTCTCGCAGCGGGGACTCCTCGATCCGCTTGATCGCCGGACCCGAGAGCACGGGGTGCGTGATCGCTGCGTACACGGCCCGCGCACCGGCCTTCTCGAGGGCCCGCGCCGACTCCGTGAGCGTCCCAGCGGTGTCGACGATGTCGTCCACGATCACGCAGGTTCGGCCGCGCACGTCACCGATGATGTTCATCACCTCTGAGACATTCGCGGCCTCGCGCCGTTTGTCGATGATGGCGAGCGGTGCATCAAGCCGCTTCGCGTACGCCCGCGAGCGCTCCACACCGCCAGCGTCGGGCGCGATGACACAGGGGTTGTCCCCGAAGCGCGCGCGGATTGCATCGAGCAGGATCGGCGTCGCGTAGACGTTGTCGACAGGGATGTTGAAGAAGCCCTGAATCTGGCCCACGTGAAGGTCGATGCAGAGCACCCGGTCGGTGCCGGCCACCGAGAGCAGGTCGGCCACCAGCTTGGCGGTGATCGGCATGCGAGGCCGGACCTTTCGGTCCTGCCGGGCATAGCCGTAGTAGGGGATCACCGCGGTAATCCGCCCGGCCGAGGAGCGGCGGAGCGCGTCGATCACGATCAGCAGCTCCATCAGGTGGGTGTTCTGGGGCGCCGAGGTCGACTGCAACACGAAACAATCCATGCCGCGCACGTTCTCGTGGATCTCGACCGAGACCTCCCCGTCGCTGAACGTGCCGACCTCGGCCTTGCCGAGCTCGATGTCGAGGTAACCCGTGATCTCCCGCGCAAGATCGGGATTCGAGTTTCCCGTAAAGAGCTTCATGTCTTGCATATCGGCCGTCGCTGCTTCCGCCTGGGGAGAGCCGCGTTCAGCGGCTCCCGTGGGAGATCGGAGTTTCCATAAGCGTTGGGGCGGCAGGACTCGAACCTGCAGATGGCGGCTCCAAAGGCCGCTGCCTTACCAGTTTGGCGACGCCCCATCGGCGCCCTCGTCAGAGACCGAGGGCTCGAATCGAGAAGTCACCCGAGCCCAGGCCGGAGCCTTGAGCGCGAGCCGTCCGCACGCCTCCTCCGCACTCGCCCGATCCGTGAACAGGGCGAACAGTGTAGGCCCGCTCCCTGACATCCCCACTCCTAGGGTCTCGCAGGCGCAGAGCTCGTCCTTCAAGCGCGCGATCGCTGGGCACAACCGGGTGGCTGCAGACTCGAGATCGTTTGCAAGGAGACCGGCCCCGATCCGCTCCACGAGATCCCGAAGCCCGGAAAGCGAGCGGATCCTAGATCCGCTCCCGGGGGGCGTCAACGCGCAGGGCGCGCTGTCGTAAGCCTCGAAGACCGCCTTGGTCGCAAGGGGCAAGCCGGGATGTACGAGCAGGATGCCGAGATCGGGGAACTTCTCGACGGGCTCGACGCATTCACCGATTCCCGTGACCCAGGCGGCGCGCGGCGGGTCTGCCACGAAGAAGGGAACATCCGCTCCAAGACGCAGCGCGGCTGCGGAAAGCTCTGCGCGCGGCAACGCGGCGGGGAAAAGCCGTGTGAGTCCACGCAGCACCGCACCCGCATCGCTCGAGCCTCCCCCGAGGCCCGCCGCTGCCGGCACGTGCTTGCGGAGCACGACCGCCACCTCCGCGCCGATCTGCGCCGCCTCAAGAAACGCCCGCGCCGCCCGGGTGGCCAGGTTCGTGGCGTCGGCGGGAACGTCGCGAGCCTCGCCTTCCAGCGTGAGTCGGACCCGCACTCCGGGAGCCTTCCGGAGCTCGACGCGCACGTCGTCGGCCAGGCCAATCGGAACAAACAGGCTCTCGAGCTCGTGATAGCCGTCGGAGCGCCGGCCCACGACGCGCAGGCCAAAATTGAGCTTCGCGGGAGCACGGAGCGAGAGCGCGCGCAACGCGGGCTCGCCGCCGCCCATCTAGCGGTTGGCTTCGACGAAGCGCATCCGGATCTCGAAGAGGAGGCTTTCGAGGAGCTTGGCCTCTTCGGAGTCGAGGTTCCCTCGCGTCTTGATCTCGAGGATCTCCAGGATGTCGATCGTTTGTCGGGCAAGGGGGAGATTCCGCTCGCTGGGCTTGCCGGACTGCGTGTCGGCAATGAGACCTAGGTGAAAGAGCGCTGAGGTCGAGAGGGAGAGAATGAAGGTGGAGAAGTCGATCGCGGGAAGCGCCCCCTCCCCGCCCGGCTTCTCGTTCGTCCGCTCGTCATTTCCCATCTAGGATCGCTCCTCTACACCGGCCACGCGACGCGAGGACGCGTCGAGTTCCGCCATCTCCCGATACGCCAAGGAAAAACGCTGCACGACCGTGATCGTCGCACCGACGGCCACGATCCACAGCGCAGGCACCATGAATCCGAGGATCGCACCGGCCGCCAAGAGGCCAATCCGCTCGCCGCGCTCGAGGAGCCCCCCTTCCAACACGGGAACGAAGAGCTCTGCCCGGGCCTTCGCGTAAGACACAAGCACCGTCGCAACGAGCGCGTAGCCGGCGAGCAGAACGAGCCCCGGCTCCCCCTTCCCTGCGTAGTGCATCACGATGCCGAGCAAGATTCCCATATCGACCAAGCGGTCGAGGGTCGAGTCGAGGAACGCGCCGAAGGTCGAATCGGTGCCCTGGTGCCTGGCAATCACGCCGTCCACGAGATCAAAGAATCCGCCCGCCAGGATCAGCACGCCGGCCCAGCGGAACCGCCCGAACGCGAAGCCCACCGCCGCACCCAGCGAGACCAGCGTACCGAGAACCGTGAGCAGGTTGGGATTCAGCCGATGGCGAAAGAGAAAGGGCAAAAGCGCTTGAAGCCAAGCGTCGAGACGATCGCCGAGCTTCGCCTTGATCATGGCGTCACCCTAGCATTCAAGCACCGCCCTGGGGACGCCGAAGTGCCGGGAGAGGGCCGGCGTGCGCAGGCGAGTGTCGGTGGCTGCGTTTCTCGCGGCCGGACTGCTCGGCGCTGCCGCCCAGACCGGGGAGGACCCGGCGACGCGCCTCGGGGCGTCGTCTGCCGCAGCGGCGGAACGGATGCCGACCGAGCAGCGCGCTCGTTCTCGCCTGCCCTCGCGGCGCTTGCGCGCGGCGGGCGGGAACGAGGCCTCCCAGTCGTCTCCGCCTCCTCCTGCACCGAGGCGTTCCTCCGCGGCGACGCCGGTTGTGGCGCTTCGGCCCGGTAGAGGCGCGGCCCATCCAAGCGGTTGGGGAGAACCCCGGCCCCTGAGGCGAGCCCGCGGGCGAATGACGGCGCAGGCCTTGGGAATGGGACGAGCGGTCGAGAGGTGCCGAATCCGCGTCTTTGAGGCGACGCCTGAGAGCATGGGCGAACCAGGCGTTGACTCCGCACGCTTCCTATCGTGCGCGTTCTTCGAGACGGCTGGGGGGGGGTGGAGGGGTCGACGGCACCGACGCGACCGCATGGGTCTCCAAGCTTTGGTGTATCCAGAGAAGCGTACCCATCAGCACGATCGCCAGGAGTGCAGCCGCGGCTGCGGCGATCCGAATTTGTCGTTCGCGCTGCGAATGGTTCCCGCTGCGCGTGCGGGTCCAGATTGCCTCCGGGTCGGCCGCGCTCGTCGCGGCCTCGCGCTCGACCGCAGGCGCAGCAAGCGGCCAAAGGGAGTCCCAGTCGGAGCCGTCCTCGGCGCTCGGGATCACGCCTGCCGCGAGGATCTGTACCGTCACGTTGTCGTTCGCGCCGCGATCGTTTGCGCGCGCAACCAAGAGCCGCACGGCAGCGCTCGGCAGCTCGCGTTCCACGGTCTCGACCATCTCCTGGTCACTCACGATGTTCCACAGACCGTCGGAGCACAAAAGGAACCGATCCCCCGCGCGTACGTCATGCTGCGCGACATCCACTTGAATCTCAGGGCTCGCGCCAATCGCACGCAGGAGTTCGTTGTGAGGAAGTCTTTCAGCCTCCTCGGCTGTCACGACACCCCGGCGGAGCTGATCGGCGACGACCGAGTGGTCCTGGGTAATCTGCTCGATCCGACCTCCGCGCACGCGATAGGCGCGGCTATCGCCGACATGGGCCACCCATGCGGTCCCTCGTCCGTCGTAGAGGAGTGCCACCCCGGTTGTCCCCATGCCGCGGAGCTCCTCTTGCTCGCGCGCGCGGTCCCGAATACGACGGTGGGCCTCCTGGAACGCCCTGATGAGTCGCGCGTCTGGCGGCCCGTTGCCGGCCGTCACGACTGCCCCAATCGCCTCGACGCCGACCTGGCTGGCGATCTCTCCGCCGTGGTGCCCGCCCATCCCGTCGCACAGGACGAGCAGACCTTCTCCGTTCGGGCCTTGGAACTCGCCGCAAGAGTCCTGGTTAATACTCCGTGTTCGCCCGACGTCGGAAAGCGACGCCGTCTGCGCGGGCATCGTGAGAGGATCCGTCACCGCTCGTACACCAGCTCGACGTCGGCGATACGGATGCGGTCGCCGGGCCGAAGCGGACTCTCTCGCTCGAGCCGCTTATCATTGAGGAAGGTCCCATTGGTCGAGTCGAGATCGCGAATTTGGACGTTGCGACCCTGGACCTCGATCTCCGCATGGCGCCGCGACACCGCGTCCGAATCAAGCACGATGTCGTTCTCGGAAATTTGGCCGATCCGGTTCAAGCCCCTTCGGAGCACAACGCTCTTTCCACGGGTGGGTCCGCTCTGAAAAACCAGGCGGCCGGCGCGTCTGGAGAGCACCAGCACGATCGTGGAGCCGCCCAGGACCCCTACAAAAACGAGCGCGCCTACGATCCACGGCAAAAGCTCACCACCGACCTCGGGATAGCGGCCGGCGCGCGCGTCCTTCGCCTGGCCATCCGCGACAACCTCGAGTTGGTGGGGCTCACCGTCGAGACGCGTTCGGAAGCGCAGTACGTAGCTCTTCATCATCTGTGCCCACACGGCACCGTAGAACTCAGTTAGGGGCGCTGCGCTGTCCGCGCGCACAAAGTCTGCGGTCGTCTCCTTGGCGATCTGTTGCAGAGCTGCAAGACCGGTGTCACCAAATCCGGTCGCGTAGCCGATCGTAAAGACGAGGACGCGTGGCTCGCCTACCGCACCCTTCGCGAGCGCAACCACCTCGTCGAGGGAGTGCTCGCTGCCTCCGTCACTTCCGTCCGAGAACAGGATCACGAAGGATCGGCGGGGCAGGCCTTTGCCGCTGCGGATCAGCTCGACGGCGCGGTGAATCCCATCGTAAACGCGGGTCGGAACGGGCTCACGATGGATCTGAAGCGCATCGATAATCCGGCGGGCGTCCGCACGGGCGACCGTGAAGTCGGCGACCACGTCCACCTTTCCCGAAAAGGTCACCACCGCAACGCGGTCATAGCTGCCGAGGCGGTCGAGGAAGCTCGTCGCTGCCGCCTGCACCTCGGCGAAGGAGTCTGCCATCGTGGGGCTCAGGTCAAGGGCGATCACGCAGGCAACGCCTCGCTTGGCGTCACTGAGGGGAGTGACCTCGACCTCTGCGGGGTCGATGCGCAGGTCATCTTGCCGGACGAGAAAATCCTTGGCCCCGAGCCCCACCACCGGGGCTCCTCCCGCGGTCAGCGCACGGAGGGAAAGCTCCACCGTGCGCTCGGGCGACGCGGCCGCGTAGACGTCGTCCAAGTGGAGCTGCGAGACTTGCTCCCTGCGAACGGCCTTCTCCTGGGCACCGGACGCGGCCGCGAGGGCACCGAAGGAGAGCAGCCCAAGGAGCCGAACCCAGCCTCTCACGGCACCACGAGGAGAACGAAGGTCGAGGGCTTATTCGCTCCGAAACGGATGCGGTCGCCCGCTTCGAGGACGGCGGGTTTATCGACGAGTTGCTCGTTCACGAAGGTTGCGTTTTCCGGGCGGAGCGGCTCGATCGCGAAGTAACCCTCCTCCGCCTTTAGCAGCGCGTGCTTGCGCGAGATCGTCATGGTGTCGGGCACGTTGGGAAGCGCCTCGGGCTGCCCTTCCCGCCCAATCACGTTTTCCCCGTTGAAGATCCGGCAGACGTGGCCGTCGAGCGGGCCTTCGACGCCCACGAGGACGGCGACCACCCGGCCGAGGGGCCGATCCACGGCGATTCGCGCCAGGATGGTTTGGTTCGCGTCCGAGGGGGGCGGCTGCGGAACGCGGGGAGGCGCCTGGACGCGTGACGGCTCCGGAGGAGCAGGCATGGCGCTGGGGACCGTGGGCTTCTCCGGCGCGGGAGGCTGATCGGCCCCGGCCCAGCGATCGGACTTCGGGAAGGGGTCGCTCGGAGGCTCATCCCAGTCGTGTGTCGGTCGCGGCCGGCGCTCTGGCTCCGGGTCTGCGCGAAGAACGCGTGTAAAGCCGCTCTCGCGGACTTCCTCGGTGTCAGGCCTCCCGCGAACGTGTCGACGCTTGCCGCGGCCAAAGAGATCCTTGAACCAGCCCATGATGGAATATCCTCGCGATTCTAGAGGCATTATAAGGATCCGCGGGCCGTTCTTGTGACCGCGACATGCAGGCTCCGCGGGCTCCCCGAAGAGCAGCTAGGGTCCACCCCCCGTGGAGGATCCGG
>Ga0209039_10004239_pt1 | contig 10578 bp, 9 predicted proteins | sample BogFormECP12_OM1_FD_188238 | JGI IMG/M metagenome (GOLD analysis project Ga0209039, IMG submission 188238) | Bog forest soil microbial communities from Calvert Island, British Columbia, Canada - ECP12_OM1 (SPAdes) (version 2) | ecosystem: Environmental > Aquatic > Freshwater > Wetlands > Bog ... | reverse complement strand
GGGATCTGATCTCCGGCCTGCCCGACGGCCTGGACACCGTGGTCGGGGACCGCGGTTACCGGCTGTCCGGCGGAGAGAAGCAGCGCGTCGCCGTGGCCCGGCTGCTGCTGAAGGCCCCGTCGGTGGTGGTGCTCGACGAGGCCACCGCGCACCTGGACTCCGAATCGGAGGTCGCCGTGCAGCGAGCGCTGAAGACCGCGCTCGCGGGCCGGACCTCGCTGGTGATCGCGCACCGGCTCTCCACCATCAGGGAAGCCGATCAGATCCTGGTCGTCGACGCCGGCCGGATCACCCAGCGCGGCACGCACTCCGAGCTCCTCGCGGCCGGTGGCCTGTACGCCGACCTCTACCACACCCAGTTCGCCAGCCAGGCGGCCTAGGCGGGCCAGAGGGTGTAGCCGAGGCGGCGGAGTTCCTCGCCGGCGACCTTCTCTACCTCGCTGACGTCCTCGGTGCTGAGGGACATCTCGTAGGCCGGGCCGCGGCGGCTGCGGCTGCGCACGCGGGAGGCGCGGGCCTCGTTGCGGATCTCAGCTGCTTGCACGGTGGTCCCGGCGAAGCGGGACAGCTCGGCCAGGGCCTCGTCTGGCTTGCTCAGCAAGTGCTCGTAGCGAATGGTTTTGAGCTGGCCGGGCGGCAGGCTGTGGTGCAGCCTGGCCGCCAGGCGCACAGACCAGCGCCAGCGCAGCGCGCACCGCCCGGCCGGGGACAGCCGGGGCCACATTTCACGATCCTCGGCGGATTCGACGCCGAAGAACGGGTTGGGGAACTCGGTGTCGACGTTCACGAAGCTGGGCCGGAACCAGGACATCACCAGCGGGTCAGTGAGCATGCTGGCCACTACGTCCCGGCCGTCCCTGATCAACTGGACGAACCGCGCGTCGGGAAACGCGTAGGTGAGCGCCTCCGCGCAGTAGATGAGGTCCGGGCTCGCGTCACCGAACGTCTCGAGCCCTCGGAGGTCCGCGCACGGCCCGACCGCGTCCGCCGCCAGTCCGGCGGCGGCCCGGCATGCGCGGGTGCATTCCAGGCAGCCATGCGGCGTGATCTGCCAGCCCTGCGCGAAGGCGTCCCTCATGACGGTGGCGGCGGCCTGCGTCCGGCCCTGGTACATGGACGGGCGCCGGGCGAAGGCGTACACGGTGCGCAGCACGTTCGGCTGGCCGATCGTGACGTGAAAGCCCGCGGATGCCTTCAGGGCCCGGCCGATCAGGTCCGCGCCCGAGTGCGGCGCGCCGACCACGAAGACCGGCTGGTGCACGCTGCGGGAGTTAACGATGAGAATGTGACGAGCGGAGAGCATCATCGCCTACCGTACCGGGCGCCGTCAGCCCTTAGGCTGGCATCATGCGGGTACTACCCGATGTAGTGGGTGCGAGACGCCGCCGCCGGGTGACCGGCGCCGGACGCCGTCGGCTGACCGGCGCGGTCATGGCTCTCGCCGCTACGGCCGCGCTGGCGGGCTGCGCGCGGTTCGACGCGGCGCTCGGGCAGCGGCAGGCCGTCGTCTCCTTCCGTACGGGCACGCCGGTGTCGCAGCGGCTGGCGGTGCGTTCGACCTGCGCCAAGGTCCCAGCCGTGACGGCGCAGCCGCTGCCGTCTGACCTCAACTCTCCTTATGCGCTCCAGCAGCTGACCTTCCAGATCAACAAAGCGTCCGACGCGGACGTGGCTCAGCTGGAGACGTGCCTGGCCAAGTTCCCCGCGGTGGTCGGCGTCGTGCTGCAGGATTCGAGCGACGAAGGCAACTGATACCGGGTTGATCCGGACGGCCCCCCGGAGCCCTCGACCGGGTGCGGTCCGGCTGCCCTCAAAGGTCGGCTTCCGCCGATTTCCCACATTGCCGACTTCATGTATAGTGAACCGATCCTAATTCCTATATAAACAATAGAATTAATTGTTGAGGTGCTAGATGCGACGTGTCATGGCCGCCCTAGCGGTTGGTGGTGCCCTCCTCCTGGCCGCTGGCTGCTCGTCCTCCTCGTCGTCGAGCGCGGCGGCCTCGGGTTCTACAGCGTCCGCGGGAAGCTCGCCGGTAACGGTTTCGCTCGGCTTCCTCACGAACATCACGCACGCTTCGGCCCTGGTCGGCCTGAAGGAGGGTTTCTTCGCCAAGGACCTCGGCTCCGCCGGCACCCTGAAGGCCACGGCCTTCAGCACCGGGACCGAGGAGACCACGGCCCTGCTGGCCGGGCAGCTTGATGCCGCCTACGTCGGGCCGAACCCGGCCATCAACGCCTGGCAGAAGTCCGGCGGCAGCGCGATCAAGATCATCTCGGGTGCCGCCACCGGCGGTGCCTCGGTCGTCGTCGCGAAGGGCATTACCTCGGCCGGCCAGCTCAAGGGCAAGACGCTGGCGACTCCCTCGCTCGGCAACACCCAGGACGTCGCGCTGCGTGCCTGGCTCAAGCAGAACGGCGTGACGACCACCTCCACCGGCGGCGGAGACGCCTTCATCAAGCCGACGACGCCCAACTCGGCCGCGGTGCTCGAGTTTCAGTCCGGCCAGATCGCCGGCGGATCCGAGCCCGCGCCCTACGACGTCGAGATGATCAAGGACGGAGGCACGGTGCTGCTCAGCGAAACCGGCGTCACCACCTTGCTCGTAGTGTCCCAGAGCTTCCTGTCCGCGCACCCGGCGATCGTCGCTGACCTGGTCAAGGCGCAGATCCAGGCCAATGACTTCATCAAGTCGAGCCCCGCCGCCGCCCAGGCGGACGCGAACGCCGAGCTGGCCTCCTACACCGGCAAGCCGCTCAAGGCGAGCATCGTCGCGGCGGCGTTCAAGGAGATCACCTTCACCAACGACCCGGACGCGTCCTCGCTGACGACCGACGCCTCGCAGGCCGAATCGCTCGGCCTGCTCAAGCCAGTCAACCTGAGCGGGATCTTCGACCTGGGCCCGCTCAATGAGGCACTGACCGCGGCCGGCGAACCACAGGTCAGCTCCTAGGAGGCAGGTGAATCGGGTGACCGTTGCTGATCGCCGGGCGGCACCCCCCATCGGGGGAGTAGGGGTGGCCGTCCGGCTGGCGGGCGTGTCCAAGGTATTCGGGCGCGGCGCCTCGGCCGTCCGGGCCCTGGACCAGGTGTCGCTCGAGGTGGCGCCGGGCGAGTTCGCCTGCCTCATCGGCGCCTCGGGCTGCGGCAAGTCCACGCTGCTTTCCCTGGTCGCCGGGCTGGAGCAGCCCACCTCCGGCGAGGTGTCGACAGTGAAGGGGGAAGGGGAGGTGGGTGGGGGCCATGTGGCCTTCATGTTCCAGGAACCGGCGCTGTTCCCCTGGCTCACCGCCGCGGGCAACGTGGAACTGGCCCTGCGCGCCCGCGGCGTGGGTAAGGCGGACCGCCGTCAGCGCACCGGCGAACTGCTCGAGACGGTGCACCTGGGCGGGTTCGGCGGCAAGCGCCCGCACCAGCTCTCCGGCGGCATGCGGCAGCGGGTCGCGCTGGCCCGCGCGCTGGCTCAGGACGCCGACGTGCTGCTGATGGACGAGCCGTTCGGCGCGCTGGACGCGATGACCAGGGATGTGCTGCACGATGAGCTGGACCGGATCTGCGCGGACCGGCACCTGACCGTCCTGTTCGTGACCCACAACGTCCGCGAGGCGGTGCGGCTGGGGGACCGGGTCGTGGTGCTGAGCAGCCGCCCCGGCCGTGTCATCGACGAGTTCGCGGTGCCGATCCAGCGTCCCCGCCGGATCGACTCGGCGCCGGTTGCGGAACTGGCCGCGCGGATCACCGACCGGCTGCGTGCGGAGATGAGCCGCGATGGCCGTTAACAACAGGACGAAGTACGAGGAGAAACTCGCCTGGCTGGAGTCCCTCGAAGCCCCGTCGCCGGAGGAGCTGCGCGGCCGTCGGCTGGCCCAGCGCGCCTGGGGCGGGATCTGGCCGGTGGTCCTCGCCATCGCTCTCGTGCTCGCCGGCTGGGAGCTGATCCACCTCAGCGGCTGGAAGAAGTACGTCTTCCCCGGCCCCGGGGCGACCCTAGCCAACCTCTGGGACCAGCTGCACACCGGCCTGCTGTGGCACGCCATCGGTACCACGGTGGAACGCGCGATCATCGGGTTCGGCCTCGCCGTGCTCATCGGCTCGGTTATCGGCGCGCTGGTGTCCAGGATCCGGCCGCTGCGGGCGGCGGTCGGGTCGCTGATCACCGGGCTGCAGACGATGCCGTCGATCGCCTGGTTCCCGTTCGCGATCATCCTGTTCGGGATCTCGACCACCGCCATCTTGTTCGTGATCATCCTCGGTGCCGCCCCGTCGGTCGCCAACGGCCTGATCGCGGGCGTGGACTACACGCCGCCGCTGCTGCTCAAGGCAGGCAAGACGATGGGGTTGCGCAGGTTCTCACTGTGGCGGTACCTGATCCTGCCGGCCTCGCTGCCCGCGTTCGTGGCCGGCCTGAAACAGGGATGGGCGTTCGCCTGGCGAAGCCTGATGGCCGGCGAGCTGCTTGTCCTCATCGCGAACCAGCCGTCCCTCGGCGTGCTGCTGTCCAACGACCAGGATCAGTCCGACATGGCCAGCGCCACCGCGATCATCATCGTGATCTTGATCCTCGGCATCATCGTGGACCAGCTGTTCGGCGTGGCCGACCGCGGCATCCGCCGCCGCTGGGGCCTGGCCGACAGCAGCTAGGCCAGCAGGCGCCGGGCGGCGGCTGCGATGTGGCCGGCGCTGATCCCGGCGGCGCCGAGCAGTTCCTCGCTGGTCCCCGACCCGGGCATATCGGCCACGGCGAGATGGGCGACGGCCAGCTCGGTGCGTCCGGAGCCGGTGAGGGCGTCGAGGACGGCGGCGCCGAGTCCGCCCTCGGGATGGTGGTCCTCGGCGATCACCAGCCGGCCCCCGGTGGCCGCGGCGGCCGCGGTCAGCGTCGCGATGTCGACCGGCTTGACCGAGTACAAGTCGATCACCCGGGCGCTGATGCCCTCATCCCGCAGCTGATCGGCGGCAGCCAGGCAGGCGTGCAGGGTCACCCCGGCGCCGACCAGCGTCACCTGGTCCTCGTCGGCCGACCGAAGTACCTTGGACCCGCCCACCGGGAACGATTCCCCGGCGTCGTAGAGCACCGGATAGGCGCCGCGGGTGGTCCGCATATACGAGATGCCCTCCAGATCGGCCATGGCCTGGACGAGGGCCGCGGTGCTGGTCGCGTCGCTGGGGTACAAGACCGTGGAGCCGTGCACGGCGCGCATCATGGCCAGGTCTTCCAGCGCCATCTGCGACGGGCCGTCGGCGCCGATCTCAACCCCGGCATGCGAGCCGACCAGGCAGATGCTGGCCCGGGAGATGGCCGCCATCCGGATGAAGTCGTAGGCGCGGGTGAAGAAGGCGGCGAAGGTGGACGCGAACGGCCGGTAGCCGCGTACGCCGACCCCCACCGCCGCGGCGACCAGCTGCTGCTCGGCGATGTACATCTCGAAGTACCGACCGGGGTGCGCCTGGGCGAACAGGTAGGCGTAGGTCGAGTTGCTGACCTCGCCGTCCATGGCCACCACGTCCCGGCGCGCGCCGAGCGCGGCGAGCGCATCCCCGTAGGCCTTACGGGTGGCCACCTTCTGGCCGCGGTCGTAGACCGGCGGCTTCACCGTAGCGTCAGATCGGTCGAGCCGGGCGGGGGCGGCCTCGGCCGGTCCCGCCCCCCGGACGACCAGGTTGCGCTCGCCGCCGAGCTCGATGATGGCCCGTTCGGCCATATCGGGCGGGAACGGCCTGCCGTGCCAGCCCTCCCTGTCCTCGACCTCGGAGAAGCCGCGGCCCTTGCGCGTGCGGGCCAGGATCACGGCCGGCTTTTCGCCACTTCTGTCGCCCGCCTGTGCGACGGCCTGGTCGATCGCGGCGACGTCGTGACCGTCGATGGCGAATACCCGGGCCCCGAACGCCTCCGCCCGGCGGCGGTAAGCATCCAGGTCCCAGGAAAGCTCGGTGGGGCCGCTCTGGCCGAGGCGGTTGACGTCGACGATGGCGATGAGGTTGGCCAGCTTGTAGTGCGAGGCCTTGTCGAGGGCCTCCCACATCGATCCTTCGGCCATCTCGCTGTCGCCGCACAGGACCCAGACCCGGTAGGGCGCCTCGTCCAGGTACTTGCCGGCCAGCGCGACGCCGACGCCGTCCGGCAGCCCCTGCCCGAGCGAGCCGGTGGCCACGTCCACCCACGGCAGCACCGGGGTCGGATGGCCTTCCAACCGCGATCCGAAGCGGCGGTACCCGGTCATCAGCTCGTCATCGGAGACGACTCCGACCGCCTTGTAGATGGAGTACAGCAGGGGAGAAGCGTGGCCCTTGGAGAAGATGAGGTGGTCGTTGCCCGGGTGATCCGGATTGTCCCAGTCGTAGCGGAGGTGCCGGCTCACCAGGACGGCCATCAGGTCGGCGGCGGACATGCTCGAGGTCGGATGCCCGGACCCGGCCGACGTGCTCGCCCGGACAGAGTCCACGCGCAGCTGCTGGCCGAGCTCGGCAGCGAGCCCAAGGTCGACATCGGTCGTGGCTGATGTGGTGGTCATGCGCCCTCCTGGAGGCTCAGCGCGGATGGTCGGGAAGGAGCGGCGAATACTCGCCTGATCCCAGTCAACACCGCGCCCGCGGGCGGGGTTCGGGCAGGCCAGCCGAAGAGCACGTCAGGCCCGCGGAGCTGGGTGTTTCAGCGCCACGAGATACCCAGTTCGTTCAGGATGGATTTCAGGGATCGTGCCGCCCGGGTGAATCCCTCCGGTCCGCTGAACCCGTCGTACCGGCCCGCCTGGGCCAGGTGAGGCTCCAGCGACATGAAGCCGTCGAAGCCTGAGTCCCGCAGTGCAGCCAGCGTCTCGCGGACCTGGCCGTCGCCCTGGCCCGCGGGCACGACCTCGCCCGTCGCCGCGAGGGCGTCCTTGACCTGGAGGTAGACCAGGTGCGGCCGGAGCAGGCCGTAGGCCTCGCTGAAGGGCCTGACGCCACACTGGACGAAGTTCGCCGCGTCGAACGTCGCCCGCAAGGCGGGGGAGTTCACCGAAGTGATCAGGTCGGCGCAGCGGCCGGGAGTATCGCCGAAGATCTCCTTCTCGTTCTCGTGGGCCAGCACCAGGCCGCGAGCGGCGGCGATCTCGGCCAGCGCGGTCATCCGGTCGATGACCTGCGACCGGTGCCGCTCCGGCGGCTCTCCGGGCGGGACGAAGAACGAGAACACGCGGATGATCGTGGTGCCGAGCTCGCGGGCCGTGTCGGCGATACGGCGCATCCGGTCCAGCTCGGGAGCGAACGGCGCGCTCAGCGGGATCTTCCCGATGGGCGACCCGATCGCGGAGACCCGCACCCCGGCGTCGTCCAGCAAGGCCCGGAACGCCGCGATCTGCGCCGCGGTGAAGTCGGCCACGCTGACCGACCAGGCGCTGCGCAGTTCCAGGTACGCGATCGACTCGGCGGCGAGCGTAGCGAGCTGTTCGCGCGGGTCGGGGGAAATCTCGTCGGCGAACCCGCTGAGCGTGACGGTCATGAGGCCAGGGTGCCCGTGAGCCGAACGGGCCGGCCGGTGCGGGCCGACTCGTACACGGCGCAGACGATCTCGAGCGCGGCGCGGCCGGCCTCGCCGTCCACGGCGGGGGCACGTCCCTCCTCGATCGCGGCCAGCAGGTCGGTGATCTGCGCGGCATGGCCGGCCACGTCGATCGCGGCCGGATCGGACCCTGCCCCCGGCTCCGCGCCGCCATCGAGGCTGCCGGAGCCGCCGCCCTCGGACCGCGCGCCGAACGCTCGGCGCACGATCCGGCCGTCCTCCACGATCACGGTGCCGTCCGTCCCGGTGACCTCCAGCCGCTGCGGGAAGCCGGGGAAGGCGGCGGTGCTGGACCGGATCGTGCCGACGGCGCCCGAGCCGAACCTGACGATGGCCAGCGCGGTGTCCTCGGCCTCGATCTGGTGCGCCTGCGTGGCGCAGACCGCGGTGACCTCGGTCACCGGGCCCATGCACCAGCGCAGCAGGTCCACGTAGTGGATGCCCTGGTTCATCAGCGACCCGCCGTCCATCGCCCAGGTGCCGCGCCAGGCGGCGCTGTCGTAGTACGCCTGGCTCCGGTACCACTTGGTGCTGGCCTCGCCGAGCACGAGCCGGCCCAGGGCGCCCCCGCCGATCAGGCGCTTCAGCTCGATCAGGCCGGGATCGAAGCGGTGCTGGGAGATCACGGTCAGCGTCGCCCCGGCCGCGCGCGCCGCCTCGATAAGCCGGTCGGCGTTGGCCAGGGTAACGTCGATCGGCTTCTCCACCACCAGGTGCTTGCCGGCCCGGGCGGCGCGGACGCCGACCTCGGCGTGCAGGCCGCTCGGCACGCAGACGCACACCACGTCCACGTCCGGCCGGGCGAGCAGCACGTCCAGGCTGGGGTCGGCCGCGCAGTGGCGGGCGGCGGCGAAGGCCGAGGCGGCCTGGCTGGCTACGTCGGTGACGGCCACCAGCCGGGCGCCGGGCAGGGTCGCGATCGCGTCGGCGTGCATGGCCGCGATCACCCCGGTGCCGACGATCCCGAAACCGCGGCTTGGCTTGCGTGACGTCATTGCTCCGACTCTAGCCACGCGGTCAGCAGGTCCAGGTGCTGGGGGAGCGCCACCTCGGGCTCAGCTATCTCGGGGTGCCAGCGTTTCTCCCATTCCACCGAAATCCAGTGCGGGTAACCCCCGGCCGCCAGCAGGCCGAGCATCTCCCTGACCGGCACCTCGCCCGCCCCGAGCGGCACCAGCTGCCATTGCCCGCCCGGGGCCCGGCGGGCGTCCTTGACCTGCGCGAGCAGGATACGGGGGCCTAGGTTGGCGTACACCTCGGCAGGCGTCTCGCCCATCCGGTGCGGGTGATGGCTATCCCATACCGCGCCTATCAGGTCTGAGGGCACCCGGGCCAGCAGTTCGGCCACGACCGAGGAGGCGGAGAAGGCGTCGTGCGTCTCCACGCCGATGGCGACGCCGAGCGGGCCGGCCAGCGGCACGGCCTCTTCGAGCGCCCGCGCCGCGGCCCGCAGCTGCTCCCGGCGAGCCGGGGACGAATCTGCGGCCAGCGCGCCGCCGAACACCCGCACCAGCGGTGCCTCCCAGTCGCTGGCCAGCTGCAGGAACCGGTGTAGTTCCGGACCAGGATCGTCGCCGGTGAGGCGGATCGAGCTGTCCACCGCGACGACGGGCAGGCCGGCCGCGGCCAGAGTCCGCTTGACGGCCGCCCGGCGGGCGGCGGGCATAGCCGGGTCGATGAGCTCGCCGTCGATGAGCCGGAGTTCGATGCCCGAGTAGCCCCAGCGGCGGCCGGCTGCGGCGGCCGCCGCCAGGGTGGCGTCGGGGAACGCGAGGGTGCTGAAGGCGATGCGCGGCGGGACGCTCATTCGCAGACGCTTCCGTGGTGCACTAGCTGGGCTTATGTAAACGTGGGGATTTTGGGTTAAGGCCCGCCCCCGGTGGGGGGGTTGCCAGGGGCGGGCCCGCTTGGGTGCCGCGGAGGGTCTAGCTCGCCGGCGTGAGGTGAAGGATAACCACTTCGTCGGTGCCGGAACCGGGGCCGTTGTTCGTCCCGGACGGCTGACCGGTCTCATAGGGGTTGTCCTGGGTCGGCCAGCCAGTGTAGTTCTGCGAGTTGTACTCGAACCACTCCGATGCGGTCGTGGTCGGGATGATCGGCAGGTTCGCCGCGACGTACTGCTCGATCGGGACCAGCGCCTGGGTCTGCGCGGCGGTCGTCGAGGCCCCGGCCAGCGTGGCCAGGTCGGCGTTGATCGCCGGGTTGTTCAGCCGCTCGTAGTCGCCGGTCGCGGCATTACCCGTGGCCAGTGAGCTGTCCAGCCAGCCATCGTACATGGTGTACGGGGTCAGGCCGCCGTTGGACCAGTGCGAGGTCAGCTGGAAGTCACCGTCAGCGACGTCGGTGTTCCAGGCGTTCACCGCCTGGCCCTCGAACGTGGCGTCGATGCCGGCCGCCCGCAGTTCCTGCGCCACGATGGCGTCATCCTGGGCGTAGTCCGTGTACGCGGACGGGTCGGTGATCGTAATCGAGACGGTCTGCCCGCCCTTGGTGAAGAAGCCGTTGCTGCCCAGGGTGTAGCCGGCCTTCTCCAGGATCTGCTTCGCGGCGGCCGCGCTGCCCGTGGCCGAGACCGTCATCGAGGCGACCGGCGCGCTCCAGGCGCTGAAGGTCGGCAGCGTCAGGCCGGTGGCGTTGAGGACCGGGTTCTCCAGGCCGGCCTCGCCCTCGGAGGCGATGACGCTGCGGTTGATCGCCGCGCTGATGGCCTGCCGCACGGCCAGCTGGTTGGTCGGCCACTTGTTCAGGTTCGGCATGAGGCTATTGGTGCCACCGGGTGCCTCCCAGTAGTGGTGCTGGGATGGATTGGTGTCGACGAAGCTCTTCTGCAGGCCGGGGATGAAGTTCCCGGTCCAGTCGATCTGCCCGGCGAACAGCGCGCTGAGCGCGCCGGTGTTGGAGGTGTAGACCGGGAAGTAGACCTTCGGGACCTTGACCACGGACGCCTGCCAGTAATTGGGGTTCTTGACCAGCGTGAAGCCCTGCGGCGTGAAGCTGCCCAGCGTGTAGGGTCCGGTGCCGACCGGGTTCGCGTCCGC
>Ga0209039_10004237_pt1 | contig 10579 bp, 5 predicted proteins | sample BogFormECP12_OM1_FD_188238 | JGI IMG/M metagenome (GOLD analysis project Ga0209039, IMG submission 188238) | Bog forest soil microbial communities from Calvert Island, British Columbia, Canada - ECP12_OM1 (SPAdes) (version 2) | ecosystem: Environmental > Aquatic > Freshwater > Wetlands > Bog ... | reverse complement strand
ATCGGCATCGGCGATGGTCAGCGGGATGCGCTCGCCCGATTCATCCAGCCGCACAATGATGAACTGCCCCGGCCGCTGCTTCTTGGCGATGCGCGGGGCTTTGATCACGAACTGCTTGATATTTCGCGCCAGTGGGCGCGCTTCTACGATCTCGAACACAGTGCCCTCCACACTCGATTCTGCGGAGGGACGAACATTCAGTCTGTGGCGTACGTCACAAGGCTATGTTCGTAGCGCACAAGGGGTGAGAAGGCCGGTCAGTGAATCAGTTTGCTTTCCACACTTAGGGCAGTTTATCGCGGTAGTGCTCCACGTAATACAGGGCCGCAAATCCGCAACAAAATCAGCGCAAGTGCGTTAAGATTGGCAGACTCTGGCCACCTATTGAGGATTACAAACCATAGTGACGTCCAACGCAGGCGATGTTTTCGGATTGTCATTAGGAGCGCCCGGCCTTTGGGCGCGAGGAATCTGCTTTTCTGTCATTCCCCCAAAAGCAGATCCCTCGCCCGCCAAAGCGGGCTCGTGATGACAATTCATAAGTTTCTTACTATCTCTTGCCAAGGCGCTGAACGCTAGTTTTTCCGTGGAGCCCTAATGGCTAAATACGTGCTTGGAGTCGGGCCGCTGACACTTCCGGCCGAGATCGCTGTCTGCTGGCGACGAACTTCCCGCTCGACTTGCATAATTGCTCTCCTGTGGGTGCTGTTGGCGCCCTCGTGGTCAAGCGCCCGTGCGCTGGAAGAACCGACTGACACCAACGCCGCACCATCGGTCACCAGCACCGACACGGCGCTTCCGGATGCCCCGCCGGCGCCGGCAGATCAATCGAAGTCCTTTGCCAGCTCTTTAGGAACGGCGGTCAAAACCATCGGCGATGACGAACTGCACATCATCAAGGCGCCGTTTTCTCTCAGCGCCGTGAGGTGGGATGCACTTGTCATCGGCGCCACCGGAGTCCTGATCGCGAATGACGAAAGCGTTGCCCATCAGGTATCGCCTAGCTGGCACAACACCAGCATCAATATCTCCGATGCAGGAGTTTACGGACTGGGCGCAGCCGCCGGGGGTATCTTTGTCACCGGACTCATCACTCACAACGACCATGCGATTGATACTGGCATACGCAGCGCCGAGGCCAGCGTGGACAGCGTCATTCTGTACGCTGCGCTGAAAGCAATCCTGGCGCGGCAAAGGCCTTACACCGGCCAGGGTGAAGGAAAATTCTTCTCCGGCAACTGGACGGCCGGCTCCTTCCCCTCGGGGCACGCCACCCTTGCCTGGACGCTCGCTACAGTCATGGCGCACGAGTACCCGAACTGGCCGGTGCGCCTGCTGGCGTACGGAGTGGCAACCGCGGTCAGCACCACCCGCGTGACCGGCGGAGTGCATTTCCCATCTGACGTGTTCGCGGGATCGGTGATTGGGTTTGGCGTGGGGACCTATGTCTCGCACAAAGACCGCCAAAAACTTATGGTGCCCCGTTCGCAAAACAGGATCAAACGCGTCGAGAACGCGGTCCTGACGCACATGGCGATCCAGTAGCCCCTACACCACAAAATATTTCGCTGCGGGGTGATGCACGATGATCGCCGACGTGCTTTGCTCCGGGTCGAGCAGAAACCCTGTCGTCAGGTGTACACCGATGGTCTCGTCGGGATGCAGCAGCGCGAACAGCTTGGTCTGGTCCTCGAGATTCGGACACGCAGGATATCCGAACGAATAGCGCGAGCCGCGATACTTCTGATGGAACAGATCGCGAATGTGCGGCGCGTCGTCGCCCGCAATCCCCAGTTCCTCGCGAATCCGTTTGTGCGACAGCTCGGCCAGCGCCTCGGCGGTCTCCACACTGAGTCCGTGCAAGTAGAGATACTTGGTATATTCGCCGCCTTCAAACAGCTTCTGTGTCTCGTGCGAAGCTGTGGCTCCGACGGTCACGCACGACATTGCGAGCACGTCCATGCGCCCGCTACTCTTCGGGAGCAGAAAGTCCGAGATGCATAGCCCCCGACCTTCGCGCTGCCGCGGGAAGGTGAAGCGCAGCGTCTCTGGCGGGACCGCGTCGCCCGGCTTCCAGCCCTCGGGCAGGTTGTAAACGATGAGGTCGTTGCCCTCGCCCTGAGCGCCGAAGTAGCCATACACAACCTTCGGTTCAAACCATCCCGCCGCGATGACTTCCTCTTCCAGGTCCTTCAGGATCGGCCGGTACTTGGTTTCGACCAGCCGCCCGTAGTCTTCCTGCGAAGCCGTCTTCAACTGCCACTGGTTCTTGAACAGCGCGGTTTCGTTGATGTACTGGAAGATTTCGCGCAAATCGAAATCGTGCGGCTTCAGCACGCGCACGCCCCAAAACGGCGGCTGCGGAATGTTCGGCGCAGGCGTAATCTCGATGTTAGGCGCGGTCGCAGCGTCGCCATTGCCGCCAACGACGGCAGCGCGAGTAAACTCCTTCACCAACTTGCCTTCAGCAATGCGCTTCTCGCGCGCGCCGTTCGGCGACGCCAGGTCCTCCATAATGTGCAACCCTGCAAACGCATCGTCGGCATAGAACACACCGCCGGAATACTCGCGGCGAAGATCGTCCTCCACATACTTGCGGGTCAGCGCAGCACCGCCGCAGATCACCGGAAACTCCAGCTTCTGGTGATGCAGGTCCTGCACCACGTATTTCATCTCCAACGTGGACTTCACCAACAGACCGCTGAGCCCAATGGCGTCGGCCTTCTCGGCGATGGCGGCCTTGATGATGGTGTCCGACGGCTGCTTGATGCCCAGGTTCACCACGCGATAACCGTTGTTGGTGAGAATGATGTCCACCAGGTTCTTGCCAATATCGTGGACGTCGCCCTTCACCGTCGCGAGCACGATGGTGGCCTTCTGGCTGCCTTCCTTCTTCTCCATCTTCGGCTCGAGATACGCGACTGCTGCCTTCATCACACCGGCCGAATCAAGCACCGAAGGCAACTGCATCTTGCGTGCGCCGAACAGGTCGCCAACTGTCCTCATACCATCGAGCAGAATGTTGTTGATCAGGTCCAGCGGCGTGTAATTGACCAGAGCTTCTTCCAGCAACTCATGCAGCGACTTCTTGTTCGCGCTTTCGCCGACCGTCTTCTCGCCGTTGATGATCGCCCACTTCAGCTTGTCTTCAATCGAAAGCGTGTCCACGTGCGCCGTCGTGGTCTCTTCTTTGCCCTTGGTCCCGGCAAAGTGCGCCATGTAAGCCTGCAGCGGATTGCCATTGGACTGGTCGAAGTAAATCAACTTGCGCGCAAGTTCAACTTCAGCTTCAGGTATCTTGTACAACGGATAGATTTTGCTGTAGTTAACGATTGCCATATCAAGACCATGGTCAACCGCTTCATGCATGAAAACGCTGTTCAGAATACGCCGCGAATAGGCGTTCAGGCCGAACGAAATATTGCTGACGCCGAGGATGGTCTTCACCTCCGGCAGCTCAGCCTTGATCGCCTTCACCGCTTTCAGGGTCTCGATGCCGGCGGTGCGGTAGTCTTCCTGGCCGGTCGAGATCGGCAGCGTCAGCGCGTCGAAGATGAGGTCAACCGGACGAATGCCGTACTTGTTCACCGCCAGGTCGAAGATGCGCTTGGCGATCGCCAGCTTCTTCTGCCAGGTCAAGGCCATGCCCTCTTCGTCTATGGTCAGAGCGATGACCGCCGCTCCGTAGCGCTTGGCCATCGGTAGGACTTTGGCGGTTCGCTTCTCGCCATCTTCCAGGTTGATGGAGTTGATGATGGCCTTGCCGGGAATGCGTTTCAGCGCTTCTTCGATCACGTCTGCTTCGGTGGAATCCACGGTGATTGGCGCCGGCACGCGCGTGGCAATCTTCTCCAGGATGTGGCTGATGTAACCCTTCTCGTCCTCGCCCACGATGGCGCAGCACAGGTCGAGCATGTGCGAACCTTCGTTCACCAGCTTCTTGGCCAGGGTGAGGATCGCATCGTAGTCCTGCGTGCGCACCATGTTTTTGAAGTGCTCGACGCGCGTGGTGGTGTTCATCTCCTCAGCCACGATCAGCGGCTTCGGATCGAGGTCCAACGGCACCATCGAGTAGGCGCTGGCTGCGGCCCCCGCGACTTTCACTTCGCGCTTCGCCGGCTCAAGGTTGGCGCAGGTTTCCGCGACCGCCTTCAAGTGCTCAGGCGTGGTGCCGCAGCATCCGCCTACAATCCGCACACCGTATTCGGTGATGAACTGCTTGTGATAGTCGGCCAGCTCTTGCGGCTGCAGCTTGTAGACTGCGTGGCCGCCTACGTTCTGCGGCAGACCCGCGTTGGGCAGCACCGAAACATGCTTGGGCGAGTTCGCGCCGAGATGGCGAACGGCGTCGTTCATCTCCTTCGGGCCGGTGGCGCAGTTCAGGCCGATGGCGGCAACGTCAAACATCTCCAGCGTGGTCAGCGCGGCGCCAATCTCGGTGCCCAGCAGCATAGTGCCCGTCGCTTCCAGTGTGACCTGCACCTGGATGGGAACGTTCTTGCCGGTTTGCTTCAGCGCGTCGAAAAGTCCGACCAGCCCCGCTTTTGCCTGGAGAATGTCCTGGCAGGTTTCGAGCAGCAGAACATCAACTCCGCCTTCGATGAGAGCGACCGCCTGCTCGGTGTAAGCGGCGGCCATAGTGTCGAAGCGGATGTGCCCCAGCGAAGGGAGCTTAGTCGTCGGCCCAATCGAGCCGGCGACCAACCGCTTGCGCCCGTTGAAGCTCGTAGCTACCTCGCGCGCCAGTTTCGCCGCCGCAAAGTTGATCTCGTACACCTTGTCCTGCAGGTCGTATTCGGCCAGCACCACGCGGGTCGCGCCGAAGGTGTCGGTCTCGACGATGTCGCTGCCCACCTTGAAGAACGCGGCGTGAATGTCTTTGATGATGTCGGGACGACTCAACACCAGCAGCTCGTTGCAGCCTTCCTTGCCCCAGAAATCGTCCACACTGGGGTTGCGGGCCTGGACACTGGTGCCCATGGCGCCGTCGTAGATGACGACGCGTTCCTGCACGGCCTGGAGAAAGTCGCTCATGGTGCATTAGTTAGGGCTTCGGATAGCCGGTCGCGCCGCCCGCCTCCGAGCTCCTCAAAAAGTCAATCGCCCGAGACCCAGAGCCCGAAAGGGCGGAATTTGTTTTAGCCCAGGGCGTAAGCACTGGGTAGCAGTCGAAAAGTGAACCTCAGTCCCCTGCGAACGGCACAGTTCTCGGCGAATCTTCGGCTTCCGCGCCAACCAGGAATGACCTTCTTCCAGGGGTGAAAACAGCGCCCCGCCGCTCTGCTTCAAGTATCGCAGTTCCCGCGAGGTTGGGGAAGTTAGGCGCAGCCAAATGCGACCTTTACAAGCGACTGGCGCCTTAAGTGTATCGAGTGGAATGCATGAAGGATGGAGCTGACCGGCTGTCGTCGTTGATTCTGCGGCAACCGTCAATCCTTCACTTCTTCCGCTCGTTGGCAAACCGCGCCAATCCAGTGGTACGCGACCAAGTTCCTGCGAAGAACCCAGAAAAAATAGCTTGCTTCCCCAGGTCAACGAGCGCACAATTGCCACTCGCTGGGACAAAATGGAGATCGCCACTTGGCTGTTCCAGCTGGCAGAGGCAAGCCGGTAATGACGCTACCGCGTGTGGCGGTAAATCGCCTTCCCGGGAGGGGGATCCATGCCTTTTCAATTCAACCGCGACCTTTTCTGGCAACAATTCTCGGCCAAGCACTCGATCGCGCAAGGCCCAATGGACGGCCTCAATTCCATTCTCGACGAAATTGAGCAAGACGCAACCGACTGGCAGAACATCGACCAGATTGCCTACGCCCTGGCGACTTTCGACTGGGAGACCGCCCACACCTTCCACCCCATCTACGAGATGGGTCAACCATCCTACTTTTCAAAGTATGACGCGGGCACGCCCATAGGCGAGCGGTTGGGCAACACCCAGCCGGGCGATGGCTTCCTGTTCCGCGGGCGGGGCTATGTGCAGTTGACCGGCAGGGCAAATTACCAGCGTATAGGCCAGTTGTTGAGCGTTGACCTGGTGGGCAATCCTGACCTGGCGCTACAACCCCCTGTGGCTTACAGGATTGCCGCTAATGGCATGAGGCTGGGCTGGTTTACCGGTCACCGCCTCAGCCAGTACATGCCCACGGGTGGTGCTCCGGACTATGTGAACGCTCGCAGGATCATCAACGGTCTTGACCGCGCCGCCGACATCGCAGCCATCGCTCAGAACCTCCAACAGGTCTTGACCGCGGCGCAACTGAGCCAACCGGCGGCTTCCGAGGCCGCTGGGACCACAAACTAAGATTGGGTGAAACGGACCCAGATGTGCCGATGGGCACTTACTGAGGATTGCAAATCATAGTGAGACAAGTGGGTAAGTCAAGAACCGCTAAAAGCTCAAGAATTGTCATTACGAGCGCCCGCTTTTGGCGCGAGGAATCTGCTTTTTCTTCAATTCCCACAAAAGCAGATCCCTCGCTTCGCTCGTGATGACAAGTCCAATCACACGTCACTATCTTTTTGCAAGACTGAATAGGATACTGACGGGAATGGTGCATAAAGAGAAAGGATGGAAATGCAAATGAATGCAAACCGAATCGCTCTTCTCTGTTGCTCTTGCCTTCTGTTGGCTGCGACGGTAAGCGCTGCCCAGTTGCCGTGCGACGGTCCGGGCAAGGAACGCTGGCCCATAAAGATCACTGTGCCCGCTGACGCCAAGCACCAAACCATGAGCGTAGCGGATGCGCTCAATCTGCCCCGGCTTGAGGACGTCAAGAAGGACGACCCGCGATATGACGACAAGCGCATTACGGACCAACCAGTAAAAGAGGACACGATGCTGACCATCTCCGGATGGCTTTATCTGGTTGCATTTGAAAAGGACGACTGTGACTTTCACATTCAAATCAGTCCGAAGCCGCTCACTTCGGCAAGTACACCTGCAGATATAAAGCAAGGCAACTCGATGATCGTGGAGGTCTCCTCCGGCCAATACGCCACCACCATCTCCAGCCAGGTGGAAGGTGTACGGCAGTGGGTGATCGATAAGCTGTTGGCCGGAAAGCCGCCGACTATCGGCAGCGTTCACGTCATGCAAAATCCTGTCTATGTCACGGTCACTGGCGCGTTGTTTTACGACGATGCGCACGTGTACCTGCCGGACGGCAGCACGCAACGCGGCAAGAAAGGACTGGAGTCGAAAACTCTGTGGGAGATCCATCCGGTGACGTCGATGGCCTTCGCTCCAAAACCAAAGGGGAATTAACGGCGGACTCCGGCTTTGTAGCCCGTCGCGCAGCGGCAATGTCTTACCGGTTTGCCTTCAGCATCTGCTGGGCGTGCTTCAGCGAGGTGTCGGTCAGTTTCGCGCCGCTCATCATGCGCGCGATCTCGCGGGTGCGATCTTCGGTCTCGAGCAGCCGGACCGAGGTCTTCGTTCTCCCGCCCGCTTCCCGCTTCTCGATCAGGTAATGATGGTCGGCAAACGATGCGATCTGCGGCAGGTGGGTGACGCAGAGCACCTGCTTCGTGCGCGAGAGCTGCTTCAGCTTCTTGCCCACGGCTTCGGCGGCGCGTCCTCCGATGCCGCTGTCAATCTCGTCGAAGACCAGCGTGCGTTGGACGGAATCTCCACTTCCCCCGTTGCGACCTTTCCGGCTGCTCCGTCCGGTTTCAACCGTGGTCTTCAGCGCCAGCATCACGCGCGAGAGTTCGCCGCCGGAGGCGATCTCCTCGACTGGCCCGAGCGGCTCGCCGGGATTGGCGGAGATGAGGTATTGCACCTGGTCGAAGCCGCGGGCGCTCCAGTTCCCTTCCTCGTCGGAGCCGCTGACCTCGACCTTGAAGCGCGCCTTCATGGCAAGCTCGTTGATCTCGCTTTCCACCAGCTTCTCCAGCTTGTGGGCCGCTTCGTAGCGGCGGCGCGAGAGGCTGCGCGCCGCATCGAGATACTTTGCCGCAGCATTTGCCAGCTCGATGTGTAGCTCGCGCAGGACCTCGTCCTTGTTTTCCATCTCGTTGAGCTTGCGCTCAAGGTCATCGCCCATAGCGATGACGTCTTCCAGCTTCGGCCCGTATTTCCGTTTCAGCCGGTCGAGCACGGCCAGGCGGTCCTCGACTTCGGCGAGACGCTCGGGCGAAGCCTCGATTCCGGCGGCGTAATCGCGCAGCGTCTGGCCAATGTCCTCGACGGTGATGCGTGCCGACTCAAGCTCAGTTAAGATGTCGCGAAACTTTGCATCGAACCGAGACAGTTCCTCGATCTGCCGCAACGCGGTTCGGATGGAAGCTGCCGCGGATGCATTGTTCTCATAGAGCGCGTCGTAGGCCGCCATCGCCGCTCCGTAAACCCGCTCCGAGTTGGCCAGCACGCGTTTCTCGGCCTCGAGCTTGGCGTCCTCGTCGGCTTGCAGGCGGGCGTCCGCGATTTCTTTCCGCTGATAGCTCCACAAATCCAGCAGGCGCAGGCGATCGTGCTCATCGCGCTCCAGATCGGCGATGCGATGCCGCACCTGGTTCCAGGCATCGAATGCTGCCGACACAGCAGCGCCGTCAATGCTCGCAAAAGAATCCAGCAGAGCCAGGCGCGAGTTGGCATCGAAGGCAAGCACCGCTTCGTTCTGGGCATGGATGACGGCCAGATGCTGCGCCAGTTGCTTGAGCACCCCGACCGTGGCCGGCTGATTGTTCACGAAGACGCGACCCTTGCCGCCGGCGGCAATCTCGCGGCGCAGAATGAGCTGTCCCTCTTCGGCGTCGAGGCCGTTCGATTCCAGCACCGCTGCGATGGCTTGCGACTCGGATTCGAAGACCGCCGTAACGACAGCCTTGTCCGTGCCGTGCCGAATCGCGTCGCTGGAAGCCTTGTCACCCAGCAGGAGTGCAAGCGCGTCAATGAGGATGGATTTTCCGGCGCCGGTTTCGCCGGTCAACAGGTTGAGGCCGGGGGCAAACTCCACGGCAACGTTGTCAATGACCGCGTAGTTTTCGACCCGCAGTTCCAGCAGCACGTGAGCTCTCGACTCGCCCGAAGGTAAGCGCAGTGTAGCATGGCCAAACCATCGCCCTCCGCCATCCGCTCTCCCCGAGCGGATTTCCACAGCTTTATTCGCACAACCGGGGGTTTTCACAGTTGTGCCACTCTGTTCCGAGGAGTAGAGTTTTCGCTATCTTTCCATCCGTATTCGGAAAGTAAGGCTCCCAGCACCGCTCCAGCCGACACAGCCATTAGAATTGAGGTCAGCGCCGTGATGCACAAGTTCGGCGTTCGCAGTGTTAGATTAGGAAATCGTCCCATGGACAAGTTTGTCATTCGCGGCGGTAATCCGTTGCTGGGCACGGTGCGGGTGAGCGGCGCAAAAAACGCCGCTTTGCCGGCCATGGCCGCCGCACTGCTCACTGAAGAGCCGGTCATTCTGGAGAACATTCCGCAGGTGCGCGACATCGAGACCGAGCGCAAGCTGCTGGCGGCGATGGGCGCCGAAGTCGAGCTTGGCTACGGCCGCGCGCAGCACCGCACCACCATTTGCTGCCGCGATCTGGTGAACGCCGAGGCCTCGTACGATCTGGTCAAGACCATGCGCGCTTCAACCCTCGTGCTCGGGCCGCTGGTGGCGCGCATGGGAGAGGCACGTGTGTCTCTGCCGGGAGGATGCGCCATCGGCGCGCGCCCGATCGACCTTCACATCAAAGGCCTGGAGAAGCTGGGCGCAGACATCTCGCAGGAGCACGGCTACATCGAGGCCCGCGCCGAGCGGCTCAAGGGAGCGCGCATCGTCTTCGAAAAGATAACCGTGACCGGCACGGAAGACCTGCTGATGGCGGCCACGCTGGCCGAGGGTGAGACCGTCCTGGAGAACTGTGCGCGCGAACCTGAAGTGGCTGACCTGGCGGCGTTGCTCAACAAAATGGGAGCGCAGATTGAAGGCGCGGGAACGCACAGGATCCAGGTGCAAGGGGTGGAGAAGCTGCATGGCGCGCGGCATCGCATCATTCCCGATCGCATCGAGGCCGGAACATTTGTTGTCGCCGCTGCGCTGACCGGAGGCGACCTGCTGGTTTCGAGCTGCGAGCCGCTTCATCTGGAGGCGTTGCTGCAGAAGCTGGCGGAATGCGGGGTGCAGGTGCGCATTAGCGGTGACTCCGTCCGCGTTATGGGCGATGCGCCGTTGCAGAGTGCGGACGTGAACACCGAAGAGTTTCCCGGCTTCCCCACGGACATGCAGGCGCAATACATGGTGCTGGCGACGCAAGCTGAAGGCACCAGCATCGTCACCGAAAACATTTTCGAGAACCGCTTCATGCACGCGCAGGAACTGGTGCGCATGGGAGCAAACGTGAGGATAGAGGGCAACCGCGCCGTGGTTCGCGGGCGCACTCCGCTTAGCGCAGCGGCGGTGCAAGCCAGCGATCTGCGAGCCTCCGCCTCGCTCGTGCTGGCTGCGCTGGTGGCTGACGGAGAGACCATCATCGACCGCGTGTACCACATCGACCGCGGTTACGAGCGCATCGAAGAAAAGCTGCGCGGCGTAGGAGCGCAAATCCGCCGCATCGGAGAGTTCCTGCCTAAGCGCGTCGCCGT
>Ga0209039_10004236_pt1 | contig 10579 bp, 9 predicted proteins | sample BogFormECP12_OM1_FD_188238 | JGI IMG/M metagenome (GOLD analysis project Ga0209039, IMG submission 188238) | Bog forest soil microbial communities from Calvert Island, British Columbia, Canada - ECP12_OM1 (SPAdes) (version 2) | ecosystem: Environmental > Aquatic > Freshwater > Wetlands > Bog ... | reverse complement strand
CTAGCCGTCCTCTGGGGTCTCCGCTTTCCGTTTCACCTCAGAGACCCGGGCCTTCATTACCTATGATAGCACACTAATGAAGACGAGCATAGTCATTACCACGAGGGCCAGAAGCGTCGCCTGCTAGTTGTTGACAATAGGCTGGGTGCGAATTGGCGACTGTACGGACTGGAGTGCACGTGCACGTTTTTGTCGTCGGTGAAAAATACGGGAATACCCAAGTCCATGACCATGCGCCTGCATTATACTATATCTGTAAGGTAATCATGGTGGCACACAATTTAGACAAAGGAGAAGTCGATGAAAACAAAAGTGGGTTTGTGGATTGACCATAGGAAAGCTACTGTCGTGACTGTTACGGACAAAGGGGAGGAGATAGGACTGATAATATCGAGGGTTGAAAAACAGCCCCGCCGTTCCGGTGATTCCCCCCTTAAGGGTTCTTATGAACCTCACCACGTACAGGCGCAGGATAGCCGCCAGAGAGCGCTTACGGGACATCTCAACATTTACTACGATGCCGTCATTGCGTCTATTCGCGATGCAGAAGCTATTCTGATATTTGGTCCTGGTGAGGCGAAGGGCGAGCTCAAAGAACGTCTTGAAAAACACGGCCTCGGTGGACGCATCGCAGGTATTGAAACGGTTGACAGGATGACGGATCGTCAGATTGCGGCGAAAGTCCGCCAGTACTTTCCAAAATAGGGTCCGGCAATAGGACACTCCGCATACATCAAAGGTGTCCGACTAGACGGGACAACTACACCTGACAGAAGGAAACGCAAGGGGTACTTATTGCACGCCCACTTCTTTTAGGCTTTCGTGTCCGGCAGCCCCATCTGTCTCAACCACCGGTAATGCGCGGAGAGGCCTGTCCAAAATGAGGTGTGCTCAGCATGTTTTACCCCGTGGTCTCGACAAGTCTGTTCCACGATCTTCGTGAGTGCCGGGTAATGAATGTGGCAGATCGTAGGGAACAGATGGTGCTCGAGGTGATAGTTCAGCCCACCGAGAGGCCAACTGACGAGGCTGTTGCCCCGGGCAAAGTCGAGGGTCACGCTTGCTTGATGGACTGCCCAGGGATTTTTCATGCGTCCTTCCCGTGGGATGGGAAATTCTGCCTGTTCCACGCAATGCGGCAGTTCGAACACCACGGCTATCGTCAAACCCAGCACCAGTACTGCCACACCGTAGTATAAGAGCACGACCCCGAACGTGTGGAAGAGGAGTGGAATACAAAATGCCCAGGTGAAGAAGGCCATTTTTCCGGCAACGAAAATCACCAACTCCCACCCCGTTGGCCGCGGGAATCCGTGCTTTCCGATCCGACCGCGAATGACCCTTTTGAAATCATCGACAAACTGCATCTTGCTCGCCAACAGGCCGTAGAGCAGCCAGAGGTAGAAATGCTGCCACCGGTGAATCGGGAGCCGCCTTGTGTGCGGAGACAGTCGACCGATGACGCCGATATCAATATCCGTGTCGTAACCGGTGATATTGACGTACCTGTGATGGATGACGGCGTGTTTCCAAAACCAGACGTAGGAACTGACCCCCACCATGTCCATCGTCGCTGCCATAAGCTTGTTGACCCAGAGGGCCTTTGCATATGCCTTGTGTCCTCCATCATGCGCGATATTGAATCCGACTCCAGCAGTGGACAATCCGAGCAGAATGGCTAGGGGCAGACCCTGCCATGCGTTCCTTGCCACGAAGGTCAGCAGCACATAAAAGATTGCGAAGCAGGCTAGAACGACAACCGTCTTCAGGTACATCTGCCAGGAGCCTGTTTTAGGCCGCATCGTCCGTTGTTGGAAGTATGCATCGACCCGTTGCCGGATATCCAGCTCAAAGGCCCTGTTTTCACCAAACTGCAGATTTAGTATCGATCCCTTAACTAGACGAGGCTTGCCCGCGGGACTCCTGTGGACTTCTTGTTTCTGCGTCATGGCAAATTCCCCGAATGGCGGTCTCCTGACACCAGACCGACGAGACTTTCGCTGTCCATTAAATGAAATAATAGTGGAGCGAAAAAGACGATGTCAAGCTGTCAGTTGAAACCTCCGGCCAACGCTGTTTCCACAAGAAACTGTTCGTCTGCGCCGTGCAGGGCGTCGGCAAGTCCTATTGCTCTGCCGGTTGCCACACGTGTTTTGACTGCGAGCTTGCGAACAGTGCGAAAAAGGATCGAAACGTGAAGTGGCGACCACGAAGATGGCTCTCGGGCGGCAAGTAAGAAGGACTCAACACGTGTGCCACCCGCGTAGTACGAGTTTCGTGGCTCGCGGGTACCCGGAAAATAGCGCTGTACCGATGGTGTACCTCGTAGTACGCCGGAGTGAGGCAAGATGAAGCGCGACAAAGCGGATGGCCTTTTGACGATGCCGCCCCTATGCGCGCAGCCGGTCGAGGGTTTCGAAGTACGCTTCGATGCGCGTTCTAATTTGCGTCTCCGAGTAGAACCTCGGATCGCCCATATCGCTCTCGAACACAAGAGCCGGCAGACCGGTCCTCTTGGTGAGCACGTCTTTCAACGTGGGGACAGCGAACGACACAGCCTTGCAACTCCGGTTCATGAACATGATCATGCCGTTCATGTCGTACCGTTTGAAAAGATCCATGGCCATGTCTGCCCTGTCCTCGAGCGTCGAGTTCGAGAAGCGATTCAGGTAGTTCTCGGCGAGCGTCAGAAGCGGGTCTTTATTGAGATCGAAATCGAAACTCCAGGCATGCACATAAAGCGACGTGAGGATCACACCGCCGAAAGAACCAAGAAGCTTGGCATGGTCGCTGAACTTGAACCAGACCGGAAGGTTCTCCCAATAGAGCCGGTATTTCTCGTTTTGCAGCACCCCGATACCTTGATCTACTTTTGCCTGTATCTCATCACAAAGCGTCTGGTAATAATCGACACATTCGGGTGTGCCCCTGCGATATACGGTGATCGCCATGCCGATGAGCGCATCAAAAATGCTGATGGGCGAAGGCTTGTACTGCGCCATGTCGAGGAACTTCTTGTAGAGCACACTTGCCTGGGCCGAGTACTTCATCACCTCTTTGAGCCGATCATAATCGAACTTCTTCTTAGTGATCTCTTCCAGCCACTTGATCAACTCTTTAAGCTCCAGCACGCAATACTTGATTATCTCTTCCCGTGCCTTCTTGTTCATGATCCATTCGGGCGTGTCGAAGACAAACATGGGGACGTTGCGCCTTCTGGAAAGCACCTGGAACCATTTGGTCAGGGTAAAGCATTGCGCATTGCACGCCATGAGCACGTCGGGATCGGGGATGCCTCCGGTTGCTGTTTTTCCGGTCTCCCTGTAACCGAGATCAGAGCGGGCGTAAGCGCAGAGGTGGCTTGTGTAACCCAGGTTCTCCGTGGCTGTGGACAGCTCCGTGCCCATGCGCGACGTGAGGCAGGCTACGGCGTGATTCTCCGGATATATGGGCACGATGTCATGGGCGACGAACAGCTCGACGGGTGAAATGGCAGTGGTGTAGCCCACAAGTTTGCCAAGCTCATGCGCGTGGAAGGCTTCATCCATGTATTCTTTTGTTATTTTTTTCGAGAGGTCCTTTGATTTTGGCTTTTCGCTGATCGGCTTCTCGCTCATAGGGTGCCCCCTTTCAAGGATTCAAAGAATGCCTGGAGCCGGGTCCTCACGTGGGACAGCGACAAGGTCTGATACTCCGTTACGAGCACATGGATCGGGATGCCTTCCTGCTTGATCGCCTTCTTCAGGTCAGGCAGGTCATACTCTTCAGATTCACAGAACTCGATGTGCACGTAGATTATGGCCTTGGCGTTGTATTGCTTGTAGAGCGCTTTCAAGCCTTCAACGTTCTTGAACACGTCGTCATGGATAGGCGAGTAAAAGCCGCGCTTGAAATGACGCGCTGTCATGGCGTCAATCGGAGCCACATCCTCATCCACCATGCCATCGAGGTAGCGTTGGCCTGTAACGAGGGTATCCATGACCACGTTAAGCTTGATCTCGTCGAACAGGTCGAAGATCTCGGGCGGATCGCAGGCAATCCCGGTGAGAATCACATCCGTATACCCGCTGCCCTCTTTTATGGTAAGGTTCTCCTTGATCTTCTTGAGGGTCTGGTTGAACTCTTTTTTGTCGACCTGCATCGAAAGTTTGATTAAAGAAAAAAGGGCCTTGTTCGAGAGTGTTGCTGGCGCTTTCCTCTTGATCTCATAAAGCTCTTTCAAGAGCCGTTTATTCTCGTTGTGCAGCTTGACCGATTCTTTCAGGTCAGCATCGGTGATCCTCTTGCCCGACCAGTCACCGAGCGAGGAGATGAGCCTCTCAATCTCCTCTCTCGCCCAATACCGGGCGCTTTCCCGATTTATCTGACGGGGTAGCAGGATGCTCTCAACGTACTTGTCGGGAAAGTTGATCCTCCAGATATCGCACATGTGCTGGGTTGTATCGCAGACCTGCGGTAGAACGAAGCCGTCAAAGAGATCACCCTCATAGCTGAGCGCAAGCTCCAGGTTACTCCGTGCGAGGGAACACGCGTTGTCAGGCAGCAGGCTCGGCGCTTTCTTAAGCGGGCGATGTGTTCCCAGGAGTGTAACCGGCAGAGCGTCATAAGCGTAAATCACTTCTTCAGGCACATCAGCCAGCGTGCTCCCGACCACTTTCTTCCCGCTCGCTCTCTTCCACTCCCGTATCGAAGCATAAGGGTCCTTCGCGTAATCTATCACCTTACTGAGGTCGAGACTCTCCCACATACAGTCCCCCGATATACTATGTGAAAAATTTTACTATACCCCATAGGCTAACCCTTGCCTGTTTTGTTGTCAATTGTTTTTTGGCCCAAGGCCAGAGCCATTTTCCACAGGGCAGGGCATCCGCCGACGGCCTGGCTTTTGTATCCAGAAAGTCTCCTCTGAAAGTCTCCAAAAAGGAGGAGTGTCGCCTTTGGCGACTTGAGGCAGCTGCCTCAAGGCCGGAGGCCGGTCCTTAAGCGAAGCGCTCCTCGAATCGGGCCGCAGGCGAGATGGTCCTCGAACCGGCTTTGCCGGTGCTTCTCAGGCGCAGCATTCGTCCTCTTGACACCACTTGCTGCATACAGCATACTTTAAACTCATGAAACGATACAGCCTCCACCGTGACGTTTCCACATACAAACAGCTCATAGACTACGAAAAGGAACTGAACGAAGAGCAGCTTGGCGTGGTGACGGCGGAGCCAGGGCCGATCCTCGTCATAGCAGGCGCCGGAAGCGGTAAGACAAGGGTGGTCACATACAGGGTGGCACGCCTGCTTGAGCAGGGCGTCTCTCCAAACAGCATCCTGCTCCTGACGTTCACAAACAAGGCAGCTCGCGAGATGCTTCACAGGGTAGAGCATCTGGTCAAGATAGATACGCGGTACATCTGGGGCGGGACGTTCCACCACATCGGCAACATGATTTTGCGCCAGAATGCCAGGAAGATTGGTTATCATGGCCACTTTACCATTCTCGATAATGAGGATGCAAAAGACCTGGTAGAAGTTGTGACCAGGGATTCGAATATCGACCGAAAGGAGCGGAGGTTTCCAAAAGGGCAGGTGCTGAAGGAGGTATTCAGTTACGCTGCCAACACCATGGAGACGATCGAGGGTTCGGTCAGGGAAAGGTTCCCTTACTTCATTGACATTCTCGATGAAATCACGCTCCTGGCAAGACGTTATCAGGAAAGAAAGCAGGCCATGAATGCGATGGATTTTGATGACCTCCTCGTTCTCTGGCACAAACTACTGAAAGACGATGAAGCGCTGCGCCAGTTTTACGCTTCGACCTTCAGTCACATCCTTGTCGATGAGTACCAGGACACCAACAGGATCCAGGCGGAGATCGTCGATTTCATGGGCACCATCAACCGAAACGTGACGGTTGTGGGAGATGATGCGCAGAGCATCTACTCCTTCAGGGGAGCAAATTTCCAGAACATTCTGGAATTTCCCAATCGCTATCCCGACGCCAGAATCTTCAAGCTCGAAACCAATTACCGGAGTACTCCGGAAATTCTGGGCCTTGCAAATAACTCCATCGATCATAACCTGAAGCAATTCAGCAAGAAGTTGAGGGCGGTAAAGAGGCCCGGCCCCGCACCGGTGCTTACGCCTCTGCGTGATGTTCTGCAACAGGCTGAATTCGTGGCTCAAAGGATACTTGAGCTCAGAGACGAGGGGATTCCTCTTGACCAGATAGCCGTGCTTTACCGGGCCCATTACCACTGTATGGAACTGCAAATGGAACTCACACGGCGGGACATCCCTTTCGAGGTGCGTAGCGGCCTGCGTTTTTTTGAGCAGGCACATATCAAGGATGTGGTTGCACATATGAGGGTCATGGCAAACCCGACGGATGAGATCTCCTGGAAGCGCATACTGAAGATGGCTCCCCACATCGGTAAGAAGACTGCGGACCGCACCTATGATTACCTGAAGACGGTCGAGGACCCGGTTCAACTCTTTATCACGAAGAAGATAGGAGAGCAGCTTAAGAGTATACCGCAGGAGAATCTTGAAGCCTGGTCAAAACTCTTCAAGGAGCTTGATGAGCTTAAAACCCGGGAAGCGCTCTCGGATATGATTTCCGCTGTGCTGAAACACGGCTATGCGGAATATCTGAAACTCAACTTTCCCAATCACGAATCTCGCCTCGAGGATCTCACACAGCTCATGAATTTTTCCACCAAATACCAGTCTCTTGTCTCCTTTCTGAGCGAGCTCTCGTTGGTGAGCGGTGTGGCCGGAGAAGAGATTGTGTCTGCGGGCTACGATGACGAGAAGGTTGTGTTGAGCACCGTGCATCAGGCTAAGGGTCTTGAGTGGAAAGTGGTCTTTATTATCTGGTGCGCAGAGGGCAGGTTCCCCAACCCGAAAGCCTTGGAAGAAGGGGCTCTGGAGGAGGAGCGCAGACTCTTTTATGTAGCGAGCACACGCGCGATGGATCAGCTCTATCTTTGCTATCCGCTCACAGTTTTCGACAAGCAGGTCGGTCTGGTAATCCTTAAGCCCTCGCGCTTCATCTCAGAACTGAAGCCCATCCACTACGAGGAATGGCAGATATCCGATTTTTGACGGGATGCCCAGGTATATAGTCGTAATGACCGGCGCCATGGTTTAACCGGCTCCTAACCGGCCCTATGACCTTGACGCGGGCAGCGTTACCTCATATAATCGCATCATAAGTGTTGCCCCAAAGGATGCCGCATCCCGCCGCCCTCCTTAGACACTGAAAGGCACGGCGGCCCGTCTTTATTGTGGTACCCGCACTCCGCGGAGGCAAGCTTAATTCCTGAGTGTATAAAACGATAATAATAGAGGCATAGTTTTTGCTAGCAAACTTACACAGACATTATGTTTTTTAATCGTTTGCCGATACTCTTAATCAGTACTGGAGACAAATGAACTCTTTTACGGCTGGGATCCTCAAAGAGAGGAAACCATGATAAGAAGACTCCTCGCATGGCTACTCGGTCTGGCGCTCTTTAACTTTGCTATCTTTACAGTCTGCTTCTTCTGGACAGACATAAGCAAAGTCCTCATCACTCCCACAGGGCTGTTCGTGGCCCTCCTGCTCGTAGTCTGCCTGTCAATTCCCCTCGGTATCATTCACTACGTTGAATACCGCAAGAAAGAAGACTGGAGAAAGCAACGAATCAGACAGAAGGTCGAAGCAGCGCAGCAGCAGGCACAGCAGAAAGACATCGGCATAGATTTTTAGCCGGAACCCCTCGTCGTTCTCTTGCTCTTTAGCTTGCCTTGCGCTTTGGGCTGTTCTTTCAGAGACTTCCCGATCTCTTCCAGTGCGAATTCAATACCTTCCGCGAAGCCGAGGAGGTTGCAGTGGCTTGCGTAGTCCATAGTCTCCTCATATTCGGCTATTAATTTTCTCGTATACTCCAGTTTTTCTCTCAGCGGCTCCAATAGTCGGGCCAGATCCTTCGGTTTAGCCATATGCTTCTCCTTATCATTCAGCTTGGTCATTGAGCCGGAGATACTCCCGCTTAAGCGGCTGCCGCCTGCAGTGACACGTAATGAAGCTTACTGTTCATGCGCCCTCCGGGATTTCCAGTACATATCCGACATATTACTTTGCACCACAGAGAAAGGCAACTGAGAAATGGTGCCACCTGGAAAGGCGGCTTGACCGGTCGATCTAATTCGCCTATACTCCTTCCACAAGAACGGTCTCCATCACGGGCTCGCCCTTGCAGATGGACGACTCGGAATTGAGGGTCGGTCATTGATTAAAGCGTCCAGAGACTTCCAGGTTTTTGCCAAACCGATTGGCGCAGCCTGTAACCTGAGCTGCCACTATTGCTATTATCTGGACAAGCAACAAGCTTATCAGAAGGGCGAGCTAATTCGCATGCCGGATGATATTCTCGAGGCATACATCGCCCAGCATATCGATGCTTCCCCCAATCGAGTGATCAGCTTTTCCTGGCATGGAGGGGAACCCACGCTCCTCGGGCTGGAATACTTCCGCAAGATTGTAGCTTTTCAGCGCAAGCATAAATCCCCTCACATGAGCATCGTCAACGGAATTCAGACAAACGGTACCCTTCTCGATGAGGACTGGTGCCGTTTTTTGGCGGCAGAGCATTTTGGCGTGGGGCTTAGCCTGGACGGCCCGAAGGAAATGCATGACCAATACCGCGTCACCAAGTCGCAGGAACACACACACGAGCGTGCGATGCACGGATATTCACTTTTGCGGCAGTATCGAGTCCCTTGCGATATACTCTGCGTGGTGCACGAGCAGAACGTGCACTACCCCACCGAGGTCTACCGGTTTTTCAAAGAGATCGGAGCCGGATATATCGGATTTCTACCGCTCGTCGAGCGTCTGCCTGACGTCGAGGCAGGGGTAAGCCCCCGCACCGTGTCTGCTGAAGCTTTCGGCAGTTTTCTCTGCACCATTTTTGACGAGTGGCTGCGTGAAGATATCGGGCGCGTCAAAGTGCAGATATTCGAGGAGGCTGCCGCAACAGCCATGGGGCAGGAGCACAGCCTGTGCGTCTTCCGGAAGACGTGCGGCGATGTTCCCGTGATCGAGCATAGCGGAGACTTTTTTTCATGTGATCACTTCGTTGATCATGAACATCATCTCGGGAACATCAGGGAAATTCCCTTGGTCGAGCTCCTCGAGAGCCAGGCGCAGCGAGCATTTGGGCAGATTAAGTCGGATGGATTACCCGGCAGTTGCCGAACGTGTGAGGTCCTCCCGACGTGCAACGGTGGGTGCCCGAAGGATCGTTTCCTTTATACCCCGGATGGTGAAGCCGGGCTGAACTATCTCTGTGCCGGCTACAAACGCTTCTTTAATCACTGCCGCCCCTTCCTGGAGCAGCTATCGGCCTTGGCGCGTCAGATAGGTTCTGCTACGTTTTGAGCTTCGCGTTCAAAAAAGAAACTGTCCGGCTCCACGCGAGCTGGGCCGCCTCCTTGTTATATCGGGCGGCGTTCGTGTCATTGAAAAAGGCGTGCTGAGCCCCTTCGTACATGTACAACGTATACTCTTTATTTGCCTTCTTCAGGGCTGCTTCGTATGCTGGAATGCCCTTGTCGATCGCCTCGTCGATCCCCGCATAATGCAGGAGCAGAGATGCCTTTATTTTCGGAACACCTTCGGGTGCGGGCTGCCTGCCGTAGAAAGGCACTGCGGCTACGAGGTCGGGCGAGTTAACGGCAACGAGGTTGGCCATTCCCCCTCCCCAGCAGAATCCTATCACGCCAACTTTTCCCGTGGAGAGTGGACGAGTTTGTAAATATTTGACCGCGGCGACAAAGTTGTTTAGCGTGGACGGCTCATCCAGCTGTCCTATGGCCGCTATGGCCTTGCTTTCATCAGGCGGGGTTCCACCAACAGGTGATAACGCATCTGGAGCCAGCGCCAAGAACCCTTCCGCAGCTACGCGACGGGTGACGTCTTGGATGTGCGGGGTGAGACCCCTGTTTTCGTGGATCACGACGACGCCGGGGAGTTTTGCATCACCTTTTGGCCGCGCGAAATAGGCATTAACTTCGCCCGTTGCACCGGGGTATTTGATGAGTTCGGTAACGAGCCGGGGATCGTCTTTGGGAACGACCTCTGCACGGGCATGGCCGTTCTCGAGCAACGAGAACAAGGCGTCGGCCGCAACAGCGCCTCCGGCAAGAACGGATAATCTCTTTAGAAATTCGCGGCGGTCCAGCAACCCATGGACGTATTCATCATGCAATGTAAGAATTTTCTTATCCATAATCGTTCCCCCTTCTTTCGTATGTCGTCTGCAGTCCTAAACCTCAATGCTGCTTTATAAGAGACTGCTCTCTGCCCTGAGTGTATGAAAAAAGGGCGCGACGTGTCAATAATAAACGACGGCAACGATGGAGAACCGTTCTGGACAAAATTAGACGGGCATGAAGTCAATTGCATCTCATGTTCCCGAGGAGCTTAACTCGCACCGGCATGCAGTCTTCGCAGATTATTGCTCCACTGGGATTATGTTTGACTTTGGTGACCCGGCATAATCAAGTGCCCCCGGCATGACTCGAACATGCGGCCTGCGGATTAGGAATCG
>Ga0209039_10004235_pt1 | contig 10579 bp, 9 predicted proteins | sample BogFormECP12_OM1_FD_188238 | JGI IMG/M metagenome (GOLD analysis project Ga0209039, IMG submission 188238) | Bog forest soil microbial communities from Calvert Island, British Columbia, Canada - ECP12_OM1 (SPAdes) (version 2) | ecosystem: Environmental > Aquatic > Freshwater > Wetlands > Bog ... | reverse complement strand
CAGACCCGGCCGCCAGCGAGGCAGCAGACGTCGTCGTGATCAGCATCAGCCGGGTACTCGAGCTCAGCCCGCCCGCGACCGGCCCCGCAAAGCTCGCGTACAGGCCCTGCACCGGGTTCACCCCGGCCAGGACCGCGCCCGCCATCCCGTCCGGCACGCTGCTGATCGCGCCAGTCAGCCCGGCCACCATGTCCGCGCGCAGGGACCGCCGCTCCGGCCGGACCGAGCGCAGCCACCGGCCGGCCGCGGCCAGCACCAAGCGGATCACGCGCATCATCTCTGCTCCCGCGCCATCTGTGCGCCCGATGCCGGACGAGAGGTCAAAGATCCCTTCGGGTAAGCCCGTAGGACGTGCTGAAACTGCAGCGCCAAGGGCTCCGCTTGCGACCTCCATCGGCCTTGAGGCCCGATGAGTCGTCTGTGCTTGCTGTCAGTGGAAGATGTTGACGGCACGGGCGATCACCAGTCCGATCACTGCGAATGACACGATTGACTGGATACCCATGGCCAGCTTCGCCCAGTGGGCGAGCGGCATGACATCGGTAGGGCTGAACGCAAGACCATTCGTCAATCCGAGGTAGAGGTAATCGACAAAGACCGGCCGCCAATTGGGCGGGCGCACCTCAGGGCTGAGTTCTTCCGGGAACGCCAGATCTGGGTACTTGCGTTCGTTGTGCGCCCGTTCGCCAGGTCCTCCGAGGTCGAGCTCCCAGTACAAGAAGGAGAACGTGATAACGAGGCCGACCCAGACCAATGAGCCGGCCCGCATGAGGGCTGGGGCGGAGTTGGTAATCGGACCCTGCCCGAAGACCAGATCCCGCGTCAGGATGGCTGTCGCCCACCCTGTGCTCGCGATGAGCGTGATGACGATGGCGATGCCGATGTAATGCGCCTGCGCCGAGCGTTTATCGATACGTCCGGGATCCACCGTAAACAGTGCGACGAGCAGGGCACCCAGGATGACCGGCACGAGCCACGCGGGGCCGGGCAGGAAGTGCTGGGGCATCAAGAACGGGAGCGCGACGGCCACGGCAAGCATCAGCACGATTGGCGTGCGCCGCTCGCCCCTGGGCTGGCCGGCAGGCTGGCGAGGTCGCATTTGCTCAGAGCCCGGCTGTGCGATGGCCGATCGGGCCAGCTGCGAGGATCAGGAAAAGGACCACAGCGCTGTCCTAGTCCAGCCAGGTCTCGAGGATCGTTTCCTCTGCGTCGTCGCGCGCCGATGGCCTTCTGCCCACTTCATGCCGCAGAGCGCAACAGGCGGTCTCATGTCGGAACGGTAAGTCGCGCTGGGTCCCGCCCGCATCGTCCAATATGGCCGATGCTGCGACGTAACCGGTCCGATACTGACGATCCGAGGAAAGGCCCCTGCCGCCCGGGCTGTGCTCGGCGCCGGCTGCGGTCCCCTTATGGTGCCGCGCGGTCCGCAAGGACCTTATCGGGACTAGGGCCGAGCGCGGCGACGGCGTCGGCTCGGGTGCTGACACCCAGCTTCGAGTGGATGGCGGCGACGTGCGTCTTGACGGTCGTACGGCTGACGTACAGCTTCGCGGCGATCTGACCGAGCGTGCGGTGGGTAGCCAGCTCGTGCAGGATCCGGAATTCGGCCGGAGTGAGGCTCCCGACGCGTGGGTCGCATTGGCCGTCCTGCGACTGGTTCTGGAGAGCAGCCAGCCGACCGGTCAGGATCCCCGGATCGGGGCAAGATCCGAGGATGGCTCTCGCCTCGGCCGCCGCGGCGTCCGAGCTGCCCCTCTCGCCCAGGATGCGAAGCACCGACGCCTGGCGCAGCAGCGCCTTCGCCAGGTCGATCGGCTGACCCCAGGACCGCAAGACGACGATGGCGCGTTCGATGAGCGGCAATGCGTCATCAGGCCTGCCGCGCGCCGCGAGCGATACCCCGAGCGCCAGCGGTGCCTCGCCGTCCACCTCCTCGATGCCGCGCTCCCGCACGAGTTCCATGGCCTGCTCGGCCAGCAGCCGCTGTTCTTCGAGAAGCCCCTGCTGGCCCGCGATGAGCGAACGGTAGGCCAGCGACGACCCGGCGACCAGCCACTGCCCGCTGGCGGGCGCAAGGCCCGCCGACTCGGCGAACCACCGGTCGGCCTCGCCGAATTCACCGCGGAAGTACAGGCCCATACCCACTGCCCAGCAGGCCACCGGCCGCCACGGGGACCCAGAGGGCTCGAGCTCGGCTGCCCGGCGGGCATTTCCCAGCTGGTCGCCGACGTCTCCCCACGGAAAGCAGGCCCGCAGCATCGTCAGGCTCGCCTCAGCCGAGCTGAAACCGTCCGGCAGCGGCCCCGCGCCCAGATCGCCCAGCCGTTCGACCACCGCGATGGCCTGCGCCGCCTCCTCCTGCCTCGCAGACAGCGAGAGCACCCACGCCTGGACCAGGAGCAGCGGCACGTTACCGTCACGCATCGCGTCGGGGAGCCGCCGCAGCCAGGCCAGGACGGTGTCGTACCTGCACATGTTGGCGTAGCTGACCCAGGAGCCTTGGATCAGCTCGGCGGCCTCTGCGTACGCCTGGGCTGCTATTGCGTGCTGGATCGCCTCGTCGATCGTCCCGTGCTCACGATGCCAGGCATACGCGCGGCGGTGCAGCGCCGGGACCAGGCCCGGCTCGCGCCGCTCGAGCTCCACCCGAAGCAGCTGCGCGAACAGATGATGGAAGCGGTACCACCCGCCCTCGTCGTCGAGCGGGACGAGGAACAGGTTGGTCCGTGACAGCGCATCGAGCATCGCGGCCGAATCCTGCTGCTGCATCAGGGCATCGCACAGGGGGCCGGACATCCGCTCAAGGATCGAGGAGCGCAGCATCAGCGTCTGCATCGGCGGGTCATGCGCCTGGAGTACCTCCGTGTTCAGGAAGTCGATCACGTGGCGGCTTGAGGCGCCGAACGTGCGCACGAAGGCGTGGCGGTCGGCAGCGTGCTGCAGCGAGAGCACGGCGAGATAGAGCCCAGCCGGCCATCCGTCGGTACGCTCGACCAGGCAATCAAGCTCCTCGGGCGTGAGGCCGAGCACGAGGCGCTCGTTCAGGAAGGCGTCCGCCTCCTCGGACGTGAACCGCAGATCATCAGCTCGCAGCTCGAGCAGCTCATCGCGGGCGCGCAGCGCAGCCACCGGCAGGGCCGGCTCCGTCCTGCTCGCGAGCACGAGCTGGAACTGGGGCGGCGCATGCTCAACGAACCACGCGATGCTCTGCCCCGCCGCGCCGCTCGAAAGCCGGTGAAAGTCATCCAGGATCAGGCTTACCTCGCCCTGGCCGTCCAGCTCGTTGACCAGGCGCGGCAGGACCACCTCGAAGATAGGCGCCGCTCCCGCCGTCTCCGCCGATACCGACTGGCCGATATCCGGGCAGACCCGGCAAAGCGCCTCGATCGCATAGGACCAGAGCACCACGGGGTCGTTGTCGCCCTCGTCCAACGTCAGCCACGCGACCGGCTTCCGCGCCGCCTCGGCCTCGCGCCACGCCGCCAGCAGGGTAGTCTTGCCGAAGCCCGCCGGGCAGGCAACGAGAGTGAGCCTGCGGTCCGACCCGCTTCGAAGACGTTCCAGAAGGCGCTCGCGCGGAATCGTCTGCTCGCGCACCGGCGGCGGATGCAGCTTCGTTCCGACCAGAATCGGCCGCTCCGTGCCCTGCTGTACCCGGTCGCCCGCGGCGAAGGCTTGCGGTTCAGAGCTGCCCTGGCGGGTCTGCGCTGCTACATGAGGCCGCGACTTAGGCGGCGTCCACAGATCGCCGACCGACCCCAGCTCCTCCGCAGGGCACATAAAATCTATATTGACTTACGCGGATTCCTGGGTCGACAGGCCGAAAGTCCCCATTCAACCTACTTTCGCCCCGGAGACCAGGAAATCGTCGTCCGGGCAGAGACCTGGCCTTTCCGCTGAAGATTCCTGTCGTCACGTAAGAGCGTAGGCGGCCACGCCAGAGGCCGCCGGAACCGGAGCCCAACTGGAACGGCATCGCTCCGACCGGGATCGGCAGCTCTGTGCGCTGCTGCAATGTCCTTGCCTGGGCCACTCTTGCCCTTGGCGATGCCCCGCGCCCGGCGGACGCCTTACGGCGCACGTGGATCGATGCTACGGTGCCGCTGCCTTAACGGTGATCGGATCCACGCCGGCCTCGCCTCGCGCCAGCCTGCCTCGCAGGACGGCGAAATACCAGAGCGCCGCCAGGGCGACAACAGCACCGCTGACATAATCGGCCTTCCGGAAGACATGCGGGAGGTGGAGGCCCCTAGGGCGATGAGCACCCACGCGAGGGCGATCACGATGACGGGCCGCCCCCAGAAGCCGAGGTTGAACTCCCCCGCGATTGCGTCGAGCTCCCGCCTGCGGAACGCATACGAGACCACAATCATCAGATAGACGACATACGCGATGATCGAGGTCGCGCCAATCAGGGCACCGAACGCCCCTGACGCGCCTGCACCGGCCAGGTACCCGTACTGGATGAACGCGGCGGTGACGAGAAGCATCACGACCATCGCGATGACCGGCGTCCGGGTCCGGCGGCTGACCTTCCGCAGGGCGGGCGAGAACGGCAGCATGTTGTCCCGGGCCATCGCATAGACCAGCCGCGCCGCCGCGCCGGTGACTACCACGGTGAGCGCGAAGATCGAGGTGATGACCAGCACCAGGAACACCTTCGTCCAGACCGTGCCGAACCAGAAGGTCACTGTGCCGATCAGATCTGGTGACTTCACGTCCGGCAGGGCCATGGTAAAGCCGGCCAGAGCGATGAAGCCGAACGTCACTGCGGTGATCACCGACAAGATCACGGCCTTCGGGACCGTCAGGCGCGCGTCGATCGCCTCTTCTGACAGGTTCGCGGCGAGCTCGAAGCCGATGATCGTGAAGATCCCGAGCAGGCCGGCCAGCGCGAACCCGTACCACAGCGGCGACACGCTGCCGGTGTGTGTCAGGTAGCCGAGGCTCCGGTTGATCCCGCGGGAGTGGCTCTTGGTCGCCCAGGCGAGGAACAGCGCCACCCCGAAGCCGGTCATTCCCAGGATCTCGGTGAACACGGCGACGTTGTTGACCCTGGCCGCCAGCTGGACGCTGATGATGTTGATCGCCACTGGCAGCAGCAGCAGGACGTACGCCAGGAGCAGCAGGAGCCGCGGGTTGCTCGTATCCCACCCGAACAACGTGGCGACGAACGGTGCCGTCGCCAGCAAGGTGATGCCGGCGACTGAGATGGCCATGGCCCCGAGGCTGATGAAGCCGACGAACCAGCCGTACCCCGAATGCAGCAACCGCGCGGTCCACTGGTAAGCGTAGCCCGCAAGGGGCATGCGGGTGCTCAGCTCGGCGATGATAAGCGCGACGACCAGCTGCCCGGTCCCGGCGATCAGCCAGGTCCAGATGCCTGCCGGCCCGAAATTGCTGACGGCGAAGCCGTAGTTCAGCGTGATGCCAGTGGTGATCGAGATCACCGAGAAGGCCACCGCGTACAGCGAGAACAGCCTGAGCGCGCGGCGGAGCTCCTGCCCGTAGCCGAACGACGAAAGGACCGCCTCGTCACGGCCGCCGATGCTCTGGTGCCCGGGCATACCTACCCCCTGAGCTGGATCTTAGACCCGGCTGAAGTACTAACCGTCGATGTTCGGGCAGTTTGCTGTCACCTTGTCGGCGAGAGCGAGGATGCGCCGCCTATGGCTCAGCTGGAGGACGGTGGCCCTCCAGCGTGGCGTCGCCGCCGTCGCGGATCGTTCGGAGGGAACTCCCTGAAGTGCCTCGACGCGCCCGCCCGGCCCGGCCGCGACGCCGATGTGCCGGGGCGCTGACCGCGGCCGGTTCGTTCCCGACGCCACCAGGAGCAGATCAGCACCACCACACAGGCCTCTATGCGGCGGTGACGTACGGGCTCATGTTCTCGTTCGGTCGCCACGCTCGGTGATGACAGGGGGTCTAGCTGGCGGCGCGAGACGATTACGACGTCGTCAAGGACCTGCATGCGGCGGGCGCGGTCGGCGCCTACGACGCCGCTGTGATCGCCAAGGACGACGCGGGCAAGGTACACGTGAACAAGGATGAGATGGCCACCCGGCACGGGGCCTGGGGCGGCGCCGCCGTCGGTGCCGTGGTCGGCATCTTGTTCCCGCCTTCGATCATCGGGACCGCGCTGGTGGGCGCGGCGGTGGGCGGGGTGGGCGGCCATTTGTGGCGTGGCATGTCCCGCTCGGACGTCAAGGAGTTCGGGGAGATCATCGACGCCGGGCAGGCCGCCCTCATCATCGTAGGGGAGAGCAAACTCCAGCAGGCGGTGGACAAGGCGGAGCTGAAGGCCGAAAAGCACGTCGCCAAGGAACTCGACGTGAGCGCGAAGGACATCGACCAGGCGGTCCAGGAAGCCGCCAGGGAAGTCAGCTGACTAGCCCATCCCCGGTGGCGTCGGCGCGCCGCCGGCAAGTCGTGCTGCGGGTGCTTCGCTCCCTCGGCACGACTATCGCGCTGGTCGCGTTGTACTACCCGCTGCCGCTGGATCATCTGGCCAGCGTGCCGCTGGCCGTGATCCTGGTGGTGGGGCTGCTGGTTCTGCTGGCCGTCACCGGCTGGGAACTGCCTGCCCAGCGCACGCCGGGCCCGCGCCGGCAAGGTTCGCTGATCAGCAAGGCTCACACGTTACGCCAGCCTGTGCTGCATGTGATCGTCTTCCTCGCGCTCCGTTGTCCCGCTCCCGGCTACCTCGATCGGCCGGTTCCGCTGAGTGCGCTAGCGGCCATGCCGCGGAACCGGCCGATCTCACCAGCGAGCGCCAGCTGCCCAATGGTGCGCCTAGGTCAGGCCGCTGATCCCGTCGCCGATGAGCTTGGCGGCGATGATCAGGCACAGGACGGACATGATGACGGCGTTGTGCTGGGTCATCCAGTCCTTCAGCCCCGCGAGCAGCTTCTCCGAACGGGCGCCCATGACGAAGTAGATAACCACGGGGATGCCGACGCCGAGCGTGCTAATCAGGGCGAAGATCAGGTAGGCGAAGGCCTGCTGGCCGCCGGGGATGCCGGTCTGGGCGATCGCAGCGCCGCCTGCAACGGCCAGCAGCAAGTTCTTGGGGTTGGCACCGGACAGGACGGCAGCCAGGCCGAACGCCGCGGGCGGGGTGGTCTTGTCGATCGTGGCCATCCACTTGGGCATCTGCGGCTGTTCGTCCCCATGCGGGCGGCCGCGGAACTGCCGGGCCGCGACCAGCAGCACTAGGACACCCAGGACTATCTTGACCCAGCTCACCCAGGTGGCCGGAGACCCGGACTTGCTCGCCCCGGCCGACCCGGACAGGGACAACACGATCGCGCCGACTATGCCCAGGCCGATCAGCCAGCCAAGGACGAAAGCCGGGCCGTTGACCTTGGCCTTGCGGCTGGTGAGCATGAGCACCACCGCGATGATCGGGATCGGGCTGAGCGCGATCCCGACCGCTAGCGGGAGCGATCCCCCGATGGCCTTACCCATCACTCCTCCTCGGCGGGCGGTTGCCGATGGCGGGCACCTGCAAGTCTCCGTGGCCCGCCGCCGCCGGGAATCGGCCGAAGCGGCGGATTTTCGTTCGCTAGCACCGGCGTGATCTGGCGGGCGGGTCAGTCCTGGGCGGTGTCGGCGTCGAGGGCTTCACGGAGCGCGGCCGCGCTGGTGCTGACCGGGGCGGTCGCGATGTGCTCGGCGGTGTTGCGGAGCGCGTACGGTGCCGCCGTGCCGGGGGGGCCGGAGACCGCCACCGCGACGAACGTGCCGTTTTCCAGCACACCGGCAAGCGCGGTGATCGCTTCCGGGGAAAGCGCCTGGCGCATCTCGGTCATGATCCGGCCGCCGACGCCGCCCGCCAGGGCGCCGACGACCAGGGACGGGGACCACAGCGCCCCGCAGACGGCGCTGACCAGGACACCCCGGCCCCATCCGCTGTCCGCGCAGCCATGGAACGCCGTCATCTCGCCGACCGTACGCTCCACGACCGCCACGTCCAGCAGCTCCCCGGAGGCGGCACGAGAGCAAAGGGCCCTCACGTCGCCGCGCGCGGCTTCGAGCTCCCGATAGGCAGCCACCGTCACGGCCAGGCCGGAGCCCGGCTGTACCCCGGCGGGTCCAGGGGGCCCCGTCGCCTCATGATGGGCCACGTACCCATCATGCCGGTCTCACGCCCCGCGAACATCGGCCACATTGGACGATGCCCGGCGGGAGCACCGCGACTTACCGTGCCGGTATGAAGCCGCCTGCCTCAGTGCCCGGCACACGACGGCGGCGGCGGCGGCCCGCGTCGCCTGCGGGCTGGCGGGTAACCGGTATGGCCGCAAGCTGCCATTCCGGCGCCGGCCGCGGCGAGGATGGAGACGGCTCCGCCACCGTGTACTTCGGGCCCGCCACGCCCCAGGGGGTGAAAGACGGCAACTGGATCCAGACCGTCCCGGCCAAGGGGCGGAGCACGCTCTTTCGGCTCTGCAGCCCGCTCGGGCCGTTCTTCGGCAAGACCTGGCATCCGAGCGGAACCGAACCGACCCGAAGCCCGGAGGATCAACCATGACTGAAACAGGCAAGGCCATTTCGCAGGACAAAGAAGCGAACGTTCCTGGCCCCGTGCCGGGCACGAGGATGACCCCGGAATACGTCCGTATGGTCGGGCGTGACGCCTACTTCTGGGGCTGGCCGATGGTCAACGTGTACGACCGACGGCTCGCCTGGGGGAAGTTGCCCGGAAGCGGCTGGGTAGGCCCAATCTGCCTGTCACCGCCCAACCATCTTTGTATGCTCACGGACTACGTCGTGCCCGAGGAGCGCGTCGTCGCCTGCCCGAATCAGGATGTCGTCTACGGCATAGCCGCACTGGCCCTCGACAAATCGCCGGTGGTCGTCCAAGTGCCTGACTTCGGCGACCGGTTCTGGGTGTACCAACTCGTCGACCTGCGCACCGACAGCTTCGCCGAGCTGGGCACGATGTATGGCAGCAAGTCGGGCTTCTACCTTGTCGCGGGCCCACACTGGGATGGACCGGTACCTGAGGGGATCACCGAAGTGTTCCGCTGCCCGACCAGTACCGGCATCGTGATCCCGCGCGTGTTCCAAGACGACACGGCAGAGGACAAGAAGAAAGTGCAGCCCGCCCTGAGCCAGGTCACGATGTACCCACTTGCCGAGTTCGACGGCAAGCTCAAGAGCAAAGACTGGCACGCGCTGCCCACGTTTCCCGCAGCACCGCACCAAGGCGACGACGAGGTGCAGTGGGTACATCCGGAAACGTTCTTCGACGTTTTGCCTACGGCGATGAACGACGCTCCACCGCTGCCGGGGGAGCAGGCCCGGTATGCCCAGATTCGGTCCGTGCTCGAGGCTGCGGCGCTGGATCCACGACTCAAGGAAGCCTTGACTCAGGCCGCCGCCGAGGCTGACAAGGATCTCGTCGCACCGGTCTTCGAGTTCAGGAACTACGGGCTGCCTCTGCCCCACAACTGGACGACCCAGAACAACGGCGCTGCATACGGAACCGACTACTTCACCCGCACCGCGGTCTGCAGGTCGAACATCTTTGTCAACAAGCCGAACGAGACGAAGTACTTCTACCAGGACCTCGACGCGAGCGGGGAACGACTCAACGGCGCGAACCTCTACGCGTTGACCCTTGCGAAGAACGATCCCCCCGTCAAAGGCTTCTGGTCACTCACGCTGTACAACCAGCACCACTTCTTCGAGCCGAACGATCTCAAGCGCTATTCGCTCGGGACGAAGACCAAGACACTGCAATACAACTCGGACGGCTCGCTGACCCTCTACGCCGGCGCAACCTCACCGGGCGAGGACAAGGTATCCAATTGGCTGCCCGCTCCGAACGGCCCGTTCTCTCTGTACATCCGCGCATACTGGCCCGAGAAGGCGATCCTCGATGGGAGTTGGCTGCCGCCGAAGGTCCAGAAGGTGTGAGTTGGCGAAGCCCAACCGCCGTCGGGCACGAAGAGCCGACCAAAGCCAGGCGATCCCCTCCGCCGCGATAAGAGGACAGGGCACAGTGGGTCGCGGTCGCACGGAACTGCCTGATCTCGTACCTCGCTGACGCGTAGGCACGAGCAGATCGTGCACTCAGAACGCTCAGTGGAGAGTCCGCCGTGGGCGTTCGGAGTTCGCTCCGGGGACGTAGCAAACGGGCTCTTCGGATTTCAGCGGGGAGTGACGGTGGCGAGTAGCGCCCAGTTCGGCTTGCCGGCGTAGAGCAGGACCCTGATCCGGAAGTTCCGGAACCGGGTGAACCCGAACGGATCGGGTGTATGTGTTCGATGATGCCGGGGAGCTGGTCAGCCTGCCGGCGGAGTGGACCGATATGGCGCCGGCGGATCCGTTCGTGGTGGTCGCGGCGGGCCGTGCGCCGTTCCGGACGGCGGATCTGCTGAAGCTGGCTGATGAGGTTGCCCGGCTGCGTTCCGGTGCAGCCGGTGTCCAGGAGATTCTGCCGTGAATGTCCACGGGATTCTGCCGCATAGCCGGGGTACAGAAGTTGAATGGCCGGGGTCTGTGTCTACCTGATCACACTCGGCGCGCCTGCGTGATTCGTGTTGCTGGCGGGTCTACGCCGGAGATATGAGGT